>Ga0335074_10007193_pt1 | contig 15419 bp, 16 predicted proteins | sample Lox_Sample_23_FD_206715 | JGI IMG/M metagenome (GOLD analysis project Ga0335074, IMG submission 206715) | Soil microbial communities from Loxahatchee National Wildlife Refuge, Florida, United States - Lox_Sample_2.3 | ecosystem: Environmental > Terrestrial > Soil > Wetlands | place: USA... | reverse complement strand
GTCACCGCGTTCCTGCTGCTGCTGTCGCTTCCGGTTCTCGCCGGCGGGATCACGATGCTCCTGACGGATCGCCACTTCGGCACCAGCTTCTTCAATCCGGCCGGCGGCGGCGACCCGATCCTCTTCCAGCACCTTTTCTGGTTCTTCGGTCATCCCGAGGTCTACATCCTGATCCTTCCGGGCTTCGGTATGATCAGTCACATCGTCTCGACGTTCTCGAAGCGGCCGGTGTTCGGCTATCTCGGCATGGCCTATGCCATGGTCGCCATCGGCTTCATCGGCTTCCTGGTCTGGGCGCATCACATGTACACGACCGGTCTTTCGGTCGACACGCGCGCCTATTTCGTCTTCGCGACCATGGTCATCGCGGTGCCCACCGGCATCAAGATCTTCTCGTGGATCGCCACGATGTGGGGCGGCTCCATTGAGTTCAAGACGCCGATGCTGTGGGCGATCGGTTTCATATTCCTGTTCACGATCGGCGGCGTGACCGGCGTCGTGCTGGCGAATGCCGGCGTCGACGTCTCGCTGCACGACACGTACTACGTCATCGCGCATTTCCACTACGTGCTGTCCCTGGGGGCGGTCTTCGCGATCTTCGCCGGCTGGTATTTCTGGTTCCCGAAAATCACCGGATATACCTATAACGAAACGCTCGGTAAGCTTCATTTCTGGATCACGTTCATCGGCGTGAACCTCGCGTTTTTCCCGATGCATTTCCTGGGCCTCGCCGGAATGCCGCGCCGCACCGCGGACTATCCGGACGCGTTCGCCGGCTGGAATTTCGTCTCTTCGATCGGCGCCTTCATCGCGGGCTTCGGCGTGCTTGTCTTTCTCGCCGCGATGGCCGAAGCGTTCCTGAGCAAGCGCAAGGCTGGCGACAATCCCTGGGGCGTGGGCGCCACGACACTCGAGTGGACGCTGCCGTCGCCGCCGCCGTTCCACACGTACAACGAACTGCCGAAGATCACCTGAGGCACGGATCGATGGCCACGGCCGCTTCCTTCACCTTCAATGCCCGTGCCGCGACGGTGGGGGACTTCTTCGCGCTCCTGAAGCCGCGCGTGATGTCGCTCGTCATCTTCACGGGGCTGGCGGGGATCGTGGTGGCGCCGGGCGGCATCAATCCGGTCGTGGCATTTACGGCTCTTCTCTGCATCGCGGTCGGCGCGGGCGCGTCGGGCGCGCTCAACATGGCCTATGACGCGGACATCGACGGCCTCATGTCGCGCACGGCGACGCGGCCGATCCCGATGGGCAAGATCGCGCGCGGCGATGCGCTCGGGTTCGGCTGGACGCTCGCCGTCGGCTCCGTCGCCATCATGGGGCTGTTCGTCAATCTCGCGGCCGCGGCGCTGCTTGCGTTCTCGATCGCCTTCTATGTCGGCATCTACACGCTCTGGCTGAAGCGGCGCACGGCGCAGAACATCGTCATCGGCGGCCTCGCGGGTGCTCTTCCGCCGGCGATCGGCTGGGCGGCTGTGACGGGAAGCCTGACGCTCGCGCCGCTGGTACTCGTGCTCATCACCTTCCTGTGGACGCCGCCGCATTTCTGGGCGCTGGCGCTCTATCGCTCCGACGATTACGCGCGCGCCGGCGTGCCGATGATGCCGGTGGTGAAAGGCAAGTCCGCAACGCGCAGGCAGATCCTTGGCTATGCGCTCGTGCTGTTGCCCGTCGGATTGCTGCCGGGCGCGATCGGCCTCGCGGGCCCGCTTTACATGGCGGTCGCGGCGATCTTCGGCGGCTGGCTCGTCTGGGACGCGGTCGCGGTTTCGCGCGAAACCGACATCGAGCATGAACCTGCGGCGCGCCGTCTGTTCGGCGTCTCGATCCTTTACCTGTTCGTTCTCTTCGCCGCGCTGATCCTCGAGCGGCTCATGGGCATAGCGCCACTGGGCCGCGCGACGTTCGGTGCGTGGATGTGAGGCGATGAACGATGATGGCGATCAGAACGCGCGAAACGAACGGGCCAGGCGCATGCGCAACATCGCGCTGGCGCTCGTGCTCGGCGCGCTCGTGGTTTTGTTTTTTGTGATGACCATCGTGCGCCTGAAAGGCCACGTGTTGGATTTTACACAGTAGAGAGGCGAAGATGGCGCATGAGGGGGTTAAGCACGACTATCATCTGGTCGATCCGAGCCCATGGCCGATCGTAGGATCGATCGGCGCCTTCACAATGCTGGCGGGCGCCGTCTTCTGGATGAACTCGGGCTACAAGGGCTTCTTCGGGCTGCCGCTCGCAGGCAATCCGTACATCTTTGCCGTCGGCGTCTTCATCGTACTCGTCACATTCTTCGGCTGGTGGCGCGACGTCATCCGCGAGTCCGTGGTCCTGCACGACCATACGCCGGTCGTGAAGCTGGGCCTGCGCTTCGGCATGGTGCTCTTCATCGCTTCGGAGGTGATGTTCTTCGTGGCGTGGTTCTGGGCCTACTTCAACAGCGCGCTCTTCCCGCATGATGTCTCCATCGGCAGCTGGCCGCCGTCCGGCATCGTCACGCTCGATCCCTGGCACCTGCCGCTTCTGAACACGCTCATCCTGCTCACCTCGGGCACGACGGTGACGTGGGCGCATCACGCAATCCAGACCGGCGACCGCAAGGGTTCGATTGAAGGTTTGATCCTGACCGTCATCCTCGGCGCTTCGTTTACCTGCGTGCAGGCCTACGAGTATGCCCATGCGCCGTTCACCTTCGGCTTCAACAATCTGCCGCTCGTGCCGTTCACCGACCCTGCGCACATCAACCTCGCGGCCGGCGCCGGCAATTTCGACGCCATCTACGGCTCGACCTTCTTCATGGCGACTGGCTTTCACGGTTTCCACGTCATCGTTGGCACGATCTTCCTGACCGTATGTCTCTTGCGCGCCATCGCCGGCCAGTTCACGCCCAACCGCCATTTCGGCTTCGAGGCGGCCGCTTGGTACTGGCACTTTGTCGACGTGGTGTGGCTGTTCCTCTTCTCCTGCATCTATGTGTGGGGGCAGGGGCCTGTGACCGCAGCTTGAGCGAGAGCGGGCCAGGGACGTTACGCGCCGCCGTTTTCGGTCTCTGTCCGCGCTGCGGCAAAGGCAAGCTGTTCGACGGCTATCTGAGCATCGGCAAGCGCTGCAGCGCCTGCGGTCTCGACTACGCGATGTTCGACGCGGGCGACGGACCGGCTGTGTTCGTCATCCTGATCGTCGGCGCGATCGTCGCCGGCGGCGCGCTCATCCTCGAAGCAAATGTTTCGCCGCCCTACTGGGTTCACGCCGTGATCTGGTTGCCGGCGACGGCCATTCTGACGTTCGTGTTCTTGCGGCTGGCAAAGGCGTTGCTGCTGGTCCTGCAATACAAGCATCAAGCCCGCGAGGGCCGCCTGTCGAACTGATGTATTTCCGGCCGCTTCCGCGTTTCACCGCGTTCTGTGTGCCGTTGCTGGCGGCGCTCATCGCGCTCGGCGTCTGGCAGCTGCAGCGCCTGCATTGGAAGCTCGGCCTCATCGCCGAGATGAACGCGCATCTCCACGCGGCTCCGCTGTCGCTCGACCACATTCTCAAGCTGCCGCAGCAGGAGGCGCAATACCGGCAGGTGGCGCTCGACGGACATTTCGAGAATGACCGCGAATCCTATGTCTTCACCGCGACGGACACCGGCCTGGCCTCCTATCACGTCGTGACGCCGTTCGTGCTCGATGATGGACGGGTTCTGTTCGTCGATCGCGGCATCGTTCCGCCCACGCTGCGCAATCCCGCAACGCGCCGGGCGGGATTGCCGGCGGGCGAACAGCACGTCGTCGGCGTCTGGCGCACGACCGACGCGCCGGGTCTCTTCACGCCTCCCCCCGATCTCAAGAATCGCATCTGGTATTCGCGCAACATTGCCGGCATGGCGAAAGCGCTCGGGATCAAGCCTGCGGCGCCGGTCATCGTCGAAGCCGACGCGACGCCGGTGCCGGGCGGGTGGCCCAAGGGCGGACAGACAGTCGTTTCTCTGCCCAACGATCATCTGCAATATGCGCTCACCTGGTTCCTGATGGCTGCGAGTCTGGTCGTCATCTATTTCGCCTATCATCGGGCTCAGGGACGATTGGGTTTCAGGCTTTAGAGGCGGCATGCACTACCTCAGCACGCGCGGGGCGACCGAACCGCATTCCTTCGGGAACGTTCTTCTCGGCGGATTGGCGCGCGACGGCGGTCTCTTCATGCCGCAATTCTGGCCGCGCATTCCCGCCGAGGAAATAGCGTCATATGCGGATGCGACCTACCAGGATGTGGCCTGGCGCGTTCTCGAGCGTTTCGTCGGCGCATCTTTTGCCGAAGACGATCTGAAAGCCGATATCGACGCAGCCTATGCGACGTTCGACGCGCCGGACATCGCGCCGCTCGTCGAGATCGAGCCGGGTCTTCATCTGCTCGAGCTGTTTCACGGGCCGACGCTCGCCTTCAAAGACATCGCGATGCAGCTGCTCGGCCGTCTCTTTGCGCGTGCGCTGGCGAAACGTGGCGGGCGGGCGACGATCCTGGCGGCGACGTCCGGCGATACGGGCGCGGCGGCCATCGCGGCGTTTGGCGGCTTGCCCAACATCGACGTCTTCGTGCTGCACCCGCATGGCCGCGTGAGCGAGGTCCAACGGCGCCAGATGACGACGGCGGCGTTCGCCAACGTCCACAACATCGCCCTCGAAGGCAGCTTCGACGACGCGCAGGCGATCGTGAAGGGCCTGTTCGCGGACCGCGACTTCGCCGGGCGCACGCATCTGACGGCTGTCAACTCGATCAATTTCGTGCGCATCGCAGCGCAATGCGTCTACTACTTCACGGCCGCCGCCAAGCTCGGCCGCCCGCCCGTCTTCGTCGTACCGACGGGAAATTTCGGCGACGTCTTCGCCGGTGAAGCCGCCATGCACATGGGCCTCGGCATCGAAGAACTCGTCGTCGCCACCAATGCCAACGACATCATGGCCCGCGCGCTGAACGACGGCGTCTATGCGGCGGGTGATGCGCGCCCCACGCTCAGTCCGTCCATGGACATCCAGGTCGCGAGCAATTTCGAGCGGGCGCTGTTCGAGGCGTCAGGACGCGATGCCGCCTGGGTGGCGCAGGCGATGGACGCTTTCGCGCGCGAGCGCCGTCTTGCCCTGCCGACGCACATCCTGTCGGCCTTGCGCGCCCGCTATTCCGCCTTCGCCATCGACGATGCCGAGACGCTCGCCACCATCAAGCGCGTACATGTAGCGACGGGCCGGCTGGTAGATCCTCACACGGCGGTCGGCCTTGCGGCGGCGGCCAAGGTCAAAGGCCGAAGGACCGAGCCTGTGGTTGTGCTGGCGACGGCCCACGCGGCCAAGTTTCCGGAAGCCCTTGTTCAGGCAACGGGTATTTCCTGCCCCTTGCCGGAGCGGCTTCGCGCCCTTTATGAGAACGAGGAGCGCGCCAGCGTCCTGCCCCGAGATGCCGCGGCAGTACGCGCCTTTATCGAGATCAGGCTTTCCCGCCCATGAAAGTTGAAATTACCAAATTATCCAATGGCTTGACGGTCGTGACCGATCCCATGCCGCAGCTGGAAAGTGCGGCCGTGGGGGTCTGGGTCGACTGCGGTGCGCGGCACGAGGCCAGCGCCCTCATGGGCGTCTCGCACATGCTCGAACACATGGCCTTCAAGGGCACGGAGCGGCGGAATGCCAGAGACATAGCCGAGGAAATCGAGGCCGTAGGCGGCTTCCTGAACGCCTATACGAGCCGCGAGCAGACCGCCTTCCATGCACGCGTCCTGAAGGCCGATGTGCCCCTCGCTGTGGATATCCTCTCCGACATCCTGACCCGTCCGGTTTTCGACCAGGGCGAGCTGGAGCGGGAGCGGCAAGTTGTCCTTCAGGAGATTGGGCAGGCCCGCGACACGCCGGACGACATCATTTTCGACCACCTCCAGGCAGCCACCTATCCGAACCAGCCCATGGGCTGGCCGATCCTGGGCGACGAGGAAACGGTGGGCGCCTTCACGCGCGACGACCTCAAGGCCTACATGGGCGCCAATTATCGCGCCGGCGGCATGACCTTCATCGCCTCGGGCGGCGTGAAGCACGATGAGATGGTGACGCTGGCGGCGGAGCGCTTCGCGGGCCTGCGGCCCGGCATGGCACCCGAAGGCGAACGCGCGCGCTATGGCGGCGGCGATCTGCGCCTCACCGAAGAGCTCGAACAGGTCCATGTGGCGTATGCGTTCCCCGGCGTACGCAGCGCCGACGACGATATTTTTGCGGCACAGGTCTATGTAACGGCGCTGGGCGGGGGAATGTCGTCGCGCCTGTTCCAGGAAGCGCGCGAAAAGCGCGGCCTCTGCTATTCGATCTATGCCTTCGCCAACAGTTTCTCCGACAGCGGTTTCGTCGGCATCTACACCGGCACGGGCGAAAGCGAAGCGGGTGAAATTTCGGCCGTCGTCGCGGGCGAAATGGAATCGCTTGCGGAAACGGCGACCGAGACCGAAGTCGCGCGCGCCAAAGCGCAGCTCAAGTCCGGGCTGCTGATGGGCCTCGAACGTCCCGCTGCGCGCACCGAACAGATCGCGGGACAAATGCTGGCCTACGGGCGCGTCCTGCCGCCGGAAGAATTGAGCGCGCGCCTCGATGCCGTCGACGCCGCGGCCGTGCGCCGGTTCGGCGAGCGGATCATGCAGGCGGCCCGGCCGACCATCGCGGCTCTCGGGCCTGTGGGAAAGCTCGAAAGCCACACGATCTTTTCGCGGCGCTTCGCAGCGGGCCTGGCCCGCGATGCGGCCGAATGAACGCCGGGCCTATGGCGTTTATGCGGGGTCTGACATTCCCCGGCGGCCAATTGCCGGTCATCAAAGGCGAGCGTGTCTATCTTCGCTACCCGCGCGTGCAGGATTTTTTCGCCTGGTCGCGGCTGCGCGACGAAAGTCGAGGCTTCCTGTCGCCGTGGGAACCGTCCTGGGCGAGCGATGAATTGACCAAGGGCGCGTTCCGCCGCCGGCTCAAGCGTTACCAGCGCGAGGCGCGGCAGGATTCGGCCTATGCGTTCTTTGTCTTCCGCCACAGCGACAATCAGCTGCTCGGCGGTTGCACGCTCTCGAATGTCCGCCGCGGCGTCACGCAGACCTGCGGATTGGGTTACTGGATGGGCGAGCGATTCGCGCGTCAGGGCTATATGTACGACGCGATCTCTGCGCTCGTGCCCTTCATCTTCAAGACTCTGGGCCTGCACCGAATCGAAGCCGCGTGCCTTCCATCCAACGATCCGTCGCGAAATCTCTTGGCAAAGGCGGGTTTTCGTCAGGAGGGCCTGGCGCGCAGCTACATCCAAATCAACGGCGAATGGCAGGATCATGCTCTATACGCTTTGCTGGCCGAGGAAGCGCAGCTAGGTTGAGGCCGCCCGCAACGTGACGGAGCAATTGTGTCGAGATTGAAGACACTCGCCTGGACGCTGATCATCGGTTTGTGCGCCATCGCGGCGGTAGAGGGTTTGTCGTTTGCCGCCCCTGCGCCGAGTTCCACGGTCGTCGATTTCGCGGCGCCCGCTGCCATCATCGAATTGAGCGACAAGCTCACGCCCGATCGCACGGAGACCGACGGTTCGCGCTGGTACATGATGACGGCGCTGAACAATTCCGTGCGCCCGGCGACGCGCGTCTTCGTGGCAGGACAGCCGGCCAACGCCATCATGCGATTCTGGCCGCTGCCGGCGCGGCCGGCCGTCCTGCAGGTCGCCGCCTCGGATTCGCAGGTGATCGTCGAGAACGCGCGTGCGCATGGACGACATATCTTCCGTGTAACCATTCCGCCAGCTTCCACAGTCACGCTGGCCGTCCGCCTCGCCAACGCCGACACGCCACCGTCCGTTCTCGCCTGGACGGAACCTGCGCTCGTTTCGCATAACCGGAACCTTGCCGTGTTCGTGGCGGCGGTCGCGGGAATGATTGCGGCTGCGATGGCGATCATGCTGGGCCTCGCGGTGATGACGGGACACGCGGCGCCGTTCTGGGCATCGATCCTGCTGGTGATGATTTTCATCCTGCGGCTCGCCGTGACCGGGACGTTCGATGCAGGTTGGGTCGTGCGCGGCGGACCGTTCGGTCTCGAAGTGGCGCTGGGCGGCCTCGCGCTCGTCGTGGGACTCCGGCTCACCGATTTCATCGTGCCGATCGAGACGCTGTGGCCGGGCAGGCGCGCGCTGTTCAACCGGACGCTTATGGGACTTGTCGCTCTGGCTCTGCTGTCGTTCCTGGGCGTGCCCGGCGCCATGACGCTGATGGACATCCTGATCGTGCTGGGCGTGGCCGGCGTGACGCTCTACCTGGTGCGTTGCGGACGCCTGGGCAATCAGGCGGCGCGCGTGGCGGCACCGAGTGCGGCGGTGTTCGCGCTCGTCGCACTCGGTGCAACGGTGACGGCCTTCGGCGCGTTCCACGACAATCCCCTGGCGCCCACCGTCGTCGGCGGCTTCATGGCCGCAGGTGCCGTTCTTCTGGCGCTGGCGGTCGCCGCGGGCGAAGGGATCGCGATCCTGCCCGCATCGCGTTACGGCTCCAAGCGCGAAGAGCCGCCGCCGCCATCGGATGCTTCGCCGTCATCCGGCTCCGACACGACGGATTTGAAGGCAATCGGCGCCTCGCACCAAGGCGTATTCGATCTCGATTTTCTGGCGGAGAGCGTGCGTCTCTCGCGCGAGGCGGCGACACTGACGGGTTTCTCCGCGGCGCCTACGACGATCCCGCATTCCTTGTGGATCGAGCGCATCCATCCCGACGACCGCGCCACCTATCGCGAAGCCATCGACGACTACAAAAGCCATGCCGGCATCGCGTTCCGCATCGAGTTCCGCACGCTGAACGAAGCGGGCCGTTATGCCTGGTATGAGTTGCGTGCAACGATGATCGGCGAAGGCAGCAAAGCCGAACGTTGTCTGGGTCTTCTCGCCGACGTGACAGCGCGCAAGGAAGTCGACGCGGCACAGGTCGAACGCAACGCGCGCGATGCGCTGACGGGTCTCGGCAATCGCGTGGCGCTGATGGAGGCCCTGGAACCTCTGGGCGGGAAGCTCTCCGGCGTAATCTTCGCGCTGCTCGACATGGACCGTTTCAAGACCGTGCATTCGAGCCTGGGCGATGCGGGGTCCGACGCCGTGCTCGCGGGCGTGGCGCAAAGGCTGGCGCGGCGTTTTGCAAAAACCGGCGATGTCTTCCGGGTCAGCGGCGACACGTTTGCGCTTGTCTTCTCCGCGGGCCAAGCCGCCAGCAAGATTGGCGCCGATTTGATGGACGCGTGCGCCGCTCCCTTCGAGCTGGATGGACGCAACGTCTTCGTCACGGCGAGCGCGGGGCTTGCCGACGGCAGGGACGCGCTCGATCCGTTCGAGCTTTTGAAGAATGCCGAGCTCGCGCTGCTGCAGGCCAAGCGCCAGGGCGGCGCCTGTGCACGCATCTATACACCGGCGCTGGAAGCGACGGCGCCCGGCGACGCCGTGGCGCTCGAGGCCGATCTCAGGCAGGCGCTCAACGACAAACAGCTCGACGTCTACTACCAGCCGATCGTGCGCCTGAGCGACGGCACGCTCGCGGGTTTCGAGGCGCTGATGCGCTGGCATCATCCCGAGAAGGGCCTCATCGAGCCGTCGAGCTTCATTGCCCATTGCGAAGAGACGGGGCTGATCGTGGCCATCGGGCGCCTGGCGCTCGAACGCGCGGCCGAGGACCTGGCGCAATGGCAGCGTTTCTTCCCGCTCGATCCGCCACTGTTCGCCAGCGTCAACCTCTCGCGCCGGCAATTGCTGGACGCCGAATTCGAGCGCGTGCTGGAACGCGTGCTCGCGGCGCATACGCTTGAGCCCGGCACGCTGAAGCTCGAGGTGACGGAAAGCGCCGTCGCGAACGGCTCGGATACGCGCCAGATCCTGGCGCGGCTGCGCGAGGCGGGCGCAAGTCTCGCCATCGACGATTTCGGAACCGGCGTTTCGAATTTCCATCAGCTGAAGGAAATTCCGTTCGACACGGTCAAGCTCGACCGGAGCTTCCTCGGCCGCCACGGCGGCACGCATCACGACGCCGAGGGCACGGTGATCCTGGGTTCGATCGTCAATCTCGCGCACGACCTCGAGCGCGACGTGGTGATCGAAGGCGTCGAGACGGAAGGCGAAGCCGACTGGCTGCGCGGGCTCGGCTGCGAATACGGCCAGGGCTTCTATTTCAGCGCGCCATTGCCGCGCACCGAGGCGCTCGACTTCATCGCGCGTCACTATCGCGTGGAAACCGGTCAGGCCTGACCGGCGTGCGCCGTCAGGCCCGACGCGTCGATGCCCAGCTTGCGCAGCGCATTCGCCCATTTGAGGCTGAGATCGGCGTCGAACAGAATGGCGGCGTCCGTGTCGCAATGTATCCAGCCATTGGCGCGGATTTCGTCTTCGATCTGTCCGGGGCCCCAGCCCGCATAGCCGAGCGCGAACAGCGCCTTCCTCGGTCCCTTGCCTTCGCCCATGGCGCGCAGGATCTCGACGCTGGCCGTCAGCGAGATGTCCTCCGATACCGGGAGCGTGGAATCCGCACTCTCGTAGTCGCCGCTGTGGAGCACGAAGCCGCGGCCGGTTTCGACGGGTCCTCCGTAGAGCACGGGCATGTCGCGCGCCTGGGGCTGCAGCTCGAGTTCGAGCTTGTCCATCAATTCGCGGAACCGGAGCCCCTCGACGGCGCGGTTTATCATGATGCCCATGGCGCCGTCGAGCGAATGCGCGCACATGAAGATCACGCTCTTTTCGAAGCGTGGATCGGCCATGCCCGGGAGCGCGATGAGGAGTTTTCCTTCGAGAAAGTTCTCGCCTTCGATGGTGCGCGATTTCGCCTCGCCCCTCATATGGACACCTGGGGTGTCTGCGGCGGGCATTTCCGAGCGCGGCACGGGCGGTTCGCCCGGAGCGGGTGTTTTCGAACTTGCCATGCCCCAACGATAACACGAGGAAACGCGCGCGCCACACGTTATTCCGGGTATTCCGTAGGGGCATGCACGCACCCCTCGGGTTTCTCTTTCCGCTTCGTTGGCGCTGGGTTAAAAGCGCTGCGGTCGGCAATGTGAGGAGACGATGATGGCCATTAAAGTAGGTGACAAACTTCCTTCGGCAATTCTCATGGAAATGAAAGGCGGAACGCCGCAGCCCGTGAAGACTGATGATTTCTTTGGCGGCAAGAAGGTCGCCGTCTTTGCACTTCCTGGCGCCTTTACGCCGACCTGTTCTGCAAAACATTTGCCGGGCTTCGTCCAGCACGCCGACGCCATCAAGGCGAAGGGAATCGACGCAATCGCGTGTATCTCCGTTAATGACGCTTTCGTGATGGGCGCCTGGGGCGAGCAACAGAACACCGGCGACAAAGTCCACATGCTGGCCGACGGCAACGGCGACTTCACGCGCGCGCTGGGCCTCGAGATGGACGCCTCGAAATTCGGCATGGGCAAGCGCAGCCAGCGTTTCTCATTCGTCGCCGACAATGGAGTCGTCACGCAGCTCAACGTCGAAGAGCCGGGCGCCTTCGCCGTCTCCAGCGCCGATCACATGCTGAAGCACCTCTGAATTTTTCCTCCCCCGCACGCGGTGCGGGGGAGGAATATCTTTGCGGCGGACGAATCAGGGTATCGCCGCTCTCGCCAGCGCATCGGCGCGCTCGTTTTCGGGATGTCCCGAATGGCCGCGCACCCAGCGCCATTTGAGGTCGTGCTTCGCGCACAACGCATCGAGCTCGCGCCACAGATCCTCGTTCTTCACCGGCTTCTTGTCCGAGGTCTTCCAGCCGTTGTTCTTCCAGCGCGGCATCCACTGCGTAATGCCGTCCATGACGTAGCGGGAATCGGTGTGGATGGTGACGGACGACGAACGCTTGAGCGCTTCGAGCCCGCGGATCACCGCAGTCAGTTCCATGCGGTTGTTCGTCGTCGCGGCGTCGCCGCCGGAAAGTTCTCTTTCATGCGCGCCCGTGCGCAGGATCGCCCCCCAGCCGCCCGGCCCCGGATTGCCCGAGCAGGCGCCGTCCGTGAACATGTCGACGTTCGTCACAAGCCGTACCCGCTCGCAGATTCCACCGACAGGTGAAAGCGCAGGCGCTTCGAATAGTCCAGCGGGTCTTTCGGCCGCACGAGCGCGTTGGGGTCGCGCTTCAGCCAGTCGAACAGGCGCGTCAGCAAAAAGCGCAGCGCCGCGCCGCGCGCCAGCATCGGCAACGCATCATATTCCTGCTGCGAGAGCGGACGGCCGGCGTTGTAGGCGTTTGCGAGCGCGCGGCCCTTGGTGACGTTGTAGGAGCCGTCGCTTTCGAAGCACCACGCATTCAACATGATCGCGAGGTCGTAGGCGTAAGCGTCATTGCAGGCGAAATAAAAATCGATCAGGCCGGAAACCTGGTCGTGCAGGAAAAGCACGTTGTCGGGGAAGAGATCGGCGTGGATGACGCCCGACGGCAGCCCGGACGGCCAATGCGCGTCGAAGCCCTTGAGCGACGATGCGATCAATTCGCCGAGGCCCTTCTGCACGCGGTCCGCGTCGCCGAGCGTCGCCTGCGCCAGCGTATGCCAGCCTGTCAGCGACAGCGCGTTTCGCCGCTCAAGCGGGAAGTCGCGGCCGGCTTCGTGCAGTTCGGCAAGCGCGGTGCCCACCGCAGCGCAATGGCTCGCTTCGGGGCGGCGCAGCGAGAGGCCGTCGAGATAGGTGAGGACCGCCGCCGGCCGGCCGTTCAGTTCGATCCAGCGCGCGCCGGATTTCGTCTGAAGGGGAAGCGGGCAAGCGACGCCGCGTATGGCCAGATGATCGAGGAGACCCAGGAAAAAAGGGAGATCGGCGGCGCTGACGCGCTTCTCGTAAAGCGTGAGGATATAGTCGCCGGTCGTTGTCTGCAGAAAGAAATTGGAATTCTCGACGCCTTCGGCGATGCCTTTGAAGCTCTTCGGCTCGCCGATCGCGTAATCGCCAAGCAGCCGTTCCAGATCCTCGAAGGCGACATCAGTGTAGACCGCCATGACCCCTCAGACGGCAAGCGCGCGCGGAACGTTGAAGATCACGCTCTCGCGGGCCCCGGCCGCTTCGCGGATGTCGAGATCGAAATGCGCGCGCAAGGCGGCGATCACGTCTTCGACAAGCGTTTCGGGCGCCGACGCGCCGGCGGTGAGGCTCACGACATGGGCGTCGCGCAGAGCCTGCCAGTCGATCTCGGCGGCGCTCTGGATCAGCGAGGCATGCTTGGCCCCGGCCCTCAGCGCGACATCGACCAGCCTTTGCGAGTTCGACGAGTTGGGTGCGCCGACCACGAGCACGCAATCCGATTCGGGGGCGATCCGCTTCAGGGCTTCCTGGCGATTGGTGGTCGCGTAGCAGATGTCTTCTTTCCTGGGACCGGCGACATTGGGAAAGCGCCGCTTCAGCGCGGAAACGATCTGGGCCGCGTCGTCCACCGATAATGTCGTCTGTGTAATGAAGGCGAGGCGGTCCGGATTTTTCGGGACGAATTTCGCCACGTCGTCGAGACACTGGATGAGCGTGATGGCGCCGTCCGGCAATTGTCCCATGGTGCCTTCCACTTCAGGATGGCCCGCATGTCCGACGAGCACGATTTCGCGCCCCTGCCGGAAATGCTGCCGCGCTTCGACATGCACCTTGGAGACGAGCGGGCAGGTCGCGTCGAGGCTGACGAGATGGCGCTCCTCGGCCTCTTCCGCCACGCATCTGGCGACGCCATGCGCGGAGAAAATGACGTGTGCGCCCTCGGGCGCTTCGCTTAATTGGTCGATGAAGATGGCGCCCAGCCGGCGCAGGCGGTCGACCACAAAGCGGTTGTGCACGATTTCGTGGCGGACATAGACCGGGGCCCCGAACTTCGTGAGGGCCAGCTCGACCATCCGGACGGCGCGCTCGACGCCGGCGCAAAACCCCCTGGGAGACGCCAGGAGGAGCGTCAAAAAAGGCTTCGAAGACCCGGGCTCCTTGCCTTCGCGGCTTTCCATGCCTGTTCCGCTTGGCTACAGTCCGCCGCTCTTGCGGCGTCGGATGAGAAGTCGACTTCGGCACCCCAAAAGTCAAGCGGAGCCATCATTATGTCATCGCCGACCATTGCCCAGAAGGCGCCCTTCGGCGTCGACGTAGAGGCCGGCAAATCCTACTGGTGGTGCGCATGCGGCCGATCGGCCCGTCAACCATTTTGCGACGGGAGTCACAAGGGCGGTCCGTTCGTGCCGGTGGAATTCCGGGCGGACGAGACGAAAACCGTCTGGTTCTGCGGCTGCAAACAGACGGCCGGCGCGCCGCTATGTGACGGCTCCCACAACTCCCTATAGATTCCTTCAAGCCCTATTCTCGCAAGGTCCTATGTCCAGAACCCTTCGTCCTGTGATGCTCGCAGCTCTGATTCTCCCTATTCTTGCGGGATGCTCGAGCGACAAGGAAAACAATTGTCCGGGCGTCTCTTCGGTCGTGGAGACGTCGATCGCGACGATCTTCAAGCCGAATGCGCCGATCGACCCCTCGAACATCCTTTACACCGTCGAGATCACCCAGGTGCAGGGGTCCTGCGACGTCGACAAGACGGCCATCAATTCGAGCACGGATGTGAACGTGTCTTTCCGCGCGACGCGCCCGCCCAACGGTGCGGCGGCGACCTACAAGGTCCCCTATTTCGTCGCGATCTCGCAGTTCGATCGCATCCTGGCGAAGAAGGTCTATTCGGTCGAATTCCATTTCGAGCCCGGCCAGACGGAGACCACATTCTCAGACACGATCCAGTCGGCCGATGTCAGCGCCGGCAAAGACAAGAAGACATTCGACTATCTGGTCCTGATCGGCCTGCAGCTCACCAAGGCACAGCTGGACTACAACCGGGCGAGCGGTCGCCTCAACCCATGACGTCGCTTACGGCCGACTTGTCGGCCATCGTGGGGGACGCATTCGAGGCCGAAGGATTTCCGTCCGGCCTGGGAACGGTCAACGTCTCGGACCGGCCCGATCTCGCGCAATTCCAGTGTAACGGCGCGCTGGCCGCGGCCAAGCAGGCGAAGGCGAATCCGCGCGCCATCGCCGACAGGATCATCGCGCGGCTGAAGGCGAATCCGGTCTTCTCGAAAGTCGAGATCGCGGGGCCGGGATTCATCAATCTCGACGTTGCGGACAGTGAGCTTGCGACGCGCGCTGGCCGCATGGACCGCGATACGCGGCTGGGTGCGCCGGAAACCGGCAAGGGCAAAACGCTCGTCATCGATTTCGGCGGGCCGAACGTCGCCAAGCCCATGCATGTCGGCCATCTGCGTTCGGCCATCATCGGCGACTGCCTGCAACGGCTCTTCCGCGCGAACGGCTGGGCGGTGACGAGCGACGTGCATCTGGGCGATTGGGGCCTGCAGATGGGCCAGCTCATTTCCGAGATCGGCATCCGCGGCATCGCGCCCATCTATTT
>Ga0335074_10007192_pt1 | contig 15419 bp, 16 predicted proteins | sample Lox_Sample_23_FD_206715 | JGI IMG/M metagenome (GOLD analysis project Ga0335074, IMG submission 206715) | Soil microbial communities from Loxahatchee National Wildlife Refuge, Florida, United States - Lox_Sample_2.3 | ecosystem: Environmental > Terrestrial > Soil > Wetlands | place: USA... | reverse complement strand
GGCCTGGTGCAGGCGCGGCGGGCCCGCTGCCGGGCCGCGAGCATGTGCCCGGCGAACCCGGCGGCGGCCGGGCGCAGCGGAGCCGGGACGGCATCGAGGCGGCGCTGGCGCCGCCCGGCGGCGAGCCGGTCAGCCTGGTCGGTGGGCAGCGCCAGGCCCTGGCCGGTGAAGTAGTCCTCCAGGGCGCGGGCCAGGGAGCCCATCGACCGGCCGGGCCTGCGGGCGCGTTCGAGCAGGTTCTGCGGGTGATCGGGATGCTCGTCGCCGAGCAGCCGGCCCAGCTCGGTGATCATCGCGCAGGCGCGGGCCGGGCCGTGCCCTGCGGTCAGGTGCGCGACGAACCCGTCCAGCCATTCCGGTGGGTCGGCGAGCCGGGCGGCCAGGTGCGCGGCCCGGACGAAGGGCCGCTCGGGGCGGCGCTGCCAGCACGCCGAGCACAATCCGAGGGCTTCGTGCTGTCTGACCTGCCCGCATTGCGCGCAGGGGCGGGGCGGGTCCTTGTGCTGGCGGGGCCGGGAGCACGGCCCGCACCAGCCCGTGCTCTCCCGCAGATACCCCGGCCGGCCGCATCGCGGGCAGGGCCGCTGTGCTGCTGCCTGCCGGGCCTTGCGCTGGCAGTCCCGGCACAAGGCGGCATCCGCCCGGCGGACCGGGTGCCCGCACTGGGTGCAGGCTCGCGAGCACAGCACGCACCGGCCGGTGTCATCGCGAAGGACCCGCTGCCTGCCGCATCCGGGGCAGGTTGTCCTGGCCGCGGCCTCGGTGATCTTCCGCCAGCACCGGCAGCAGTGCTCGCGGCCGATGATGCCCACCGGCGCGCCGCACCCGGCGCAGTCCCGCTGCCTTTTCCCCATCGACCTGGCTGCTGGTCAGACCGGCGGCATCGACCGGCCCCGGGCCGCGGCCGCCTTCGGCTGGTCCGCCGCCGGCCGCGCAGGGGCGGCCGGCCGGGCCACCGGGGTGGTATCGACCTCGAACAGGTCATTCGGGGTGCACTCCAGGGCGGTGCACAACGCCGCCAGGGTGGACAGTTTCACCTGGGCGGGTTCCTTGGTGAACAGCGCCGACACCGACGCCGCCGACAGCTCGAGCCCGGCCTTGTCGGCCAGCAGCCGCCGCAGCTGGGTGCCGGTCCACACTTCCCGCTGGGCGGCGGCCATCCGCAGCTTCCACCGGATGTTCACGCCGTCGGCTCCTTACCTGTCAGCTCGCCGAGCGTGGCGGCCACCGCCCGCCGGTAAGCGTCCTCGATGAACGTGGCCGAGGGGCGGACGTATCTCATCGTCGAGCTCACCGTCCAGTGACCCAGGAGCTGCTGGATCGCCACTAGGTCCACCCCGCGCTCGTAGTTGTGCGTCGCGCACGCCCGGCGCAGCGCGTGCGGGCTGAACCAGTCCGCGGCCGGGCGGCCTTCCAGCGTCATCAGGTATCGCAGCCGGTTACGGATCGTCCCCGGGTGCAAGGCGCCGCCGGACTCATCGGCGAACAGCACCGCCGAGTCGGGGAACTTGCCGCGCACGTCCTCCAGGAACCAGCGCAGCACCAGGTCCAGCCCGTCCAGCATCGGCACCCACCGCGGCCGCGGCCCGGAGGTATGGGCGCCCTTGCCGAAGCGGACGTGCAGCTTGCCGAACGGGCCCCGGCCGAAGTGCACGTCCGGCTGGTCCAGCAGTGCGGCCTCCTCCGAGCGCAGCCCGGCGTGATACAGCGTCCGGAACAGCGCGTAATCCCTCGCCGCGGGCGCGTACTTGCGGGCCGTGGCGATCCGGGTCTTCAGGAACTCGAAGAACTCGCCGACCCGCTCCGGGGACGGCGGTGGCAGTTCGGCCGGGGAATCATCGCCGACGTGACGGGCGGCGTTGAACTCATCGACCGGGCAGACCAGCCGGACTCCGAACGCGGCCTCGATCTCGGCGGCCTTGCGGGCCTGCAAGAACCGGTGGAAGCCCTTGAAGATCTGCACGTACTCCCGGCGGGTCGCCGTCGTGCGCCCCGCCGTCGCCAGATCACCGACGACCCGGTCGATGTCCTCCGGTGTCACCTCCCACGCCGGGCGGCCCAGCGCCTTCAGCGCCCGCTCCAGCAGGCCGGTGTCGTTATCGATGGTCACCGGGCTGAAACCCCGCGCCCGCCACGACGCGACGAACGCATCCACGCACGCGGCCTGGAACTCCCACGGGTTGCCGGTGACCAGCTCACCGGGAACCGTCCCGCCCTCGAGCACCCGCAGCCTCGGCGCCACCGGCACACCTTCCTCACACCTCAACCATTAAGGTGACACCTAACATACGGAGCTTGTGCCTCAAAGATCTGCAAACACGCCGGAGGGCAGATATCCCAGGCACCAGCCAGGAGCCCCCAAGATCAACATGTGCCAGCCCCGGATGGTTGGACCAAGACCTTCACCGACCCGCGGCTGCGCGCGGCGATCGTCGACCGGCTCACCGTCGGCGGGAACATCATCGAGACCGGCACCGACTCCTACCGGCTGCGCACCACCAAGGCCCGCCACCAGGCCGCCAGCAGGTGGCCCCCGCACCGGCAAAGGTCCCGCCATGAGCTTGATCAGCCAGTCCGCCAGCGACTACCGGCTCGCGCGCTCCCGCCCGCAGCGCCGTCTCCGGGTTGCCCGGCGCCTCCAGCCCGGTCACGATCAGTACCTTGCAGCCAGGCAGCAGCCCGGCAAGGGCCGCATCGCCGGTAATGCCGTCCATGCCGAGCAGGCCGGGCGGGCCTTCGTGGCCGTCCACTGATGGGTGACGGCTACCGGGAGCGGCGGCTGGCCAGCCGCTCGTGGGCCATCCAGGCCAGGGTGAAAAGGATCTTGAAGGTGATGATGCGGTAGACCAGCACGGCGGCGACCGCCTTGGTGGCGGGCAGCCCGGCGGCGGCCAGCGCGGTGATCAGCACGATGTCGACCACGCCTAGGCCCGCGGGGAGGGGACAGAAACTGGCGGCGCTGGCGCCGGCGGTCCACACGATCAGGACGTCCCGCCAGGGAACCGGTGCCCGCGCCGCCGCGATCGCGCAGACCAGGCAGGCCGCGTCGGTCACCCAGTTCAGGAGCGCCCAGCCGAGCGCCTGCCAGGCGGCCCGGTAGCCGAGCCGCACCGCCCGGATCCTGGCCACCGTGCCGGCCACGAGCTCAGCGGGTTCGGACCGGGGCCGCCGGATGGCGCGCCGGGCTGCCCGCAGCACGAGGACCGCGACCGCCTCCAGCCAGCCGCGGGCCCGTGAATAACGCAGCGACAGCAGCGCCGCACCCGTGGCGGCGGCCCCGGCCAGCCCTGCGGCCCCGGCTAGCACCGCAGCCACCACGTTGCCAGTCAGTAGTGCGGCGACCGCTGCCAGCACGGCGAAGGTGACTGTCGAGCAGATGCCCGCGACGGTCAGCGCCACCGCGACATGAGCAGGTTCGACTCCCCGGCGGCGGAACTCGCGGTAGGCATAAGCGGTCGCCATGCCCGAGCCGGCCACCGGCACCATGACCGCGATCGCGTTGGCCCGGTAGGCCGTCACCAGAACCGTCCGCAGGGTGAGCGCCCGCCCGGTCATCCCGCCCGCCCGGAGCAGGCCCTTTTCCAGCTGGGCGAAGGCGACCATCGACACGGTCTCGGCGGCGATGGCGTAGCCGACCCACCGGGCCCTGAGGTGACCGAGCGCGGTGACACCCGCGCCAAACGTGGCCCGGTCCGCGTAGATCGCGGCACCGGCCCCCGCCACGATCGCGGTAACCGCGATCACCTGTGCGATGCTTCGCCACCGGCGCCGCGGCGGGGCGGGCCGCACAGTACCCGCCGGCTCAGCTTGGCTCACGTCACCCGCACGCCGTGTCACGATCGCCGGATGCCGTCCCGCCAAGGCTATTATCTCGGCCCGCCCGGGACGTTGCGTTCGCGCCTGTCTTGGCCGGAATATGCACGGTGCGGCCCGCATTCTGCGTTTCCCGGCCGCCAGGCATGGGCGGCTGCTGCCGCGTGCCGGGCGTGCGGGGTAACAGCCAGTCGGCGTCGGTGGCGATACGCACCGCGTCGACTCGATTGCGGGCGCCGAGCTTGGTGACCGCCGAGGCGAGGTAGTTGCGGACCGTGCCGTACGACAGGAACATTTCGGCGGCGATCTCGGCTGGCCCGGCACCGCCCGCGTGCCGGCGCAGCACCTCGGCCTCGCGTGGGGACAGCGGGTTGCCCGGGGCTTGCAGCGCCGCCACGGCCAGCCCTGGGTCGATCACCTTCTGCCCGGCGGCGACCTTGCGGATGGCGTCGGCCAGCTGGGCTGCCGGGATTTCTTTGCGCAGGAATCCGGACACCCCGGCGGCCAGCGCGGCGCGCAGGCTGCCCGGTTTGGCCAGCACGGTCAAGATCAGTACCTCGCAGCCGGGGCACTGCTGGCGCAGGTCCGCTGCGGCGGTGAGCCCGTCGCGGCCGGGCAGGCCGATGTCGACCACGGCCACGTCGGGCCGGAACGCAGCCGCGGCGGTGAGGATGGCGTCGCCATCGGCGACCTGGGCGACCACGCAGATGTCGTCTTCCAGGTTCAGCACCGCGGCGAGTGTGTCGGCCAGGATCCGCATGCCCTCGGCCACCATGACCCGGATCACTGGCCCTCCCACGGGATCGTGGCGATTTCCTCAGACACCAGGCCAGACATCGAGCTGGGCATCCGGCAGGGCACCACCAGCAGCCGGGGCCTCTGGGCCCCGGGCCGCTGGGCCTGCCAGTCGTTCTCGCTCATCGGTCACGTTCCTTCGTCGTGCTCTGGTGTTGGCCATGGCCGCCGTGTCTGCGGTGGTCTATGCGCGTTGCGGGGTGAGGGCGGGGGCTTGCAGCTGGGATGCGCGGACGGCGAGGCCGATGGTGCGCACGAGCACCATGACGACGGCCATGGCGATCAGTGCGTCGGTGACGGCCGCGAAGCTGACCTGGTGCGCGATGCCCCAGCTGACCAGCTGCGGGTGGAACCAGTGTCCGGCGCCGTAGGAGAAGGCCGCCCGGGCGCCGATGACCAGAGTCCAAAGGATCGCGTACGGCGCGGTGGCCCGGCTGACCGGCTTGCCGGTTTCGGGGCTGCGGTGGACAGTCGTCAGGGCGGCAGCGGCCAGGCCGCCGAGCAGGCCGGCGGCGATGCCGGCGATCTCCACCGCCAGGCCTGTCCCGTGGGTGGCCGGGGTGGCGATGAACAGCGGGACGATCACGATGGCGAGGACCAGCGGGCGCAGGATCCGCATCGGGCCGATCTTGCGGGCGCTGCCGACGTCATTGCCCAGCACGGCGATCAGGACCAGGCCATCGACGATCAGCGCGCTGGTGAGTTCGGTAAACATGGTGTGCTCCTCGTGGGCGGGGCGGTGCTCATGGATCCACCATCGCCCGTCCGGCCCGGATGCGGATCGGAGCCAGGGCTGGTTTTCGGCCTGACCCGGCCCGGCGCCGGCTGGTACCAGGGCCGGCCCCGAGATTCAGCCCGGGTGTCGGCCCAGGGGCTGACGCGGCCTGCACCAGATGGCCGTAGTGTCGGGACGATCGGCATCGCGAGCGGAGAAGGGGAGGGTGCCGTGACCGGAACGCGAACCCACGCCGGCGGGTTCGTGCCCCCTGGTCTTGGCGGCGGCCGCTCGTGGCGTGCGCCGCTGGGCGATAGTGCTGCCATGCTGCGCGGGGTCACCTGGCTGACTCGTGGTCTCGGCTTCGGGGTCGTCGGCCTGCTGACGTTCCTCAAGCCGCCGCATACCGGGTCCGGCGCGCCGGTGCCGTCCGCCCTGGCGCTGCAGGCCGTGGCCCTGGGGCTGCTCGGCGCGGGACTGCTGGCCTGGGCGGTGCTTGACCTGTACCCGGCCGCGGAGCGGTACGGCGCCCGGGGCGTTCCGCTGATCCTCGGCCTGATCGCCGTCGTCGCCGGACTCGCCTGTCCCGTCGGTGGCGGCGGCACCACCATCGTGATGCTGGCGGCCCTGGCCACGCTGGTCGCGGCCTGTGACGCCGGCCTGGCCGCGGCCTTGGACGTGACCGCGGCAGGCATTCTCGGAATCGAGGTCAGCGGGCTGGTGTTCGGTGCCGGCTACGGCGCGCTGCTCGGGCTGCCGGTGCTGGTGCTCATCGACATGATCATCGGGCGCAACCGGGGCGCCTACCGGGTGCAGGCCGAGCAGTCGGCGGCGCTGCTGGCCCAGCACGAGCAGCTGCAAGCCGAGCAGCGCAGGAACGATCTCCTGGACGAACGGGCCCGCCTCGCGCGTGAGATCCACGACGTGCTCGCGCACTCCCTCGGCGCGCTCGGGATCCAGATCCAGGCGGCCCGCGCGGCGCTCAGCGACCACTGTGACATGGACGGGGCCGGGGAGCTGCTGGTCGCGGCCCAGCGGATGGCGGGTGAGGGACTGGTGCAGGCCCGCCGGGCCATTCACGCCCTGCGCGTCGACACCCTGCCGCTCAACGAGGAACTCGGCCTGGCCAGCAGGACCTACGCGCAGCGTTATCACGCGCCGGTCAGCTTCGATACCCGCGGCACCCCCGTGCCGCTGCCGCCCGACGCCACTGTCGCGCTGCTGCGCGTCGCGCAGGAGGCCCTGGTCAACGCGGCCAAGCATGCGGCCGGACAGCCCATCGCGGTCAGCCTCGATTACTCCCCGGCCGGCGTCCGGCTCACCGTCCGCAACGACCTGGGCCCCCGGGCTCCCGGCAGTTTCGGTCCGGACACTGGCCTCTGGCCGCGCGTGAGCACTGTCAACGGCGGCTACGGGCTGACCGGCATGCGGGAGAGGCTCCGGCTGCTGGACGGTACCCTGCAGGCTGGCCGCTCCGGCAGCCAGTGGGTTGTGACCGCTGAGCTTCCGTGCGCCCCGGCCGAGAGCACCCGGTGATGACCGGGCCGCCCGGCGCGGCGGAGACGGCTCTGCGCGTCGTCATCGCCGACGACCAGGCCAGCGTGCGCGAGGGACTGGTGATGCTGCTCGGCGCGCTGCCCGGCATCACGGTAGTCGGCGCCGCCGCCGACGGCCAGCAGGCGATCGAGCTGGTAGCCGAGCACGAGCCCGACGCGATCCTGCTCGACCTGCACATGCCCGTCCTGGACGGCATCGCCGCTACCCGGCGGCTGGCTTCCGAGCACCCGGCCGTCGCCATCGTCGTCCTCACCACCTTCGCCGACGACAGTTCCGTTCTGGACGCCCTGCACGCCGGGGCGCGCAGCTACCTGACCAAGGACGCCGACCGCGCCGACATTGCCCAGGCGCTGCGCGCGGCGGCCAGCGGGCTGACCGTCTTCGACCCCCGCGTGCACGCCACTCTGCTGGCGGCCACGGCGGCACCGCCCAGGCCCGGGCCTGCCGGGGCGCCGCCGCCGGTGACGCCTCCCGATGGCCTGACAAACCGCGAGGTGGAGATCCTCGCCCTCATCGCCCGCGGACTGACCAACCCGGAGATCGCCGCGCAGCTGTTCCTGAGCAGCCACACGATCAAGACCTACATCAGTCGGATCTTCGCCAAGACCGGGTCACGGGACCGTTCCGCCGCGATCGGCTACGCGCACCGCCACCGCATCGGCTGACCCGGCCGCGCCCGGCCGCCTGAGGCCACCGGATCGGCCCGGGGTATGAGATTTCGCTCCCGGCGGCTTGGTACCGCGAATCAGCCCCTGCTCCGACGCTCCCCGCGGCGGCCGGGGCCATGCTCGGGGCTGGGAGCTGGCACTGATGAAAGGACCGGAGAAATGCGGACGGAAAGGATTCTGGCCGGCCTGACGCTGGCCGCGGCGGTGGCTCTCGGGGTGCCTGCCGGGCTGGCGATATCGGCCCCGCCTTCGAGCCAGGAGGCCGGGCCGGCCTGTGCGTTGCCGCTGGAGTCCGTCGACACGCTCAGCCAGCACAACGTAAGCAACCCGGACACCGCAGCCGACTACCAGATCATTGTCTTCAAGGTGCAGGCCGATATGCGGATCACCGTGTCCGGGCCGTACCCGGACAGCCGGTATTTCTCGCTCGAGGTCTATGATTCGCTTGGTTTGCCTTTTACTGAGAACGGCCTGGGCTCTGCACTGGCCGATTACCGTATCGCGCCGGATCCGGGCAGCGTCAACCCGTGGCAGCACCAGGCGCCGCCCGGCGGCAGGTTCACCGTGACCGTCCGGCCTGACGTTACCCGGGGCCAGGTCAACACGCTCCCGCTGGCGCCGGCCGGAACGGTCGCCGGGACGTCAGGCAGCCTCTACGTCCGCATGTACCTGGCGCACCACAACCCCGCCCAGGTCACCCTGCCCGCCGTCACCGTCACGCTCGGCGGGGTGTCCACGCGCGTCTCCGCGTGCCCCTCGCCCAGCGCCGCCGCCGGGGGGCTGGTCAGCGCCGGAAAGGGGTATACCGCCCAGCTCGCGAAGGTGGACAACGCGTTGCGCGCCCACGGCGGGATCGTCCCGTTCCTGCGCGGCGCCGCAGCGGCCGAAAGCACGCCCGACATCAATGACGCCTACCTCAGCGCCTACTACAACCCCCCGGGTCACGGTGAGGTCGTGGTGATCCGAGGCAAGGCGCCGACGACACCACGGGGCTCCTACCCGAGCCCGTGGCCGGCCCCGGGCATGGACCTGCAGTACTGGTCGCTGTGCAACGACGTCCTCCAGCAGGACGTGGCCGTCGTGATGAACCCGCTGCCCGGCGGGACGACGGACTACGGCTGCCGCTATGACACCCAGGTGACCCTCGACCAGCACGGCTACTACACCGTCGTCGTCGGCACCGAGTCGCAGCACGCCGCCATCGACCGCATCCCCGGGGTCACCTTCCTGCCGCTGTCAGCCGCCGACCCGACCGGGACATACGTCCTGAAGTTCCGCAACACGCTCCCCGGCCCCGGTTTCTCCCAGGCCATCGAGAACGTCCCGGCCAACCAGAACCCGGCGTCAGCGGCGGCCGTGATGGGCCCGTACTACCCCCGGATCGCCTTCTGCCCGCTCGCCACCCTCGCCCGCGGCGGCCCGGGTGCCTGCGGCATGAGCACCACGACAAGCTAGAACAGCCAGCACGGCCTGGCCGGCGCCAGCGGTCCCGGGACTGGTGATTGCCTTCAGCCGTGACCACCAGACCCGGGCCGGGCGCCATGCCCCTGCCGCAGTGGTGGCACCGCAAAGCGAAATCCCGCTCCTCATGAAAGGGCTCCCGCCATGTCTGCTGAACCCGCACTCGCCACTGACGTGCGCAGCAAATTGCGCCCTCACGAGTTGGTGCTGCTGCACGGGCAGCCAGGCTCCAGCGCCGACTGGGAGCTGGTGGCCGGACGGCTGCCTGCCACGCTGCACACCGTCGCTGCTGACCGGCCAGGATACGGCTCCAGCCCGCTCCCAGCCGGCGGGTTCACCGCCAACGCGCGCGCCGTGCTCGATGACCTGGACTCACGGGGCATCCCGCGCGCGGTCCTGGTGGGGCACTCTTACGGCGGCGGTGTGGCGTTGTCGGCCGCGAGTCTGGCGCCGAACCGGGTGGAGGCGGTGGTCCTGCTCGCGAGCGTGGGCCCCGGCTGCGTGAACCGCTGGGACAAGGCACTGGCCGCGGCAGGCGCAGGACCTTTGTGCGCGCTGATCGCCTGGCGGTTCACACCATGGATTGCCCGCGCCCGGCTGACCTGGATCACCAGGCGCCGCTGCCGCCCGCCTGCCCCGGACGAGTACGTCAACTGGCAGATCTGGGGACATGCCGACCGCGAACACGGCCGCCTATGGCGTACCTTCCTGACAGAGCAGCGCGCCCTGATGTGCGAACTGGATGAACTCCTCTCAGCTATCCCTTCGGTCCAGGCGCCCGTGCTACTGCTCGCCGACCCGGCGGACGCCCTGGTACCAGTCGATACCGCGTTCCGGCTTGCGCGGGCCCTGCCGAACGCCGGCGTGCAGCTGGTCAGCGGGGCCGGTCACCACCTGCCCAGACGCGCCGCCGATGTGGTGGCCCGCGCGATAACAACGTTCGTCACAGCTCTGGACGGCGGCGAGCCGCACGGCCAGGTTGCTGCCCCGGCTGGGACCGGTCGCGCACTGGGACCGGCTCGGCCCCTACGCCCTGCTGCTCCATTTCCCGCCTGAGCAGCTCAGCGCAGATGACTGGAACCCGGCGCTGAACACGATCCGGGAGGCGGATCCGAACGGCGCCCCCGCGCGCACTCTGGACGTATTTCCTCGACAACGACGGCGACGTGCAGCGTGCGGGGTTCCAAAACGGGGCCATAGGTAGCTGACCTGCGAGTGTGCCAGCCATGAGGCCGCTGGTCTGGCAAGATCGCGGGCTCGTGACGGTACGGCTGCTCAACTCTTGTTCGTCCGCCCGGTCGGCTGGTAGCGCTGCTGCCAGGCTCGTCAGCCTCGAAGGACGCCGAGCTGCTGGTGTTGCGCCAGGAGATGGCGGTGCTGCGACGGCAGGCCCCGAAACCGAGGCTGGACTGGGCGGGCCGAGCTGTACCGGCGCTGGCCGAACTCGCGGGCTCCCCGGTAATCGAGCTCAATCACGCGGTGGCCCTGGCCCAGGTCGGCGACCCCGCCGCCGCCTTGCGCGCGGTCGACCGCCTCGACCTGGACGGCTACCTGTACTTCCACTCCACCCGCGGCGAGCTGCTGCGGCGCCTGGGCCGCGACGCCGAGGCCCGGGCGCCCTACCGCCGGGCGCTGGAGCTGGCCACCTCGAACCCGCGAGCGGGTGTTCCTGACCCGGCGGCTCGACCAGCTCTGACCCGGGTTGTCCCCCGGGCGGCTGCTCGTTCGTCACCCGGGTATGAGCGACAACCGTTCCCCACCTCCCCGCGCCAGCCGTACGTCGCAGCAGCCCCGGCATCCAGTCAACCCTCGGCCCGCCACCGCGGGTCACCGCCTGGCACCCGAGTCGCACCGGCGGTATACACAACGCACGACCGAGGGGTGAGGAATGCACCCTGAGCACGTGCTCCGGGCACTAGCTGCTCGGCCCGGGGAGGCCGAGGCTAGGGGCGTGACGCAGGCACTGCACAGAAGGAAACGATCATGACTACGACGCAGATGGGGCGGCCCCGACGTCGTCGTGGGCAGCGTCGCCGCGGTCACCGAAACCGGCTCCCTGGTGGCCGCCTCGGCCACCGGAAGCCAGCTGCCCTCCTACGCCGGCGGCGCGGCCCGCCGGATCTGGATCGCCGGGGCGCAGAAGGTGGTCCCCGACCTGGCCACCGCGCTGCGCCGCGTCGATGAGCACTGCCTGCCACTGGAAAACGCCCGCGCTCAGCAGGTCTACGGGCAGCCCAGCGCCATCAACCACCTGCTGATCCTCAACGCCGAACCCTTCCCCGGGCGCAGCACCGTCCTGCTGCTCCGCGAAGCCATCGGCTTCTGATCCACACGGAGAGCTGACATGACAACTGGGACCCCACACCGAAGCGTCCTGCTGCTCGGCGGGAGCCAGCACGTCGTCGACGACTGCGTCGCTTCCCTGCGCGACCTCGGCTATACCGCCCAGGGAACCAACGACTTCTTCAGCGATATCCCGGCCCGATTCGACCTCACCCACATCGACCTGGTCTCGCTGGGCGGGCTGGTCCCCCCAGACCGCAAGGCCGAGCTCAAAGCACAGATCGGCGCCATTAACCCGACAGTTATCTTCCTCGACGCGCTGGCAGGCATCCCCGGCCTGGTCGCCAGCCAGGTACAGGCGGCGTTTACCGCGGGCCGCCACGACTTCGACCACGCACCCGCCTACACGCCGAGCGACCGCTCGATCCGGCTGACCCTGCAAGACCCGGCGGACGTCAAGGTGACCCTCTGGTGGCGGACCTCGCTGATCCCACCCGACCCCAAAAGCGACTCGCTCGTCCTCCTCGACGACCGGCTCGCCGGGGGGGACCACACCATCCCCGTCCCCGGCCACATCCCGCCCCCGGCTGCGACCCCAAGCGGGCCGCGTCCGGTCGATTGGTTCGCCACCGTGCAAGCCGACGCTGCGATCTACAACCTCGGCATCGCCGCAGGGCAATAACAACGACCAAACCATGGCGGTCGGCGACGACGTCGGCAAATCCGTGCCGGGCGCCTGAGGCCTCGACAAAACCAGCCGCTGTCGCGGGCAATCGTCGACGTCCGGGGCAGCTCATCGCGAACCAATCTTTTATCTTGGTCGACCCTGGAGGGCCCGGAGGCCGCGCCCTGATCGGCCGCGCGATCGTCGGCCTGGTCGGACCAGCGGCGACCGGCTCGGCCAGCGGCGCCGGCAAGACGCCGAACCCGAGCCGGACCGCCGGGGAGAGGGTTTTGGAGAACGAGCCCACGTACGCCACGCGCCCGTGCTGGTCGAGCGCCTGCAGCGGCTCGATCGGCCGGTCGACGTAGCGGAATTCGGTGTCGTAATCGTCTTCGATGATGGCGGCGTCGTGGTCTTGTGCCCGGGCCAGCAGCGCGCCGCGCCGCGGCATGGACAGCGTCATGCGCAGCGGGAACTGATGCGAGGGCGTGACGTAGACGATGCAGGCTTCCGGCGGTAGCTGGCTGACGACCAGGTCCTGGTCGTCGACGGGTACGTCGGCCACCCTGGCGCCCAGGGCGGCCAGCAGCCGCCGCGCCGGCAGCTATCCCGGCTCTCCGACCGCGCCCGCACCGTCGGCTAGTTCTTCAGCATCGAGAAATCGCTGCTCAAGCCGCTGCCTGAGGAGGCGTTCGAGGCCGGCCGGTGGTTCACCCCGAGGGTGGACCGGTTCAGCCAGGTCACGGTGCGCACCAACCGGTACTCGGTGCCGGTGCGCCTGATCGGCCGCCGGGTCCGCGTGCTGCTGCACGCCTCCCACCTGGTGGTCTATGACGGGCGCGCGCAAGTGGCGCGGCATGAGCGGCTGCCTGGCAAGTGCGGTGCGAGCCTGGACCTGGATCACTGCCTGGAGGTGCTGGTTCGCAAGCCCGGCGCGCTGCCTGGGTCGACCGCGCTGGGCCAGGCCCGTGCAGCCGGGCGGTTCACCCCCGTCCACGATGCCTGGTGGGCTGCGGCCCGCAAAGCTCACGGCGACGCCGCGGGCACCCGGGCGCTGATCGAGGTCTTACTGCTGCACCGGCACACCGCCCACGAGCACGTCGTCGCCGGGCTGGCCGCCGCAGTGCAAGCCGGAGCGCTGACCGCGGATGCGGTCGCGCTGGAAGCCCGCAAGCCGCTGATATCGACGACCACCTCGGCCAGCAGCCCGCCCCGGCTGCGCCGCAGGCCGCGGCCGCGTCGCTGACCGCACGCCGCCTGCCCAGCTGCCGCCCGACCCCCGGCCGCTGCCGTCAGTCGCCGTCTATGACCAGCTGTTGCGCCATCCCCGCCACGCCACCGAAGGGACCAGGTCATGAGTGCCAAGGCCCGTCACGGAATGACCGAGCAGGCCGCCGACGCCGCGATCGAGCAGCCTGCCGGATGCTGCGCCTGCCCACAGCGCGGCGCCGAGCTGCTGTTTCAGGTCCTGACCGAGCGGGAGGAAAAAGCAAGCGTCGCCATCGCCTCGAACGAGTCGTTCAGTAAAGCGCACATGTTCGCGGCAACATGTGCAAGGCGGCGGCTGAAGTGTCACGGGTTGCGGTGGGTTCGGCCGGGTGCCACGGGTGCTGGTCACCAGGGCACGGGGCCGTCGTCATCGAAGAAGCCGCCGGTCGTTCCGTTGGGGCCGAGGGTGGCCAGGTGCACGGCGATCGCGGCGCCCTCGGCTGCGGTGCGGGTGAGGGGGTAGGGCAGGTTCTTGGTGAAGTCTGTCGCGCAGGCTCCTGGTGCGGCGGCGTTGACCAGGATCTGGTCCGCTGCCAGGGCTTTGGCGTACTGGACGGTCAGCGCGTTCAGCGTGGTCTTGGTGACGGGGTAGGCGATCGTGGCGGGCAGCCGGGACATGTAGTGGTCTGGATCGGTCATGTGGTGCAGCGACCCGGTGCCGCTGGAGATGTTCACGATGCGGCCGGCGCGTGACTTGCGCAGCAGCGGCAGCAGCGCCTCGGTGACCATGATGACGCCGAAGACGTTGGTCTCGAATACCGCCCGGACCGAGTCGAGGCTGACGGCTCCGGGGACCTGGCGTCCGGCGATGCCGGCGTTGTTGACGAGCACGTCCAGCCGCCCGAACTGCGCGGCGACCTGCCCGGCTGCGGCCTGGATGCTGGCCGGGTCGGTGACGTCCAGGATGAGCTGGTGCACGTCGCCGCCGGCCTCGCGCAGCGCGGCGGTGGCCTGGCGGCCGCGGCCGGGGTCCCTGGCGGCGAGCAGCACGGTCATGCCCAGGCCGGCCAGCTGCTCGGAGATGGCCCGGCCGATTCCCTTGTTCGCCCCGGTCACCAGGGCGATGGTCGCGTTGTCGGTCACGGCAAGATCTGACCACCGCGGCGCGGTGCGGGCCAGGATCAGCTGGGTCACGGCCGATACCGTGAGGGTATGGAGCCAGCCGGGACACGGGAGCTGCGTTATTTCGTTGCGGTCGCCGAGGAGCTGCATTTCGGCCGGGCCGCCGCCCGGCTGGGTATCGCGCAGCCGCCGCTGTCCCGTGCGATCAGGCAGCTGGAGCGCCGGATGGGCGTCACCCTCATCGACCGGTCCGGCCGGCCAGTCCGCCTGACGGCGGCCGGCGAGGTGCTCTTGCGCGACGGCCGGGCCGCGCTGGAGGCGGTGGCCGCGGCGACCCGCCGCGCCCAGCGGGCCGGGCTCGGCGGGCCGCGGCTGGTCCTGGCGATGAAGCCGGGCATGGACGGCGGGCTGCTGCCCGTCATCCTCACCGATTTCGAGGCTCAGCCCGAGGCCCTTCCGGTGGAGATCGTCTTCAGCATCGGCGGCCGGGCCGCGATGCTGCGCGATGGCCGCGCCGATGTCGCGCTGCTGCACAGCCCGCAAAACGACCTGACCGGCCTGGACGCCGAGAAGCTGTTCACCGAGCCGCAGGTGGTGGTGCTGCCCGAAGGGCACCGGCTGGCGCAGCTGCCGGTCGTCTGCCTGGCCGACCTGGCCGGCGAGACGATGCCGCGCTGGCCCGGCAAGCCGGGAGGCCACGCCGATGGCCTGGTGGTGTCGGACGCCGGGCAGCTCATGCAGCTGATCGCCCTGGGCCGGATGGTCGCCGTGGTCGGCGAATCGGTCCGCGGCCGCCTGCATTCCGGCCTGCTCTGCCGCCCGGTCGCCGACGCCCCGGCCGCGACGGTCGTCATCGCCTGGCCGCGCAGCAGCACATCCCGCCACGTCGCCGCGTTCGTCCGCGCTGCTGCAGCTGCGGCGCAGCGGCGCGTCGTGACCCCGAATCTGGTGAAGTCGGCCGCTGCGGGTTAGCCGCCCCGCCCGGCGGCTCTCGGCCGGGCCTGCGCCTGCCGTGAACTTGTCCCCGAGGCTTCCGGCGGCATCACGGCATGCGAACGTCGTCGACGTGGTCGGCGAGATAGATCATGACGCCTTCGGGGTTCATGCCGAACGCGCCTGCGACGATCTTGGG
>Ga0335074_10007189_pt1 | contig 15421 bp, 13 predicted proteins | sample Lox_Sample_23_FD_206715 | JGI IMG/M metagenome (GOLD analysis project Ga0335074, IMG submission 206715) | Soil microbial communities from Loxahatchee National Wildlife Refuge, Florida, United States - Lox_Sample_2.3 | ecosystem: Environmental > Terrestrial > Soil > Wetlands | place: USA... | reverse complement strand
AGCTCGATCCGGCGCGACGGCGTGGGGAATCCGCGCGGCTCGCCGTTCGCATCCGTCTCGGCGAATTTGGCGTAACGCATCGGCAACGCCGCCTGCACGCCACCAGGAGCGGCACGCAGCCGTTCCAGAGTAACACCCGTGGGGGCAAGCTGCTCGCGATAGGCAGCATCGATATCGCCGTTCCAGAACTGCTCGCCAAGACCCAGGCGGGCCGCAAGCGCGAAGACGATATCCGTATCCGGCCGAGCCTCACCGGCGGGCGGAGCCACCACCTGGCGAAACTGGATGTGCGACTGCGCCTCCGGACTGACTTCGAAGCCGATCTTCAGCGCCTCGCGTTCGAAGCACGATGCGGCGGGCAGCACCACGTTGGCGAGCTGCGCGGTGGGGGTCATGAAGAGATCGGTATGAGCGTAGAATTCCAGCGCTGCCAGCGCCTGTCGGACATGCCCGCCATCAGCGTGCGACAACAGCATGTTGCAGCCGAAACCGATCAGGCCCCGGATGGGATACGGCTTCCCCTCCAGAATGGCGCGGTAAAGCTCTCGCGTCGTGACGTTGCCGGAGCGCGCCGGTCCGAGCGGGCGTTCATCCAGACCCACTGTCCGCGCCATGCGTTTTGCTGCCGGCAAATCCTCCCCGGTGATTGCCGCTGCGGGCGGCACCGGCAGCACTATGTTGCCACCCGGCGCATCGAAGCAGCCGGTCAGCGCGTACACCAACGAGATGCCGCGCGCCGTCTGCGTGACATTGGCGTGCTGCTCGTGGCCGCTCCATGCGTAATAAGAGACCGGGCGAGACTGCCAGATCAGTCGAGCGGCTTCTTCGACCTGCGCGCGCGGGATCCAGCAAATCGCCTCGACCCGCTCTGGCGGGTAGCGCCGGCATAGCCGGGTGTAGAGTTCGAAGACCGGATGGCAGATCACGTCTCCGTCCGGCATCGGGACGAGAAATTCCCCGTCCAACGCGAGGCAGGCGCAGTCGATGCCATATGGCACCGGGCGATTGGTTGCAGTGTCCCAGGCAATATGGCGGCCTGGATCACCGTCCGGGTCGAGATCGCGTGCCGTGAGCAGGCGGCCGGTATCGGCGCGCACCAGCATCGGCGCATTGCTCCAGGTGCGGACGAAGTCGCGATCGTACCAGCCGTGCTCGATCATCAGATGGGCGATCCCGAGCGCGAGCGCGCCATCGGTGCCTGGCCGCACTCGCAGCCAGAGATCGGCCTTGCTGGCGAGCCCGACATGGCGCGGATCAACGACAATCAGCCGCATGCTGCGCTTCAGCGCCTCGACCGTGGCGGTTGCGTGGGTCAGACGGGAGAAGCTGGGGTTGTAGCCCCAAAGGATCAGGCAGCCGCTGTTGGCGATATCCGGCATCGTGCCGCCGGCGGCGGTGCCCGTACCGGCGATGCCATACGTGTAGCGGGTCGCACCGTAGCGGCCCCAACCGCAGAGGTCGAGACTGTGAACGACGTTGGGCGAGCCGAAGGCATTCATCAACCGGCGGATGAACGGGACCGAGTCGCCGATCCCGCTGCTGGACGGCGAGGACGTGCTGAAGCAGACAGCTTCCGGCCCATAGCGATCGGCGATCTGGCGCATCTCGCCGGCGATTTGGTCAAGTGCATCGTCCCAACTGATACGTTCCCAACCGGGGTCCGGGTCGCCCTTCGGACGCGTGCGGCGGAGTGGATGGGTCAGCCGCTCGGGGTGATAGACGAGTTCCGGTGCGGCGCGCCCCTTCGCGCAGAGCGCCTGGCCGGTGGGATGTGACGGATCGGGTTCCAGTCGGATGAAGCGACCGTCTTCGACCACTGCGACGGTGCCGCAGCGGGCGACGCAAAGCCCGCAATAACCCTGGATACGCTGTTGACTGGCGTGGTCAGCCATTGCGTCCTGCTCCCCGAATACAAGTCCGATCGGCGCGAGATAACCCGATTGCTGGACATACTACATGGAAGCACGCTTTTGGAAATGGCGGTAGCTATCGCCGCGGTATTGCCTGGTTGCGCGTTGGTTTGATAAGCTAATAAGCAATGGAACCACAGATGCACGCAGATAAAATGCTTCACGCCGGATTATCTGAGTGCATCCATGTTCATCTGTGGTTCCAAGTCCTCCTTTCCCGCCGCACCCACCTTGGCCTCGCCCTTTTGAGCCCGATCGCCCCGCGCCAGCCGGCGGGCGAGGGTCATCTCTGGCGTGCTGCTGCCCGATGGCGGACCGGGACAGGGGTGATGCCACAAGCGGAGTTCTCGTGTATCGTCGGGACCAGGCACTCATCAGCAGACCCGGGAGGAACCGAGAGATGGCCGAAGTAGGATACTCGCGAAGGCAAGCCCTGAAGGCGGCAGGTTTCAGTGCTGCCGGTCTCGTCGCCGGGAGCGCCTTCACAAGCCGCGGATTCGCGGCAAATCCGGCCACGACATCAATTTCTGGCAGCCTGGAGGCGTGGGACTGGTCGGATGCCCCCTCCGTTCCGGGTGAACAAGCCCAAGCGGAGTTCTACACAAAATACTTTCCGTCTCTGTACAAAGATCTGCATTTTAGATCGACCATCTTCGGTTACACCGACCTGCTTCCGAAGCTGACGGTTGCATGGCGTGCGGGCAACCTGCCGGACGTTGCCCGGTGCGCGATCCAGTGGTCGCCGCAGTTTGTCGGCTCCGGGCAGTGCGCCGAGATCACCGAGGAAGAGCTTGGCATGCCGTTCAGTCAATTCATCCCCGGGGCACTGCTGAGTGATCGCCGAAACGGTGCATCGGAAGGCGCCCTCTACGGCATCCCGAGCAATAACGAAGTTATGTTCCTGCTCTACAACAAGTCGATCTTTTCAAAAGCCGGAATCGATCCCAACAAGCCTCCGGCGACCTGGGCCGATCTGGTCACTTATTCAAAGACGATCCACGACAAGACCGGCGCTTACGGCTTCGGGTTGTGCGCGCAACAGACCAACGGCAATACGTCGTATCGGTTCATGCCGGTGGCCTGGGCCTGCGGCGGCCAGATATTCGATGAGCTAAGCCGGAAGCCGACCTGGCGAAAGGTCGGGTTGGGCGGCGACGGCGTTGTTCAGGCACTATCCTTGTACCATCAGATGTTTAATGTTGATAAAAGCGTGCAACCCTCCGCGCTGAGCGACAACGAGTCCGACTGCGAGACGCTGTTCCTCGACGAGAAAATGGCCATGGTCATCGACCATCCGTCGTTCCCGCAGCAGGTGAAGCAGCTCAAGCCGGATCTGGACATGGGCGGCGCCATGCTGCCGATCGGACCGGTTCGGCGGGCGGTGGTTCTGGGCGGATCGAATTTCCATATCCGCGCGACAACCAAGAACAAGCCCGCTGCGCTGGCCTTGATGAAGGCGTACCTGGCACCGTACTGGAACGTTCGATTGGGCACCGGGGCGGGATCCGAGGCGTCTACCGACGCGGCCCGGGCCTCGCCCGAGCAGGCCACAGCAAGCAAGGAAATGCCGTTCAACGACATCGTGTTCCAGATGTTGCCTTATGGGGTCAATGTGCCGCTGGTGACCCAAGGGGCGCAGATCTGGAATACGATCGTCCCGGCCATGATCCAGCAGGTGCTCAGCGGCAGATCCACCCCAAAGGAGGCAGCCACGGCAGCGGCAAGCCAGGTCACCCGAATGATCGCGGCATAGAAACTCGCCTTTGGCCGGAGGTTCTGTTGGTCGTTCTCGATCAGTCGGCTCCGCCTGACTTGGTTGTTGCAGCAAGCGCCCGCGCCATGTGGCGCGAGCGCTTGGCTGGGCTTCCCTATGTGATGCCAGCCGTGCTCGTTGTCATTGCGGTGATGAGTTACCCGTTCCTGTATTGCATTTACCTGAGCTTCCGAGCGACGCCGTCCTATACGACGGAGACGCACTTCGCCGGATTGGCGAACTATGGCGCGGTGCTGAATGACCCGGTATTTCTCAACTCGCTTCTCATCACGGTCACATGGACCATCGGTAGCACAGTGTTCGACATCTTGTTGGGTATGGGTGCGGCGCTGCTGGTCAACCAACTAACGTGGTTTCGCGGCCCGATACGAGCAGCGCTGATGCTGCCATATATCGTCGGCTACGTGATCGCGAGCTACGCTTGGCTCTGGCTTTACCAGGCCGAATACGGCTTGATCAATGAACTCCTGACCTCCTGGGGCGTGCTCTCACATCCGATTTCGTTGCTCAGCTCACTCACCTGGGCGCTGCCGGCGGTTATTCTGGTAAATATCTGGAAGACCGCGCCGTTTGCCATGATCATGTTCCTGGCGGGGCTTCAGTCGATCCCCGAGCAAACCGTCATGGCGGCGGAGCTCGACGGGGCCTCGAAGACGCGCGCGTTTTTCGAAATAAAGCTGCCCTATCTTCGCCGCGTGATCATCATCACCAGCGTCGTGATGACACTGCAGAACTTCAATACGTTCACGATTCCGTATATCATGACAAGCGGCGGGCCGCTGAATCACACGGAGATTGTCTCCAATTACATATACAATGACGCGTTCACGAATTTGGACTTCGGGGGCGCGGCCGCGGCATCGGTCGTGGTGATGATTATCCTGATGGTTTTCGCGGTGCTGTATGTCGGCTCATTGACCCGGCGCCAGCCGGGGGTGGTGTGACATGCAGGTCAGGCGTTGGGTGCGCTGGGTACCTCCCAAGCTTGCCTTGGCATTGTATCTCCTGTTCGCGCTAATACCCTTCGGCTGGATGCTGACGGCATCGCTGGAACCGCAGACATCGCTCTACCGCGCGCACCTCAGCCTTTTGCCGAACCCTCTCACGCTGATCAACTACAGGGCGCTGTTCACGGCCAACCCGGTCGCCGGCACCGATTTTCCGCGTTACTTCCTGAACAGTCTCATTGTGGTGTGCTGTACGGTGGTGCTCGCCGTATTGGTAGCGGTGCCGGCCGCCTATGGTTTTTCCCGCTATCGCTTCTTCGGGAAGGACGCCATGCTCTATGGTATATTGCTGCAGAGCATCTTCCCACTCGTCAATTTCCTTATTCCACTTTATATCCTGATGCAGGATCTCGGGCTTCTGAACACCTATGCATCGCTGATTATCGCGTATCTCACATTCAGCCTGCCACTCAACATCTGGATTCTGAAAAGCTTCTTTGACGGCATACCCACCGACATGGAAATGTCCGCGCGGCTGGACGGTGCGAGTGCCTGGCGGGCCTTTGTCGAGATCGCTATCCCCCCGGCGATGCCCGGGATCGTCGCAACCGCGATTTTCACCTTTATTCTCGCCTGGGATGAGTATCTCTATGCCTTGACGATGATTTCAACATCCTCGATGCGAACGCTACCGCTTGGTATTTTCGCCTACTTCTCGGAAGGCGTGCCGAACTGGAGCGGGCTGACCGCAACGGCAATCGCCATGAGCATCCCGGTGATCGTGGTGTTCCTGGTCTTGCAGAAATACTTCATCGCCGCGCTGACCAAGGGAGCATTGAAATATTGATGCTCGCGCGGCCGAATGGGACATAGGAGTGATGGCCGAGATCAGGCTTGAAGGCATCCGGAAGACCTACACCTCCCGAAGCAGGGACGTGAGGGCGAGGGAGGTGAAGGCGGTTCTGCCGCTGGACCTGCTGATCACCGACGGAGAGTTCGTGACCATCCTCGGCCCGAGCGGTTGCGGCAAGACGACGCTGCTCAGCATGATCGTCGGGGCGGTTCCTCCGTCCGGCGGACGCATCCGGGTGGACGGTGTGGACGTGACCGATGCCGATCCCCGCGAGCGCGACATGGCAATGGTGTTCCAGAATTACGCCCTCTACCCGTCGAAAACGGTGCGGGGAAACCTCGAGTTTCCGTTACGGATGCGCGGTATCCCGTCAGCGAGCAGGACCCAGCGGGTCGACGAGATGGCGAAGCTGCTCGGGTTGACCGCGTTGCTCGACAATTATCCGCGCCAGCTCTCCGGTGGACAGCAGCAACGGGTCGCGCTTGGCCGCGCGCTGATCCGGCGGCCGAAGCTCTTCCTGATGGACGAGCCGTTGTCGAACCTGGACGCGACGCTGCGGTTGCAGATGCGCACCGAAATCAGGCGCCTCCATCGGGAGCTGCCGGTGACGACCGTCTATGTGACCCATGACCAGAGCGAGGCCATGGCGCTGTCCGACCGCGTCGTCGTGATGCACCAAGGCGCCGTCTCGCAGATGGACACACCCGAGGGCATCTATCAGCGCCCCGCCAATCTCTTCGTCGCCGGCTTCGTGGGCGCTCCGGCAATGAACTTGCTGCCCGTCTCTCTGGCGTCATCAGGACGCAACATGGGATGCACGTTGAACGGCGGGTCGGTGGCGGCAATCCTTCGGCCTCGGGTGCCGCTCGCCGCGGGCGGCGGCGTACTGGGTATTCGACCGAAACATGTGGAATGGCAACCGTCAGTCGGCCGGACGCAAGGGCCGTGGATGTCGAGCACTGTCCTGGAGACTGACGATACCGGCGATGACACGTTGTTCTACGCGGATGTCGGCGGCCAGGCGGTCACGGTTCTCGAGCGCCGCGGACGTGCCGTTGCTGTTGGTGATGCGATCGCAATCCGTTTCCCCGAGGAGTCGGTGCACCTGTTCGTAGACGGAAACCGCGTCGAGATGGAGGATGTTCCAGTTTCGGCGAATGTCGTGTAGTCGCGGCCCGGCCATGACGTTTGGCTACAGACTCCAACGCAGCCCGCAACCCTGACAGGGCTTCGGCGGCGTGTCGCTCAACAGCCCGGAGCGGAACTGGCGATAGGCGGCGCCGTTCCAGATCTCCCGCAGGCTCTGCTGCGTCGCGTCGCCCAACGTGTAGCCGTCGTAGCCGCGGGCAGAGAACGGCGCGATGCAGCACGGCAGCGCCCGTCCATGCGCGGTGAAGTACATCAGCGACCACGGTCGCCGGCAGAGCGACCACGGCTGATCCTGCTGCGTCCGCTTGAGGCTCAGCCCCGGCTCGGTCGCACCCGACGCGTCCAGCATTACCCCAAGCTCGACACCCAGCGCGACCGCACCCTCGACTGCCGCCTGTTCGTCCGCCTGCGTGCTCTCGAACAACGACGCATCCGGTCGTGCCATGCCGTAGCCCCGCTCATCGAACACAAGCCGCTGAAGGTGCACCTCCGCTACCCCCATCGACGCTGCCAGCCGCACGAAATCAGGAAGCTGCCGCACCGTCTCCTTGAGCCCGGTCAGCCACAATGAGACCCTCGGCCGTTCGTGCCCATGCTCGCGCTGGAATTCGGTGAACCGCCCAACGTCGCGCACGATGCGGGCGAAGAAATCCTTGCCGCGCACCTGCCGATAGGTCGCCGCATCGGCCGCATCAAGCGAGACGCGCAGCTCGTCTAACCCGGACTCGACAAGCCAGCCGGTCTTCTTCGCCGGCATCAGCGTGCCGTTGGTGTTGAACAGCACATAGACGCCGCGGTCTTTCAAGTACCGGACCATGCGGGGCAGCTCGCGCACCATCATCGGCTCGCCGACGCCGTGCAGCACGGCACGCGCCAGGTTCGGCACCTGATCGACGATGCGGCAGAACAGCTCCCAGCTCATGTCCGCCGGCGGTTCCAGCGTTTCGAAGGTGCGCGGACAAGTTTCGCACAGCAGGTTGCAGCGGTTGGTCACCTCCAGATACACGCAGACCGGCGGCGCTTCGGCATGCTCCGTGCGCGAGTCCGGAACGGCCTCAAAATACCGCCGCGGGTCCTTGACGATCGAGGCCGACATCAGGAGCTCCTTCCGATCGCGCCGCTGGCAGTGACGGTTGCCGGCACGGCGCGAGCGTGGGCGGCAAAGTGCAGGTCGCGCAGCCCGAGCGCAATCGCCGGTACGAACAGCAGGCAGGGCCAGAGGAAATGCTCGTTGAGCGGATTCACGTCGAGCAGCAGGCCCGCCGCCGAAAGATAGATCACGCTGCGCCATGGGCAAAGGCAGCAAGGCAGGGCAAGCCACGCATAGTACCACGAATAGTGCGGGCTGAGCGCCACCATGGTCGCGGCAGCCAGCAGCGCGGCATCGCCGCCGACCCGGACCATGTCGGCGCGTGATCCGATCGTCTCGGGCCGCGGACGGAGCGCCACCCAGGCGGCAAGGCCCGCCAGCGCGCAGGCAGCCACCGCTGCATAAAGTCGTGCCGCGAATGCAGGCAGATGGACGATGTCATCCAGTCCCGCCAGCAGCCAGAATCCCATTCCGCTGTCGAGCCCTTCCTCGCGCGCGTAGCCAGGCAGAAAGCCCAGAACGCGCCAGCCCACACTTGCATAACAGGCATAGAACGCGACCATGACGGCCCCGGCCGCAACTGGCAGCCGCCAGTCCCGGTATCGCCAGAAGGCCGGCGTGACCGCGCCGGGCAGGAACTTCACCAACGTCGCCGCCCCCAGCAACGCGCCGGTCAGCCCGTCGCGCCGCCCCGCGCGGGCGAGCAATGCCATGCCGATCAGCCCGATCGCGATCGCATCGGCGTGCCCATTGCCGGCGAACGCCCACACTGTCAGCGGGTTCCAGGCATAGATCAGCACCCTCTCGCGCGGCAGGCCCACACGTCCGAGAACTGCGATGATCGCCGCAACCCCCAGCAGCTCGAAGCCGAGCATCGCGGCTTTCATCGCCAGCAGGGTTGGGCTGATCGCGGCCACCACGCGAAACACGAGCTGCGCGGTTGGCGGATAAATGGTGCGCGCATACTCGGCGCGGCCGATATGCGGATAGATCGCGCTGTCGCGCAGCTTGGCCAGGGCTGGATTGTCGGGGATATACCGGTACGGACTGATGCCGGCGTTCTGCACTTTGCCGTCCCAGACATAGCGGTACATGTCGCTGGACAGGAACGGCGGCGCCGGCAGCACCAGCGCACGCATCGCCAGCGCGACACCCAGCACCAGCCATAACGTGCCGCGCGGCATCGGCCGGCGCAGCACCGTCGCGACGGCAACGAAATAGACAACAGCGGCGAGAGCCGCGATCGCCACGAAGATATGCGCGGCGTGTCCTGACGGCAGCGCGATCGCGCCTGGCCGGTGCAGCGACAATCCGGCCAGCGTCAGTACCATCAGCAGGCAGCCGAGGCCGGCAAGCAGCCACATCCGGGCGTCGCGGATGTCACGCATCGCTATCCGCCACTCCCGCCCTGCGGGCTGGGGCGCTGGAGAGGTAAAGGCTCTGCAGGCACGCCGTAGTCGCCGGGGCCTCGTAGGGCGTCGGCCCCTCGGCCGCCGGCGCCTGCAGCGCGTCCAGCAGGCGCTTCAGTCCATCCGGATCGTCTACATCGTACCAAGCCGGCAGCTCCAGCAGCTCCAAACCCAGCGCCCGGGCCCTTGTTCTGGTCTGTGCCGCAACCCGATCAGTACTCCAGTCGATATCCTCGAACAGATGCGCGTGCGGTGCTTGCACACCGATCAAATAGTAACCGCCATCCTCGGCCGGTCCCAGCACCACCCGTTCGCGCCGGACGAGCAGCGCGGCCGCGGCAGTACAAAGCAGACTTGTCGGCAACGTCGGGCTATCGGAATTGACCAGGCAGACACCACCATAACCAGCCGCCACGAGAGATTGCACGGCATGCAGCAGCGAACGGCCCATGCCCAGCACCCGAGGCGGCATCGGCGCGTTGCCGTCGGCCAGCAGCAGTGGCGTCCCGCCCGCCAGCACGCCGTCGAACAATCGTTCCGCTCCCGCTGGCGCATAGGCGACGTGGCACTCCAGCGGCACATCTCGCGCGGCCAAAGCGATATTCTCTATCATGTCACGTAGAAACGCCGCACCCAGTGCCGCCGCTTCGGCCGGATCGAGCGGCGGCACCAACCGTGTCTTGATGCGGCCCGCCACCGGCGCCTTCGCCATCACCGCGATGGCGACACTGCGGGCACGATTGCTTTCCCTCACGCTCAGCTCTCGCCGGTGCCAAATGCCGCCGAACCAATTGTAGCCGCGGTTAATCCAGAAGCCGCGCGGCTCCTGGCGACCGGCGCGCGGCGGCGCAGCGTATGCTTCCCCCTTCCCGCGCGGGAGGGGGCAGGCGGAGGGAGCGCCGCGAGTGAAGGATGGACAATCATTCGACCTGCACTTCTGGTATCCCACCTCCGACCCGCCACGCGACGGACCGTTACGCCCGATGGCTGGGCAGGAACGAAAATCCGACCCCATGTAACCGGGGCTGGGTCCCGCGAGAAAGACCGGCAGAACGGATGGGATGGCGAGCGGATGGAGCGGACGGTGACAGGACCGGGACAGCGGCCTCGAGGCAAGCCTCGGCGTGTCATCGCGCCGTGGCGAGACCGGCAGGGGCGGTTCTCCCGGCTGAAAGCGGGCACACTCGCCGGTTGCATCGCGCCCGGCGCCACGGTGGCGTTCTGGCTGGCGACCGGCACGATCGGCGCGCGCCCGGTCCATACAGCGATATTGTGGATCGGCCTGTGGACCGTGCGGTTCATCATGATCGCACTGGCCATCACCCCGGCGGCTTCGGTGCTGGATTGGCCGAAGATCCTGCTGGTGCGGCGAATGGTGGGCGTCACCGCCTGCGCCTATGCGTTGACGCACCTTTCCTTATACGTGGTGGATCAAAATTTCCGGGTGCTGACGGTCGCCTCGGAGATCGTGCTGCGGTTCTATCTGACCATCGGGTTCACCGCGCTACTTCTGCTCACGGCGCTGGCGGTCACCTCCACCGACGCCGCGATGCGGCGGATGGGACGCTGGTGGAAGCGGCTGCATCGCGCGGTCTATGGGATCGGCGTGCTCGCGCTGCTGCACTATTTCATCCAGTCCAAGGCCAATGTCAGCGAACCGGTGGTCTTTGCTGGGCTGTTCCTGTGGCTGATGCTGTGGCGGCTGATGCCGCGGGACTGGCGGCGACGGATCGTGGTGTATCCGGTGCTGGCGGTGGTGTCCGCCACACTCGCGGCCGGGGTTGAGTTTGCCTGGTACGGGCTGGCGACGCACATCAACCCGTGGCGGGTGTTGGCGGCCAGCGAGACGCTGCACTTTGGATTGCGGCCGGCGCATTGGGTATTGCTGGCGACGCTGGCGATCTGCGTCGTTGCAGTAGGGAGTAAGGCCAAGGGGGCTTTGCCCCCTTGGAACCCCCGCCAAGGGCATCGCCCTTGGAACCCCTTCGTTAAGGCTACATCGCCATGAAGCCGCCATCCACATTATAGCAGGCGCCGCTGACATACGAGGCGCGGTCCGAGCACAGCCAGGCAACCATTTCGGCGATCTCCTCGGGCTCGCCCATTCGGCGGAAGGGAACCAGCCTCATGATGTCCTCGCCGCGGCGGCGCATCACGTCCTCGGTCATGCGGGTGCGAATGTAGCCGGGACAGACCGCGTTGACGCGGATCTTGTCGGGTGCGTACTCGATGGCGGCGGTCCTGGTCAGCCCGAGCACGCCATGCTTGGCCGCGACATAGGCGGAGGAGGTCGGCAGCCCGGCCAGCCCGGCGATCGAGCCGGTGTTGACGATCACTCCCCCACCTTGCCCCTGCATTTGCACCAGCTCGTGCTTCATGCAGAGCCACACGCCCTTCAGGTTCACCGCGATCATGCGATCGAACGACTCCTCGGACCACTCCGCGGTACGCTTGCCGGATGCATCCACCTGAAAGCCGGCGATGCCGGCATTGTTGAATGCGCAGTCGAGCCGGCCGTACGCCGCGACCACACTTCCAATCATCTCCTGCACTGTGGCGTTATCGGTGACCTCGCCGGACAGCGACATCGCCTGACCGCCAAGCGCGTTGACCATCGCCACCGTGTCCTGTGCCGCATTGGCATCGAGGTCGGCGACAGCAACGCGCGCGCCTTCGCGGGCGAACACCAGTGCCGTCGCCCGTCCAATCCCGCCACCGCCGCCAGTGATCAACGTCGTTTTGCCGTCCAGTATGCCGGCCATCCGCCATCCCTCCTGTGTTTGCTGCGTGCCCGAGTCTGGCAGACCGCAGGGAATTGCTCAAAACCGGACCGGACAACCGCCTCTGCGAATTGCGACCTCAGGCAAGCGGACGCAGGACCACCCGTCCCCGCTCTCCGCCCGCCACCGCCTGATACGCCGCGACAGCGTCACGCAACGGAAAAATTCGCGCGATCGGCGCCGGTTCATAATCGCCCGCCTCGAAGCCCGGCCGCAATGCCTCCAGCACCTCCGCCGAGCGCACCAGATCAAGCTTCAATGTATCCACGCCGATCAGGCGGCTCTCGTTGTGATAGAAATCAGCGAGGTTGAAGCTCACCTCGCGGGCTCCTGTCGCGCTGATCTCGATCAGCCGGCCGCCGACCGCAAGGCACCGCAGGGCTTGCCCGAACATCACGCCACCGACGGCATCGAACACCACATCCGCCCCGCGTCCCTGCGTAGCCTCGCGGACCGCCGCGGCAGGGTCCGTCGCGCCGATGATCATCAACTCAGCGATGCGACCAATCGCGGCATCGGGACGTGGCGGTGAGCGGTCAACTCCGATCACGCGCGCGCCAATCCGCCGGGCAATCTGCGCCGCCGCATTGCCCACGCCACCACCGGCGCCGATGATCGCCAGTGTCTCACTGGCGCGAAGACCGGCGCCGTCCACCAGCCCGCGCCAAGCCGCCATGTAATTCACCCCGACGCTCGCGGCCTGCTCGAAGCTCAGCGTTGACGGCTTGCGCCGCAGGCTGGCACCGGGAACAACAAGCTGTTGAGCGTGCGTGCCGTCACGGGTGAATCCGACATCACCGCCGGTGCCCCAGACCTCTGCGCCGAGCCAAGCCTCGGGACCCGCTTCGACAACGCCGGCGTAGTCGCGCCCGGGCGTCCGCGGCAGCGAGGTCTGCGACATCGCGCCCTGCACGTTCTTCACGTCGCTCGGGTTGATTGAGGCGGCTTCCACCCGGATGCGTGCCTCTCCGACATTCGGCGTCAGGTCGGGCATTTCCGTCACGACCAGAACGTCCGGGTCGCCAAACCGAGTAAATCTCACTGCTTTCATCGCCAGCGTCCGCCGCCCAGCCGGGATCGCTCCGCGATGGTGTCGCTGATAACGAGTTGCGGGGCACGGCCATCGAGCACCGACAGTGCCCCCTCGTGGATTTCTGGGGTTTTCGCTCCGCAAGCATCGGCCACGATGCGCACGAACACACCATCATCGACAGCGGCCAGTGCGGTCCCCAGCACGCAGCACTCCGTCGAGACGCCGCACAGCACGATCGAATCGGCCCGCCTGGCCAGCCGGTGCAGCTCCGGACCCCATTTGGAGAATCGATGGCTGTCCAGGCTAGGCCGATCCTGCCACGGCGCTACCAGCGTCCACAGTGCCGCAGCATCCGGTGCCATCGCGAATTGCCATTTGCCGTAGTACGCCTCCCAGCTTCCCTTAATGACTGCCGGCGGGACGAAGCGCGTGAACACCACCCGTTCGCCGAACAGAGGCAGCAGCGCTGCAATCCGTTCATGGGCAGCGCCAAAGGATGGAGTGAACCAGGGGCTATCCGCAGCCGCGAACGCGTTCTGCATGTCGATCACGACAAGCCACTCCATTCCGCCTGCCCGCATCACAGCACCCGCGCGAGGAAGGCGCGCGTGCGCGCATGCTGCGGCTCCGCCAACACCTGTCCGGGCGGACCGTTCTCGACGATCACTCCGCCATCCATCACGGCGACACGATCCGACACCTCGCGGGCAAACGCGACTTCATGCGTGACGACAATCATAGTCATGCCGCTGCCGGCAAGTCCTTTCATGACATCGAGCACCTCGCTCACCAGCTCGGGATCAAGGGCCGAGGTCGGCTCATCGAACAACATCAGCTTCGGACGCATAGCCAGGGCGCGCGCGATGGCGACGCGTTGCTGCTGGCCGCCCGACAACTGCCGCGGATAGGCGTTCGTTTTGTCCTCCAACCCGACACGACGCAGCAAGCCATGCGCGCGTTCCATCACCGCCTCGCGGGGCTCGCCCTTGATGCGGATCGGGGCATCGGTCACGTTCCGCAGCACCGTCATGTGGGCGAACAGGTTGAAATTCTGGAACACCATGCCAATCGCGGCGCGCTGGCGGCAGCGTTCGGCCTCGCCGAGTTCATGCAGCGCGCCGCCGCTCTCCCGATAGCCGATGGGCTGGCCATCGACATATACCATCCCGCGATCAATGGTCTCCAGCCCGTTGATACAGCGCAGGAACGTGCTCTTCCCGGCGCCGGACGGACCAAGCAGGCAAACGACTTCGCCTTCCCGCGCCGCGAACCGAACGCCGTTCAGGACAACATTGGTTCCGTACCATTTCCGAACGTCGCGTGCCTCTACCATCAGTCGCGAAGCGGACGCCACCGCGAGTCCGCCATCCCGGTGATCGGCAGTCGTCAACATGCATCCTGCCTCTGGCGCCGCTCAGCGCCGGTCTCGGCAAGCGGGAACTGGCGCAGCAGCCATTCCTGGAACGCTCGGATCTCCGGCCTGGCCTGCTTTTCGGCAACGACAAGGTAATACGCGCCGGGCGTGCGCAGAAACGCATTGACCGGGCGCAGCAGGACGCCGCGTGCCAACAGATCGTCGGTCAGCAGGCTCCAGCCCAGTGCGACGCCCTGGCCTTCGCACGCGGCCTGCAACAGCAGCGGCAGGCTGTTGAACCTGATCCGCCGATGGTTCGTGTTGCGCACGCCATGACTGGCAAACCATAGCGACCAATCGACCAAGGTCACGCGGTTGTCGTCCAGCACCAGCAGCACTTCGTCGAGCAACTGCTCGACATCGACCAGCGGCGGGCGTGACAGCAGGTAGCGCGGGCTGCAGACCGGGAACGCATCCCCTTCGCGCAGGAAGGCGGACCGGAATCCCGGCCAGGAGCCGCGGCCGAACGCTATCCCGATGTCCGCTCGGTCGGCGACGGCCTGAAAGCCAAGATCCGACGCCACGATATGCACGTCGATCTCTGGATGCCCGGCGCGGAAATCCGGCAGTCGCGGCACCAGCCAGAATGTCGCGATCGCCGAGGTAACACCGATCCGGATCGACGGCCGGCCGATAACGCGGACATCTTCGACAGCATTGGCGATGCACTCGAAGCCCATGGCAACAGAGCGATGCATCCGCGCACCTTCCGCCGTGAGCTCCAGGCCGCGATGATGCCGGACGAACAGGGGAACCCCCAGCTCGGCCTCCAGCGCGCGCACCTGTTGGCTTACCGCCGCCTGGGTCACCTTCAGCTCCCGCGCCGCGGTGGTGAAGCTCAGATGCCGTGCAGCCGCTTCGAACATCATCAGCCCGGTCAGGCGGGGCAGACGCTGCAGGAACCCGGGCATAATGCGTTCCGGACCTCCTGTGGAACCGGTCGTCGCCTCCGCGCTGGAGCAGACCGCCGGCCCAGCGGGTCCGGCATCACGGAGAGGACTGGCGGGCATGCAATCTGCCGGAGGCCAGTCTGAACGGCAACGCTACACCGGGCTTCCGTTC
>Ga0335074_10007188_pt1 | contig 15422 bp, 14 predicted proteins | sample Lox_Sample_23_FD_206715 | JGI IMG/M metagenome (GOLD analysis project Ga0335074, IMG submission 206715) | Soil microbial communities from Loxahatchee National Wildlife Refuge, Florida, United States - Lox_Sample_2.3 | ecosystem: Environmental > Terrestrial > Soil > Wetlands | place: USA... | reverse complement strand
GTTCCCTTCACGCTCGCGAATTCCGCGCTCGAACGACAGTTCCTGATCGAGGCGGCCGAGGCTGGGCTCACGAATCTCGAGGGACACCGCTCGGTCGGCGGCATGCGCGCGAGCCTCTACAACGCGATGCCGCTCGCCGGAGTGCGGGCGCTCGTCGAGTTCATGAAGGAGTTCGAGCGCCGCAACGGCTGAGGGCGGACCGCGCGGCGCTTCGAATCCATGCATCGCATTCTCGTTCTCAACAATCTGAGCCGCCACGGGCTCGAGCGCCTGCCGGCCGATCGCTATCAGGTGGGACCCGAGGTGACCTCCCCCGAGGCGATTCTCGTGCGCTCCGCCGACCTCAACGGCATGGAGCTGCCGCCGACGCTGCTCGCCGTGGGACGCGCGGGAGCGGGCGTCAACAACATTCCCGTCGCCGCGCTCAGCAAGCGCGGCGTGCCCGTGTTCAACGCTCCCGGCGCCAATGCGAATGCCGTCAAGGAGCTCGTGCTCGCGGGCTTGCTGCTCGCGGCACGCAACATCTGCCCCGCCTGGGCGTTCGCGCGCGCGCTCACGGGCGACGACGAGACCATCGACGCGGCGGTGGAGCGCGGCAAGAAGCGCTTCGTCGGTTTCGAGCTGCCGGGGCGCACCCTCGGTGTGGTCGGACTCGGGGCGGTCGGCGTGGAGGTCGCGAACGCGGCCCTTGCGCTCGGCATGCGCGTGCTCGGGTACGATCCGCAGATCACCGTGCAGCGTGCCTGGCAGCTCTCCTCGAGTGTCGAGCAGGCGCTCTCGCTCGACGATCTGTTCGCGCGCTCCGATGTCGTCTCGGTGCACGTCCCGCTCAACGCCGACACGCGTGCGCTCGTCGCCGCGCCGCGCTTGAAGCTCATGCGCCCGGGCGGGGTGATCCTCAACTTCGCGCGCGCCGCGATCGTCGACGATGCCGCGGTGGTCGCCGCGCTCGATGCCGAACGGCTGCGCGCCTATGTGTGCGACTTTCCGAACAACACCTTGAAGGACCATCGCAAGGTCGTGACCCTGCCGCACCTCGGCGCCTCGACGCTCGAGGCCGAGGAGAACTGCGCGGTCATGGTCACCGAAACCGTGCGCGAGTTCCTCGAGAGCGGGAACGTGCGCCACTCGGTGAACTACCCCGAGGCGATCCTGCCGCGGGTCGCTGGCACCACGCGGGTCGCCATCGCCAACAGCAACGTGCCGAACATGGTCGGTCAGATCTCCACCTGCCTCGCCGAGGCCGGGCTCAACATCGCGGACCTGCTCAACAAATCGCGCGGGGAGTACGCCTACACGCTCATCGACACCGACGGCGCCGTGAGCGCGGAGCTCCTCGGCAGGATCCGGCGCATCGAAGGGGTGCTGTCGGCGCGCGTCGTCTAGTTCACTGGCAAAACTGGCCTGCGCCCGTTTTGCGGACCGTGCCTTCGCTTCCGGCGGCCAAAGGCGCGACTTTGGCCGCCTGTGCTGAGCTAAGGTGGCATGATGTCCACTTCACAGGGCGGGGTCTCGGCATGGCCAAGGGGAGTTCTCGAAGCGCTCGCATCGCGCCGCGCAAGCCGCTCACGCTCGATGGCGCACGCGAGCGCATCGACGCCGTCGATGCGGCGATCCAGGAGCTCCTCAACGAGCGCGCGAAGCTCGCCCAGCGGGTTGGCATCTCGAAGCACGAGAGCGGCCGGCTCGTGGACTTCTACCGACCCGAGCGCGAGGCGGAGGTTCTGCGCCGGGTGAAGGAGCGCAACCGCGGACCGCTCAAGGACGAGGAGGTGCTGCGGCTGTTTCGCGAGATCATGTCCGCCTGCCTCGCCCAGCAGGAGCCGCTCAAGGTCGCCTTTCTCGGCCCGGAGGGCACGTTCACGCAAACGGCCGTGCTCACGCACTTCGGCCACTCCGTGCGCGCGTTGCCGCTACCATCGGTCGATGAGGTATTTCAGGAGGTGCAGTCCGGGCGAGTCGACTTCGGCGTCGTCGCCATCGAGAATTCCACCGAGGGCATGGTCATCAATACGCTCGATCGCTTCATCACCTCCCCGCTCAAGATCTGCGGCGAGGTGGAGTTGCGCATCCACCAGCATCTGCTGGGACGCATGGGCTCGCTCGCTCAGATCCGCAGGGTGTGCTCGCACCAGCAGGCGCTCGCCCAGTGCCGCGGCTGGCTCGATGCGCATCTGCCGGAGGCCGAGCGCGTCGCGGTCGCGAGCAACGCCGAGGGTGCCCGCCGCGCGCGCGACGAGGAAGGCAGCGCCGCGATCGCGGGCGCAACGGCCGCCGAAGTGTACGGGCTCGACGTGCTCGCGAGCGAGATCGAGGATCGCGCCGACAACACGACGCGCTTCTTCGTGCTCGGGCGCAAGCTCCTCGAGCCGAGCGGGAACGATCGGACCACGCTGCTCGTGTCGGCGGGCCACACCGATGCGCCGGGAGCGCTCTTTCGGCTGCTCGAGCCCCTCGCGCGCCACCGCGTGAGCATGACCCGCATCGAATCGAGGCCGTCGCAGCGCCGCAAGTGGGACTACGTGTTCTTCATCGATATCGAAGGCCACCCGAGGGACCGGCACGTCGGGCGGGCGCTCGCGGCGCTCGAGCAGCGCGCGTCTCTGTTCCGGGTGCTCGGCGCCTATCCGCGCGCGGTGCTATGAGCGAGCCGCGCCGCAGAGAAAGCTACCGCCTGCAGCCGGGAGGTGCCGTCGGCGGGAGGGTGCGCGTCCCGGGCGACAAGTCGATCTCGCACCGCGCGCTGATGCTGAGCGGCGTCGCCGAGGGCGTGAGCGAGATCACGGGCTTTCTCGCGAGCGCGGACTGTCTCGCGACGCTCGCGGCGCTGCGCGAGCTCGGCGTGCGCATCGAGCGCCCGGAGCGCGAGCGCGTGATCGTGCGCGGAGCGGGGGCAGCGGGCCTGCGCGCGGCCGCCGGCCCGCTCGATATGGGCAACGCCGGAACGGCCATGCGCCTCATGATGGGCCTGCTCGTCGGACGACCCTTCGACTCGACGCTGGTCGGGGATGCATCGCTCATGCGCCGTCCCATGGAGCGGGTCGCCGTGCCGCTGCGCATGATGGGCGCTCGCGTGTTGACCGAAGACGGTCGTCCGCCCGTGCGCATCCTGGGGGATGGGGCCCTGAAGGCGATCGAATATGAGCTGCCCGTCGCGAGCGCGCAGGTCAAATCAGCCATCCTGCTCGCGGCGCTGCGGTCGAACGGCCGCACGCGCGTGACGGAGCCCGCCCCGACGCGCGATCACACCGAGCGGATGCTGGCGACGTTCGGCGTCGAGCTGGTGCGCAGCGGCGCCACGATCGCTCTCGAGGGCGGACAGGCGCTGCAGGCCGCGCACGTCGAGGTGCCGGGAGACTTCTCCTCGGCGGCATTCTTCCTGGTCGCGGGGTGCCTCGCCGCGAGCCATCCGCTCACGCTGGAGAATGTGGGCGTCAATCCGACGCGCACCGGGCTCATCGAGCTGCTGCGCGAGATGGGCGGCGATATCCGCATCCGTTCGAAGCCGGCGCGCAGCGTGGCCGCGGAGCCGATCGCGGACATCGAAGTGCGGGCGAGCCGCTTGCACGGCATCAAGGTGCCCGAGGCCATGGTGCCCCTCACCATCGATGAGTTCCCGGTCTTCTTCGTGGCGGCGGCCTGCGCCGAGGGCGACACCCTGGTGCGCGGCGCGCTCGAGTTGCGGGTGAAGGAGAGCGATCGGCTGGCGGTGATGGCCGAGGGGCTCGGCAAGCTCGGGGTGGAGCACGACTTGCTCCCCGACGGTCTGTGGATCCGGGGTCGCGGTGGATTGACCGGTGGGACGCTCGAGAGCCACGGGGATCATCGCATCGCGATGGCCTTTGCGGTCGCGAGCTTGCGCGCGAGCGCACCGCTCGAGGTCCTCGACGTGGCGAACGTCGCCACGTCGTTCCCGGATTTCGTCGCGACCGCTCGCGCGGCCGGGTTTTCGATCGGCGAGACGTGATCCCCAGAATATGTTCAAGGCGAAGACGCCGATCGTGACCATCGACGGCCCGAGTGGATCGGGCAAGGGGACGATCGCCCGTGGCGTGGCGGCGGTCACCGGCTGGCACTGGCTCGACAGCGGGGCGCTCTACCGGCTCGTCGCGCTCGCGGGTCGCGAGCGCGGACTCGCGCCCGACGATGTGGAGGGGCACGCACGAGCGGCCTGGGCGCTGGAGGCGGCCTTCGAAAGCGACGCGGGAGGCGAGCGCGTGAGGCTCGGAGGGCGGGATGTGACGGCCGAGCTGCGCTCGGAGGCCGCGGGGGCGGGCGCCTCGCGCGTGGCCGCCTGGCCGGAGGTGCGCCGAGCGCTCCTCGACCGCCAGAAGGCCTTCGCCGAGCCCCCCGGTCTGGTCGCCGATGGTCGCGATATGGGGACGGTCGTGTTCCCCGACGCGGAGCTCAAGATCTTCCTGACGGCAAGCGCCCCAGAGCGGGCCTTGCGCCGCTATAAGCAGTTGAAGGACAAGGGGTCAGGTGTTAGCCTTGCCGCCCTTTCGCGCGAGATCGCCGAGCGGGACTCGAGGGATTCGATGCGTGCGGTCGCCCCCTTGAGGCCCGCCTCGGACGCCCACGTGATCGACTCCACCGGCCTCGGCATCGAGGAGGTGGTGGGTCGCGTGCTTGCGCTCGGACGCGAGCGCTCGCTCTGGCCGTGATCGCTCGACCTCACGCGTGAAGGATTGGGTGCCGTGGCAGGATGCCAGGGCCGCAACGATCACACTCGGATCGCAGTGACGCGGGCCGAGCAACTTCGAGCACGCGCCTCGCGCGCGGCAAGTGAAGGTATGACAGAAAGTTTCGCTCAGCTGTTCCAGGAAAGCCTCGCCAATCAGCGCATCCGCCCCGGCATGATTCTCACCGGCCTCGTGGTCGATGTGACGCCGGATAACGTCATCGTCAACGTCGGCCTCAAATCGGAAGCCGTCATCCCGCTCGAGCAGTTCAAGAACGAGCGTGGGGAGGTGGAGGTCAAGGCCGGCGACGAAGTGGAGGTCGCGCTCGACTCGGTGGAGGATGGGACGGGTGAGACGCGGCTCTCGCGCGAGAAGGCCAAGCGCGCGCGCACCTGGACGCGACTCGAGCAAGCCTTCAACAATTCAGAGATTGTGACGGGCGTCATCACAGGTCGCGTCAAGGGCGGCTTCACGGTCGAGATCGATAACGTACGGGCGTTCTTGCCCGGCTCGCTGGTCGACGTGCGCCCGGTGCGTGACACCTCGTACCTCGAGGGCAAGCCGCTCGAGTTCAAGGTCATCAAGCTCGACCAGAAGCGCAATAACGTCGTGGTCTCGCGCCGTGCCGTCGTGGAGCAGGAGTTCTCCGCCGAGCGCTCGGCGCTCATGGACAATCTGCAGGAAGGCGCCGTCGTGCGCGGCACCGTCAAGAATCTCACCGACTACGGGGCCTTCGTCGACCTCGGCGGCATCGACGGCCTGCTGCACATCACCGACATGGCGTGGAAGCGCGTCAAACATCCATCCGAGGTCGTCAAGGTCGGCGACGAGATCGACGTGCGCATCCTCAAGTTCGACCGCGAGCGCTCGCGTGTCTCACTCGGCCTGAAGCAGCTCGGCGCCGATCCGTGGGAGAACATCGCGCGCCGCTACCCGCCGAACACGCGAGTGTTCGGCAAGGTGACCAACATTGCCGACTACGGCGCCTTCGTCGAGATCGAGGACGGCGTCGAGGGGCTGGTGCACGTCTCGGAGATGGACTGGACCAACAAGAACGTGAACCCCGCGAAGGTCGTTCACACCGGCCAGGAAGTCGAGGTGATGGTGCTCGAGGTGGACGAGGGGCGCCGGCGCATCTCGCTCGGCTTGAAGCAGTGCAAGGCGAACCCGTGGAAGGAGTTCGCCGAGAACTACAATCGCGGCGATCGCGTGACGGGTCAGATCAAGTCGATCACCGACTTCGGCATCTTCATCGGGCTGCCGGGCAACATCGACGGTCTCGTGCACCTGTCCGACATCTCCTGGGACCAGCCGGGCGAGGAGGCCGTGCGCAATTACCAGAAGGCGCAAGCGCTCGAGGCGATGGTGCTCTCGATCGATCCCGAGCGCGAGCGCATCTCCCTCGGGATCAAACAGCTCGCGAAGGACCCCTTCTCCGCGTATATCGCCGAGAACCCGAAGGGCAGCATCGTGCGCGGCACGATCAAGGAGGTCGACGCGCGCGGCGCGGTCGTCGATCTCGGCAACGGCGTCGATGGGCAGCTGCGGGCCTCGGAGCTGGGTCGCGACCGGGTGGAGGACGCGCGGGCCGTGCTGAAGGTTGGCGATGCGATCGAAGCGAAATTCACCGGGGTCGACCGCAAGTCCCGGACGATCACGCTCTCCGTCAAGGCGAAAGAGGCGCACGAAGAGGCTGAGGCGGTGCAGAGCTACCGCTCCGAGCAGGCTGCAACCGGCACGAGCCTGGGCGAGCTGCTCAAGGAGCAGATTGGCGATCGCAGCTGAGCGGGTATTCGATTCCTGTGTCCGGCCGCAGGTCATCCGGAGCGCTCGAGCGCTGTCCAAGAACATGACGAAATCGGAGCTCATCGAGGTCATCACGGCCAAGCAGAAGCACCTGCCCGCGAAGGATGTGGAGCTCGCGCTGAAGCAGATTCTGGAGATCATGAGCGATGCGCTCTCGCAGGGGGAGCGCATCGAGATCCGCGGGTTCGGCAGCTTCTCGCTCCACTTCCGACCGCCGCGCCAGGGTCGAAATCCCAAGACCGGCGAGGCGGTTGCGCTTTCGGGGAAGTACGTGCCGCACTTCAAGCCGGGCAAGGATCTGCGCGAACGCGTGAACGACGGCGCCGATCGGCCCATCCGCGACTGACCGGCGAGGGGCGCAGGCGCCCGTGTTCGAGCTACCCCCCATCCTGCTCGCACTCGCCTTCATCGCCGTGGGGATCGCCGCCTGGCTCCTCGGCCGTCACGGCGTTGCCCGCACCGTGCGCCTGCCGCGCGACTACTACATCGGGCTCGACCATCTGATCAATGATCGCTTCGACCGCGCCGCCGAGGTCTTCACGCGCGTCGCGGCCTCGAACGAGGACGCGGCCGAGATTCAGTTCGCGCTCGGCAGTCTGTTCCGCAAGCGCGGCGAGGTGGACCGCGCCATCGCGATCCACTCGCGGCTCAAGGATCAAGGCGCGCCGGCGATCCGCGATCGGGCCGCGTTCGCGCTGGCGCTCGACTACTTCAGCGCAGGATTGATGGATCGCGCCGAGCGGCTGTTCGAGGAGCTCGCCGCATCGCGGGAGCACCGCCGTGATGCGCTCGAGTATCTGCTGCGGATCTACGAGCAGCAGGGCGACTGGGCGAACGCTCTCAAGATCTTCCACGACCTGCCGGGCGACCTGCAGCAGGAGCGGCGCAGCGTCGCCGCGCACTATCTGTGCGAGCTCGCCGAGCATGCGATGCTGCAGGGCGAGGCGGAGCGCGCGCGCGTGCTCGTCCGGCAGGCGAGGAGCCACGATGCGGCGCTCCCGCGCGCCGACATTCTTACCGCGCGGATGCTCGAGGCGGCGGGCGATGCGCGCGGCGCGCTCGAACGCTATCTCGAGGCGCTCGAGGCAGCGCCCGGACTCGCGCTCGAGGTGATTCCGCGCCTGCTGCGGCTCGCCGCGCCGCTCGGCGACGGCGCCGTCGTCGAGGAGCTGTGCGCGCGCCTGAAGCGCACGGGCCGGCTCACGCCGCGCCAGCTCGCCTGGCTGCTCGCGACCGCGCTGCCGCTCGAGGATGCGGGCCGGCTCGAGCGCATCGCCGGCGATCTCGCCGGCATCGAAGCCGTCGCGAACGCGCCTTCCTTCGGGCAGCTGCTCGCGCGAATCGGGGAGGCCGGCGGGCGCTACCAGTGCGAGGAATGCGGTCTGCTGAGCGTCGGCTGGTTCTGGCGCTGCCCGAAGTGTCGGTCCTGGGACGGCATGCGTCCGGCTGTATTCAAATGGGCGGAGCGTACCGACAACAGCGCCGCGCGCGCGGCACACTGACGACAAATTCTGTTCAGGAGCGTCTCATGAGGTCCCACAAGCATTCGGTGATTCGCACGGCGGTGTTCCCCGTGGCGGGTCGCGGCACGCGGTTCCTGCCCGCGACCAAAGCGAGCCCCAAGGAGATGCTGCCGGTCGTCGACAAGCCCCTCATCCAGTACGCGGTGGAGGAGGCGCTCGCGGCCGGCGCGAGTCGCCTCGTGTTCATCACCGGCGCCTCGAAGCGCGCGATCGAGGATCACTTCGACTCCGACCAGGAGCTCGAGCACATGCTCGAGGCCCAGGGCAAGAGCGATCTGCTCAACCAGATTCGCAGCGTGCTGCCGTCCTACGCGGCCTGCATCTTCATCCGGCAGCCCGCCCCGCTCGGCCTCGGCCACGCCGTGCTGTGCGCGCTGCCGGCGGTCGGGGCGGAGCCCTTCTTCGTGCATCTCGCCGACGACTTGATCCGCGCCGAGAAGAGCTGTCTCGAGCAGATGGCGGAGGTGTACGAGGCCAAGCGCGCGAGCATCGTCGGCGTGGAGGTGGTGCCCCGCCGCGATACGGAAAAATACGGCATCGTCGCAACCGAGTCGGACCGGTCGGCGACCAGCCGGGTGCACAACATCGTCGAGAAGCCGAGACCGGCCTCGGCGCCCTCGACGCTCGCCGTCGTGGGACGCTACGTGCTCACGCCGGCGATCTTCGAGCACCTCGAGCGCATCGGCCGCGGCAGCGGCGGAGAGATCCAGCTCACGGACGGCATCGCCGCGCTGATGCGCGAGGAGGCGGTCTACGCCTACCGCTTCAGCGGCAAGCGTTACGACTGCGGCAGCAAGCTCGGCTACTTGCAAGCGACGGTCGAATACGCGCTCGGCCACCCATCGCTCGGGCGTGACTTTCGCAAGTATCTGCTAGGGATGATACGCTCGCCGGCGCTGCGTTCGCGCCGCTGAGGCGCGGCGCTCGCGCGCCCTCGAGCTCCGCCCGCACGCAGGACTGCGGCGAGCGGCACGCTCGGTCGGGGGGGTGGGGCCCATCGTCACGAAGTTCAGGAGGAGTTTCAAATGGCCACTCGTCGCAGCAACCCATCCAGTCGCACCGCGGAATCGCGCCCGGCCGTCGGCGCGGCCGAGACACCGAGCAGATCCGGGAGCGGCGCTTCGCCGGCTTCCACCGAAGCGCGTCCCGCGCGGCGCCGCGCCGCCGCACCGAAGAGCGCAGGCACGCCGGCTTCCGCGCCCGTCGTGTCAGCCGATGTCCGCCGTGGCATGATCGCCAAGGCGGCGTATCTGCGCGCCGAACGTCGCGGGTTCGGGCCCGGCTCCGAGGTGGAGGACTGGCTGATCGCCGAGCGGGAAGTCGACGCGCTGCTATCGGCGGGGCAGGGCGTTCCGCAGTAGCGCTCGAGGCCGCTTCGCCTGCACACACGGTGGCGCCGGCGACGGCATCACCTCGGGGCTGTGACTTGACGGGCGATAGCTGATGTAGTTCTATATAACACCATTACAAGGGAGTGGCGTTGCGACCACTCTTACTTTTGCGCGGAGCCTGGCAGCGCGATTCCGTGCCGTCTCGGCCGCCTCGCGACCCCATCGAGTTTCGCTTCGAGCAATGTAAGGAGCTCTTATGGCGGCGGTCGTTTCCATCCACAACGTCGTGAAGCGCTACACCCGGGGCAAGCAGCAGGTGGAGGTGCTCCACGGCCTCAATCTCGAGGTGGAAGGCGGGGAGTTCCTCGCCCTCATGGGACCCTCGGGCTCCGGCAAGACGACGCTGCTCAATCTCATCGGTGGACTCGATCGGCCCGACTCCGGCGAAGTCACCGTCGCCGGCGAGCGAATCGACCGGCTCTCGAGCGGTGAGCTTGCGAGGTGGCGCGCGCGGCACGTGGGCTTCGTGTTTCAGTTCTACAACTTGCTGCCGGTGCTCACGGCCGAGCGCAACGTCGAGGTACCGCTGCTCCTCACGAAGCTGTCGCGCGCCCAGCGCAAGCGCAACGTGCACGCGGCGCTCGAGCTCGTCGGGCTCGCCGATCGCGCGAAGCACAAGCCGGCCGAGCTCTCCGGCGGCCAGCAGCAGCGCGTCGCGATCGCGCGCGCGCTCATCGCCGATCCCACGCTGCTCGTGTGCGATGAGCCGACCGGGGATCTCGACCGCGAGAACGCCGAGGAGATCCTGAAGCTCCTCGAGATCCTGAACCGCACTCAGGGCAAGACCATCATCATGGTCACGCACGATCCGCTCGCGGCGGCCCACGCGACGCGCAAGCTCCTGGTGGACAAGGGGCGTCTCACGGTGCACGAAGAGCGCACGGCTGCCTGATCCGGAGCCGGGGGTGAAATACTTGCCGCTGCTCTCAGCGGCGCTGCGCCGCCGGCGGGCCCGCACGCTGCTCACGCTGCTCTCGATCGTGACGGCCTTCTTTCTCTTCGGCGCGCTGCAGGGGTTCAACGTCGGGATCAACTCCGCGTTCAAGCTCGTGAACGTCGCGCACTTGATCGTGATGAGCCGCGTGAGCATGAACGATCCCATGCCCGTGTCGCATGCGGCGCGCATCGCCGAGATCAAGGGCGTGGCGGCGGTGACCCCGATCAACTTCATCTTCGGAAGCTATCAGCAGCCGAGCAACATCCAGGTCGTCCTCGGGGTGGACCTCGCCCAGCTGTTCAAGGTCAATGCGGACATGGAAGTGGCGCCCGACCAGCTGGCCGCGGCCCTGCGCACCCGCACCGGCGTCATCGTCGGACGGGCGCTCGCGCACAAGGAAGGCTGGAGGATCGGCGACCGGATTCCGATCCATGCGCTCAACGCAAGCAAGCGTGACGGCACGTCGGACTGGACGTTCGACGTCGTCGGTTTCTACGATCTGCCGCAACCGGAATGGGCGGTGCGCATCTGGGCGAATTACGCTTACATCAACGAGGGACGGGCGGCCGGCAAGGATACGGCGATTCAATTCTACGTCGGGGTCCAGGACGCTTCGCAGTCGGCGCGGATCGCCCAAGCGATCGACGACACCTTCGCCAACTCCCCCGATCAGACCGTCACGCAGAACGAGAAGGACTACCTGCAGTCGATCATGCATCAGATCGGGGACATCGGCTTCCTCGTGAACGCGATCGTCGGCGCGGTGTTCTTCACGCTGCTGTTCCTGACGGCCAACACGATGGCGCAGTCGGTGCGGGAGCGCGTGCCGGAGCTCGCGGTCTTGAAGACGCTCGGCTTCACCGACGCGGGCGTGCAATGGCTCGTGCTCGGCGAGGCGCTGCTGCTCAGCCTGTCGGGCGCGGCGCTCGGCCTCGCCCTCGCCGCCCTGGTGCTGCCGCGGCTCACCTCGACGCTGTCCACCCAGGGCATCGGACCCATGCACGTTCCGCACCTCGTGTTCGCCGCCGGCGCTGGGCTCGCCGTGCTGCTCGCGCTGGTGAGCGGCGTTCCCCCGGCTTCCCGCGCCCGGCGCCTGCGCATTGCCGCGGCGCTCTCCGGCCGCTGACCTCCGCGGGCGCTCCATGCGAATGCTGCAGCAGATCGCGGCGGTCGTCGCGCTGAACTTGAGGAGCGTGCCGCGGCGGTTCGCGACCTCGCTCGTGATCGTCATGGGCATCGCGGGCGTCGTCGCGGTGCTGATCTCCGTGCTGTCGCTCTCCACGGGACTGCAACACGCACTCGCGAGCACGGGTCGCGACGATCGCGCGATCGTTCTGCACCGTCAGTCGACCGACGAGGTCGGCAGCCAGCTGGCACGCGAGGCGGTGCTCACGATCCTCGATGAGCCCGGCATTGCGCACAGTCCGGACGGCGAACCGATCGCCTCGGCCGAGATGCTCGCCACCATCAACGTCCCGCGACGCGACAACGGGCAGCTCGGGACACTCACGCTGCGCGGCGTGTCCCCCGATGTCCTCGTACTGCGCCCGGAGCTCAAGCTGCTGAGCGGACGCCTGTTCCGCGCCGGACTGCACGAGCTGATCGCGGGGCGGGCGGCGCGGGACCTGTACGCGGGTCTCGATGTCGGCCGGAAGCTCCGGTTCGGCCCCAACGAGTGGACCGTCGTCGGCACGTTCGACAGCGGTGGAGGCGCCCACGACTCGGAGCTGCTCGCCGACGCCGATACGGTGCTCTCGGCGTATCAGCGTACGACCTTCAACTCCGTGATCGTGCAGCTCGCCGGTGCCGACGGCTTCGAGCGTCTCAGCAAGGCGCTCGAGAAGGAGCCGACGCTCTCGGTGCTCGTGCGCCGCGAATCGCAGTACTACGAGCAGCAGTCGCAGGGCTTTGCGAGCCTGTTGCGGCTGATCGCGCACATCGTCGGCACGGTGATGGCGATCGGCGCGGTGTTCGCCGCGCTCAATACGATGTACTCGGCCGTGGCGAGTCGCACGGTGGAGATCGCGACGCTGCGCGCCATCGGCTTCGGGAGCCTGCCCGTCGTCATCTCGGTCATCACCGAGGCGCTCTTGCTCGCGCTCCTCGGCGCCGTGCTCGGCGCGGGTGTCGCGTGGCTGCTGTTCGACGGCAACACGGTGAGCACGCTCGCGGGTGGGACCGGTCTTGCGCAGGTCGTCTTTCGGCTGCGCATCGACGCCGCGCTGATCGCGATCGGCATTGTCTGGGCATGCGTGGTCGGGCTCGTCGGCGGGCTGCTGCCCGCGATGCGCGCCGCGAGGCTCCCGGTTGCAACGGCGCTGCGCGCCGTGTAGCCGCCCATGACGGCTCTCGAGCTATTGATCGCCGTGCAAGCGCTCAGCGCGGTGGCCGTCGTCGCGTTGCTCGCGTGGTGCCTCGGGGTCGTGCGCGAGAGCACGCGCTTGCACCGGGAGGCGCTCGAGGCGGCGAGCCGCGCGGCGCGCAGCCAGCACGAGGCGGCCGAGGTCGTGCGCGCCACCGTCGAGTCCGCGTGGCGCGTGCAGGAGCTCGCCGCACGGCCGGTGCTGCGATTCGGCTGGGAGGTGCGTGGACGCGTGCCGGACGTGGGGCACTCGCCGGTCGTGTTCGCCGCGTGCGTCACGAATGTCGGGCACGGCACGGCCCACGGGACGCTGCGGCTCGATTACACGCGGGCCGAGGGCGCCGATCTTGCGGATCTCGAGGCGGCGTTCGATCGGGAGGTGTTCCAGCGCATCGTCGGCACGGGGCTCGAGACGCTCTCCGCCCACCTCACGCTTGCGCCGCTCGGCGACGACACGCGCGCGCTCGAGGTCGGCGGCCGTCTCGATCTGGTGCGCGTGCGGCTGTACGCCCATCAGGCCGAGCTTCTGGAAGGGGGGCTGCAGGCCGCGAGCGTCAACGTCGTCTATCGCTCGCTCGCGGGGGCGCGGTTCGAGTCCGGCGAGCAGTTCGCCGATCTGCAAGATCGTACTTGACCGGCGCTCGGCTGCGCGCGGCGACGCTCAGCTCGCCGCGGCGAGCTCCCGCTGGAAATCCCGGCCGTGCGTCATCGCGCGGACGAGCCCGGCACGGACCGCGAAATCGCCGAACCCCTCCCCGGGGCTGCGCTCCTGCGCGTAGCGGATGAGCACCGAGCGCAGCGCCTCGAGGATCTCAGCCTCGCCGATGTTCTCGCGGTATAGCGCGTTCAGGCGATCGCCGCGCGCGCTTGCGCCGAGGTAGAGATTGTATTTTCCGAGCGCCTTGCCGACCAAGGCGATCTCGGCGAGATACGGTCGCGAGCAACCGTTCGGACAGCCGCTCATGCGGATGGAGATCGCAGCGCGCGCGAGCCCCGCCCCCGCGACGAGCGCATCGATCTTGTCGAGGAGCGACGGCAGGTAGCGCTCACTCTCGGCCATGGCGAGCCCGCAGGTGGGCAGCGCGACGCAGGCCATGGAGTGCTGTCGCAGCCCGGTGCAGCTCGCATCGTTCTCGATACCGTGCTCGCGCAGCAGGCGCTCGATGCCGGGTCGCTCCTCCCGGGGCACTCCGGCGAGAATCAGGTTCTGGTTCGTCGTGAGGGCGAGCACGCCCCGGTGACGCTCGGCGAGTGCGCGCATGCCCGTCATCAGCTTGCGCTGCGCAAAATCGGCGATGCGGCCGTTCTCGACGAACAGCGTGTAGTGCCACAGCCCATCGTGTCCCTGTGCCCACCCGGTGGCATCGCCCGAGGAGCGCAAGTGGAACGGGCGCGCCGGCGCGAGCGGGTGTCCCAGGCGCCGCGCGAGCTCGCCGCGGAACCAGTCGATGCCACGATCCTCGAGCGTGTACTTGAATCGGGCGTGCGCGCGATCGTGGCGATCGCCGTAATCGCGCTGGATGCCGAGGGTGTGCTCGGCCACGGCGAGCGCATCCTCGGGAGGGCAGAAGCCGACGACATCGGCGAGCCGTGGGAAGGTCGCGGGAACCTTGTGCGTCATGCCCATGCCGCCGCCGGCGAGCACGTCGTAGCCCACGATCCGTCCGCTCTCGACGATCGCGATGAATCCGAGATCGTGCGCGAACACGTCCACGTCGTTGTGTGGCGGCACGGCGATCGCGATCTTGAACTTGCGTGGCAGGTACGTCCTCCCGTAGAGGGGCTCATCTTCGTCCGTCGTGCCGGCGCGGGGTGACTCGCCGAGGAAGATCTCCCGGTACGCGCCCGTGAGCGGCAGCAGATGCGAGCCCAAGCGGCGCGCGAGCCCGCTCGCCTCGGCGTGCGCGGGGGAAAGGAGCGGATTCGCCGTGGCGATGACGTTTCGATTCACGTCGCCGCAGGCGGCGATCGTATCGAGACCCGCGGCGACGATGCCGCGGATGTGTCGCTTGAGATTGCCCTTGCGAATGCCGTGGAACTGAAACGTCTGCCGCGAGGTGAGGCGCAGGGTTCCGTCGGCGTTCGCGCGCGCGAGCGCATCGAGCGCGAGCCACTGCTGCGGCGTGCACACGCCGCCGGGCAGGCGCACGCGCACCATGAATTGATAGCGCGGCTCGAGCTTTGCGCGGCGCCGCTCGTCGCGCAGATCGCGCTGGTCCTGCTGATAGATGCCGAAGAACTTCGTGAGCTGCGTGTCCGATTCGCTCACGGCGCCGGTCAAGGGATCCGCGAGCCCCTCCTCGAGGGTGCCGCGCAGATAGCGGCTCGCGTGCTTGATACGCTCGTTGGCGGCGAGCTCCTCGAGCGGCCGGGAGAGGTCGTGCGGACGCTGCTCGGGAGTGAGCGGCATCTCAGTACACGTCGCGCTGGTACCGCCGGGTCTGCTGCAGCTCGAGGATGTACTGCGCCGCATCCTCTTCGTTGCGCGCGCCGTGGGTCACGACGATCTCGTGCAGCACGCGGTGTACGTCGGGCGCCATGTGCTCCGCGTCGCCGCACACGTACAGATGCGCGCCTTCTTCCAGCCAGCGCCACAGGTCCGCTCCGCGCTCGCGCAGGCGATCCTGGACGTACACCTTCGCCTCCTGGTCTCGCGAGAAGGCGGCGTCCAGGCGCGCGAGCAAGCCGCGCTTGCGCCAGTCGAGCCATTCCGCCTGATAG
>Ga0335074_10007187_pt1 | contig 15422 bp, 13 predicted proteins | sample Lox_Sample_23_FD_206715 | JGI IMG/M metagenome (GOLD analysis project Ga0335074, IMG submission 206715) | Soil microbial communities from Loxahatchee National Wildlife Refuge, Florida, United States - Lox_Sample_2.3 | ecosystem: Environmental > Terrestrial > Soil > Wetlands | place: USA... | reverse complement strand
CCACCATCGCGAGCTGCACCACGCGCAGCGCGGTCTCCAGGCCGGTCATGCCGTTCGCGGCGGCCGCCCACTCGGTCTCCTTGGCCTCGACCGGGTGCGGCGCGTGGTCGGTGGCCACGCAGTCGATGGTGCCGTCGGCCAGCCCCCTGCGCAGCGCGTCGACGTCGGCCCTGGTGCGCAGCGGCGGGTTGACCTTGAACACGGTGTCGTACTCGCCGGCGAGGTCGTCGGTGAGCAGCAGGTGGTGCGGGGTCACCTCGGCAGTCACCTGCCAGCCCTTGGATTTGGCCCAGCGGACGATCTCCACCGAGCCGGCCGTCGAGACGTGGCAGACGTGCAGCCGCGAGCCGGTGTGCGCGGCGAGCAGGCAGTCACGCGCGATGATCGCCTCCTCGGCGGCGGCCGGCCAGCCGGGCAGGCCGAGCCTGCTGGCGACCTCACCCTCGTTCAGCTGGGCGCCTTCGGTGAGCCGCGGCTCCTGGGCGTGCTGCGCGATCACGCCGTCGAACGCCTTCACGTACTCCAGGGCCCGGCGCATCAGCAGCGGGTCGGCGACGCAGTCGCCGTCGTCGGAGAACACCCGGACCGCCGCGGCCGAGTCGGCCATCGCGCCGAGCTCCGCGAGCTGCTTGCCGTGCCGGCCCACGGTGACCGCGCCGACCGGGCGGACGTCGGCGTACCCGGCCTGCTGGCCGAGCCGCCATATCTGCTCGACGACCCCGGCGGTATCGGCCACCGGCTCGGTGTTCGCCATCGCGTGCACCGCGGTGTAGCCGCCGAGCGCGGCGGCCCTGGTGCCGGTCTCCACCGTCTCGGCGTCCTCGCTGCCCGGCTCGCGCAGGTGGGTGTGCAGGTCGACGAGGCCTGGCAGCGCGATCAGCCCGTGAGCGTCGAGGACGCGCGCCGCCGGCGCGGCGATGTCCGCGCCGACCGCGACGATCTCGCCGCCGTCGAGGTGGATGTCCGCGGCGTCCGGGCCGCCCGCGATCGAGACGCCCTTGATCAGCCATTCCCCGGTCATGCCGCCGCCCCCTCGCCCGCGCCGCCGAGCAGCAGGTAAAGAACCGCCATCCGGACGATGACCCCGTTGCTCACCTGCGCCACGATCGTCGACCGGGGCGAGTCCGCGACCTCGGCGGCGATCTCCACCCCGCGGTTCATCGGGCCCGGGTGCATCACGATCGCGTGCTCGGGCAGCAGCGCCATCCGCCCGGTGTCGAGCCCGTACCGGCGGCGGTATTCCCGGATGCTCGGGAAGTAAGCGGCGCTCATCCGCTCCTGCTGCACCCGCAGCATCATCACCACGTCGGCCTTGCGGAGCTCGGCGTCAAGGTCGTAGCTGACCTTGCACGGCCAGCTCTCGACCGCGTACGGCATCAGCGTGGGCGGGGCCACCAGCGTTACCTCGGCCCCGAGCGTGCTGAGCAGCAGCACGTTGGACCTGGCCACCCGGCTGTGCAGCACGTCGCCGACGATCGTGACCCGCAGCCCGTCCAGGCCCATGCCGCGGCCTCGCTCGCCGTCCCCGACGAGCCGCTGGCGCATCGTGAACGCGTCGAGCAGCGCCTGGGTGGGGTGCTCGTGGGTGCCGTCCCCCGCGTTCACCACGCTGCCGGTGACCCAGCGGGCCAGCGTGTGGGCGGCGCCGGACGCGCCGTGCCTGATGATCACCGCGTCCGTGCCCATCGCCTCCAGGGTCAGCGCGGTGTCCTTCAGGCTTTCGCCCTTGGCCACGCTCGACCCCTTGGCGGAGAAGTTGATCACGTCCGCGGACAGCCGCTTCGCGGCCGCCTCGAACGAGGTTCTTGTCCTGGTGGAGTCCTCGTAGAAGCAGTTGACGACCGTCAGGCCGCGCAGCGTCGGGAGCTTCCTGATCGGCCGGCCCGCGACGCTGGCGAGTTCGGCCGCGGTGTCCAGGATGAGGATCGCGTCGTCGCGGCTCAGGTCGGCCGCGGAGATCAGGTGCCGGTTCACTGGTCACGCTCCCCGAGCAGCACCGAGTCCTCGCCGTCGATCTCCGTCAGGTGCACCCGCACCACCTCGCGGTGCGCCGTCGGCAGGTTCTTGCCCACGTAATCGGCGCGGATCGGCAGCTCCCGGTGTCCGCGGTCGACAAGCACGGCGAGTTGCACGGCGCGCGGCCTGCCGAGATCGTTGAGCGCGTCCAGGGCGGCGCGCACGGTCCGCCCGGAGAACAGCACGTCGTCGACGAGCACGACCGTCTTGCCGTCCACTCCCTCGGGCGGCACCTCGGTCCGCCGCAGCGCGCGGGCCGGGCGCAGCCGCAGATCGTCGCGGTGCATGGTGACGTCGAGCGAGCCGAACGGCGCCGGGGTGCCCTCGAACTCGCCGATCCGCGCCGCCAGCCGGCGGGCCAGGTAAACCCCGCGGGTGGGGATGCCAAGCAAGACAACCCCCTCGCCGCCGTGCGTGCGTTCCAGGATCTCGTGCGCGATGCGGCTCAGCGCGCGACGGATCTCCTCGGGAGTGAGCACCGCTTTCCAGCCGCCGCCACCGGCCTGGCCTGGGTCCGGGGCCCTCGGGGCGCTCATGGCGCTGGGAGCACTCGACTCGTGACCTGGTTCTGGCCTCATCGCGCACACCAGTCACGACCTCCTTCCCCGTCTCACGGGACGGTCCTTAAAGGATGCCTACGCCGATTACCGTACCAGCAACATCGGCGCAGGCCGGACCGCTTGTCCCTGATCGCACCCGCCGGCGCGGCGGCCGCCGCGGCCGCCGCAGGCACCATCGGTACCCTTAGTCATCACCGGCTCCCGGGACCCCGCTCCCCCCGGTCCCGCGGACGGCGGTTGGTGATTCCCAGTGAGCACGGGCACTGTGATTTGGATCACATTGGACCTACGATGTCATAACGGTCCGGAGCCGGACGGCGGGTCGTCTTGCCGCCCCTGCGCATGGGAAACCCGACGACTCAGGGGTTGTCGCTTTATGACGAGGGGTACAGGGCATTCCGGAAGGGCAAGGACGGTTACTGAGCGACTTCGACCAGTTTTTGCCATTTGGCTTGACCTTGCCGCCCCCGACGCTTACCGTCACTGTGCGTAACCGTTACCGTAAGCGACGACTGGCCGGGAAACCGAGGAAACATGCCATCTGAGTACGCCAAGACCCTGGGCGCGCGACTGCGCGCTATTCGCACCCAGCAGGGACTCTCGCTGCACGGCGTTGAGGAGAAGTCACGCGGACGGTGGAAGGCCGTCGTGGTCGGTTCTTACGAGCGTGGCGACCGGTCGGTGACCGTCCAGAAGCTCGCCGAGCTTGCCGAGTTCTACGGGGTCCCGGTGTCCGAGCTGCTGCCCGGCGACGCCGCCCCCACCCCGATCGCGACCGCCCCCAAGCTCGTGATTGACCTTGAGCGGATGAACCAGCTGCCGAAGGAGAAGATCGGGCCGCTCGCCCGCTACGTCGCCACCATCCAGGCGCAGCGCGGCGACTATAACGGCCGGGTGCTCTCCGTCCGGCACGAGGACCTGCGGTCGCTGGCGGTCATCTACGACAAGTCGCCCGCTGACCTGACCGAAGAGCTCATCAGCTGGGGCGTGCTCGACGCGGACGCCCGCACCACCCCGATCGAGTCGTTCTGAGGCTGAGGGGCTGGCCCGCCGCGTCGGGCCAGCCCCTCAGTCGCCTCAGCTCGCCGGCCGGAGCGGGAGCATCGGCTGGCTGTCGACGCCGAGCGCCCGCTCGGCCACCGACAGGAAAGTCCCCGCGTCCCTGAGCAGGTCCTCGGCCTCCCGCGCGGTCGCGGCCCGCGGCAGGCCCGCCTCGGCGGCGGCGCGCTTGGCCGCGCTCGCCGCGAAGAACGCCGCCCACTCGGCCAGCGCGGGCTCGACCTGCGGGAGCAGTTCCCACACGCTGCGCGGGCGCCGGCGGCGCGTCCCCGTGCCCGGCTCGCCCCTGGCGGCGACGATCGCCGCCGCGGCGCGCAGCGCGGCCAGGTGCGCGCAGATGTAACGGGTACCGGGATCGCCTTCCGCGCCGGCCTCGGCCAGCCCGCGCCGCGCGGTCTCGAGCAGGCTGAGCACCGTCGGGGAAATCCGGTGCGCCGGCACTTCGTTGCCTGCCACCGTCAGGGTGCTGATCATCGTCGTCACTCCTTCAGCCTTCCGCTTCGTGCGCTTCGCCCCACCGCTGCGGGGCTCCTGGCCGGGCGAAGCGCTTCCCCACGCCCCGCCCGGCCAGCTGCCGGCCGCCAGGGGTCGCGGCGGCCGGAGTTCGCCACGTCCTCATTCGAACACAGATTCGTGGCGGTGTCCAGTCCATTTGCTGACACGTTCGAAGATAGTGCGGGGGTCTGACATTCCAGCCGGTCCGGTCCCGGCGGCGCGGCAAGTCCGACATAGTGGGCACATGACCGGCCGGGTGCTGTCCAGGAGAGCCGCGCTGGCCGGTCTTACCGCGGGGGCCGCTGCCGTGGCGGGCGGAATCGCCGCCGAAGAGCTCCGCGGCGGTTCCCGCCCGCGCCCGGTCGCCGCGATGCTTGACGAGCTCGTGGGAAGCTACGACTTCAACCAGGGCTGGCTGTTCGGCGGCCCGTACGTCAGGGGCGCGGAATCGCCCGGGCACGACGACAGCGGCTACGCGCGCGTCACGCTGCCGCACACCGTCACGGCCCTGTCCTGGACCGGCTGGGACTACCGGACCTGGGAGCGCACCTGGATCTACCGCAAGCACTTCGACGGCGCGTTCCTGGTGGGCAGCCGGGTGCTCGTGACCTTCGACGGAGTCATGACGAACGCCACCGTGGTGCTCAACGGCCGGGTCGTGGCCACGCACGCCGGCGGCTACCTGCCCTGGACGGCCGAGCTCACCGGCCATCTCAGGCGCCGCGGCAACGTGCTCGCCGTCATCGTGGACGGCCGCTGGCTTGACGTCCCGCCGGACGCCCTGCCCGGCGGGCCGCCGACCATGGACTTCCTGCAGCCGGCCGGCATCTACCGGGACGTCCGGCTCGAGGTGGTTCCCGACACCTACCTGGAGGACGTCTTCGTCCTGCCGCGGGACGTGCTCGCCGACGGCCGCACTGTCCGGGTCTCGGCGACCGTCCAGGCCGGCGCCGTCCCCAGGGACGGGGCCGCGGCCGTCACCGCCGCCCTGCTCGACGGCGACCGCACCCTGGCCACCGCCAGGACGACGCTGCACATCAGCCGGCCAGGCACGCACGCCGTCGCGCTCACCATCGGCGGGACCGGCCCGGTGAGCTACTGGTCGCCGGAGCAGCCGAAGCTGTACACGGTCCGCACGACCCTGACCTACGCCGGGGACTCAGGCCGGCCGGGCGGCACGCACACGATCGCCGCCAGGACCGGATTCCGCACGGCCGTCTTCCGCCAGGACGGCTTCTACCTCAATGGCAGCCGGCAGGCGATCTTCGGCCTCAACCGGCACCAGCTGTTCCCTTACCTCGGCATGGCGGCTCCGGCCCGGCTCCAGCGCAGGGACGCGGAGATCCTCAAGAACGAGCTCAACGTCAACATGGTCCGCTGCTCGCACTACCCGCAGTCGCCGCACTTCCTGGACGCCTGTGACGAGCTGGGCATCATGGTCTGGGAGGAACCGCCCGGCTGGGGGTTCGTGGGGGACGCCGCGTTCCAGCGCCAGGTGCTGGCCAACGTCCGTGACATGGTGGTCCGCGACAGGAACCGTCCCTCGGTCGTCGTGTGGGGCACGCGGCTCGACGAGACGAAGAACTATCCCGCGCTGTACACGCGGGCCCGTGAGATCGCCTATGCCCTTGACGGCTCCCGGCAGACCAGCGGCGCGATGACGACTCAGTCGACGGCGGGCTGGGCCGAGGACGTCTTCGGCTACGACGATTACCACGTGGTCGACGGAGAGCCGAGCCTCGCGGCGCCCGTCGCCGGGGTGCCTTACCTGGTGAGCGAGGCGGTGGGGACGATCCTGCCCACCTTCCGCTGGTTCGACCCGCCGGCCGCGCTGGCCGGCCAGGCGTACGCTCACGCCCTCGCCCACGCCCAGTCGGGGGCCGATCCCCGGTACGCGGGCCTGATCGCCTGGTGCGGCTTCGACTACTACTCGGGGCCGCCGCCGGCCGGCGACGCCTGGGAACGGATCAGGAGCTGGCGCGCGATGAAGACGCCGGGTGTCGCCGACGTGTTCCGGGTGCCGAAGCCCGGCGCCGCCGTCTACCGGGCTCAGGCCGACCCGGCGGCCAGGCCGGTGATCGTCCCCGCGTTCTTCTGGGACGACCGGACGCCGCCGGGTGCCACGGCGATGTTCGCCGCCAACTGCGACCGCCTGGAGATCTACCTGGACGGCGAGCACCACGCGACCGCCACGCCGGAGGCGGCGATGTTCGGCAACCTCCGTCACCCGCCCGCGTTCGCCGATCTCACGGTCGCCGCGGGCGCGCTGCCTGACTTGCGGGTAGACGGGTACACCGCGGGCGGCGCGCGGCCGGCCGCCACGCTGCTGATGACGGCCGATACGAGCCGCGACCGGCTGATGCTCACCGCCGACGACGCCGCGATCGTCGCCGACGGCTCGGACGCCACCAGGATCACGTTCCGCGCCGCCGACGCCTACGGCAACCACCGGCCGGGGGTGACCGGCGATGTCACGCTGTCCGTCCGCGGGCCCGCGGTCCTCATCGGGAGCAACCCGTTCCCGCTGGCGGAGTCCGGCGGGGTCGGCGGCGCGTTCCTGCGGTCGGTGCCCGGCGCGACGGGCACTGTGACTGTCACCGCACGGCACCCCAGCCTCGGGGAAGCGGCGGTGGCCGTACGGGTCGGCCAGGCTTACGCGGGCACCGCATAGGCGGCGGAGTCGCCGGCGATCGCGCGGCTGACGCTGCCGTCCACGCCGACCGCGAGGTCCCCCGCGACCGTCACCCGGTGCATGGTGCGCGGCAGGTCGGCGTAGTCGTCGATCGCGTAGTGCTGGGTGGCGCGGTTGTCCCACATCGCTAGGTCGCCGGGCGCCCAGCGCCACCGCACGGTGTTCTCCAGCCGGGTCACGTGCTGCTGGAACAGGTCGAACAGGTACCTGGAGTCGCTGGCCGACACGCCGAGGATGCGGCGGACGAACTGGCCGAGCAGCAGCGACCGCTCGCCGGTCTCCGGGTGCACGCGGACCACCGGGTGCTCGGTCTGGTAGACGGTCGACGTGAACACCTCGGCGAAGTGCTGCTGGTCCTTCGCCGACTTCTCCTGCACGCCGCCGCCACTGCGGGCCGCGTAGTCGTAGTCGTTGGAGTGCAGCGCCCGCAGCTGTTCCGCGAACACCTTCAGGGCGGGCGACAGGCTCTCGTAGGCGGTCACCGTGTTCGCCCAGGCGGTGTCGCCGCCGTACGGCGGTAGCGTGATCGCGCGCAGCAGCGAGATCGCCGGCGGCCGGTCCACGAACGTCACGTCGGTGTGCCACGCGTTCGCCTTGCCGCCGCCGCGCCGCGCGTCGAGCTCGAAGACGCTCGGGTTGTCCTTGGTGCCGGGCACGGTCGGGTGGGCGGTGGTCAGGTCGCCGAACCGCCTCGCGAACCCGGCCTGAGCCGCGTCGTCCAGGTGCCGCTGGCCGCGCAGGAACACGACCTTGTGCTCGAGCAGGGCGTCCCTGATGACCGTGATCTCGTCTGGCGGCAGGTTCGGGCTGGCGGCGATGCCGGTGATCTCGGCGCCAATGTGGCCGGCGATCTTCCTGACGTCGATGGCTGTCATGCTCCGGTCCTCTCGCTGGGTCGCCTTCGGTATCGATCGAAGCAAAGGGCCGTATCGATGTCAATAATTCCGATAGAATTAATAGAATTATTCGGAACGGGCCCGTGGTTCCCGTGCCGGCCCGCCGTGTGGCCCCCCGTGTGGCCCCGTAAGCTGACGGCGATGAAGGTGACTGTTGCCGAACTCGGGCCCGCCGAGTTCCGGTCGGCGATCGACGGATTCGTGGCCGTGTACGCGGCCGCGATGAAACCGCCGGAGCGGATGCTCGCCGGGCGGGACATCATCATGGAGCGGCACGCCGCCAACCCCGGCTTCCGCGGGCTGGCGGCGCTCGTCGACCAGAACGCCCTCGCCGGGTTCACCTACGGGTTCCACGGCGCCCCCGGTCAGTGGTGGCACGACGTCGTGGCCGGAGCTCTCGCGCTGGGGCCTCGCGACGGCCGGGCCTATCTCGACGACTCCTTCGAGGTCGCCGAGCTGCACGTCGTCCCCGCCTACCAGGGCATGGGCATCGGCAGGGAGCTGCTGATGCGGCTGACCGCGAACCGCCAGGAACGCACCGCCGTGCTGTCCACCATGGACGCCGAGTCGCCCGCCAGGCGGCTGTACCGGACGGCCGGGTTCATCGACCTGCTGACCGGGTTCCGGTTCTCCGGCGGCGAGCCGCCCTACGCCGTGATGGGCGCGCGGCTGCCGCTCTGGTCACCGCCGAGGGACCCGGGGGACGACGCGCCTGACCAGCCCTGGCCGCGCTCCCCGAGGCCGAGCAGCTGATAGATCTCCCTGGTCGCGCGGGACCAGTTGAGCGTGTAGAAGTGCAGTCCCGGCGCGTCCTCGGCGAGCAGCCGCTCGGCCAGCGCGGCGGCGTAGCTGACGCCGATCTCCCTGATCGCCGCCTTGTCGTCCTTCTCGTCGGCCTTCCGCAGCCGGGCCAGCAGGTCGGGGGGCACCTTGCAGCCGCCGAGCTCGAGCGCGCGCTCCACTACCCGCAGGCTGGTGACCGGCATGATGCCGGGAATGATCGGCACGTCACACCCGTGCCGTGCGACCAGGTCCCGCAGCCGCAGGTAATCCTCCGCGTAGAAGAACATCTGCGTGACCGCGAAGTCCGCGCCTGCCCGGCACTTGTCCACGAAGTACCTGGTGTCCGTCTCCGCGTCGGGTGACCGCGGGTGCAGCTCGGGGAACGCGGCGACGCCGACGCAGAAGTCACCGGACGCCTTGACCAGCCGCACCAGGTCCGCGGCGTGGGCGAGGCCGCGCGGGTGCCTGACCCACTCGGCGTTGGGGTCGCCTGGCGGGTCGCCGCGCAGCGCCAGCACGTTGCGCACGCCGACGTCGGCGTAGGAGCCGATCACGTGCCGCAGCTCCTGGACGGAGTGGCTCACCGCGGTCAGGTGCCCCACCGGGGTCAGCGACGTCTGCGCGGCGATCTTGCCGGTCACCCGCACCGTCCGGTCCCTGGTGGAGCCGCCGGCGCCGTACGTCACCGAGACGAACGTCGGCTTCAGCGGCTCCAGCTGCCGGATCGCCCGCCACAGCTGCTGCTCCTCGAGCTGCGTCTTCGGCGGCATGAACTCGAAGGAGAACGACCGCCGGCCCGCCTTGAGCAGATCGGACATGAGCGGACGCGCCCGGCGGACCGCGCTGGCTGAGCCTGCAGGGGCGGCTGGGACAGCGTGGAATCGGCGCGGTCGTGGCGGCATGTGGCCCAGCATAACCCATCAGCCAATTTTCTGTGGCGTAACCACAAGCCGATCTTGCCGATTGCCTGCTCGATTTCGACTTTGGAGCAGAACCCTACACTTTTCTTGCTGTTATCACAGCTTTTGCGTAATTTTCTGCTCCTAAGTGGTGCTGGGCGGGAGTCCTAGGGGTAAGTGGCGCTGGGCGGAGCCCTAGGGGCGGGCGGCCTTGGTCCGGGCCGTGCGGCAGCGCCGGAGGTGCCCGAAGGCGAGCCGGTGGGTGGTGCGCCGGGGCTTAGAAGGCGAGCGCCTGAGCGCGCCGGTTGACCTCGGTGCCGCGGTGCTTGCACAGCGCCTCGATCGGCGTCCCCGGGAGGGTCTCGTCGGCCGTGAACAGCCAGCGGAGGGCTTCCTCCTCGTCGAAGCCGCAGTCGAACAGCACCGTCAGCGTCCCGCAGAGGCCCTTCACGATCTGTCCGCCGTCGAGGAAGGCCGCCGGGACGGAACGTTCTCCGCCCGGCCTCACGACGGCCACGAGCTTGCGGTCGCGAAGCAGCTGCTTCACGCGGCTGGTCGGGATGTTGAGCCTGACGGCTACATCAGAGAGTGACAGCCATTCGCCGACGAGAGCGTCGGCCACGGGGTCTATCTGTGCCACGAGACCAATTTCCCACGTCCCGAGGGTTCCCAAACCAGCGACATTTCCTGACAATACGGCATTTTTGCCCCAGCGAACCCGTCCGGCTGCCGCCGTCAGCGCCCCTGCTCGGCGCGGGCTCGCAGCGCCGCCATCTCGTACTGCCAGCCGCCGGTGTTGCCCTTCCACTCGTCCTCCCGCAGCGCGTCGGGCAGGTCAAGGGACGCGAAGCCGCTCTCCACCACGGTCACGCTCACCTCCTCGCCGGCCGGCCGGACGTAGAACTCGACCAGGGTGGACCTGCCCGGCGCGGGCGCGGCGCCGCCGAACGCGCTCGCCCAGCGGTACGAGACGTAGCCCTTGGGCTCGACGCGAACCACGTCGACGACGTAGGGGCGCTTGTCGGTCCCGTACTCCACGGTCACCCGTCCCGGACCGCGGGCCGGCTCGGCGTTGCTGCCGGGCAGCCACCAGCCGGGCCGCGTGACGAGCTGCCACACGGCGTCCACGGTGGCCCTCACGGTGACCCGCTGCTCGATCCGGTCTTCCACGCTGGACCTCTCCCTCGCCCCTCGTCGTCCCGACGGCCGAGTCTTGCATATCCGGCCATCAGCCGCACTTCGACACGTGCCCATATGGACGGCGTGCTAGCAGGCGGTGTCCTTGACCGCGACGGCGGGATCGGCGAGGCGGGCGGCGTCGACCTCGGCGCCTGCCGCGATCAGACGGCGGCCCTGCAGCATGTCGCGCGGGCGGTTCACGGCCAGCACGGCCGTCAGCCGGGGCGTGTCCCCGGACAGCCAGCAGGCCGACCACGTGTCGGCGGCCGGGTCGCCGCGCCAGATGAGCCGGTCGGCGGCGCGGTGGTGGCCGACGTACTGGACCATGCGGCCGAACTGCTCGGACCAGAAGTACGGCACCGGGTCGTAGACCTCGGCGCCGCCAGCGATGTTGGCCGCGACCACCTCCGGCCCGTGCAGCGCCGTCTCCCAGTGCTCGACCCGCAGCCGGACGCCGAACCGCAGCGACACGAACGCCGCGCAGTCCCCCGCCGCGTAGACGCCTGGCAGCGAGGCCCGCAGCCCGGGATCGACGGCGACCCCGTTGTCCAGGACCAGCCCCGAGCCGGCCAGCCAGCCCACCGCGGGGCGCACCCCGATGGCCGTGACGATCTCGTCGGCGGGGAGCCAGCCGCCGGCCAGCGCCAGCCCGCCGCGCTCCACGGACTCCACCGCGGTGCCGGTCCGCAGCTCCACCCCGGCCTGCTCGTACCAGGGCGCCGTGCGCGCTCCCGCCGCGGCGCCGAGCGCGGCGGCGAGCGGCGCGGGACCGGCCTCGACGACCGTGACCTGGCAGCCCGCCGCGGCGGCGGCCGTCGCGAGTTCGGCGCCGATCCAGCCGGCGCCGACGATCGCGAGGCGCAGCCCCGGCCGCAGCAGCGCGCGCAGCGCCAGCGCGTCGTCATACGTCCGCAGCACCCGCTGCGACCCGGGCCCCGGCAGCGTCACGGGGACCGAGCCTGTCGCCAGAACGAGATGGTCAAAAGGGTACTTATCACGATTCGTGATCAGCGCGGACTCCCGGGCTGGCTGGGCGGGAGCCGGCCGGGCGGGAGGCGCGGCGGGCGCGGGCACTTCGAGCGCGACGGCTGTTTCTCCCGGGTAGAAGTCCACGTCGAGGGAGGCGAAGTCCGCGTTCAGCGACGGGTCGATCCCGTCGGTGAGCACGCGCTTCGACAGCGGCGGCCGGTCATACGGCGGCCAGTCTTCCGCGCCGATCAGCGTGAGCTGCCCGGAGTAGCCACGGCGCCTGAGCTCTTCCACCGTGCGGAATCCGGCGAGACCAGCACCAGTCACCACGGTACGTTCGGGATAAGTCATGACCTGCACAGCCTACGGCCGCGAGCTACGGCAGCCCCTCAGCCGCCGCACCGATAATGCGATTAACAGTCGTTGCGTGCGCCGCTGGACGTAAAATCGCCCGTGATGGAATCTGTCCTCGCTGACGCGCTTATCGGCCGGATGCTTGACCGCCGGTATCACGTCCAATCCCGCATCGCGCACGGCGGCATGGCCACCGTGTACCTCGCCACCGACACGCGGCTCGAGCGGCAGGTGGCGCTCAAGGTGATGCACGCGGAGCTCGCGCGGGATGCCGACTTCGTGGCCAGGTTCATCGGCGAGGCCAAGTCGGTCGCGCGGCTGTCCCACCCCAACATCGTCCAGGTCTTCGACCAGGGCTCGGACGGGCAGTTCCTGTATCTGTCGATGGAGTACGTGCCGGGGCGAACGCTGCGCAGCCTGCTGCGCGAGCGGGGCTGGCTGCCCTGGAGCGAGGCGCTCGAGGTCATGGACCCCACGCTGGCCGGGCTGTCCGCCGCGCACCAGGCCGGGATCGTGCACCGGGACGTCAAGCCGGAGAACGTGCTGCTGACCGCCGACGGGCGGGTCAAGGTCGTGGACTTCGGGCTGGCCAGGGCGCAGGCGGCGACCGGTAACACCCGGTCGGGCCTGATCATCGGGACCGTCGCGTACATCGCGCCGGAACAGGTCACCGGCGGCGTCACCGACTCCCGCACGGACGTGTACGCGGCCGGCGTGATGCTGTGGGAGATGCTCAGCGCGCGGCAGCCGCACAGCGGGGAATCCCCGCTGGCGGTGGCGTACAAGCACGTCAACGAGGAAGTGCCGCCCGTCAGCGCCTACGTCGGGGGCATCCCGCCCGCCCTGGACCAGCTGGTGCGCGCCGCCACCAGCCGGGACCCGCGGCAGCGGCCGCCGGACGCGGGCGCGTTCCTGCACGCCGTCAGGGCGCTGCGCGGCACGGGCGACGAGAGCGACGCGATCACCGGCGCGTGGGCCGATCCTGGGCCGGGGTACGGCGGCGCTGGCGCCGTCGCGGCCATCGGCATGGGGAGCCCGGGCGGCCCCGTCTCCCCCGCGGGCGGATCGCACACGATGGTCGTGGGCGGCGGGAACGGATACGACGCGGCCCCGGCTGGGTACGGGCACGGTCCCGCGTACGAAGGGGCCCCGTACGACGGCGAGGTCACCTTCGGCGGCCACGAGCCGTTCCTGCAGCGGTGGCTGTTCACCAGGCGGCTGGCGTACCTGGTGGGCGCGCTGGTGGTGGTGCTCGGGCTCGTGTTCGGCGGCTGGTGGCTGACGTCGGGCCGGTACTCGCCGGTGCCGTCGGTCGACGGGCTGACGCTGACGGCCGCCACGCGGGAACTGCACCAGGCCGGGTTCGAGGTGCAGCGCGGTCCCCAGGTGACCGACAACGCCGTGGCCAAGGGCGACGTGATCAGCATGTCCCCGTCCGGGCGCGCGGTGCACGGGGCGACGATCGTGCTGACCGTCTCCGCCGGGCCGAAGATGATCACGGTGCCGCCGGTGACCGGGCAGGACCTGCAGGGCGCCGTCGCGCTGCTGCGCAAGGCGGGGCTGACGGTGAGCGATACGGCGAAGAACGTTGCCGCGGACGGTGTCACCATCGGGACCGTGACGGGCACCACGCCGGCCGCCGGCACCTCGTGGCCGGCCACCCGCACCGTGTACGTGGATGTCGTCGCGGGCATCCCGCTGCCCAACCTCGTCGGGCAGAACATCGGGACCATCCAGGGCTGGGCGGGCTCGAACAACATCCAGCTCAACGTGGTGCAGGTGGACAGCAACCAGCCGCAGGGCATCATCGTCAGCCAGTCCCCTGGCCAGGGCACCCCGGTCGCGCCCGGCCAGTCAACGGTCACCGTCAACGTTTCGAACGGGCCGCCGCCGGTCTCGATCCCCGGCGACCTGCAGGGACAGCCGTTCGACCAGGTGCAGCAGGAACTCCAGCAGCTTGGGTTCCAGGTGGACGGCAGGCAGATCGGCCCCGGGCAGAAGGTGGTCGCGGTGAGCCCGTCCGGGCAGGCGCCGTCCGGGAGCACTGTCACCGTGTACTACGGTTTCTGAGCGTTCGCGTGATGCGGGCGACAGGCCGTGCTGTATAGTGCCTGCCATGCGCAGGCAGTTTTGGTTCTGGTTTGGTAACCGGCTCGGGAAGCCGGCCGCCCGCCAGCACACGCGCTGACGCGAGCGACCTAGCTGCAAGCCCCGGGCCATCAAGCCCGGGGCTTTTCTTATGGGCATCGAGTGTGGGCAGCGAGTCGGACATAGAGCGAAGGGGCACGTCAGATGGTTGTGGTCATGGCCGCGGAGGCCACGGAGGAAGATGCTGACGGTGTAGTCAGCCTGGTCCGCGAGGCGGGCGGCGAGGCGTTCGTCAGCCGCGGCGAGTCCAGGACGATCATCGGGCTGAGCGGTGATATCGACCGCTTCGCGGCGACGCTGAACCTCGCGTCGCAGCCGGGCGTGTCGGACGTGGTGCGGATCTCCGTGCCGTACAAGCTGGTGAGCCGGGAGCATCGCAGGGAGCGTTCGGTGATCCGGGTCGGGGGGGTGCCGATCGGGCCGGACACGCTGACCGTGATCGCCGGGCCGTGCGCGGTGGAGACGCCGAAGCAGACGTTCGCCTCGGCCTGGATGGCGCGCGCCGCCGGAGCGTCGCTGCTGCGCGGCGGCGCCTACAAGCCGCGGTCGTCGCCCTATGCGTTCCAGGGCCTTGGCGAGACCGGGCTGAAGATCCTCGCCGACGTGCGGGCGGAGACCGGGCTGCCGATAGTCACCGAGGTGGTCGACCCGTCCGACGTGGACCTGGTCGCGTCGTACGCCGACATGCTGCAGGTCGGCACCCGCAACATGCAGAACTTCCCGCTGCTGCAAGCCGTCGGCGCCTGCGGCAAGCCGGTCATGCTCAAGCGCGGCATGAGCGCCACGATCGAGGAATGGCTGATGGCCGCCGAGTACATCGCGCAGCGCGGCAACCTGGACATCGTGCTGTGCGAGCGCGGCATCCGCACGTTCGAGAAGGCCACGAGGAACACGCTGGACATCTCGGCCGTCCCGGTCGCGCAGCGGCTGTCCCACCTGCCGGTGATCGTAGACCCGTCGCACTCCGGCGGCCGCCGCGACCTCGTGCTGCCGCTGTCGCGGGCCGCGATCGCGGTCGGCGCGGACGGCATCATCGTCGACGTGCACCCGTCGCCTGAGACGGCGCTCTGCGATGGGCCGCAAGCGCTCGTCGACACCGACCTGCGGGAACTGGCCAGCGTCGCGCTGCACCTGTCACCGCTGGTCGGCCGCACGCTCACGCCCGCCCCGGCGCCCGGCGCCGCCGCGCGGCCCGGCGCGGCACCCGCGCTGGCGTAGCCGGGTTAGCCGCCGTAACTCCGGGCGGTACTCCTGCGCCGTGGCGGCGAGCTGCTCGGCGATCTCCTCGGCGTCCAGCCGGCCCTCGATGCGGCGCAGGTCGTCGATCCGCGCCCGGGTCTCCACCCGGCGCGGGGTGAGCAGCGTGCAGCAG
>Ga0335074_10007186_pt1 | contig 15423 bp, 10 predicted proteins | sample Lox_Sample_23_FD_206715 | JGI IMG/M metagenome (GOLD analysis project Ga0335074, IMG submission 206715) | Soil microbial communities from Loxahatchee National Wildlife Refuge, Florida, United States - Lox_Sample_2.3 | ecosystem: Environmental > Terrestrial > Soil > Wetlands | place: USA... | reverse complement strand
AGTAGTTGGCGACGTTGGTGGAGGTCTCGCCGCCGAACAGGTCGAGCGAGACGCTGTAGTGGAAGTTGATGTACTTCTGGATCACCGGCAGCGGGATCGCGCCGAGGGCGGCCACGTCGTCGGTGTCGTTCTCCACCATCACCTGGGCGGTCCGCTCCACCACCCGGTCGACCCCGGTGGTGCCGACCATCATGTGGTGCGCCTCTTCCTTGAGCATGAACTCGCAGGTGCGGCTCAGCGGGTCGAACGCGGACTCCTTGAGCGTGCCGAGCTGGTACTTGCCGTCCCGGTCGGTGAAGTAGGTGAACATGTAGAACGACAGCCAGTCGGGGGTCTCCTCGTTGAACGCGCCGAGGATGCGGGGCGAGTCCTCGCTGCCGGAGTTGCGGTGCAGCAGCTCCTCCGCCTCCTCGCGGCCCTCGCGGCCGAAGTAGGCGTGCAGCAGGTACACCATCGCCCACAGGTGCCGGCCCTCCTCCACGTTGACCTGGAACAGGTTCCGCAGGTCGTACAGGGACGGCGCGGTCGCCCCGAGGTTGCGCTGCTGCTCCACGCTGGCGGGCTCGGTGTCGCCCTGGATCACGATCAGCCGCTGCAGCTCGGCCCGGTACTCCCCCGGGACCTTCTGCCAGGCCGGCTCGCCCTTGTGGGCGCCGAACGCGATCCGCCGGTCGCCCTCGCGCTCGGCCAGGAAGATGCCCCACCGGTAGTCCCGCATCGGCACGTGGCCGAACTGCGCCCAGCCCTCCCGGCCGACGTTGACCGCGGTCCGCAGGTACACGTCCTGGGTCGGCAGCGTCGGCCCCATCGACTCCCACCAGGACAGGAAGTTGGGCTGCCAGGACTCCAGCGCCCGCTGCAGCCGCCGGTCCTCGTTCAGGCTGACGTTGTTGGGGATCTTCTCGGCGTAATCAGGCGTGGTCATCGCGGGTACCTCAGACTCGCTTCCGGTCGAAATCGGCCCGCTTGCCGGTGCCGTAGGCGCGCAGCGCGCCGTCCGGCCCGGAGGCGTTCGGGCGGTAGAAGATCCAGTTCTGCCACGCGGTCAGCCGGCCGAAGATCTTGGTCTCGATCGTCTCCGGTCCCGCGAACCGGTAGTTCGCCTCCAGGCCGGTCAACGCGTCAGGGGAGAAGGCCGACCGCTCCTCGACCGCGATCCGCACCTCCTCCTCCCAGTCGATGTCGTCGGGGGCGAACGTGACCAGGCCGAGCTTCTCGGCCTCTTCGGCTTCCAGGGACTCGCCCGTGCGCTTCTCGATGTCGGCCAGGGCCGCGTCGTCGCCCAGGAACCGGGTCTGCAGGCGGGTCAGGCCGTTGCCCATCGGCAGCGGGCCCAGGTTCATCACGCCGACGGTGACGTGGGCGGGCTCCGCCTCCGGGTCGACGTCCTCGAAGACACCGAACAGCATGTAGGACCGGTCGGCCGCCAGCGCGAGCTCGAGCAGCGAGCCCGCGAAGCAGGAGCCCGGCTCGATCAGCGCGATCAGCGACCGGCTGGTCACGTCGAGGCGCTTGAGCGTCCGCTTCAGGTAGAGCACGATCTCGTTGGCGAGCCAGTCGGTCCCGGCGTTGTCGAGCAGCAGCGCGTCGTGGGCGAGCACCCGTCCGTCGTCGCCGACGGTGCGCAGGACCCAGGTGCCGAGCTCGGTTTCGTTGGTGCGCAGGTCGAGGATCAGGTCGTCGAGCTCGCGGGCGACCGCGAGCGGCCAGAACGCCGCCCCGGCCGCGTAGGCGCCGGCCATCGACGTCGGCGCGTCCCCGGGCGGACCGGTCACGGTGATCTCCGCTACCGCGCGGTCGCGGTCCAGCTTGGCCGATACGTGCTCATAGGTGATCGTGTCATCGGTGCGGGACTTGCTCAGCTCGGTCAGCTCGACCGCCGCGCCGCCGGGGAGACGGGTGCTTGCGGACGCTAGAGCCAGGGACCGTTCGGACACCGCTTCTGTCCAGCGGACCCGCGGCACGGCCTCATCGACGAGCTTCCACGCAACCGCCTTTTTGCCCCCGAGACCCTCCGCCTTGGTGGAGAAGTAGTCGGCCAGGTCGCGGCGGACGCGCCGCTTGTCGACCACCCGGGTGAGGCCGCCGGTGCCGGGCAGCACGCCAAGCAGCGGAAGCTCGGGCAGCGAGACGGCCGACGAGCGGTCGTCGACGAGCAGGATCTGGTCGCACGCGAGCGCGAGCTCGTAGCCGCCGCCGGAGGCGGTGCCGTTCAGCGCGGCCAGGTAGGCCTGGCCGGAGTGGTCGGTCGCGTCCTCGATGCCGTTGCGGGTCTCGTTGGTGAACTTGCAGAAGTTCACCTTCCACGAGTGCTCGGACGCCGCCAGCATCCGGATGTTGGCGCCGGCGCAGAAGATCTTCTCCTTGCCGCTGGTCACCACCACGGCCTTGACCTCGGGGTGCTCGAACCGGAGGCGCTGGACCGCGTCGTAGAGCTCGATGTCCACGCCCAGGTCGTAGGAGTTCAGCTTGAGCTCGTACCCCGGCACCAGGCCGCCCTGCTCGTCGACGTCCATGGTCAGGGTCGCGACCGGGCCGTCGACGGCCAGCTTCCAGTGCCGGTAGCTGGCCGGACAAGTCCTGAATTCGACGTGCGCCATGATGCCATGTTCTACGAAAGTCTGTGTCTACGTCAAGAGTTCGTAGAACATTTAGTTGCGGGGCAGGTCGCGGTGTACGCGCTGTACGCGCTCAATGGGGCGGCCCAAGAGCCTCAGGCGAGGCTGTTGAGCCGCCGCCACTCGCGGTGCGCGTCCGGCAGCCACCGCTGGTGCCGGTCGGCGAACAGCTCCGCGGCGCGGAGCCCGGTCCACCGCGGCGGCAGCAGCTCGCGCGGCAGCGACGGGTCGAGGGCCGGGAAGCGCCGCCAGGCGTGCACCAGCTCGAGCTGACGGAGCAGCACGTCGCCCGGCACCTCGGGCGCGCGGAACTCAGTCACGAACTGCTCGTACTCGGCCTCGATGTGCGGCAGGTCCCAGGCCGCGGCGACCATCGCCCCGGTGTCGGACAGGCCGGCCCTGCGGGCCACGAACACGTGCGCGTCGCCGGCTACCCCGGCCTCGGTCAGCACCCGGATCGCCTCGCCCTCGCGGTTGGCGTGCGGGCTGATCCAGAGGCCGGGGCCGAGCGAGCCGAACCCGGCCCAGGCGAGCCTCGTTCGCACCACGTGCCGGGCGCGCCGGTCGGCCTCGGGGATCCGCACCTGCGCCAGCACCCACTGGCCGTCCCAGGTCGCGGCCGGGCCGAAGGAGTAGATGCGCTTGGCCCCGTCGCCAAGCAGCTTCGTCGCGGCCGGGGTGAGCAGCCAGCGGGTCCGCCGTCCGACCTTCTCGGGCTGCAGCCAGCCGGCGTTGGACGTCCGCATCAGCGCCTGCCTGGTCGCCTTCTCGGCGACCCCGAGGCGCTCGAACGCCGCCAGCACGGCGCTGGTCCAGGCCGCCCCCTCGCTCGGCAGCACGAGCTCGCCGAGCAGGGTGAACAGCAGGCCGCGGGCCGACCCGGCGCCGATTTCGTGGCGGCGCGACAGCACCGGCGCCGTAGATTCCACTTAACTGCTCCGGTTCCGCATGATGTAAGTAGCATACCGCCCGACCGCCCCGGACTCCGGCAACCACAGTGTAGGCGCCGTCGCGCCGTTGCCGCCTGTGTGCCGAGCGCGGCGCGCCGGTAGGCGGTGTGCCCGGTGCGCGGCGCGCCGGTAGGCGAATGAGCCCAAAGGCGCATTCGGGCTCACTCTTGCCGGCCCAAAGGCGCATTCGGGCCGGCGGGGGGTGGGGGTGGGGTGGGGTGGGGGCGGGGTGGGGTGGGTGGGGCTCTTGGGGTGAGTGAGGTGCGGGTGTCAGGGATGAGCTGGGTCCCGCCGCGCCGTTGCGACGGGACCCGTAGCTGGGGGCGACCCTCTTCCTGAGATGGGGGCGGAGCCCCATGCCCACAAGATCACATCCCCGAGATAGGGCGACAGCCCCCATGCCCACGGACCATCTCCCGGATCTCGCCGCGTTGTCTGCGGGGGGATCCCCGGGGGGCTTGGGGGGCGGGCAGCCCCCCGAATCGGGGGGTCGTCGGGGGGTCGTCCCCCGGGAGTGTTAATGCGTCAGCGTGCCGAAGGTCACCGTGTCGCCCGCCCAGGAGAAGTTCTGCCATTGGGCGTCGCTGCCGGTGGTGGTCTCGGCCACCATGTCGTTTCCGCCCTCGTAGATTCCCACGTGGTAGACGTAGCTGCGTGGGTTGCCGTCGACGTGGAAGAACACCAGGTCGCCGCCCCAGGCCCGCTTCTTGCTGATGGGACGGAACTCGAGGAACTGGTCCTCCGCGGTGCGCTGGATGCTCTTGCCGAGGTGGCGGTAGACGTACTGGGTGAGGCCGGAGCAGTCGAACCCGGCCGGGCTGGTCCCCCCGTAGCGATAAGGGACGCCCTCGTATCTCTTGACTAGTGTGGCTGCCTTCTGATTGAAGGACAGGTGCCGGGTCGCCGCCTGGGCCGTGCCCGCCGCGACTCCTGCCAGTGGGACGCTGAGCGCCGTGGTCGTGAGGGCCGCCTTCGCCAGCCAGTTGCGGCGCACCCTAGGCGCCTCCACGCAGGCCGTAGACCCTCGTATAGGTCTGGGACCCCCGTTTAAGCATGACGCCGTTCATGTTCTTTGTCCTTTCTTTCCTCTTTTACAATGCGTATTCAGTTGTTTGCATTCGGCAGTTAAGTGCCCGCTGCGCATACTTCCCTATCATTGGGGTAGCGGACCTGTCTCGTAAGTGAGCAGGTTTAGGTCCGGTATGTCTCGCAGATCACAGTCGGGTAAATGCTCGTTTCTCGGCTCGCATTATTGATTTTGATATTTACAAAGTCGCAGGTCAGAGGCGCTACGGGCGTTGTTGCCATGAGCCGATCACCTGTGCGGCTTTGACGGCTTTTGTGCATGTGGTAAAGGTCACATCGGCCTAACCGGCAACCATGCCCGGACGGCAGGCGCTAATGCCATATTTCAGCCGTTACCAGTCTGTGATTGGCGTTGATGGATATCTTCGAGAGACCGGTGTTACCTGTGTGACTGGGCAGACGGGGCCTCGGCCCGCGCGGGCCAGCCCGCCCGGGCCGCGCCGCCGGGCGCTACCGGCTAGACTGCCCGTCTTGTGAGCGGCACTGAGAGCATCCTGGTCACCGGCGGCGCCGGATTCGTCGGCGCGACGCTGGTGCGGCGCCTGGTCGAGAGCGGCTACCGAGTCCGCGTGTACGACAACCTGTCCACCGGGGCCGAGGCGCACCTGGCCGGCGTGGACGCCGAGCTCGTGGTGGGCGACATCCGCGACGAGGACGCGCTCGACGACGCGCTCAAGGGCCTGGACGCGGTCATCCACCTGGCCGCGGCGGGGTCGGTCGTCGGCTCGATCGACGACCCCTTCGGCAACTTCGAGTCGAACGTGCTCGGCACGTTCCGGGTGCTCGACGCCGCCCGCCGGGCCGGGGTGGAGCGCACCGTGCAGGCCTCCACCGGCGGCGCGCTCATCGGGGACGCCACTCCCCCGGTCAATGAGCAGTCGCTGCCCAAGCCGCTCTCGCCCTACGGGGCGTCGAAGCTGGCGGGCGAGGGGTACGCGCACGCGTTCGCCAAGACCTACGGGCTGCGCACCGTCGCGATCCGCTTCGGCAACGTGTACGGGCCCTGGTGCGACCTCAAGCGCGGCGTGCTCAACGTCTACTTCGAGGCGCTGCACGACGGCACTCCGCTGGTCATCTACGGCGACGGCACCTCCTCCCGGGACTACGTGCACGTGTCCGACATCGCCCAGGCGCTGCAGCTGGCGCTGGAGAAGGACGTGCCCGGCGGGACCGTGGTGCACGCCGCCTCGGGCGTGGAGACGCCGGTGATCGAGCTCGCGGACCTGTGCCGCCGGGCGGCCGGGCTGCCTGATCACCCAATCGAGTACCGGCCGGCCCGGGCGGGCGAGGTCGGGCGGAACTTCGCCACCTACGACCTCGCGCACCAGCTGCTCGGCTACTCACCGACGGTGCGACGCGAAGACGGCATCCCGCAGCTGTGGCAGTGGTTCAAGCACGAGGTCTTCAAGGACTGAGCGGCGGCTCCCGCTTCCGCCGCCGCGGAGCGACTCCGGCGGTTATCGATCACCATTCGCGGTAGATAGAGCACCGGCATAATGAATGCCGCGTATGCGGCGTTGACTACAGCGATGTGAGCGGATGGGTGACATGCGGCGTTTGTTCGCAATCGTGGCTTCCGGTGTGCTGCTGGTGATGGTCCTGGCGGGGTGCAAGGCGTTGACGGTCAACGCCGGGCCGACGGCGAAGGCGAAGACGGACTCGACGGCGAAGTCGGCGTCCAAGCCGAAGCCAAAGCCAAAGCCGGCGTCACATCCGGCGCCCGCCGCGGCCGGGTCGGGCTCGCTGAGCGCGCTGGTCGAGCCGAAGAACGGGGTCGGGGTGATCTACAAGCTGATCACCGGCGCCAAGTCCTCGGTCGACCTGACGATGTACGAGCTCAAGGACACGACCGCGGAGGACGACCTGGCCGCCGACGCCAAGCGCGGCGTCGACGTCCGGGTGATCCTCGACCAGCACCTGGAGAAGTCGCGCAACACCGCCAGCTACGACTTCCTGGCCGCGCATCACGTCCACGTCACCTGGGCCGACGCGGGCACCACGTACCACCAGAAGACGCTCACGGTCGACGGCAAGACGTCGGTCATCATGACGCTGAACATGGTCAGCGAGGACTACGCGGGCACCCGCGACTTCGCGGTCATCGACACCAGTCACGCCGACGTCGCCGCGATCGTCGCCACCTTCAACGCCGACTTCGCGCACAAGTCGATCACCCCGCCCGTTGGCGCCGACCTGGTCTGGTCGCCGACCAACTCGCAGGCGTCGATCCTGGCCGTGATCAATGCCGCCAAGCACACCCTGAGCGTCGAGAACGAGGAGATGGACGACTCCACGATCACCGGCGCGCTGATCGCGGCGGCCAAGCGCGGGGTCGACGTGGAGGTCATCATGACCGCGGAGAGCGAGTGGGACTCCGCCTTCAGCCAGCTGGCGCGCGCGGGCGTGCACGTCCGGACGTACGCCGACAGCGACAACGTGCTGTACATCCACGCGAAGGCGGTGGTGGCCGACGCCGGGCGGTCCGACCAGCAGGTGTTCGTCGGGTCGGAGAACTTCTCGAAGGCGTCGCTCGGCTACAACCGCGAACTCGGCCTGCGCACGACCAACAAGTCGGTGATCTCGGTCATCAGCGCCACCCTGGCCGCCGACTACGCCGGGGCGAAGGCCTACTCCGGCAGCTAGGCACGGGAACCAGGCACCGGATCGCGGCGGAATTGCCCGCCTCGCGTTCTGTGCCGGTCTTGTTGGGAAGAGTTCTGACATGAGGCGAATCCGGATCCGATCCGCGTTCGCCGGCGCCGCGGCGGCGACCGCGGCGGCGCTGGCGCTTGCGGCCTGCACGACCACCACCACGGCGGTGAAGGACGGCGGCGGCCCCGGCTCGTCCGCGTCCGCGTCCGCGTCCGCGAAGCCGAGCCCGTCGCCGGACGGCCCGGCGGTGCGGATCACCCCGGGCGGCGGGGATCACGCGGCCGACCCGTCGACCGGGATCACGGTCACGGCGGCCGGCGGCACGCTCACGAACGTCACCGTGGCCACCGCCGGCGACACGGTGACGGGCTCGTACTCGGCCGGCAAGACCTCATGGCACAGCGCGATGACGCTAGCCGTGTCGCAGTCCTACACGGTGACCGCGGTCGCCACCGCCGCCAACGGCGCCACCACGACCAAGACGTCCGCGTTCAAGACGCTGACGCCGTCGAGCACGTTCGCGGCCGAGATCTTCGAGGGCGAGGACGAGACGTACGGGGTCGGGATGCCGATCATCCTCACCTTCAGCCATCCGATCACCGACAAGGCGGCGGTCGAGCGGTCGATCGAGCTGACCACCTCCAAGCGGGTGGTCGGCGCCTGGTACTGGGACGGGAGCTCCACCCTCGACTTCCGGCCGCGCGACTTCTGGCCCGCCAACACGACGGTCTCGTTCACCGGGCGGTTCAACGGGGTGCTTGGCGCGCCCGGGGTGTACGGGGATCACACGCTGACCCAGTCGTTCGTCATCGGCCAGTCGGTCATCGCCGTCGCCTCCACCCGGACCCACCGCACCCAGATCTACATCGGCGGCAAGCTGAAGTACAACTGGCCGATCAGCACCGGCCGGGATACGCTGCCGACCCCGGACGGCAGCTACCTGACCGTCGACAAGAACAACCCGGTGCGGATGATCGGCGGCACCAAGGGCACCCCGGGCTACTACAACGAGCTCGTCAGCTGGGCGGTCCGGTTCACCTTCAGCGGCGACTACTACCACTCGGCCCCGTGGTCGGTCGTCGACCAGGGCACCACCAACGTCAGCCACGGCTGCGTGAACCTGCCGCCGGCCGCGGCCGTGATCTACTACAAGCTCGCGGTGCCGGGCGACCCGATCACGATCACTGGCTCGCCGCGGCCCGGGACCTGGGACAACGGCTGGACCGAGTGGTTCCTGAGCTGGAACCAGCTGCTGTCCGGGTCGGCCCTGCACGAGGCGGTTGTGGCCGGCCCGCAGGGCAGCACGTTCGTCCCGCCGTCGACCGTCGGCGCCAGCACCGCCAAGGCCCCGGTCGGCGTCGCCCAGGCCGGCAACAACCTCAACTAGGCCCGGGCGGCCGCCGAGCATCACAGGCCGAGGCTGGCGGCGGATATCACCTGGGAGGGCAACGTCGTAATAGCCGATTCCGCCCTGCTGTGTGACGGCTCCATCTCACCTCAGGCTCGTCGCGGCCTTGAAGTTGTTGAAGACCTTCGCTTCGATGGCGGTTGCGGTGAGGCTGGCCAGCGGGTCCGGGGTGCTGCTGGGCGCGGGCGCGGCACCGCCGCTTGAAGCGGCGTCGCCGGAAGCGGCGTCGCCGGAAGCGGAAGCGCCAGCAGCGGCGGCGCCTGACCCGCTGCCGCAGCCGGCCGCCGCCAGGCAGCAGGCGCCGAGTGCGGCGGCCGCCGCGGCGCGAACAGATACCCGAAGACGATCAAGCGGCACAGTGCTCTCCGGGCGGTAGTGCGGAGCCTAGCGCGATGCTGTAGGGGAACCGGGTGGATTCTGACAAGAATTGAGCACAAGTGCGCATGTGCGCCGGTTTAGACGGTCGCGCTCCGGGCGCGGACGGCGGAGAGGTAGGCGGCGTAGGACCAGGAGAGGTTGCTAACACTCTTCTCGTAGCCGGTGAAGGCGTCGAACTGCTCGCTGAGCTCGAAGTGGTCGCTGTGGGCGATGATCGCGCCGAGCATGGCGTCGCCTGCTGATCGCAGCGCGGTGGCGGCCTCGAGGGGAGCGGTCGCGGAGGTCACGCCGGCCTGGGCGAGGAACGGGGCGGCGAGAGAGTCGGCCGGGACCGTTCGGGATGACATGATTTTGACTGCCAGACGGTAGTAGAGCTCGGCGAAGTTGGCGGTGGTGAGCGCCCACGGATGGTCGCCGACGAGGGCGTCGGTGTCACCGTCGTAGACGTCGCCCGGGTAGCGGCCGAGCAGCGGGCCGAGGCCCTGGGCGGCGTCGGCGCCGTTGATCGGGTAGAAGTACGGCGACGACGGGTCGGCCCACTGGGCCCGCAGCAGCGCCGCCGTCGCCAGCAGCCGGGGGTCGGTGACCGACTCGGCGCCGTAGACCGCCGCCTGGACGATGTCGATGTTGGGGTCGTAGGGGGCGCGGTAGTCGGTCGGGACCGGCAGCATCGACTGGTAGCACTGGCCGTTCCAATGCCCGTCGAGCGCGCTCGCGAGCCAGGTCAGCGCGGCCGGGAGCCAGCTCGGGACCGCGATGCCGACCACGTTGGCGGCGACCGCCTGGAAGCAGCGGAGCTGGGCCGAGCGGGCGAAGAAGGAGTAGCCGTACTCCTCTTCCCACAGGTTGTAGGTCTGGCCCTGGTAGGCGGTCGACAGGAACCCGAGGTTGGCGTTGATCAGGCCGGTCGCGATCGCCTGGGCGGGCGCGTCGAGCTGCCGGTACAGCCCCAGCAGGGCGACCGTCTGCAGGGCCGGGCCGTCGCTCTGGTCGGTCCACGGGCGCTGCGTGCCGTTGATGGAGAAGCTGGCCCGGTCGAAGTCACCCGGGGCCGCCTGGCAGGCGGCGGAGAACGTGACGTAGTCGATCAGCGGCTGGTTGGTCGGCAGGGTGCCCGCGGTGTAGGCGGCGGACAGCTCGAGGGCGACGATCGCCGCGTCGCGGGTCCAGTGGTAGACGTAGTCCTGGGTGACCTGGGTCGCCGTGTTCTCCCAGGACGGGGAGGCGAGGATGCAACCGGGGGCGGAGACGACGCCGGGGTGGACCGGGTCGTTGAAGACCAGGCCGTCGGAGGCGACGTTCCTGAACATGAGCCAGAACAGGTACGGCGCGAGCGCGGCCGGGTCGGTCCGCTCGACCGCCGCCCGCGCCTTGGCGTAATGCAGGCCGTTGCCGTCGGCGCCGGAATTACCGGACATGTGACCAACCCCCGTCCGCGTCGGCCCCCAGGTTATCGGTCCGGCGGCGGGCGCGGGCGGGGGCTCGCGGGTTGTTTACCCGGCGGTCCCGATTGTGTACGCGTACGGCAGCGCCGATACCTCGCTCGCGGTCGTGTCGGCGTACGGCGCCAGGCTGGTCGCGACGTCGTCGAGGTAGAGGGTGCCGCTGACGACCGCGCCGACCGTGCCCGACGGCGTGATCGTCACGTCGACGGTGACCGAGGCGCCCGGCTTGAGCTCGACGATGTTCATGCTCACCTTGCTGTACGCGCCGGGCCCGTTGGCCAGCTGCTGCAGGTCGCCGGTCTGCACGCTCATCGCCCGGTCGAACGCCAGGCTGGTCACGCTGACCGCGTCGGTCGCCTTGGCCGACTTGGCCGCCGTCGGGTACGGGCCGCACTCGGTCGGCCCCGGCTGCCACAGGCCCGAGGTCACGTCGGCCGCCGCCGCGGTGTAGGCGGCCGCCACCGCCGGGCCGCACAGCGAGCTGGCGGACAGGGCCGCTGACGAGGAGACGTCGGGGTCGCCCGAGTAGGGCGACAGGTCGGTCATCGCGGGCACGGTCGAGGTCTGCCTGACCGCGACCGACGTCGTGTGCGACGGCACCCAGTACTCGGGCGGCCCGGCCGGGCCGAGCGGCAGCGTCGACGTGTTCGACCCGCCGCCGAGGGCGGGGGTGATCGGCGCCAGCGTCATCGTCGCGGTCGTGGCCAGCCGAGGGTCGAGGAAGTAGTCCTCGGGCGCGGTCCCGGTGTTGGTGATCGTCACCGGGATCGTGTCCGCCGTTCCCGACGGCAGCGTCGTGGCCGCGCCGTCGGGCAGGGCCGGGGCCGTCAGCCGGCCGGCCGGGGTGAACGAGATCGCGCCGCTGAACGGGTCGGCCACCTCGGTCCCTGGGGTGGGCGAGACGAACGTGACGACCAGCGTCCAGGTTCCGGCGGCGGGCTTGAGCACGGTCGCCTCCAGCCGCTGGCCGGTGGTGCCGCTGTCATCCTCGGTGATGTCGTAGTTCTGGCCGGAGCCGACGACGTTGCCGTCCGGGCTGACCAGGTACGCGCCGACGCTCACGCCGCCGGTGCCGCCGGGCGGGTTGTTGGCGAGCGCCAGGGCGGCGCTGACCGCCCCGGTCGAGGGGGGAACGCTGAACGAGTCGTAGTTGTCCTGGCCGACGTTCCCCGGACGCCCGTTGCCGCCGGTCAGCACCCCGGCGAACGTTCCCCCGGCGGCGGGGTTGACCAGCGAGCGCAGCACCACCGGGATGGAGGTCGGGCCGCCGAGGCTGGAGCTCAGCTCGAGCGCGGCCGCGTAGTCGCCGGGCGCGGCGGGGATGGCGGCGGTGTAGGTGACGGTCTTGGACGCGCCCGGGGCGATCGTCGTCGTTGACGGGGTGACGGTGCCGAAGGCGGTGTACCGCTCGGTCACCGCCTGCCAGCTGACCGCGCCCGTGAAGCCGCCGTCGGCGCCGGTGACGTCGTTGACGATCGCGGTCCAGGTGCCCGCGGCGGGGGCCCGGACGTCGACGTTGCCGTAGTTGCCGATGCCCTGCGGGTCCGAGTTCGCGGCGTAGCGGCCCTTCGGGTCGATCAGCGTCAGCGCCACCGGCGCGATCACGTCCACGTCGTCGGCCGGGTAGCCGATCGAGGCGTCGAGGCGCGACTGGCCAGCCGGGACCGTGAAGTGGAAGACCGCGTAGTTGTCGGGGTAGTCGGCGAAGTCGATCAGCTGGTCGCTGGTGGAGTCGTTGAGCGTGACCGTGCCCGACTGCTTGTTCTGGTCCGGGCCGAGGGCCCGGCCGCGGAGGCTGACCGTCTGGGTCTTCTGGCCGGTGTTGGTGAGCGTGACCGGCCAGCTCTTCGACGTGCCGGGCCGGCCGGCGTCGTCAAGCTGGGTGGCCGACTCGAGCAGCGTGTCGCCGGTCCTGGTCGTCCGGCCGATCGACTCGGCCAGCTGGACCGCCTTGTAGCTGTTGAGCAGCCCGGCCCCCTGCTCCTGGGCGGGGATGCCGAGGTCGGTCGCGGTGGACAGGATGATCTGCCTGACCAGCGCCGGGGCCGGCGTGCGGCCGCCGTGGGTCTTGCGGTAGGCCTGGATCACCAGCGCGGCCGCGCCCGCCACGAAGGGGGACGACTCGCTGGTGCCGCCGGAGATCTCGATCGGCGACGGGTTGCCGAGCAGCGAGGTGCAGTCGGAGTACTTGGCGGTGTTCGCGTCGCACGAGGCCCAGCTCAGGTCGCCCGGGGCGACCAGGTCGACGGTCGCGCCCTGCTCGGTGTAGCCGCTCGAGCTGAGCCCGCTGGTGTTGTCGTCGAGCCAGCTGGTGGAGAAGTACCGCGCGAGCCCGTAGTTGGACTGCGCGTACATCCGGAACTGGGTGGAGGCGCCGACCGAGATCACGGCCGGGTCGGTCGTGGGCGAGCCGATGGTCGACATCGTGCCCGAGTCGCCGCTGGAGGCGGCGACCACCGTGCCTGCCTTGATGGCGGCGTCGTCGAAGAGCTTGATGACGTTCTGGGTCGTGTCCGGGAATTCGTTGTCGCCGAACGACTCGTTGATCACGTTCACGTGGTCGCGGGTGACGGCGTAGTTAATCGCCTCGGCGATCATCGAGTTCGTGGTGATGTAGGCGTGGCTCGGGTCACCGGAGAAGATATCGAGGCCGACCAGGGACGCGCCGGGGGCGACGCCCTCGATCTTGACGTCGCAGCCGTTCGGGTAACCCTGCTCGGCGAAGCCGTTCAGGTTGTAGATATGGGCGCCCTGGCCGGCGATCGTGTTCGCGTCGAGGAACGCCTCGCCGCCATCGGTCGGGGCGCCCGCGCCGTTGCCGGTGAAGTCCCGGTAATCGACGAAGACCGACTTGCCGTTCTTGGCGATGAAATTGACGTTGTCGGGATCAACGCCGTCGGCCAGGAACGCCACCTTCACCCCCGCCCCGGTGAAACCGAGCGAGCGCGCGGTGGCGGCCTTGGAATTCGCCGACGCGGTGCTGGTCAGGCCGAGGCCCTCGGGGGCGAGGGAGCTCTGCCCCTTCGGCGCGCAGGCGCCGGCGATCGTGTGCAGCGGGAGCGACGTCGTGCGGGCGGGGGCGGCCGGGGTGATGTGGTGGACCGTCGTGGTGGTGGCGGTGGCGGTGGCAGCCGGGGCGATCGGGGCGATCGGGGCGATCGGGAGCCCGAGGGCCGATGCCGGGATCGAGACGGTCGCGTCGGGGATGACCTGGGCGACCGCCGCGTTCGCGGCCAGCCGCTGCGCCTCGGCGGCCGAGACCGTCGCGGCGACGGAGTTGACCAGCGTGAACCGCTTGATGCCGGTGGCGTGGACCGCGCCAAGCTCGGTCAGCAGGGCCGACTGGCTGGCCGAGACGGCCGCCGTTCTGGCGCTGGCGGCCGGGGTGCCCGCGGTGGCCTGGCCGAACTGGTTCTTCAGGACCACGATGACCGGCCGGTCGACGTTGCGCGAGAGCTGCGCGGCCAGCGTCGGCGGCGGGGGCCCGAAGGCCGGGGGGTCGGTCGCCGCGCCCGCCGCCCCGGCCGTGGGTGCGAGCTCGGCCGCGGGCACGCCGCCGAGCACGGCCGATGCGGCGGCGGACACGGCAAGAACGGACCAGAACTGGCGTTGCGACATGTCTCCCCGTCCCCCAGACAGCGGCTCTGCGTGGCCGCGGCCCGTGCGACGCTACCGGAATCTCAAGAAGCGATTGAGGGGAACACGGATCAAATTTCGGTTCTATCGTTGCTGGCCCTGGAGTTTGTCCGGAAATTAGTTTGAGCGGTCGTTCTGAACGGGAACGCGAAGGGAGTGGCTGATGTGACGGATGAATCGCGCCTTGCGCCTGTGATCACGAAATTCTCTATTAGAACGAACAATTAAGAAAATCTTCTGGTGATTGGTCCAGGCGTCGTGTCACTATGCGTGTATGGGGCGACGTTCAGCTGGCCGGGAGGGCCGGGGCATGGTTTCAGGCGGGATCCATGCCGAAGCGGGACATGAGCTCCCGCTCCTCGTCGGACGAGGGGGGTTCGGGACGGTTCCAGAGCTCGTGCAGGCCGGCGAAGTAGGCGTCCGCGGCGGGGGCGTGGATGACCAGCAGCCGCGCGGGCTCGGGGCTGGTGTTGCCGAAGGTGTGGGCAGTGCCGCGCGGAACCAGCACGAAACCCTCGCTCCCGACGGCGAGCTCCTCGCCATCGACGATGATCGAGACCACCCCGTCGAGCACGAAGTACGCCTCCGAGCAGTTCGTGTGGCGATGCGGCGGCGGGCGGCGCCCGCCGGGCGGCAGGGTGCGCTCCATCAGCGACAGGTCGCCGCCGTCGAGCTCGGCGGTGGCCTTGAAGAACATCTGGCTGCCGCGGGCGGTGTAGTACGCGTGGCCTTCGCCGGGACCGAGGATCACCGGGGCCGCCTCCTGATCGGGGAAAGACGTGGCGGGTATTGAGGTTGATCGGCTCCACCGTATAGCGGTAGGGCGCGACGACGACCTCGGTCGGCGCGGTGATCGTGATCACGGCGGGATTGCCGTCGGCGCCGGCCGTGGGCGGGCCGGCCGCGGGCGGCGCGGCCGCGGGCGGCGCGGCCGCGGCGCGCTGCCGGCGAAAAGGTTTTCCGGGCCTTGAGACGCCTTAGCGGCCCGGTCGGCGCGCCTTTCTTGACTGTCCATTCAGTCGAGACGCTGGGCAAAGCGGCGTGACCAGATCCACCGTCAGTACTGGAACTCTCGCAGATGGTTACATGACCACCCCGAATGGCCCGCGGCGATTTCCGTTCCCGAGCGGACGGCAATAGGGTGGCGCGGTGGCCGAATCTCTCACTTGTGACCGTGAACACCCGTTTAGCGCACGACTCTGGGAGTCGATCGGCGATATCTACCGGGCGATCCTGGCGCACCCGTTTAT
>Ga0335074_10007185_pt1 | contig 15424 bp, 7 predicted proteins | sample Lox_Sample_23_FD_206715 | JGI IMG/M metagenome (GOLD analysis project Ga0335074, IMG submission 206715) | Soil microbial communities from Loxahatchee National Wildlife Refuge, Florida, United States - Lox_Sample_2.3 | ecosystem: Environmental > Terrestrial > Soil > Wetlands | place: USA: Florida... | reverse complement strand
ACAATGACACAAGCTCGCCTGCCTGCGGCTTGCGGCGCGCCGCGCGCAACGCGCCGATCGCCTCAGGCAGCGCGTACTGCTCGCCGGCGAAACCGGCAACGAAGCGGCCGCCGCGGATCTCGCCGCGCGCCTCGAGCCGGCGATAGACGCGCAACAGGTCGCGCCACGGCGGCAGCCAGGCGGCCTCGCGCTCCAACAGGCGCCAGAACACGACGCCGTAGCGCCGCAACAAGGTACGCGCCAGGTGCTCGACGGCTTCGCCGGGCTCGTCGGCGTCGGCCGGACGCGGCCGGCGCGCCAACGCCCAACGCCCGGCATCCTCCATGCCGAAGAGCGCGCGACCCCGCCGCGAGCGCCGCCGGTCGGCCGGCATCAGCAATGCGCGCAGCCCGGCAAAGCTGTCGGCGTTGACGAGACCGAGCGCCACCAATTCGGCCAGCGCCTCCTCGACCTGCGGCCGCAACAGCCGGGTGCCGTCGCAAAGCTCGTCGAAAAACGAGGCACCGTTGGCCTGGATGAACGCGATGACCGCCCGCGCCCGCGGGCTTGCCTGCGCCGCATCAGGTTGCGGCGACAATGCCGTCCAGAGCGGCGCGTGGCGCCGCGCCAATAGCGCAATCGGCGTCGAACGCACCGGCGCGATGCCGCCGCCGCTGCGCTCGCTGTTCTCGGGGCGCGGGCTGCGCGGGCGCAGCCGGGCCCAGACGATGCGGCCGGCGAGGCAATGGTCGTCGAGCCAGGCCGGGTCGTAGCCGGCGACGCGCGCCGGCAGGATCTCGGTCTCCCAGGCGCCGGCCGGCGCCTCGAAGCCCTCCAATTGCCCGAGCACGGCCGCGAGCGCATCGGGCCCCTCCATGCGGCTCTTGTCGGCGACCCGCTGCCAATCGAACAGGAAGCGCAGAAAATCGCGCGCCGCGACCGGCTCGATCTCGGCCCGCAGCCGCTTCAGCGTATAGCGGTGGATGCGCGCGAGAAGACGCCGCTCGCACCATTCGTCGGCGTCCGCGCCGGGCGTAAAGCGGCCGCGCAGCGCAAAGCCCTCGGCCGCCAACGCGGCGAGCGCGGCGGCAATATCGGCGGGCGCCAGACCGAGCGGCGCCGCCAGTGCCGCCTCGCTCATCGGTCCCAGGCCCTCCAGGCGACCGCGCAGGATCTCGACGAGCGCCTCCTCCGGCGACCAGCGGCGGGCGGCATGCCCGGGCGGCGCGGCGATCGGCGGCTCAAGCCGGGCATCCGGCCACAGCGCGGCGAATTGCGCCAGCCGCTCGGCCGCGACCCAGATCATCGGCGCCGCTGCGTCATTCCAGCGCGAGCCGCAATCGACGGCTGACGATCCAGCATCGTTGCCCCGGATCCCGGTTTTCGCCGGGGTCGCGGTTATTTTTGTCGCCCGCCTCTCGGCGGCCAGTTCGGCGAGAAACGCCGGCCAGTCGGACCCGGCGGCGGCTTCGCTCTCGGTCAGAAAGCCGAGCCAGGCGAGGCCGTCATGCAGTTCGTCCCGGTTTCGCGCTTCCGGCCAGGCTTCGCCGAGCACGCGAAGGATCGCGTCGGCATCGAGCCGGCCGATATCGGCGGCTTCCTCCGGCGCCAGCCAGCGGCGGCCGACGACCGCCTGGGTGCGGCGCTCTTCGAGCGGCGCGTCGTCGAGATAGGCGTAGGGCCGCGCCGCCAAGACTTCGAGCGCCAGCGGCGACGGCTCGGTCAGGTCGCGCGCGACGAACCGCACCTCGCCCGTGCGCAGGCGCTCGAGCAGCCGCTCCAACCCGGCGATGTCCATCGCCTCGGTCAGGCAATCGGCGATCGTCTGCCGCACCAGCGGGTGGTTCGGCACCTCGCGCGCGCCGGCGAGGTTCTCGGCGCATGCCAGCTGATCGGGAAAGATCGCCGCGATCAGGTCTTCGGCATCCATGCGGGCGAGCGGCGGCGGCACCTTTCTGCCGCCGCGGAAGCGCGGCAGTGCGAGCGCGACGCCGGCGACGCGGCGCCACCGCGTCATGAACATCGGCGCGTCAAGCACGGCCTGGATCAGCACCTCGTGCACCGTGTTCGGATGCAGGTAATCCTTGACTTCGGCGAGGTCGAAGCTGTGCGCCGTCGTCAACGACAGAACGATGTTGTCTTCGGTGGCGGCCGCCTGCAGCTCGAAATTGAACTTGCGGCAGAAACGCTTGCGCAGCGCCAGGCCCCAGGCGCGGTTGAGGCGGCTGCCATAGGGCGAATGGATGACGAGCTGCATGCCGCCGATCGCGTCGAAGAAGCGCTCGAAGACGATCGTGTCATGCGTCGGCAGGGCGCCGAGCGCGGCATGCCCGGCGGCGAGATAATCGACGATCTGCCGCGCCGCCGGCTCACCCAAGCCGATTTCGGCGGCGAGCCACCCCGACGCACTCGCCCCACTGCACAGGAGATTTCCGTCATGGCCGGGCTTGACCCGGCGATCTGCGGAAGCTGTCTCGCGGATGCCGGGATCGAGTGGGGGCATGACGAAATTTGTATTCGGCGCGTGCGGGTTGAGGCGCGCTTCGACCTCGGCGCGCAGGCGCGAGACCGATGCCGACAATTCGTCGGAGCGGCCGGGCGCCTCGCCGAGCCAGAACGGGATGTTGGGCGGTTGGCCCTGCGCGTCCTCGACCCGCACCGTGCCGCGTTCGACCCGCAGGATGCGGTAGGCGGCATTGCCGAGCTGGAACACGTCGCCGGCCAGGCTCTCGACCGCGAAATCCTCGTTGACGCTGCCGACGACCTGGTTTTCCGGTTCGAGCACGACCTGGTAGTCGGCATTGTCGGGGATCGTGCCGCCCGAGGTCAGCGCCGTGATGCGGGCGCCGCGCCGGCCGCGCAGTACCCCGTTCACCGCATCGTAGTGGAGGAGCGCGCCGCGCCGGCCGCGCCGCGTGCTGAAGCCGTCGGCCAGCATCTGCACGATTTCGCCGAAATCCTCGCGCGGCAGGTCGCGAAAAGGATAGGCGCGGCGGCACAGCGCGAACAGCGCGTCCGCAGCCCATTCCTGCGCCGCCGCCTCGGCGACGATGTGCTGCGCCAGCACGTCGAGCGGCCGCTCGGGGATCGCGAGCCGGTCGAGTTCGCCGCGCCGCACGCTGTCGAGCAATGCCGCGCATTCCACCAACTCGTCGCGCGAGGTTGGGAAAAGGCGGCCCTTTGGCGTACCGGCGACCGCGTGGCCCGAGCGCCCGACGCGCTGCAGGAACGCCGCGATCGAACGTGGCGAAGCAATCTGGCAGACAAGATCGACATCGCCGATGTCGATGCCGAGTTCGAGCGAGGCGGTCGCGACAAGCGCGCGCAATTGTCCCGCCTTCAACCGCTGCTCGGCGTCGAGGCGGCGCTCTTTCGCGAGGCTGCCGTGATGCGCGGCCACCTGGTCCTCGCCGAGCCGGGTCGAGAGTTCGCGTGTCGCGCGCTCGGCCATGCGCCGGGTATTGACAAAGATCAGCGTCGTGCGATGCGCCTGCGCCAGTTCGGCAAGGCGGTCGTAAACCTGGCGCCACACATCGCCGGCCATGACCGCTTCCAGCGGCGCGGACGGCAGTTCGAGCGCCAGGTCGCGCCGGCGGCGAAAGCCGGTGTCGATGATCGCGCAACTCGCCGGATCGGCGGCGCCGCCGACAAGAAAGCGTGCGACGAGCTCGATCGGCGTCTGCGTCGCCGACAGTCCGATGCGCTGCAGCGGGCGGCCGCACAGCGCGTCGAGCCGCTCCAGCGTCAGCGCCAGATGCGCGCCGCGCTTGTTGGCGGCGACCGCGTGGATCTCGTCGATGATGACGGTGTGCGCCGGCGCAAGCATTCTGCGGCCGGATTCCGAGCCGATCAGGATGTAGAGCGATTCCGGCGTCGTAACGAGAATATGCGGCGGCAGGCGGCGCATTCGGTCGCGCTCGGCTGCGGCCGTGTCGCCGGTGCGCACGAGCGTGCGGATCGCGACCGGCGGCAGGCCGCGCGCCGCAAGCTCTGCGGCGATGCCGGCGAGCGGCCGTTCGAGGTTTTTTCGAATGTCGTTGGACAGCGCCTTCAGCGGCGACACATAGACGATCTGTGTCGCGTCCGGCAATGCGCCGCCGTTTTCAATTCCCTGCCGCACGAGGCCGTCGATCGCGGCGAGAAAGGCGGCCAGGGTCTTGCCCGACCCGGTCGGCGCCGCAATCAGCACCGGCCGGCCGGTATGGATGGCCGGCCATGCCTCCCGCTGCGCCGCGGTCGCTGCCGCGAAGCTGTCGCTGAACCAGGCGGCGACGGCGGGATGAAACAGCACGAACGGTTCCACACGTATACGATACAGGAAGGCAGGTACGATACCGGAAGGCAGGTCATTTGTCCAGAACAAAAAAAGAACACAGCGGGAGATCGGCGTGATCGGGTGTTCACCGGGCGTCGGCGGGCGCTATTGTGCGCACCGGGGGCGGCGGCAGAGAGGATCAGATGGCGCGCAAGAAGCTGGATGTCGAGACCGTCGCCGAGGCCTACCTGGCGCTGTTGGCCGAACGCGGCGTCGAATATCTGTTCGCCAATGCCGGCACCGATTTCGCGCCGATCGTCGAGGCTTATGCGCGGGCGGCGCACAGCGGCCTGCCGGCGCCAAGGCCGATGCTGGCGACGCACGAGAACGTCGCGATCTCGATGGCGCACGGCTACGCCGCGGCGTCGGGCAAGGTGCCGGCGGTCATGGTGCATGTCAGCGTCGGCACCGCCAATGCCGTCTGCGGCATCTACAACGCGGCGCGCGTCAACGTGCCGATCCTGTTCACCGCCGGCCGCTCGCCGCTGACCGAGGGCGGGCTGCCGGGCGCCCGCGACAACTACATCCACTGGGCGCAGGAGATGTTCGACCAGGCGGGCATGCTGCGCGAGATGGTCAAATGGGATTACGAACTGCGCAACGGCGTGCAGGTCGAAACGGTCGTCGATCGGGCGCTGACGATCGCGACGAGCCCGCCCGAGGGACCGGTCTACCTGTCGCTCCCGCGCGAGGTATTGGCCGAGAGATTGCCCGGGTTTGCGTATGACTCGCCGGCGCGGCGGGTGGCCGCCGCGCCGCCGGCGCCGGACGAGGCTGCACTCGCCGCGGCGGCGCGGCTGTTGGCGGCGGCGACGAACCCGCTGATCGTCACCGCCGACCTCGGCCGCGACCCCGCCGCCGTGCCGGCGCTCGCCGCATTCGCCGAGCGCTTCGCGATCCCGGTCGTCGAGTTCAACCGGCGGCACCTGTCGCTGCCGGCCGACCATCCCTGTCACCTCGGCTACCAGCCGGCGCCGCTGCTCGACGATTGCGACGCGATCCTCGTCGTCGAATGCGACGTGCCGTGGATCCCCGGCCGCAAGGCGCCGCCGCCCGACTGCAGCGTCGTGCAGGTCGGCATCGATCCGCTCTACAGCCGCTATCCGATCCGCGGCTTCCCGTGCGATGTTCCGATCACCGGCGCGGGCCGGCTTGTCCTGCCGAAGCTCGCGGCGGCGATGGCGCCGCTCGCCGACGAGGCGGTGATAGCGGCGCGGCGCCGGCGGCTCGCCGAGCGCCGCCGCGCGATGCTGGCGGAACTGGAGAAGGCGCGCGCCGCGGCGACGACGGCGCGGCCGATCAGCCCCGTCTGGGTCAGCGCCTGCCTCGCAGAGGCGCGCGACCCCGGCGGCATCCTCGTCAATGAATACACGCTCTTGTCCGACCATTGCCCGGCGACCCGGCCCGGCGGGTTTTTCGGGTCGAGCCCCGGCGCCGGCCTCGGCTGGGGCGCCGGCGCCGCGCTCGGCGTCAAGCTCGCCGAGCCGGACCGGCAGGTTGTCGCGGTGCTCGGCGACGGCTCGTACATCTTCGCCAACCCGGTCGCGGTGCACCACGCGGCGCGGCATCACCGTCTGCCGGTATTGTTCGTCGTCGTCAACAACGCGATGTGGGGCGCGGTCCGGCGCGCGACGCTGGGCATGTATCCCAAGGGCGAGGCGGCGCGCAGCAACCGGCCGCCGTTTATCGATCTTGAAGACCTGCCGGCCTTCGAGCAGGTGTGCGCCGCCGCCGGCGGCTACGGCGAGCGGGTCGAGGACCCGGCCGACCTGCCGGCCGCGTTCCGCCGCGCCTTCCATGCCGTCAACGTCGAGAAGCGCCAGGCCCTCCTCAACGTGATCTGCCAAGGCCCCTCATGAGCGCATCCCTCGGACGGCCGCGGCGCCACCCGGTCGCCGCGGGGAAAGGCTCGCTTTTGGCGTGACCGGGCGCGGCCGGCACCTGCATACTGCGGGCATGCCTCGACCAATATAGCAGCTGCGCAAGGCTGCGGGTCGCCTTACCGGGAGGAAGCGTCATGGCCATCGCATCGCTGGCAGAAACGGCGGGTCCGTTGGCCGGCCGCGTGCTCGGCCGCAAAATGGACGGCATTCCGTTCAGCAGCTATCAGGTTTTGATCATTTTCATCCTGGCCCTCGTCGGCTTCATCGAGGGCTACGATTTGTTTATGACCGGGTCGCTGCTGGTGCTGGCGAAGGCGCCGCTGCATCTGACCGAGACCGACATCCAGTGGCTGCTGCTCGGCCCGGCCCTGTTGGGAACCGTCGGCGGCTTTTGCTTCTCGGCCGTCGGCGACCGCCTGAGCCGCAAGGGCATGCTGCTGATCGGGGTGACGGCAACGACGTTTCTGACGCTGCTCGTACCGCTGGTGCAGAATGCCGAGCAGCTGCTGATCCTGCGGGCGCTGACCGGCTTCGGCGCCGGCGGCGTGTGGTCTGCCGTCTACCCGGTCGGCGCCGAACTGATGCCGGCAAAGCATCGGCGCACCTACGGCGCGATCTACGAGATGGCGCTGGCCTCCTCGTTCACCGTCCTGCCGTTCGTCGGCGGCCTGCTCGCCGGCAACCCGGCGGCATTCCGGCTGCTCGCGCTGCCCGGCGGGCTGGCACTGCTGGTGGTGCCGGCAATCATCTACCTGCTGTTGCCGGAAAGCCCGCGCTGGCATCTGCGCCGGGGCGAGGCGCAGATCGCGGTGGATATCGTCAACCGGATCATCAGGCGGTCCGGCAATCGCGTGCCGCCGCTCACCGTCGAGCAACTCGGTGAGGTCGGCGAAGCCGCGCGCGAGGCGCTGCCGCCCTATCGCGCGTTGTTCGCCAGGAGCCAGCTGCGCTGGACCGTGGTCGGCGTCATTACCGGCACCTGCGCCGGCAGCGGCGCCTACATGACCGCGGCCCTGCTGCCAAAAGCGCTGACCAACCAGGGCTATGCGGTCAGCGTCAGCCTGGGGATTACCTCGGTCATCTATTTGACGAGCTTCTTTGGCAAGGCGTTCACCGGCTGGCTGATGGAAATCATCGGCCGGCGCTGGGCGATCTTTTTCGTCATGGGCGGAGCGCTGCCCGGGTTCTGCCTGATGCTGCTCGCGCATACGGCGGGATCATCCGCCCACGCGTTGATGATCGCCGGCGGCCTGCTCGTCGGTTTCACCGTAGTATCGGCATTCCCCGCAACCCGCATGTACCTGTCGGAACAGTTTCCGACCGCATTGCGCGGCCGCGGCCACATCTTTGGCGAATCATGCGGCAAGATTTTCGCGGGTGGCCTGTTGCCGTTTTTCATGGCGCCTCATACCGGATCGCCGGCGATCTTCTTTGGCACGATGATGCTCTTTTCCGCGATCGGCGCGCTTGTCCCGATCGTCTTCGGTAAGGAAACCACGGGACAGCTCGAAGCCGTCGCCGACGAGGCCGCGGCCCTGGCCTGAACGCGCCGCACCGCCCGCACCGGAGGCAGGCGAAAATCTTTTCGGGTGACAATCTGCCGCAGCCTCATCTAGGCTTAAACCGTGGCCGTCGGTACGGCCCAGGACACGAGCCGCTTCCGGCACCCGTAGGGAGCGGCATTGAACAGGAGCAACACGCCAACCCGGCGGCGCCGCCGCCGAACTGCGAGACGCAAGGAACGCTGCGACCCATACACCTCGTCAGCATAGCCTTGCCCTGCGCTGGTTCGGTCTTCGCGCCCAGGGTTGCATAACCGCTGGGGAGAAAATGACCGCCGCAACATCGACCGCCTTGGCGGGATCGCCTGCCAGCCGCGTGCTCGGGCAAAAGCTCGACAGCATCCCGTTCAGCGGCTACCACGCCCTGATCATTTTCGTGCTTGCGCTGGTCGGCTTTATCGAGGGGTACGACCTCGTCATGACCGGCTCGCTGCTCGTGCTGGCCAAGGGACCGCTGCATCTGACCGGCCCCGACCTGCGCATTCTCGTATCGGGGCCGACTTTCATGCTGTGCCTCGGCGGCTTCTTCTTTTCCGCGATCTCCGACCATTTGAGCCGCAAGATCATTGTCTTGATTGGCGTCTTCCTGACGACATTGCTGACATTGCTGATTCCGCTGGTGCAGACCGCCGAGCAGCTGATCATCCTGCGGTTGTTGACCGGCGTCGGCGCCGGCGGCGTCGTGTCGGCGGCGTTTCCGATCGCGGCCGAACTGATGCCGGCGCAGCACCGCCGCACCTACGGCGCGGTTTACGAGATGGCGCTCGCTTCCTCCTTCACCGTCGTGCCGTTCATCGCCGGCCTCTTGGCCGGCAACGCGAATGCCTTCCGCTATCTGGCGTTGCCGGGCGGCCTCGCGGTCGCCGTCATACCGCCGATCGTCTATTTCGCGCTACCCGAGAGCCCGCGCTGGTATCTGCGCAAAGGCCAGGTGCAGAAGGCGGTCGATGTCGTGAACCAGATCATCGCGCGTGCCGGCAACCGCGTCGCGCCGATCACCGCGGCGCAACTCGGCGATGCGCACGAGAAGCGCGATCAGCTGCCGCCCTACTGGGCCTTGTTCGCCAAGGGCCAGCTGCGCTGGACGACGGTCGGCATCCTGTCCGGCATCTGCGCCGGCACGGCCTTCTTCCTGGTCTCCGGCTTGTTACCCAAGGCATTGAACGACCAGGGTTTTGCCGTCAGCTCCAGCCTCGGCCTGACCTCGATCGTCTATGCCGCAAGCTTTTTCGGCAAGGGCTTTACCGGATACCTGATGGAAATCATCGGCCGTCGCTGGACGATTTTCTATGCGCTCGCGGGGTCGCTGCCGGGCCTTTGCCTGATGCTCCTGGCGCACAAGGCCGGACCCTATGCCGGCGTCGTCATGGTGGCGGGCGGGCTCATTACCGGCTTCACCGTTTTGTCCGCCTTCACCGCAACCCGCGTCTACCTGTCGGAACAATTTCCGACCGCATTGCGCGGCCGCGGCCACATCTTCGGCGAAGCGTTCGGCCGGCTGTTCGCCGGCGGCGTCGCGCCGTTTCTGATCGAACCCTATACGGGATCGGCAACGATCTTCTTCGGAACAATTCTCGTCGTCGTCGCGATCGGCGCCTTCATCCCGGTCGTCTTCGGCAAGGAGACGGTCGGCCAGCTTGAAGCCGTTGCCGAGAGCGTGCCCGAATTCGCCTGAGCTGCAACCGCCGGGCTGACGGCTGCCTGATCTCGCTTGGCGACAGGTTGGCGAAACGCCCAAGTTGAACAGGGAGGGTCGCGGTGGCCGCAGAAACGGTTATCGCCGGCGGCGGGATGCCGTCGGCCAGCCGGATGCTCGGGCGAAAGCTCGACAGCGTTCCGTTCAGCCCCCACCATTTGATGATTATCGTCGTGCTGGGGCTAGTCGGGTTTATCGACGGCTACGATCTGGTGATGACCGGATCGCTGCTCGTGCTCGCAAAGGCGCCGTTGCACATGGCGCCGGGGCAGGTCCGGTTCCTCGCCATCGCATCGACGCTGATGGTTTGCGTCGGCGGGTTCGTCTGCTCGGCGATCTCCGACCATTACAGCCGCAAGACCGTGATGCTGATCGGCGTCGCCGCGGTCACGTTCTGCACCCTGTTGATCCCATTGGTGCAGACCGCCGACCAACTGATCGCACTGCGCCTGTTGACCGGGTTTGGCGGCGGCTTCGCCGTCTCCGCGCCGTTTCCGATCGCCGCCGAATTGATGCCGGCGCAGCATCGCCGCACCTTTGGCGCGGTCTACGAAGTTGCGCTCGCGACGTCGTTCACCGTCCTGCCGCTCGTGGCAGGTCTGCTCTCCGGCGACCCGAACGCATTCCGCAGCATGGCGTTGCCCGGCGGCCTCGCGTTCTTCGTGATCCCGCCGCTGATCTATTTCATGATCCCCGAGAGCCCGCGGTGGTATCTGCGGCACGGCCGCACCGCGGATGCGGTTGCGACGGTCAACCGGATCATCAGACGCGCCGGCAGCCGCGTCCCGGAATTGACGCTCGCCGCGCTGGGCGGCAGCCGGGAGACAGTGCATGAGAAGCTGCCGCCGTATCGCGCGCTGTTCGCCAGGGGGCAGCTGCGCTGGACGGCGGTCGGCATCGCCAGCTTCGTCTTTGCCAGCACGACGTTCTTTCTGACCTCGGTATTGCTGCCGAAGGCCCTCGTCGACCAGGGCGGCGCCGTCGCAATGAGCTTTGGCGTCGGCGCCATCGTCTTCGGCGCCAGCATGCCCGGCAAGGCGTTCACCGGCTATCTGATGGAGATCATCGGCCGGCGCTGGACGATCGCCTACGCGCAGCTTGGCGCGTTGCCGGGGCTGTGCCTGATGCTGCTCGCGCATCGCACGGGGCCGTACGCCGGCACGGTCATGATCATCGGCGCGATGATCACCGGCTTCACCGCACTGTCCGGCGCGACCGCCTTCCGCATCTATCTTTCCGAGCAGTTCCCGACGGCGCTGCGCGGCCGCGGCCACGTGTTCGGCGAGTCGTTCGCGCGCGTCTTCTCGGGCGTCGTGGCGCCGTTTCTGATGGAGCCGTTTGTCGGCTCGCCGACGATCTTCTTCGGCACGATGCTCGTCGTCGCGGCGATCGGCGCTTTCATCCCGGTCGTGCTCGGGCGCGAGACGATCGGCCAACTCGAAGTCGTCACCGAGGGCGTTCCCGAACTCGCCTGAACCGCCTAACATCGCGGTGCCGCGGCGAAAACGGCGCGGCTCGAAGCAGGCGATGGTGATGCGATGAAAATCTCCGCGACCAAGACGCTGACCGTCGAGTTGCCGGCCGACGAGCCGTTGGCCGGCGCCGCCGAGAACCCGCAGGGCAAGCGGCCGATCGTGACGCTGAAGGTCGAGACCGATGGCGGCATCGAAGGTCTCGGCGTTGCCTATTTCGGCGGCGCGCTGACCCGCGCTCTGGCGCACGCGATCGACGAATTGGGCGCGCTCGTCGTCGGCGAAGACCCGCAGCGCGTCGAGGCGGTGCAGCAGAAATTGAAGAACGCGGCCGGCGGCTCGGCCGGGCCGGGCGGCGTCTACAACCTGGCGCTGTCGGCGCTCGACATCGCGCTGTGGGACATCCGCGCCAAGGCGGCCGAATTGCCGCTGTGGAAATTGCTCGGCGGCGCGCGCGACCGCGTGGCGACCTACGCCTCGGGCGCACTGATGCGCGGCCTGTCATTGGACCGCGTCGTGCACGCGGCGGCTACGCTGAAGGAGCGCGGCTGGCGCGAGATGAAGACGCAGATGGCATTGCCCGGCGAAACGACGCCGGCCAAAGAAGTCGAGCGCATGGTCAAGATCCGCGAGGCGATCGGCCCCGACATCAAACTGATGTGCGACATCAACCAGCGCTGGCGGCCGGAACAGGCGATCGACATCGGCCGCCGCGTCGAGGATGCAGGGGTCGGCCTGTTCTGGCTCGAAGACGTGACGACGGCCGACGATTTTCCGGGCCTTGCGCGCATCGCCGATGCGCTCTCGACGCCGGTCGCCGGCGGCGAATACGTCTGGGGCATCGTGCCGTTCCGCCACATGATGGAACACCGCTCGGTCGATATCCCGATGATCGACCTCGTGCGCGTCGGCGGCGTCACCCAATGGCTCAAGGTCGCCGGCATGGCGGAAGCCTTCAACCTGCCGGTCGTCAGCCACTTGATCCCGGAGGTGCACGTGCACCTGATCGCCGCGGTGCCGAACGGCCTGACCGTCGAATACATGCCGTGGCTCGGCGCGCTGTTCAAGGAAGTGCCGACGCAGCAGAACGGCGAACTCGTCATGCCGACCGCGCCCGGCCTCGGCCTCGAATTCGACGACGCCACCCTCGCCCGCTACAAGGCGTGAGAGCCGGCGATCCGTCGTCATGGCCGGACTTGATCCGGGCACGACGGGCTAAGGAAGGAAAACGCAATGAAAATCGCGTCGCTCGAAACCGGGATCGTCATGCTGCCCAACGACGAGCCGCTCGCAGGGTTTTCGGAAAACCCGAACGGCAAAAATCCGATCGTCTGGCTCAAATTGCGCACCGACGACGGCATCGAGGGGTTGGGCGTCACCTATTTCGGCGGCACCTTGACCCGCGTGCTGCGGCAGGCGGTTGACGACCTCGGCGCGCTCGTTGTCGGCGACGACCCGCTGCGCCCGGAGGCGGTCGCCCGCAAACTGCGCGACGCGGCGCAGCAGGCCGGCCCCGGCGGCATCCTGACGATGGCGATGTCGGCGATCGACGTCGCGTTGTGGGACATCAAAGGCAAGGCGCTTGGCCTGCCCTTGTGGAAGCTGCTTGGCGGCGGCCGCGACCGCATCCGCACCTATGCGTCGGGCGCGCTGCGCCGCGGCCTCAAGCTCGACGAGGCGGTCACCGCCGCCGGCCGGCTGCGCGAGAAGGGCTATCGCCAGGCAAAGATGCAGTTGGGCCTGCCGGGAGAGACGAATCCGGCGCGCGAGGTCGAGCAGGCGCGCCTCATTCGCGAGGCGGCCGGCGCCGACATGGATCTGATGTGCGACATCAACCAGCGCTGGCGGCCGGAGCAGGCGATCGACATCGGCCGCCGCGTCGAGGATGCCGGGGTCGGCCTCTACTGGCTCGAAGACGTGACAGCGCATGACGACTACGCCGGCCTCGCGCGCGTCGCCCATGCACTGAAGACGCCGGTCGCCGGCGGCGAATATCTGTGGGGCATCGTGCCGTTCCGCCACATGCTGGAACACCGCTCGGTGGACATCCCGATGATCGACCAGGTGCGCTGCGGCGGCATCACGCAATGGCTGAAGATCGCCGGCATGGCGGAGGCCTTCAACCTGCCGGTCGTCAGCCACGGCGTGCCGGAGATCCACGTGCATCTCGTCGGCGCGGTGCCGAACGGCCTGACGGTCGAATACATGCCCCGCCTCTTTCCGTTGTGGAAAGCGGTGCCGCAACCGGTGGACGGCGACCTGTTGATGCCACGGGCCGCCGGCCTCGGCCTCGAATTCGACGACGCGGCCATCGCCAGATACCGCGCCTGATCGCCGCGTTATGCCGGCCCTCCACACCCTCTGCGGCTGTGCACGAGGCTGTGCAGGATTGTGCGATCAGCGTGGATAAGCGGCGATTCCGGGGGGTAGAACGGCACGCCCCGGATTTTTCGGTTCGCTCGCTGTTGTCGATTCGTTACGCTCTGATGCGTACCGCCTCAGATGTGAAAGCTCGACGATGACCGACCTGGCACGCGACCGCCTCATCGTCGCCCTGGACGTGGCGAGCCTGGAAGATGCGCGCGCCATCGTCGATGAACTCGGCGATGAGGTGTCGTTCTACAAGGTCGGCCCGCATCTGTTCGTCAGCGGCCTGATCAACTTCATCGATGAGCTTATTAAAGAGCGGAGAAAACACGTTTTTCTAGACTTCAAGAGCTTCGACATCGGCGACACGGTGCGTGTGATGGCGTCGCGCGCCGCGAAGCTGGGCATCGAATTCATGACGATCGCCCGCGCAGCATCGACGATCACCGCTGCCCAGGCGGGCCGCGAGGGGCGGCCGATCCCGAAAATTCTGGTCGTCACCTTGCTCACCGATCAGAGCCAGGATGACATGCAGCGCGAATTCAACACCAAGAAATCGGTCGAGGAGTTTGTGGCTGAGCGGGCGCAACTCGCCGAAGACGCCGGCGCGGACGGCGTGATCTGCTCGCCGAATGAGGTTCGCGCGGTTCGTCGAGCCGTGCGGCGCCGGGATTTCCTGATCGTAACGCCGGGCATACGTCTCGCCGAAAGCGCTTCCGACGACCAGAAGCGGACCGCGTCGCCGGCCAATGCGATCGCCGCCGGGGCGGACTACCTCGTCGTTGGCCGGCCGATCGTGAGGGCGCCCAACAGGTTGCAAGCGGCGCGGTTGATCCTCGGCGACATGCAGCAAGCCCTGGTTCCTTCTCGGATAAGAGCGGCCGGCTGATCGCTGCCGGAAAATTTAGGGCGGACGGAGAACGGGACAGGCGTTTCCGGGTAGCGTCGGAACGCGGCGGATTTCGATTGGCCTATCGCGGCAAATGCAGGCGGGCGCGCAATCCGCCATAGGGCGAGTCCTCTAGCCGCACGTCGCCGCCGTGGCTGCGGGCGACGTCGCGAGCGATCGTCAGTCCGAGGCCGACGCCACCGGTGCGCGGGTTGCGCGACGCGTCGAGCCGGATAAAGGGACGGAACACCCGCTCGCGTTCGGTGACCGCAATGCCGGGACCATCGTCATCGACGACGATATCGATGCCGTCGGCCACCGCTTCGCTCGACAGCCAGACTTGCGAACCGTATTGCCGGGCGTTGGCGAGCAGGTTTCCGAGGCAGCGGCGCAGTGCGTTCGGCCTGACCTGGATGATCAACTCGGGCGGTTCGGCGACCGCGAGCGGCGTGCCGTCGCGCCGCGCCGCCGCCGCCATCTCTTCGAGCAGCAGCCCGAGGTCGGTTTCGACCGGAGTTTCGGTGCCCTCACCTCGCGCGAAATCGAGGTAGAGGTGGATGAGCCGCTCCATATCGGTCACATCGGATTTCAATTCCGCCGTCGTCGACTCGTCCGGCAATAATTCCAGCGCCAATTTCATCCGGGTCAGCGGCGTGCGCAGATCGTGCGACACGCCGGCCAGCATCTCGGTGCGCTGGCGGATCTGGCGTTCGATGCGGTCGCGCATCTGCATGAATGCGGCGCCCGCCTGACGTACCTCGCGGGCGCCTTCGAGCTTTGTGAAAGCGATCGGGCGGCCCTTGCCGAAGCCTTCCGCCGCCGCCGCCAGACGCCGCAGCGATCGCACCTGATTGCGCAGGAACAGCGCCGCAACCGCCAGCAGCACGACCGACGAGCCGATCATCCACAGGATGAAGATGTAGGTCGTCGGCGTATACAAGCGGCTCAGCGGCACATCGACGTGCAACACGCCGTCCGGCAGCTGGACCCCGACCAGAACCCAATGGGCGCGGCTGCGGTCGTCGATCGTGAATGGCTGGTGCACGCGACTGGTCATCGTCTGACGCAGCTTGGTTTCAAGCATCGAATCGTCGAACGGTTCGCCGGCCGGCAATGTCGCGCCCGGACGGAAGCCGAAAATCAGTTCGCTTTCGGCGGCCGTGCGCTGGAACAGGTGATCGCGCTCCGCCGGCGTATCGGCCGTCTGCATCGCATCAATGACCATTGCGACGTCGCCGGCGACATCCGCGGAAAACCGGTA
>Ga0335074_10007183_pt1 | contig 15427 bp, 15 predicted proteins | sample Lox_Sample_23_FD_206715 | JGI IMG/M metagenome (GOLD analysis project Ga0335074, IMG submission 206715) | Soil microbial communities from Loxahatchee National Wildlife Refuge, Florida, United States - Lox_Sample_2.3 | ecosystem: Environmental > Terrestrial > Soil > Wetlands | place: USA... | reverse complement strand
CGCGCATAGATGCCGCTCAGCGCCCGCCGATAGGGCTCGTCGCGGCGTGCGGCACTGGCGTCGCCGCTTTTCGTTGCGAGCGCGTCGACCTCCGAGCTTGCCGTTGCGAGACTGTTGGAGACCGACAGCTCCGCTCCCAGCGCATGCACCTTCTCCAGGTAATCGCTGAGCACGGCTTCGGAGGCGCGGCGCAGCGCGAGCTCGAGGGAGGCCGCGGTCACGTTGGGATTTCCATCCCGATCGCCCCCGACCCAGCTCCCGATCCGCAAAAAACTGTGCAGGCGCCGAGCGAGCAGCCGCTCCCAGTGCGAGTAGAGCGCCGGCAGCGTCCCCAGAAACACATCGCGCAGATAGGCGAGAACGATGTCGACTTCGTCCGCGACCTCGAGGCGCTCGCGGCGCAGCGGCCGGGTATGCCAGAGGAGGGCGACCTGCCGAACGATCGCCTGCTCGATCACATCCCCATCGGGGGTCTCCTGCTGCCCGGTGTCCCGTCGGCGCATGAGATCCGCGATCCGATTGCGATGGTCGATCATGCTCTTGCGCATGACCTCGGTCGGGTGCGCGGTGAGCACGGGCACGACGAGCCCCCGGTCGAGGAGCTGAGCCACCTCGCCTCGACTCGTCCCCTGCGATTCGAGGCGCGTCATGGCCGCAGCGAGATCGTCCGCCGCACCCTCTCCACGGCTCTGCCGGTCCTCGGCCAGGTTGGCGAGCATCGAGAAGAGCATGAAGCTCCGCACGAACGCGAGGGTCTCCTCCAGCCCCAGGGTGGTAAGCCCCGGATCCACGACGCGTGCGCCGCTCAGGCCTCGGTGCCGATCGACCGAGCTGGCGCGGATGTTCTCGATGCGCTGGAAGAGCTCCGGTCCGCCATACGCGCGGATCACATCGCCCAGAAGCTTGCCGAGATAGCGAATATCCGGATTCTGGGAGATCGGCGGCACGGCGGCGGGGGGAGACATGCGAGTCGGGAACCGTGGTGAAGTGCGCCGGATCAGTCTAGCTGAAAGTCCGGTCCCAGCGCTCTAGGACGGGTGGGCTCAAGGGCAGAGCAGCCATTCTGGCAAGATGGGGCTGCAGTCGTGAGCTCTCGGAGTACGGCGATGCATTGGACGGTCCGCGCATCGGGCAAGGTCTTCAGCAAGCATCCAAGAACCTGGATTGCGCTCGTCTTCGGCATTGCGATCTCGCTCGTACTCCCGCCGAGCTGGTCCGTGATCACTCGCGCACTCGTATCGTGGGACTGCGGTGTCCTTCTGTTCCTCGGGTCGATCTTTCTGTGGATGCGCGATCGGAGCGCTGAGCAAATCGGCTCGCAGTACATGGAAGAGGATCCCTCGGGACCCGTTATCCTCATCATCGTGATTGCCGCGGCGCTCGCGAGCCTGATCGCGACCGTTGGACTGATTGCGACGCTTAGGCATGTGGCGCCAGAGGCGCGGGCTTGGCACTCGGTGCTCGCGACGACGACCTTGATCTTGTCGTGGCTGCTGGTACCGACGATGTTCACGATGCACTACGCGGATATGTTCTACAGCGCCGCGACAGAGAATCGGCCCCTGTCCTTTCCGCAGACGAAGTTGCCGGTCTTCTGGGACTTCGCTTATTTCTCCTTCACGATCTCCGCCGCCAATCAGACCGCGGACGTGACCACGACCGACAGGTCCATCCGCAAGGTTGTGATCGCGCACGAGATCGTTTCCTTCATCTTCAACGCTTCCATCATCGGATTCGCCATCAACATCACGGCCGGCCTGATCGGAGGGTGAGGCGAGCCCTGTTGAGGAGCTGCGACGCAGCAGCCCGGCACGATGATCGATTGAAGTTCATCCGACTCGCGCGGCCGTGGCGTACGGCATTCAAAATTTGCTTGCCGCGGGGCGCAGCCGCCGCTCTCTACCGATCCTGTCGAGGCGGTGCCATGGGACCATGTGCTTACGGGGCCCCCTGAGTGATCACATCCCTTGGCAATCCAATAGAACCGTAGAATGCCGACAAACGTTCGAGAGCCGGAGTCGCCGTAAGACTATTGTAAGAGAATAATCGGCGGTGTACTTTTGGTGCCCGCCAGGGGTCCCGGACTCACCGGACAAGAAAAGGGGTGCTGATGTGCCTCGATCCATACTCGCTCCCACGCCTGTGCCGCTCGAAGCCGTCCTCATTACTGGGGAGTTGAATCGACGCCCTGCGCGCGCACCTGAGTTTGAGGCAGAGAGTCGAGCGCTCGTCGCGCTGTTGAAGGCGTTGAAGGAGGCCGATGCGCACATTCTGGAGGAGGTCGCCAAGACCGCGCTGAGCCTGTGTCGGGCGCATACCGCCGGCATCAGCGTCGAGGAGGAGGACCACGGACGCAAGGTCTTTCGGTGGCGCGTTGCACCAGGGTCGAGGGTCGTGCGTCTCCACGGCATCAACCCGCACGAGGACAGCCCGTCCGGAATGGTCCTCGACAGAGGGACGCCGCAGCTCATGGCTCATCCGGAGCGTCACTTCGTCAAATTGTCCGAGAACAGTCCCCCGCCGGTCGAGGCGCTCATCGTGCCGTTCGACGTGGGCGGGGTTACCGTGGGGACCGTGTGGGTGATCGCGAATGACGAAACCCTTCACTTCGATCGGGAGGATCTACGGCTGCTGCAGAGCCTGAGCGAATGCGCGTCCGTGATATGCGAGATGCTACAGCGGGAGGCGCAGGTACAAGATGCTTTGGCGCGCGAGCGGGACGGATCGCAGCTGCTGCAGGCGATCAGTGCCGGCATGATTCGCGAGAATGACGTCAACGCCGTTTATGAGCAGATACTCGATGCCGCAGTGAGCATCATGCGCGCCGATTGCGCGGGCATGCAGATGCTGGATGACGGTCAGCTTTCACTGATTGCCTGGAGAGGCTTCCACCCGGATTCGGCGCGATTCTGGCAGAGCGTCGACGTGGACTCGGCGACTCCCTGCGGGGGCATGCTGCGCACGGGACAGCGCTTCGCGATCGCCGATACCGAGCATGACGAACTGCTCGCGGGGACGGCCGATCTCGATGAGTTTCGCCGCTCGGGCGTGAGGGCGGTGCAATCGACGCCGCTGACATCGCGCTCGGGTCAACTGCTCGGTGCTCTCTCGACAGGTTGGCACGCGCCGCACGAGCCCACGATGGATGAATGTCAGCTCTTTGACGTCCTGTCCAGACTCGCTGCCGATCTCATCGAGCGAGCCAAGACGGACCAAGCGCTGCGCGAGGCCGATCACCGCAAGAATGAATTTCTCGCCGTATTGGGTCACGAGTTGAGAAACCCGCTGACCCCGCTCCTCGCCGGATTGGAGGTGCTCGAGGGGGATACGAACGTCGAGTCGATCGATGAGATCCATTCGATGATGAGGCGGCAGGTGTCGCACTTGATGGGGCTGGTGGATGATCTGCTCGATTTGTCGCGAATTACGCAGGGGAAGGTTAATCTGCATCGCACGCCGCTCGATTTGCGGGTTGCAATCGACGCCGCGCTCGAGCAGACCAAACCGCTCATCGAGGAACGAAAGCAAACTCTCCTCGTAGAGCAGTTCGAGCGCGTACTGCCGATGGAAGGCGACGGCGAGCGCCTGACGCAGGTCATCGCGAATATTTTGAGCAATGCTGCGAAGTACACGGACATCGGCGGCAGGATCCATTTGAGTAGCCGATCGGAAAGGGGCCACGCTGTCATCCGAATACGGGATTCCGGCATAGGCGTTCCCGCCGGACAGCTCGAGACGATCTTCGAGATGTTTACGCAAGTGCCCGAGCACCGCGCCCGGAGTGGGGGAGGGGGTCTGGGTATCGGCTTGGCGATCTCGCGCCGACTGGTCGAGCTTCACGGGGGCTCGATCTGCGCGAGGAGCAAGGGTCTCGGGTGCGGAAGTGAGTTTCTGATTCGGTTGCCACTCGGCACGTCCGTTCTCCGAGCGCGCAGCGGCTTGCGTCACGAGAGGGGCGCGGCCCAGAGGCGGCAGCGCATACTGATCATCGAGGATAATGTGGACGTGGCCAAAGCCCTTCGGGTGTTGGTCACCTCAATCGGACATGTTGCGCAGACAGCCCAGGACGGCCCCTCCGGTATCAAGCTGCTCGAGACGTTCACCCCGGACGTCCTGCTTCTGGACATTGGGCTGCCGGGCATGAGCGGCTATGAGGTCGCTCGGAGGGTTCGATCAATGCCGATTGGAGCGAGGGTCCTCATCGTTGCAGTCACGGGATGGGGTCAGGACTGCGACCGGGAACACGCGCGCCAAGCCGGGTTTGATCACCACCTGACAAAGCCCATCAGGCGCGATGAACTCGAACGCGCCCTGAGCGGCGTTCATCGCGCGGCTGCAGCCGACCTCGCATCGTGATCATCCGGTGAGGGCGACGTTCTAAGCGATGCAGTCGACGATGCGCTGGGCGGCCGCGGTAGCGCCGTCGGCACCGCGCAATCTCTCCCGCGTTTCGGCGGCGGCCTTTGCGTGTCCGGCATCGTCGAGCAGGAGCCGCAGTTCGCGTGCGAGCCTGGCGGCACTGTGCGCGCGGCGGAATGGCAAGATGCGGCCGACGCCGAGGCGCACGGCGCGCGCCGCATTGTCGGGCTGGTCGAATCCGGCGGGGGTCAGCAGCTGCGGGCAGCCCGCGCGAAGCGCGAACGACAGCGTGCCGATCCCGGCTTGATGGACGACGGCTGCCGCGCGCGGGAACACGCGCGAATAGGGCACGTAGTTGAATGCGGCGACGCTCGCGGGCAGGGGCTGCTCGAGCGGCAGGCCCGTCAAGAGCAGCGCCCGAACACCGAGGGTCTCGCAGGCGGCGATGGCGTGCTTCCAGTAGTCCCTCGCGAGCCAGACGGCGGACGAGCCGAGGGCGAAGACCACGGGGCGCGGCCCCGCTGCGAGAAACCGCTCGAGCGCCTCATCGGATGCCGCAGCCGTCTCCTTTGGATCGGTCGCATCGTGCAAAGCGGCGCCGCAGACGAAAGTCCGAGGGGGCCAGTCGGATTGGGCCAGGGCGAGCACGGGATCGAACAGCGCGAGCGTGCCTCGGGAGGAGAACTGGCCCTCCATGAGGAGCGTCCCCTTGGCGGGTGAAAGCCCCAGCTCTGCGCGCAGTGCGCGCAACGGCTGCTCCCAGCGGCGCGCCAGCGCGCGTACGAAATTGAACACGAGGCGGTACGGCCGACCTCTCCAGCGCGGCACGCGCTGCAGCCACTCGAGGCTTGGGATCACCGACGGCTCGGTCATCGAGAACAGGCTGTACGGGGCGAGCACGCTCGAGAACCATGGGAGACCACGGCTTTCGGCGATGAGTGGCAGTGTCGGGGTGATCGGATGCGACATGGCAAACGCCACGCCGTCGGCGGCCGCGCACAGGTCGCGGTAGGCGCGCGGCAGCGGCGCCATGACCATCGCGTCGATCAAGCGCTTCGGTCCGCGCAACGGGTCGAAAAACCGCCGCGCAATCTGCTCAGGGTCCCCGAGCTCGGCGAGGGAGGGCGCAAGCGGCGCGAATTCGAGACCGGCTGCCTCGACGCGCGCGCGGTAATCAATAGAGGTGGCGAGGCGCACGGGTTGACCGCGCGCCACGAGCGCCTTTCCGACCGCGATGTAGGGATGCAGGTCCCCGAGCGATCCGAGCGTTGCGAGCAGGACGGGGCGCATGCTCGAAGCGTAGCAGTCCGGCTGAGGCCGCGCCGCGCACCGTTCAGGAGCCGACTTTGGCCTTCTTTGCGCGCTTCGCTGCCGTGACTCCCCTGCGCGCGGCCTGCTTCAGCTCGGTCCCGGTCTGACGCGCGCCTTGCGCGACTGCCTTGCCCGCTTCCCTCGCCGCGTGCGCCACCGTGTGACCGACTTTTCGGGCGGTCGGAGCGACTTCCTGGAACGCGTGCTTGGCGTCCTTTCCCACTTGGCGCCCGGCGTCGCCCACGGCGTGCGCGGCATCTCGCACATCGGCGTCGATGCTCGACTCGTCGGCGTACGTCACCGGCGCCGCGAACCCGAGGGACATGCAGATCACGAAGATGCCGGCCAACCGGCGACGCGACCGAGTGATCGCATTCAGGGCCCAGGCCGCCCCCTTCAGGGACGAGGTTTCTACTTCAAATTCTCGTCGAACCAGCGATAACCGGCCCACAATCCACCACCGCTGCCTACGGCGCCGAGCACCACGCCAGTTCCGAGCCCGATTTTCGCGCCGAGCCACCAGCCGACCGAGCCCAACAGAAAGGCTCCCAGCCATCCGATCAGTGATCTCACGATCGGCAGCGTAGCCGAATGGTGCCCCGAGCAGGGTGCTCGGGCGCGCAATACTGAGAAACGGCGCACGTCAGGCGAGCGGATCCCCGGGCGGCGCACGCTGAAGCGAAAGGATGTTCCCACTCGCTCCCAGTCAAACTATGATGGCATCCCTGGCGAGGCGGAGGTGACCATGAGGCGTGCAATAGCGGTGTGTGCGGCGCTCGCGGTGTGCGGAGCGGCCGGCGGGGCGTGGGCGCAAAGCCCGGGCGGTCACATTCCGGCATACATCCGGGCGGCAGTGGACAATCCGGCGCGGCCGGAGAAGGATCGGCAGCGCGACGTGAACCGCAAGCCCGCGCAGGTTCTCACTTTCGCGGGGGTGCGGCCGGGTCTCAAGATCGCGGAGCTCGAGCCTGCGGGCGGTTATTACACGCGCCTGCTCTGCAAGGTCGTCGGCCCCTCCGGGCATGTCGATGCCGTCAACTTCAATCTGCACTTCTCGCCGGAGCAGATGAAGCGGATGGCCGGGCGAAACATGGGTCCGCCACCCGCGCCGCAGACAGACTGCGACAACGTCACCTACAGCGTGCAGGCCTCCACGGAACTGAAGCTACCCTCCGACCTCGACATGGTGTGGACGACGGAGAACTATCACGACTTCCGCAATCCGGAGTTCGGCAGCGCGGATATAAAAACTTTGGACCAGACGGTGTTCGATGCGCTCAAACCCGGCGGCGTATTCATCGTCGAGGATCACGCGGCCGCGGCCGGTTCGGGGGCGCGGGACACGGCTACGTTGCACCGCATCGATCCGGCTTTGGTGAAGCGGGAGCTCGAAAGCGTCGGCTTCAAGTACGTGGGTCAGAGCCGCATCCTCCACAATCCAAACGACACGCACAGCGATATCGTTTTCAAGATGGTCGACCGGACGGATCGCTTCCTGTTCAAGTTCCGCAAGCCGAAGTAGGGACCGGCGCGCGTCGGACGCTCGCTCGACCTCCGGCAAAACGACCGTTTACAAGGCGCGGCGAACCGTCAGATTGATGCGGCACGCGCCCGTCGCCGGATGCACCCCGTCCTCGAGGGGCGCGACGCCGTGAAAAGCAAGCCGCGATGGACCGCCCCACACCGCCACATCCCCGCTCACGAGCCGCACGCGTTGCGGCCGCTGCGCCCGTTCGCTGCCGCCGAAGAGAAAAATCGCGGGCAGGCCGAGTGAGATCGAGATGACCGGCGCACTCAAACGGCGCTCGTCTTTGTCCTGATGGAGCGACAGGCGGGCTCCCGGCTCGTACCGGTTGACGAGACACGCGTCGGGCTCGAATCCACGATATCCAGAGACTGCGGCGGCCTCGACGGCGAGCGCGCGGATCGGCTCGGGCATCGCTGGCCACGGGCGTCCGGTGTCGGGATCGATCGGGTCATATCGGTAGCCCTTGAGGTCCGTCACCCAGCCCACCTTCCCGCAATTCGTCATGGCAACCGACATCTCGCGTCGCCCCGGCGTGAACATCCGGCGAAAGGGAGCCTCGGAAGCGAGGCTGCCGACGAGGCGCAGCAGCTCGGTCTCGTGCGGGCTCGCGAAACGGCGCAGGATGACGGCGCCAGGGGCCAACGGCTCCTGGATCGGGGGGGATTCGGGAGGGTCACCTCGCGTCATGAAGGATGATCCCCGCCGTATATCGCTCCCCCGCGCGCACCCGGCTCACGCCATGGCGCATGCGCGTGCGGTGGAAGCCGCGAGTGCCGCGAACGGGCCGATGATTCACCGGGAAGATGACGGCATCACCGCGCTCGAGCGGTACGACTTCCGCGCGCGATTGCCGCCGCGGCCGCTGCTCGGTGAGCACAAACTCTCCTCCCGCGAAGTCTTTCCCGGGTGCCGAAAGCAAGATCGTTGCCTGCAACGGAAAGACATGCTCGCCATAGAGGTCCTGGTGCAGGCAGTTGTAGTCGTCCACGCGGTACCGAAGGATGAGCGGTGTCGGACGCGTCTGCCCCGCGCGCCGGCAGCGCGCGAGATAGGTTTTGTGATCCAGCGGATAGCGAGAATCGGTATCGAGCGCCGCGCTCCAGCGATTTGCGATGGGAGCGAGGGTGGCGTAGAGAATGGTGCGCAGCGCCGCGATGATTGCCGGAAGCGGATAGGCGAAGTACCGGTACTCGCCCTGTCCGAAACCATGCCGCGCCATGACGATCGTGCTGCGGAAGAGGTGATCGTCCGTATAGGAGGCGACCAGCGCGGCGCAATCATCGGGCTGCAGCAAGTGGCGAGCGATCGCGTAGCCGTGATCATCGAGTGCCTCCTCGATGCGCGACCCGTCGATCGTGGGAGCTCTCGCGCCGCCGCTTTCCGCGGGCTCGATCCAAGCGGCGCTCGATTTCGAGTTAGGCGATGTCTTCACCGTAGTCGCGATCGGGATGATCGGTTTCGCCGAGCCGCCAATAACCGCGCGTCACGAGACGGTCGCGCGGGAATTCGCGCTCGGTGATGAAATGCCGGCGGATGCGCCGCATGGCATCGGACTCGCAGGCGACATAGATGCGCCCCGCCCCGGGGAGAAGCTCGATGCGGCGCACTGCGGCCTCGAGCTCGCGGCCGGCACGGCGCGGATCGGCTCCCCGTCGCAGCCAGCGAATCTCCGTGTTTGCGGTGCGCGCCTCGAGAGGATGCTCCTCGGCGGAGTCGACCACCTCGATGAGTGCGAGTGCCTTGACGGAGTGCGGCAGCGCATCGAGGATCGTGCAGATTGCCGGAATCGCCGTGTCGTCTCCGGCAAGCACGTACCAGTCCGCGTCCGGGTCGACGGCGTAGCTGCGCCCTGGACCGGCGACCGTCAAAGACTGACCGATCTCGGCCCTTTCCGCCCAGGCCGAGGCGGGACCCTCCCCGTGGATCACGAATTCCACATCGAGCTCGCGCGCCGCCGCATCGAACCGGCGCGGCGTATAGGTGCGCATCGTTGCGCGCCCATCCGGCGCCGGGCTTTGACCGCTTTGCGGTTCAAAGATCAGTTTGATGTGAGCCGCCGGGCCATTCCACGCGAAACCGGAAAGCTCCTCGCCCGTGAACGTCACGCGCACCATGCGCGGGGTCAAGCGCCGGATGCGTTTGACGCGCACCGCATAGCGCGGCTTGCGCGGGCGAGCGGCGGGGATCGCGGACTGTTCGGCCTCGGCCATGTGCGGCGGGAAGAGGTTTTGCGATTCAGCGTGCCGCAGCGCGCGCGCCGCGGGCAGCTGGGGGCGCGAGGCGAGGCGGTTGCGCCGCGCCGACGGGTGCGGCCTCGACCGACTCCCCGGTCCAGATCCGCGACGTGTTGAGTTTGGAAGTGAGGACGAGCTTGCCGTCGAGGTTCATGCGGTCCATGCCGTACACATCGTAGAGCGCTTCGAAGGCGTTCGTACCGTGAGCACTCGCGGTGAGCGCAGCGAGTGCTCGTGGTTGCGTGACCGCTTCGGCGGTGTGCATCAGAGCGACATCGCGCGTCCCCGAGATCACGATGATCTGATTGCCCGTCGGCCCCGTAAACGTCGCGAAATAGCCGTAGTCATGATACTTCTCCTCTCCGTTCGGCATCGCCGCCTGGCTCAGGTAGCGCTTGCCGGTCGTGCGGTCGACGAGCTCGGCATCCGAGCTGCCGAGCGCAAAACGCGAGCCCGCGAATACCAGATCGCGCAGCATGCCCATGCCGGAGAGGTAGCCGATGTAGACGATGTGCGCAGAGGTGAGCAGCGCCGGATTCAGCTCGGAGGCGAGCGCGACGCGAACGCGCCGATGCGCCGGGGCGAGGACCGGCATCACGTCGCGCAGGGCAAACCCGGCAGCCGTCGGCAGATACGAGAGCTGCAAGTCGAGGTCCTCTCCGGTCTCGTTCGGGTGGAGCTTGAGGTACTGCTCGAGGTCGCTCGGGGAATTGATCGAGAAGTCGCGCACGAGCCGCGTGAGCTTGTGCGAAGCGTCCGTCTGACCGAACAGGTAGGAGTCCCCCAGGACGAGGAAGATCGTACGATCATCCCCCAAGACGCGTGCCCAGACGGGGTTCGCCCTGACCTCCGCGAGCGAGTCGGGGGCGGCGCGCAATTTTCCCAAGCCGAGCCATGCCAGGGCGGCTGCGTTCACGGCAAGCGAAGTCGCGAGCGCTACGGCGATCCACCGGCTGCGCCACGAGCGCAGCGGGGGGCTCAGAGCCGGTTCCGTGGCCTGAGCCTCTTCCGTCGCCTCAGGCGGTACCGGCTCGATGACGAATCGGTAGGCTCCCTTCGATATGACCAGCCGCTCCGTCTCGAGGCGCCCGGGCCCCGCATAGAATTCTTCGAGCTTTCGGCGGAGCTTGTGAATGTATACTCGGACCATCGCGTCCTGCGAAACATCGAAGCCCGCGTCCTTGTCGAACACGTCGATGGCGACCTCGATTTCCTTGGGTGCACGATCGGTGAGTGAGCACTCGACGAGGAAATCGAACAGTCGGCGCATGAGCCGCGAGCGCCCCAGCACACCGCTCGCCCGGATGCGCTCGGCGTGAGCGTGCAGTTGGTTGATGTCGAGCATGGCGAGGGGCGGCCGGGTCGCGGTAGGATCGGAAATCGTAGCACGATCCGTTAACGTTAAATAACGGCGCCTAGAACCGTAATTTACGCGACCTTCAGGGCATTCTCGCAGACCATGCAGGGTCCAACGGAGAGCGTGGCATACACTCCATGGAACGCGGGCCGCACTCCCGGAGTTTCCGGCGGTCCGGGTGGAACGCCGGAGCTTCCGAGGGGCGCGCGGGCCGGAGCGTTGACATGACAATAGTCGGCTACAAGGCGCAGGTGGCGGAGCCTTCTCGGACGCCCTACGATGCGAAGCTCGGTGGAGTGAAACGATGACGATTCCGGCATTCTGCGACTGGCTGTCGAACACCTCTCTCAGCCAGGCGATTCAGAACCACAATTGGGTCATTCCGAGCGTGCAGTCCGTGCACATCCTGGCGATCGCAACCGTGATGGCCTCGGTCGTCATGATGGACTTCCGGCTCCTCGGCGTGCATGGCCGCGGACAGACGCTTCCCCAGGTCGCTCACCGCTTCCTGCCCTGGGTGTGGTGCGCCGTGTGCGTGCTCGCCGCATCAGGAACCATCCTCATCATCGGCGAGCCGGGTCGCGAGCTCGAGAGTGAGGTGTTCTGGACCAAGATGACCCTGCTCGTGTGCGTCCTCATTCTCACGGGCGCGTTCCAGGTCGGGGTGTTCCGCGGCTTCTGGGAGAAGCGCCGCGTCCTGGCCTCGATCACCGCGATCGCTTCTCTCGGCTTATGGGTCGCGATCCTCGCGGCGGGCCGGTGGATAGCCTACATGGGTCACGGTTGAGAGCGCCGCACCATGCACTTTTACGATCAGATGTTCACAGCCCTCGAGGCGACTCCGTTGGCGACGGCCGTCCGCGAGTCGACGTGGATGTTTCCGACTTTCGAGACGCTGCACGTGCTGTTCATCGCGCTCGTCGTGGGCACGATCATGATTGTCGACTTCCGGCTGATCAACGTTGCATCCCGGCACAGGCCGGTGAGCGAGATCATGCGGGAGGTGCTGCCGTGGACGTGGGGAGCGTTCGCCGGCGCCTTGATCTTTGGAGGTCTGCTGTTCTGTTCCGCGGCGACCAAGTACGCCCACAATCCACAGTTCCAGTTCAAGATGGCCCTGCTGCTCCTCGCGGCGGTGAACATGGCAATCTTCCACCTCGGCAGCGGTCGCAAGATCGAGTTGTGGGATCAGGCGGTCATGACGCCGACCGGGGCGCGGATCGCAGGAGCACTCTCGATCACGATCTGGGTCTCCGTGATCGTGCTCGGTCGATGGATCGGCTTTGCCACGAACTGAGGGAAGACGCTGATGAAAATCGCTCTGATCGGCGCGACGGGCAATGTCGGTTCGAAGGTTCTCGCTGAGGCGCTTTCCCGCGGACATCAGGTGACCGGCATCGCCCGCAACGTCGAGAAGCTCAAAGGCCGCGCCGGCGTGACGCCTCGGCAGGCGCACCTCGCCGACGAGGGCAAGCTCGCAGAGGCTCTGCGAGGGCACGATGCGATCGTGGTGAGTGTGCGATACCAGCATAACGACGTGCGCCATGCGATCGCCGCAGCGAAGGCGGCGGGCGTCAAACGCATCCTGTTCGTAGGCGGCGCTGCGAGCCTCGAGGCCTCTCCCGGGGTGCGGCTTCTCGATACGCCGGGTTTTCCGGACGTGATCAAGGTCGAAGCCGCACCCGCCGCGCTCGCGCTCGATCGCATCCGCGAGGAGAAGACGCTCGAGTGGACGTTCCTGTCCCCCTCCATCATGCTCGTGCCCGGTGAACGAACCGGAAAATTCCGCCTGGGAGGCGATCAGGTGCTGAAGGACGAGAAGGGCGACAGTCGCATCAGCCAGGAAGACCTCGCCGTCGCGCTTCTCGACGAGCTCGAGAAGCCGCGGCACATCCGCAAGCGATTCACCGTCGGGTACTGAGGGTTCCGGCGACGCGGGTCGGCCTTTCGGCTCACTTTGGCGCCGTTCACACGTTCTTGAATGCCGCTTTCGCCTGGGCTTTCAGGGCACGGCGACGCTCTTCGAACGCCAGGCGCTCCGCGGGGGGCGTCTCGTTGGGGATCGCGGCAAGCGCCTCGTCGAAAATCTCGCGCAGCTCCTCTTTGAACTCCGGGTGCGTGAAGATGTAGAAGTCGTTGCGCAGGATCCCTTGCAACACCTTCTCTCCGGCCTCGAGCGGCGGCATTCCGGCCCGCCGATGGAGCTCCGCAAGTCGCGTCATGAACTCGCTGTCTGCAACGCCCGAGCTCGCGGCGAGTTGCGCGGGCCGCAGACGGTCGCTTTCGTAGATGTGGCTGTCAACGAGCCCCGGGCATACCACGGATACGTTGATGTTGTGCGGCGCGAGACTGTAGCGGAGTGCCTCGGAAAGTCCCCGCACTGCGAACTTCGAGCAGGTATAGATTCCGGCATTCGGGCCTGCGATGAACGCGGCCATGGAGGCCGTATTCACGATGTGCCCGCCTTCGCCGTGCTTGCGCAGACGCGGAATGAACGCGTGCACGCCATTGATCACCCCACCGAGGTTGACGCCGAGAATCCAGTCCCAGTCCTCGTAAGTCGCCGCGGCAATGTCATTGAATAGATTGATGCCCGCGTTGTTGCAGACGACATGGACGTTGCCGAACACGCGCTCCGCCGCATCGGCTGCCCGTGCCATCTCCTGACGGTCCGAGACATCGACGTGAAGCGCATGCACGCTCGGCCGCTTGCCGCGGCGGGCGAAGTGCTCGAGGGCCTCATCGAGGTGGTCCTGCCGTAGATCGGCGATGATGACCTTCATGCCTGCCGCGACGAAGGCCTGAGCCATGCCGAAACCGAGCCCACTTCCGCCGCCCGTGATGAACGCCACCCGGCCCGCCACGTCTCTCATATGGCACTCCACGCCCGCCAGCCCGGTCCACCGCGGATCGCGACAGGCGATGTACGCTCGCTTCTTAGCACGACTCGCCGGGAGGGGCTATGCTGGTCGGGCGCAACCGCTGCACTCCAGCACGAGGCGAGCTGCATGCCCCTGACGAAGATGGAGCATTACCTCGTCCTGACGGACGACATCGATGCTACGCGCGATTTCTATTGCAACGCGCTCGGGATGCGGGTCGGCTCGCGGCCGCCCCTGGAATTTCCGGGCTACTGGCTCTACGTCGGCGATACGCCCTGCATTCATATCGCGGAGTGGCAGACGTACAGCGCGCATTCCGAGCGGCAGGGGGTTCCAGTCTCGACCCGAGCGCCCGGCACGGGCCCGTTCGATCATATCGCGTTCAATGCGGAGGACTTCGACGGGGTGCTCGAGCGGCTGCGGCGGCACGGCATTGAGCCGCGCAAGAACCTCGTCACGGGGGCGCCGCTCCGGCAGCTGTTCCTCACTGACCCGAACGGTGTGAAGATCGAGATCAATGTCCGCACAGCAACGGTGAGCTGATGGCTGCATCACCCGAAGAGAGTCTGCGCGAGCTGCTCACGCGAGTGCACGAGCGGCTGAGCCGCGCCGCGGCGGTCGATTCAGAGTCCCGGCAGCTGCTCGTGACGCTTACCGCAGACATCGAGCGCGCGCTCGGTTCGCGCCCGGCGAGCTCCAGCGGCACGGGACGCATTCGACGCGAATCCGTTTCGGGCCTCGAGGCGCTCGCGGCACGGTTCGATGCGGATCACCCGCAGCTCGCGCAGACCGTGCGCCAGCTGGTCGACTTCCTCGGCAAAGCCGGAATCTAGTCTCCGGCCGTCAGTCGTCCATCAGGAAGCTGCGCAGCTGCTCGCTGCGGCTCGGATGACGGAGCTTGCGCAGCGCCTTCGCTTCGATTTGACGGATGCGCTCGCGCGTGACATCGAACTGCTTGCCGACCTCTTCGAGCGTGTGGTCGGTGTTCATGTCGATGCCGAAGCGCATGCGCAGCACTTTCGCCTCACGCGGCGTGAGCTGAGCGAGCACCGAATGCGTCGTCTCGCGTAACGACTCCATGGTCGCCTGATCGATCGGCGAGGCGACGGAGGTGTCCTCGATGAAATCCCCGAGATGCGAGTCCTCGTCGTCGCCGATCGGAGTTTCCATCGAGATGGGCTCCTTGGCGATCTTCAGGACCTTGCGAACCTTGTCCTCGGGCATCTCCATGCGCACCGCGAGCTCCTCCGGCGTCGGCTCGCGACCCATCTCCTGCAGCATCTGCCGCGAAATGCGGTTCAGCTTGTTGATGGTCTCGATCATGTGAACCGGAATGCGGATGGTGCGCGCCTGGTCGGCAATCGAGCGGGTAATCGCCTGGCGAATCCACCACGTCGCGTACGTCGAGAATTTGTAGCCGCGTCGGTACTCGAACTTGTCCACGGCCTTCATCAGACCGATGTTGCCCTCCTGGATGAGATCGAGGAACTGCAGACCGCGGTTCGTGTACTTCTTGGCGATGGAGATGACCAGACGCAGGTTCGCCTCGACCATTTCCTTCTTCGCACGCCGCGCCTTCGCCTCGCCGATCGAGACCTCGCGGTTGATCTCTTTGATGTCCGCGATGGTGAGATGGTACTGCTGCTCGAGCGTCTCGAGCTTTCTCTGCCGGCGCTCGATTTCCTCCTTCTGGCGTCCGAGCGCGACCGAGTATTTCTTGCCGGCCTTGATGTGCTTCGCCAGCCAGCGCGAGCTC
>Ga0335074_10007182_pt1 | contig 15428 bp, 16 predicted proteins | sample Lox_Sample_23_FD_206715 | JGI IMG/M metagenome (GOLD analysis project Ga0335074, IMG submission 206715) | Soil microbial communities from Loxahatchee National Wildlife Refuge, Florida, United States - Lox_Sample_2.3 | ecosystem: Environmental > Terrestrial > Soil > Wetlands | place: USA... | reverse complement strand
GATCGTGACGACCAGGGCCACCACGACGACGGCGAGCACGATGCCGATGGTCCAGCCGATGACCCAGCCCGTGCTGCTGCCGCCCGCGGCGAGAACGTGTGATTGCATGGCGGGCTCCTCAGACCGTTTCGCAGAAGTCGCGGACCGGCTTCAGGCTTGCGTTGACCGAGGTCAGGCGGTCCGGGACGGTGCTGGTCAGATCGGCGACGGCCTGCACCCCTCCGGTGGTCGCCACGAGCGTCTTGTGGATCGCCCGCAGGTGGAAGATGACTCGTATCAGCCCCACGGCGATGATCGCGACGATCACCGCGGAGACGATCAGCGTGAACCAGGCGGCGGCTGGCATGACGTTCCCCTCTCTCAGCCCAGGAGCTTCGCGACCGAGCCCGCGTAGCGGACCGCGCCGACGGAGACTTCCTTGACGGTGGCGTCGGTCGTGGCCAGCGCGGCCGGAACGCCGTCGAGTTCCCCGACCAGTTCCACCCCCCCGGCCAGGATCGCGTCGGTGGCGTGGCGGATCCGCTCCAGCGCGGCGAGTACCCGGTTCAGCAGGTAGATCACCACCGGCAGCACCACGACCAGCAAGATTGCGTTGCCTGCCCACCACAAGGCCATTGGTTCGCTCCCCTCAGCTCGCGGGCTGGTATGGCATGAAGAACCGGCGGAAGACCCGGGTCAGGGCCATGAGCGCGGCGCGCATGCCGAGCGTGAACCCGCCGGCCGGGGCCGCGGCGGTCGCGGCGGCGATCTGCTCGGGCGTTTCGCCCCGCTCGATGCGTTCGATCCGGTCCTGCATGTTCGCGGAGAAGTCGCGCATCAGCACGGCGGTGACGTCGGCGATCATGCCCCGGCCGTACTGCGCGGCGGCCCCGGACAGCTGCAGGTCCTGTTCGACGCCCACCTTCGTGCCGCGCCCGGCCTGGCGCAGCGTCGCCGTGATCACCATGCTGGCCTGGCCGCGGCCCTTCTCCTCGGCGCCGGCCGCGTGCACGACCACGCGCTTGGCCGCCTCGTCGCGCTCGGTGATGTCGGCGGTGCCGCCGAACTGGAGCCGGACCGGGCCCATCCGGACCGCGACCCGGCCCTTGTACCGGTCGTCGCCGAGGTCCTCGGTCAGCTCGGCGCCCGGCAGGCACGAGGCCACCTGCGGGATGTCGTCGAAGAACCGCCACACCTTCTCGACCGGCTCGGCGACCTCGAACTCGTTCTTGATCAGCATCGGGTCTCTCTCTTCCGGTGGGCGGCGGGGTCCTGCTCGAACGCCCGGCGGCAGCCGGCCGAGCAGAAGTAATAGGTGACGCCGTCGTGTTCGAGCGGGCGGCCGGACGCGTCCGCGGTCACGGTCATCCCGCACACCGGGTCGGTCGCCCCGGCTGCCTTGGTGCGCGGCGTGACCGTGGCCCGGGGCAGGGCGCCGGACGCGCGGAGCTGGACCAGTTCGGCCAGGATCGCGACCGCGATCTCCTCGTGCGTGGTCCGGCCCAGGTCCAGGCCGGCCGGGACGCGGACCCGGTCCAGCTGGTCCTTGGGCACGCCACGCTCGGCGAGATAGCCGAGCAGGGCGGCGCCCCGACGGTGCGAGCCGACCAGGCCGAGATAGGCGGGCTGGGCCCGCGCCGCCTGCTCGACCGCCTCCTCGTCATGGTGGCCCTGGGTGGCCACCACGACCATCGAGCCCCGGTCGGCGTCGGCGGCGGTGAAGTCCGGGCCGTCGATGAGCTCGATGCGCCAGCCGAGCGCCCGGGCCAGGTCGGCCAGCGTGTGTGCCATCGGCGAGCGGCCGACGATCACCAGGTGCGGCGCGGGCAGCATCGGCTCGATGTAGACCTCGAGCGCGCCCTCGCTCTGGCAGGCGATCGGCACGACGGTCATGCCCTCCGGGACGGCCTCGCCGAACTGCTCCGGCGTGCCGAGCAGCAGCAGCCGGGCCTCGCCGTCGGTGATCACCTGCTGGGCCTGGCGGATCACCACCGGCTCGGCGCAGGCGCCGCCGATCCAGCCGTGCACCTCGCCCTCGCCGGTGATGATCGCGCGCGAGCCCTGCTGGCCGGACGAGGGGCCCTGCCGCCACACCACGGTGGCCAGCGCGAACGCCTGGCCGCGCCGGGTCAGCTCGGCGGCCTGTTCCAGGACTCCCCATCCGTCCATCGGTGCTGTCCCCCCGTCAGTCGTCCGAGCGGACCGGCGGCGCGCCGGAGACGTCCCGCCGGTAGGTGAGCGCCTCCCAGACCCGGTCCGGCAGCAGCGGCATGTCGATGTTGCGGACCCCGGTGCCGGAGAGGGCGTCGATCACCGCGTTGACGAACGCGGCCGGGCCGCCCACCGCGGCGCACTCGCCGATGCCCTTGGCCCCGATCGGGTGGTGCGGGCAGGGGGTGACGACCTCGCTGTGCAGCTCGAAGCCGGGCGTCTCCCACGCCGTCGGCAGCAGGTAGTCCATGTAGTTCGAGCCGATGCAGTTGCCCTCGGCGTCGAACGTGATGAACTGCATGTTGGCCATCGCGTAGGCCTCGGTCAGCCCGCCCATGATCTGGCCCTCGACGATCATGGGGTTGATCCGGACGCCGCAGTCGTCGACCGCGACCGTGGTCAGCACGTCCCACACCCCGGTGGCCGGGTCGACCTCGACCGTGACGATGTAGACGGCGAACGGCCAGGTCAGGTTCGGCGGGTCGTAGTAGGCCGTGTTCTCCAGGCCCGGCTCCATCCCGTCCGGCATGTTGCTGTACGCGGCCATCGCGCATTCCTGGATGGTCACGCCGCGGTCGGGCGCGCTGCGGACGTAGAACCGGCCCAGCTCCCACTCGATGTCCTCTTCGGACACCTCGAGCAGGTGGGCGGCCAGCTTGCGGGCCTTGGCCCGGATCTTGCGGGACACCATGGCCACCGCGGCGCCGGCGACCGGCGTTGACCGCGACGCGTAGGTGCCCATGCCGAACGGCGCGGTGTCGGTGTCGCCCTCCTCGACCACGATGTCCTCGGCCGGGATGCCCAGCTCGTGGCTGACGATCTGGGCCCAGGTCGTCTCGTGCCCCTGGCCCTGGCCCCTGGCCCCGGTCCGGACGATGGCCTTGCCGGTCATGTGCACCTTGAGCTCGGCCGAGTCGAACATCTTGATGCCGAGGATGTCGTACTCGCGGCTGTTGCCCGCGCCGAGCGGCTCGGTCATGGTGGAGATGCCGAGGCCGAACAGCCGGCCCTTCGCCCTGGCTTCCTCCTGCTGCTTCCTGAACTCCTCGTACCCGACCGCCTTCAGGGCGACGTCGAGGCATTTGCCGTACTGGCCGGAGTCGGTCAGGAAACCGAGCGGGGTGCGGTGCGGGAAGTCCTCGTCCCTGACGAAGTTCATCCGCCGGAACGCGGCCTGGTCCATGCCCAGGTCGTCGGCGGCCGCCTGGACCATCCGCTCCTGGAAGAACATCGCCTCGGTGACCCGGAACGAGCACCGGTAGGCGACCCCGCCCGGCGCCTTGTTGCTGTACGTCCCGCGGGCGGTGAGGTGCGCGGCCGGGATGTCGTAGGCGGCGAAGGCCGAGTGCAGCAGCCCGATCTTGAACTTGCTCGGCTGGGCGTCGGAGAAGAACGCGCCGTGGTCGGCGTCGCAGTGCATCCGGACCCCGAGGATCTTGCCGTCCTGGCGCAGCGCCATCTCGCCGTCGAGGTAGATGTCGCGGGCGAACCCGGTCGAGATCAGGTTGCCGGTCTTGTCCTCGATCCACTTCACCGGGCGCTCGAGCAGGATCGAGGCCAGGATCGAGCAGACGTAGCCCGGGTAGACCGGCACCTTGTTGCCGAAGCCGCCGCCGATGTCCGGCGAGATGATCCGGATCATGTGCTCGGGCAGCTCGGCGACCAGCGCGACCGCGGCCCGGATGATGTGCGGCGCCTGCGTGGTCATGTACACGGTGAGCTTCTCGGTGGCCCGGTTGAAGTCGGCGATCGACCCGCAGCACTCGATCGGGCTCGGGTGCGAGCGCGGGTAGTGCAGCTTCAGCCGGGAGACCATGTCGGCCTGCTCGAACGCCCGGTCGGTGGCGGCCGCGTCGCCGACCTCCCAGTTGTAGATGACGTTGTCGGCCTGGTTCTCCTTGTCGTCGCGGATCACCGGCGCGCCCTCGGCCACGGCCTGCATGGGGTTGACGATCGGCGGCAGCGGCTCGTACTCGACGTCGATGGCCTCGCACGCGTCCTTCGCGATGTACGGGTCGTCGGCGATGACGCAGGCCACCTCCTGGCCCTGGAACCGCACCTTGTCGGTGGCCAGCACGGCCTGGGTGTCGTAGGACAGGGTCGGCATCCAGGCCAGGTTCCTGGTCGCCATCATGTCGCCGGTCAGCACCAGGTGGACGCCGGGGATGTCCCACGCCTTGCTGGCGTCGATCGACGTGATCCGCGCGTGGGCCAGCGGGCTGCGCAGGATCTCCATGTGCAGCATGCCCGGCAGCGTGATGTCGTCGGTGTAGTTGCCCTTGCCCCGGATGAAGCGGTTGTCCTCGACCCGCTTGCGGCTCGCGCCCAGCCCGCCGATCTTGATCTCGTCCAGCGCCTGTGCCGTCATCTGCCGTCTCCCTGTCTCGATCAGCCCGCGGCCTCGGCGCGGAGCTTGGCCGCCGCCCACAGCACCGACTTGACGATGTTCTGGTAACCGGTGCAGCGGCAGAGGTTGCCGGACAGGGCCCAGCGGACCTCTTCCTCGGTCGGGTCCGGGTTCTCGTCCAGCAGGGCCTTGGCGGCCATCATCATGCCGGGGGTGCAGAACCCGCACTGCAGCCCGTGCTCCTCCTTGAAGCCCTCCTGCAGCGGGTGCAGCTCGCTGGCGGTGGCCAGGCCCTCGACCGTGGTGATCTCGCGCCCGTCGACCTGAACGGCCAGCATCGTGCAGGACTTCACCGGCCGGCCCCCGCCCACCTCCCCTGCCCCCTTCATCAGCACCGTGCACGCGCCGCAGTTGGTGGTGTCGCACCCCATGTGCGTGCCGGTCAGCCCCAGCCCGCGGCGGATCAGGTGCGACAGCAGGAGCCGGGGCTCCACCTCGGCCACCTTCTTCCGCCCGTTCACGGTGAACGTGATCCGGCGGACCGGGACCGCGCCCTCCTCGGCGGCGTCGCCGATGTTGTCATATACGACAGTCATGGATCAGGCCGCCCTTCCCTCTGCCGGTCCCTCTGCCGGCGCCTCGGCCGGTGGTTCCGCCGGCGCCACCCGGCCCAGCAGGCGCGTCACGAACGTGCGCACCATGTGCCGCTTGTACTCGGCGCTGCCGCGGTGGTCGGTCCTCGGCTGGGCCGCCTCGGCCGCGAGGTCGGCGGCGTGCTCGATGGTCTCCCTGGTCAGCGCCTGGCCGACCAGCGCGTCGGCCGCCGCGGTGGCGCCGATGGTGGACCCGCCGACCCCGGTCAGCGCGATGCCGGCCCGGGTCACGGTGTCGCCGGACCGCTCCACCGCGACGGCGACCCCGACGGTCGCGAAGTCGCCGACCCGGCGCTCGAGCTTGAGGTAGCCGCCCGCCCTGGTTCCCTGGGCCGGCGGGACCACGGCCTCGACCGCGATCTCGTCGGGGTACAGGACGTTCTGGAACGGGCCGGTGACGAAGTCCTTGACCGGGATGACGCGCCGGCCTTGCGGCCCCTGCGCCACGACCAGGCCGCCGAGCGCGAGCAGCACCGAGGCCCAGTCGCCCTGGGGATCCGCGTGGCAGAGCGAGCCCACGAGCGTGCCCCGGTTCCGCACGATGGGATCCGCGATCAGCGGCGCGGCGGAGGCCATCGTGGGCTGGGTGCCCTTGAGCAGGTCCGAGCGCTCGAGGTCGGCGTGCCGGCACAGGGCGCCGACGCGCAGCGCGCCGTCCGCGTCGGCCCGGTGGTAGTCCAGGCCGGGCAGGTTGTTGATGTCAACGATCAGTTCCGGCGAGGCGAAGCGCAGCTTCATCAGCGGGACCAGGCTCTGGCCGCCGGCCAGTACCTTCGCGTCGTCCCCGCCGTCATGCAGCAGGCCGATCGCCTCGTCGAGTGAGCGGGGTGCCTCGTAGCGGAACCGGGACGGGTACATGCCATCCTCCAGGCGAGCCGCGGGGTCAGCTGGGGTCGGCCGGGGCGGGCCCAGCCGGGTTGGCCGGGGCGGATTCCGGCCGCGGGCGCGGCGGCCCTTCCGGGTCCGGCACCGCGACGGGCATCGATTCGTCGGTCGGGTCCGGCCGCGGCTCCTGGTGCGGCGGCCAGGGCCCGGCCACCGGCTGGCCCGCGATCTTGAGGTAATCCATCAGCTCGGGCCAGGCCCAGACGGTCGGGCTCTTGCCGGTCTTCGGCGAGTGCTCGACCAGTTCGAACAGGCGGGGGTTGCCTCGGCTATGGCCGTCGGACTCGATCCGCATGCTGCACGCTCCCGCCCCGGGCGCTGGGACACTTATGTCCCCGCACCCGTAACCGTCAGGTATCCCCCATACTCTGCCTGCCCATTACCGGGTCGCAAGATGCGAATAAGCGCTTGCTTAAGTGGGCGTTGGCGCAGGCCAGACGGTGGATTAGCTCCAGATCGTCACATATACGGGTGGCCGGAAGCGCGACGGCGGGACCCCGGCGCTCGGCGCGCGCATCAGGTGCATGGCCTCGGGAGTGGTCAGGAAGCGCCGCAGCGCGCTGGCCGCCGGGCTGCGGTTCTGCCGTTCCAGCAGCGTGGCGTGCCAGCAGTCGGCGACCGGCGTGCCCGGCACCTCGGCCAGCGAGAGTTCGCCGCGGCGCAACTGCTGAGCGACCAGGTGCTCCACGGCCGGCGCCACGCCCGCCCCGTCGGCGGCCGCGGCCCAGGCGGCGGTCTGGTTGGGGAACACCCCGATCCGGTTCTCCGGTATCCGCAGCGCGGCCAGCAGCTTGCCGGTGTCGCTGCCCGGATCGGTCCCGGACGGGTCGACCAGCCAGCGCCACTGCCGGGCGTTGCCCTTCAGCCGGGACTCCCCGGCGGTCACCACCACCAGCCGGTACCGGAAGATCGGCTCGCTGACCACGGGCAGGGCCGGGTCCAGGGTGGCCACGGCCGGGCCGATGGCCACGTCGGCCAGCCGGTTCGCGACCAGCACCGCCATCTCGTCGGCCACCGCGACCCCGGCCGACACCTCGACGGTCCCGGGGAACCGCTTGGTGAACGCCTCGGACAGCGGGCTCATCACGAACTCGGCGATCGTCGACGCCGACACCACCCGCAGTTGCTCCGGGGCGCCCTGGGCGGCGCGGACCGCGGCGTGGGCCTCGGCGCCGAGCACCACGATCTGCGAGGCGGTGGCCAGCAGCCGGGAGCCGCCGGCGGTCAGCGTCATGCCGGACGGCCCGCGGGTGACCAGCTGGTCGCCCAGGTGCAGCCGGAGCGCCGACAGCGCCTGGGAGACGGCGGGCTCGCTGACCCCGAGCGCGTTCGCCGCGGCCGTCACCGAACCAAGCCGGGCAACCAGGACAAATGCGTTGAGCTGGGTCAAGGTCATGGTGCTCTCAGTATTGCGCAAGGGATGACCGCTACCGCCGCTCCGCATCACGGGCGCACCGGGCACCGCGGGGAACGGCCCGTAAACTCATCACGCGTGCCGTGGGCACGAGGTTCGATGGAGGGTTCATGCAGGTTCCGGCGTACGTCGAGTACGAGAAGGCAACCAGCGTGGAGCACGCGCTCGCCCTGCTCACCCGGTTCGGTCCCGAGGCCCGCATCCTGGCCGGGGGGCACAGCCTGATCCCGATGATGAAGCTCCGGCTGGTCCAGCCGGAGACGCTGATCGACATCAACGGGCTGAGCGAGCTGTCCTTCATCACCGTGGCCGACGGCGAACTGCGGATCGGCGCGCTGACCCGGCACGCGCAACTGCTGGACTCGGCGGTCGCCGGGGAGCACTTCGCGATCCTGCACGACGCCGAGCGGGTCATCGCCGACCCGATCGTCCGCAACTGGGGCACCGTGGGCGGGTCGCTCTGCCAGGCCGACCCGTCCGAGGACCTGTCCGGCACCTTCGCCTCGCTCAAGGCGACCATGGTCATCCGCGGGCCGGACGGCACCCGGACGGTGTCGGCCCGGGAGTTCCACACCGGGCCGTACGAGACCGTGGTGGCCCCGGCCGAGCTGCTGACCGAGATCCGGATCGCGATCCGGCCGGGCTGCGGCAGCGCGTATGAGAAGGTGGGCCGCCGGGTCGGCGACTGGCCGGTCGGCGCGGCCGCGGCGGTCGTGTGGCTGGCCGGGGACACCATCGCCGATGCCGGCCTGGGGCTGACCGCGGTCGGCGCGCGGAACTTCGCCGCGGCCGAGGCCGAGGAGTTCCTGCGCGGCGCACCCGCCGGCGAGGACAGCTACGCCGAGGCGGGCCGGATCGCGGCCGAGCACTGCCGTCCCAGCTCCGACCAGCGCGGCCCGGCCGGCTACAAGCGGCACCTGGCCTGCGAGCTCACCGCGCGGGCGCTGCGCCGGGCGGTGCGCCGGGCGCGCGGTCTGGACGCGGCCGGGCGGAGCGCCTGACGTGCAGATCACGGTGAACGTCAACGGCGCCGACTACGCGCGCGAGGTGGAGGCGCGGCTGCTGCTGATCCATTTCCTGCGCGACGACCTCGGGCTCACCGGCTCGCACTGGGGCTGCGACACGTCGAACTGCGGCGCCTGCGTGGTGTGGCTGGACGACGTCCCGGTCAAGTCCTGCACCATGCTCGCGGCCATGGCCGACGGGCACCGGGTGCGGACCGTGGAGGACCTGGCCGTCGGCGGGGAGCTTGACCCGGTCCAGCAGGGTTTCTCCGAGTGTCACGGCCTGCAGTGCGGGTTCTGCACGCCCGGCATGATGATGACCGCGCGCTGGCTGCTTGATCACAACCCGGACCCGGCGCCGGAGGAGATCCGCGAGGCGCTCTCCGGGCAGGTCTGCCGGTGCACCGGCTACGAGAACATCGTGCGGTCCGTGCTCTGGGCGGCCAAGCACGAGGCGGGACAGCGGGAGGCGGGCGCATGAGGCACGGGGACGGACAGATGACGGGGGAAGGGGAGGCGGGCGGGGCCTACGGGCCGGTCCGCCGGAAGGAGGACGCGCGGTTCATCCGGGGCCAGGGCAACTTCACCGACGACATCCGGCTCCCCGGCATGCTGCACGGCGCGATCCTGCGCAGCCCCCTCGCGCACGCCAGGATCGCCTCGATCGACGTCACGGCGGCCGAGGCCCATCCCCGGGTCAGGGCCGTCATCACCGGGCAGACGCTGGCCGACCGCGGCCTGGCCTGGATGCCCACGCTCTCGCAGGACGTGCAGGCGGTGCTGGCCACCGACAAGGTGCGGTTCCAGGGGCAGGAGGTGGCGTTCGTGGTGGCCGAGGACCGCTACTCGGCCCGCGACGCGCTCGAGCTCATCAGCGTCGACTACGAGCCGCTGCCACCGGTGATCGATGCCAGGACCGCGCTCGATCCCGGCGCCCCGGTGATCCGCGACGACCTGGCGGGCAAGCAGGACAACCACATCTTCGACTGGGAGGCGGGCGACCAGGTGGCCACCGACGCCGTGTTCGCCGGGGCGGACGTCGTCGTGGCCCAGGACATGCTGTACCCGCGGTCGCACCCGGCGCCGCTGGAGACGTGCGGTGCGGTCGCCGACTTCAACAAGATCAGCGGCCAGCTGACGATCTGGACCACCTCGCAGGCCCCGCACGCGCACCGCACCCTGTACGCGCTGGTGGTCGGCCTGCCCGAGCACAAGATCCGGATCATCTCCCCGGACGTCGGCGGCGGTTTCGGCAACAAGGTCCCGATTTACCCGGGCTACTTGTGCGCGGTGGTCGGGTCCATGCTGACCGGCAGCCCGGTGAAGTGGATGGAGGACCGGTCGGAGAACCTGATGTCGACCTCGTTCGCCCGGGACTACCACATGCACGGAGAGATCGCCGCCACCCGCGACGGCACGATCCTCGCGGTGCGGGCCACGGTGCTCGCCGACCACGGCGCGTTCAACGGCAGCGCCCAGCCGTCGAAGTTCCCGGCCGGGTTCTTCCACATCTTCACCGGCTCCTACGACCTGCGGGCGGCGCACTGCCAGGTCACCGGCGTGTACACGAACAAGGCGCCGGGCGGCGTGGCGTACTCGTGCTCGTTCCGGATCACCGAGGCGGTCTACCTGGTGGAGCGGATGGTCGACATCCTGGCCGGCGAGCTCGGCATGGACCCGGCCGAGCTGCGGATGAAAAACCTGCTGCGCCCCGAGCAGTTCCCCTACACCTGCCCGACCGGCTGGCAGTACGACTCCGGCAACTACCCGCGGGCGCTGCAGGTCGCGATGGACATCGCCGACTACCCCGAGCTGCGCCGCGAGCAGGCGTCCAAGCGCGAGCGCGGCGAGCACATGGGCATCGGGATCAGTTTCTTCACCGAGGGCGTCGGCGCCGGACCGCGCAAGCACATGGACATACTCGGCCTCGGCATGGCCGACGGCGCCGACCTCCGGATGCACCCGACCGGCAAGGCGGTGCTCAGCGTCTCCTGCCAGACCCAGGGCCAGGGGCACGAGACGACGTTCGCGCAGATCGTGGCGCAGGAACTGGGCCTGTCGCCGGACGACGTCGACGTCGTGCACGGCGACACCGACCGGACGCCGTTCGGGCTCGGCACCTACGGCTCCCGCTCGACCCCGGTCTCCGGCGCGGCCGCCGCGGTCGTCGCGCGCAAGGTGCGCGAGCGGGCCAGGATCGTCGCCTCGGCCATGCTCGAGGTCGCCCCGGACGACCTGGAGTGGTCCGGCCGCCGGTGGCAGGTGCGCGGCGATCCGGAGAAGGCCAGGACCATCACCGAGATCGCGATGGCCGCGCACGGCGCGCTGGAGCTACCCGAGGGTGTGGAGGGCCACCTCGACGCGGCGACCGTCTACAACCCGCCGAACCTCACCCACCCGTTCGGTGCCTACATCTGCGTCACCGACGTGGACCCGGTCACCGGCCAGGTGCAGATCCGGCGCTTCATCGCCGTGGACGACTGCGGGGTGCGGATCAACCCGATGATCGTGGAAGGACAGGTCCACGGCGGGCTCGCGGACGGCGTCGGGATGGCCCTGATGCAGGTCATCGCGTTCGACGCGGACGGCAACTGCCTGGGTGGGTCGTTCATGGACTACCTGCTGCCGACCAGCATGGAGTGCCCGTCCTGGGAGCTCGGCGCGACCGTCACCCCGTCGCCGCACCACCCGATCGGCGCCAAGGGCGTCGGCGAGTCGGCCACGGTCGGCTCGCCGCCCGCCATCGTCAACTCGGTGCTGGACGCGCTGCGGCCGTTCGGGGTCCGGCACGCCGACATGCCGCTCACCCCGGCGGCCGTCTGGAGCGCCGTCCAGGGCCATCCGTATCGCAGCGACCTGGCGATCACGTGACCGGCCATCCCCCGACCCGGGCAGCGGCCGGTCCGGGCGTCTTCATGCCCCCGGCCGGCCATCCCCCGACCCGGGCAGGCGCCGGTCTGCAGCATGATGGAGGGATGTGCTACTTCTGTGACCACGGGTGCGTTCGCGGATGACCGCCCTGGCTGAGCAGCTCCCCGATGTGGCCTCGCTGCTGGACACCCTGGACTCCGAGAACTACCTGGCCGACCCCCCGCTCGGCACCGCGCTGTTCCTGGCGGCCCGGATGGGGCAGCCGCTGCTGCTCGAGGGCGAGCCCGGCGTCGGCAAGACGGAGGCCGCGAAGGCACTGGCCGAGGCGATCGACACCCCGCTGATCCGGCTGCAGTGCTACGAGGGCCTGACCTCCGCCGAGGCGCTGTACGAGTGGAACTACCCGAGGCAGCTGCTGGCCATCCGGCTCGCCGAGGCGCAGCACGAGACGCTGCGCGAGGCGGACCTGTTCGGCCCGGACTACCTGCTGGCCCGGCCGCTGCTGGCCGCGATCGAGCACCCCGGGCCGCGCCCGGCGGTGCTGCTGATCGACGAGGTGGACCGCGGCGACGACGAGTTCGAGGCCTTCCTCTTCGAGCTGCTGGCCGAGTCCTCGGTGACGATCCCCGAGCTGGGCACCCGGCGGGCGGCGTTCCCGCCGGTGGTCGTGCTGACGTCCAACCGCACCCGCGACCTGCACGACGCGCTGAAGCGCCGGTGCCTGTACCACTGGATCGACTACCCGGGCAGCGACCGGGTGGCCGAGATCATCCGGCGCCGGGTGCCGGCCGCCGCGGCGCCGCTGGCCGGACAGGTCGCGGACGGCGTGGCCCGGCTGCGCGGTCTCGACCTGGCCAAGCCGCCGGGCGTGGCCGAGGCGATCAGCTGGACCGCCGCGCTGCACATGCTGGGCGCGGAGAAGCTCGACGAGCAGACCGCGGAACAGACCGCGGGCGCGGTGCTCAAGTACGCCGAGGACCTGCAGACCGTGCGGGAAAGCGGGTTCGGCGCCGTGGTCGCCGGCGATGGCTGAACCGCTGGCCGGGCCGGCGCGGGCGGGCGACGATGGCTAACGACCTGGCCGAGGTGGCCGCGCGATTCGGGGCCGAGCTGCGCCGCGCCGGGCTGCCGGTCGGGCCCGGCCGGAGCGAGCGGTTCGCGAGCGCGGTGACCATCGCCCGGCCGCGGACGCTGGACGAGCTCTACCGGTGCGCGCTGGCCACGCTGGTGTCGGACCGGGACGCGGCCGACGTCCTGCGGGCGGTCTTCAACCGCGTGTTCGGCGGCCTGGACGACCCGGCGAGCCGGCGGGGCGACCAGACGTCGCCGGCCATGCGGCCGCCGGCCTCGCCGGAGAACCTGCTGGCCCGCGCGGCCCGCGCGGCAAAGTCCCATGTCAGCGACACCGAGGCGGCTCCGACCCCGGACGCGGCCGAGGACGGCCAGGACTCGCCCGAGCCGGAGCGCGAGATCGAGCATCGCTACCTGGGCAGCACCGTCGAGCGGCTGGCCGGGAAGGACTTCGCCGAGCTGTCGCCGGCCGAGCTGCTGCTGCTGGCCGGGCTGATGCGCAGCATCACGCTGTCGGTCCCGCTGCGCCGGTCGCGGCGAGAGCACCGCAGGCCCGGAGGGCCTCGCACCGACGTCCGGTCGACCCTTCGGCAGGCCAGGCGGACCGGCGGGTGGGCGTTCAGACTCATTTCAAAGGCGCCGACGCGTCGGCCGCGTCGCCTCGTGGTGCTGTGCGACATCTCGGGGTCGATGGAGCCCTACGCGCGGGCCATGATCCAGCTGCTCTACTGTGCGGCGGGCGGGGCGCAGGCCGAGGTGTTCACGTTCGCCACCCGGCTGACCCGGCTCACGCCGGCGCTGTCCCGCACGCTGCCCGCCGTGGCGCTGCAGCGCGCCGGGCAGACGGCGCCGGACTGGCTCGGCGGCACCAAGATCGGTGAGTCGATCAAGCAGTTCAACGACGTGTACGGCCGGCGTGGCATGGCGCGCGGCGCGATCATCGTGATCATCTCGGACGGCTGGGACACCGGCGACCCCGAGGTGCTGCGGCGTGAGATGGAGCGGCTGTCGCTGGTCGCGTACCGCATCGTGTGGGTGAACCCGCGCACGAAGAGCGCCAGCTACCAGCCGCTCGCCGCGGGCATGGCCGCCGCGTGGCCGCACTGCGACGCGGTGGTGAGCGCGCACACCCTGGCCGCGCTCGACCAGCTCTCCGATGCGCTGGCCGACCCGGTCCGGCGCCGCGCCCCCGTCCGCCCTGGTTCCCGCCCGCTGATCGGTTCCCGCCCGCTGACCGCTTCCCGCCCGCTGACCGCTTCCGGCTCGTAACCGGCGTTGCTGGCGCGTTAAGCGCCCCCGCGGCCGCCGGCCCGGCCGCCGCCCCCGGGCTTGGCCAGCGGACCGGTGCGTTGCCGCGGCGGAATCATGAAGCGCGGCCGGCCGGCCGTCACGATCAGCACCGCGGCTATGCCCCCCGCCAGAAGGGCGATGACGCCCACCGCGCCGACGGCGAGAGCCATCGGGCCGAGCCGCGCCGATGCCGTTGGCTTGGCCGCCTCCACGCCCACCACGAGCGCCGCGCCGGCCAGGATCACGGCCTGCGCCGCGGCGGTGCGTTCTACGGCCGCCACGACCGGCCGGCCGGCCCACGCCCGGCGCGCCTCGAGCGCCCGCCACAAGGCCAGTAACCAGAGGACGGCCGCTGTGACGACGTACGCAGTGTTCACGGTGATCCATCCTTCGTGCGGACGCGATGCGTGCCGCTCGTGCGTGCCGCTTGCGCTGACGGCTAGTCGCCCCGGGGCGTGCCCAGCTCAGCCGCCACCCGCTTGGCCGCGTCCTGGCTGGCGCGCTGCTTGATCAGGCCCGCCTTGGCGGCTCCGCGCACGACGACGGAGCTTCCCTCCCCGGACCGGCTGATCGTCACGGTGACCACCGCGGGGTTCATGTCGGGAGCACCGGACCCGACGACGCCGATCACCTGGAGTGACCCGGCGCCGCGGTCCTGCCCGGCCACCGATCCCAGGTCATCGATGATCTCCCGAGTCCTGGCCACGGCCTGCTTAGGTGGCATGGGCACCATCAGGCTGATCTCCTTTACGCTCTTGCGAAGGCGCCGGGCACCCTTGGCGCGGGCCGGCCCGAGGCGGTCGAGCAACTCGTCCTCGCTCAGCGCGGCGGAGGCGCCACGGGTCGCCTTTGGCGTGGTCGCGGGCCTTGATTTCGGGTTCCGCGCCACGGCCGCCGCGGCCCCTCCCTGGGCGCCGGCCACAACTCGGCCCTGCGGAGGTATGAGGAAGCGCGGCGCGCCCCGGGTGAGGATGAGGACGGAGAGCACGACGCCGACCACGACGATCAGGACCCCGAGCAGGCCGAGCACGAGCGACTCGGGTCCTGGCCGTGCCGGCGGCCTCGGCTTGGCCCCATCTCCGCTCAGCACCAGCGCGGCCCCGGCCAGGATGATCACCTGGGCGACAACGGTGCGCTGAACGGGCCGGCCGCCCGGGCCGGCGGACCAATCCCGCCGCGCCTGGCGCCCCCGGAACACAGCGAACGCCATAAAGAGAGCGGAGAACACCAGCAGCGCGTCGTTCACGGCGACAATCCTTCGGTCAGGGGTGGGGCAAGGGTATTGCTAGTTGCGGTGGGACTTGCGTCGTTTGTGCCGTATCGAAATGCCGCCGAATACGCAAGCACCCTTGATTCTGAGCAGCGGGGCATTGGGTCCTTCGGACTCGGCCGTCTCGCCCGAGACGTCGCGGCCGCCGAAGATCGCGACCCCCGAGTCGACCACGCGCATCTCGGGCGGGACCGTGATCGACATGCCCCCGAACACCGACACCGCCCGGATCGTGACCTCCCGGCCGGGCAGGATCGCGTCGCGCAGGTCGATGTCGGCGCCGCCGAAGACGGTCACCACCGTGCTGCTCGGCGGGACCCGCCAGCGCCCCTTCCGGACCGCTCCGCCGAAGATGGCGACGATCGGCCCGCCGTGATAGGTCCTTTCGGGCGCCCCGCTGGTCACGGGCACGGGGGATGCCGACGCGGCCGGG
>Ga0335074_10007181_pt1 | contig 15429 bp, 12 predicted proteins | sample Lox_Sample_23_FD_206715 | JGI IMG/M metagenome (GOLD analysis project Ga0335074, IMG submission 206715) | Soil microbial communities from Loxahatchee National Wildlife Refuge, Florida, United States - Lox_Sample_2.3 | ecosystem: Environmental > Terrestrial > Soil > Wetlands | place: USA... | reverse complement strand
GCGACGTCCCGGACGATGTCCTCGACGAACTTCGGATTGTCGTACGCGCGCTCGGTCACGTACTTCTCGTCCGCGCGCTTGAGGATCCCGTACAGCTCGCACGAGGCTTCCGACTCGGCGATGTCGATGAGCTCCTCGATCCAGATGTGGCTCGTCGCCTTCACGGCGATCGTGAGATGGGAGCGCTGGTTGTGGGCGCCCCGCGCTGAGATCTCCTTCGAGCAGGGGCACAGGCTCGTCACCGGCACCGCCACGCGAATCCACATCTCGGACCGCCCGTCGCGGCTCTCGCCGACGAGCGTCGCGCGATAGTCCATCAGGCTCTCGACGCCCGAGACCGGGGCGCGCTTCATCACGAAGAACGGAAAGCTCATCTCGATGTGGCCCACGTCCGCCTGCAGCCGCTCGGTCATCTCCTCGAGCATCGCGCGCAGGGAGTCGACCGAGATCTCCCGCTCGTGGTCGTGCAGGATCTCGATGAACCGCGACATGTGGGTGCCCTTGAAGTCGTGGGGCAGGCTCACGTACATGTTGAAGGTCGCGATGGTGTGCTGCTCGCCCGTGGCGCGGTCCTTGACCCGAACCGGGTGGCTCACGTCCTTGATACCCACGCGATGGATGGGGATGCGCCGGGTGTCGGCGCGCCCCTGTACATCCTCGATGGCGAGGATGCTCGGATCGTTTGCGGCAACGGTCATCAGCGCTCCTAGGTCACTCAAGTGCGGCGCGGGAACCCGGCACCCGTGCCCGGGACGAAGCACGGGTCGGCATTTAGCAACCCCGCGGCGGCCCGCAAAGGCTCACGGCGGGCCGTCGGCGGACGATGCAGCTTCTTCTCCCCGGACCGGTACCGATTCCGGGTCCGCGGAGGCGGGCTCCTCGTCAGAGACGGTGAATGGACTCGGGGCGGCGTCGCGGCGCAGGAGGATCTCGACGCGCTGCTGGGCGGCGCGCAGCGCGCCCTGACAGCGCCGGGTCAGCTCCACCCCACGCTCGAAATTCTTCAGCGCGTCATCGAGCGCAAGATCGCCGCGCTCGAGCCTCTCGACGAGACGCTCGAGCTCCTCGAGGGCTTCCTCGAATTCGGACGACTGCGAGTCGGTCGGCACGCTCACTCCGGTCGCTCAGGCGAACTCACATTACACCGTTCGACACCCCGCCGCAGGTTGACGCCACCCGCGCGAGGGCATAGAGTTCCCAGACACTTAGACACGTTCTAATTCTACCCGGAGCGGGCGCTTCCCGTACGCCTTCCGGCGCCCTCGGGCGCCTGCCAGTGCCACGGGCATGTCCGACCCGGGCGCAATCCATGCAGGTCGATCCAGGGCCCTGCGGGCCCGCGACCCATTCGCGAGGAGAAAGCGGCGTGAACCTTAAAGGCAGCAAGACGGAAGAGAATCTCAAATACGCGTTCGCGGGAGAGTCGCAGGCCAACCGGCGATATCTCTATTTCGCGGCCAAGGCCGATGTGGAGGGCTACAACGACGTCTCGACGGTATTTCGCTCGACCGCCGAAGGCGAGACCGGCCACGCGCACGGACATCTCGAGTACCTCGAGGCGGTGGGCGATCCGGCGACCGGGTTGCCGATCGGCGATACGAAGCTCAACCTGAAGGCCGCGATCGCCGGGGAAACGCACGAGTACACCGACATGTACCCGGGCATGGCGAAGACCGCGCGCCAGGAAGGGTTCACGGAGATCGCAGATTGGTTCGAGACGCTCGCCAAGGCGGAGCGCTCGCACGCCAATCGCTTTCAGAAGGCACTGGACGCCATCTGACGCCTGGACGCGACGGGGATCCCCTGCAGTGCTCGGCTGCAGGGGAGCTCCAAGCACCGCCCGCGCCCCCCCGAGGCTCCTTCGCTTCGAGGCTCGGTGCGAACGCGGGGCGCGCCCGCGCGCCCGCGTGAGAGGAGCTCGGCCCCATGTCCCCCCCTGAAGGTAAAGACGGCCGCGAGGGCAGTCTCGAGGCCCCCACACGTCATCCGCTCGACTGGCGCAGCGCCGAGTTCTACGACGAGGCGGCGCTCACGCGCGAGCTGCAGCGCGTCTTCGAGATCTGCCACGGATGCCGGCGCTGCTTCAGCCTCTGCAACGCCTTTCCGACGCTCTTCGATGCGATCGACGCCACCGCGAGCGGCGAGCTCGAAGGCGTCGAGAAGAAGGTCTACTGGGACGTGGTCGATCACTGCTACCTCTGCGATCTGTGCTTCATGACCAAGTGTCCGTACGTTCCGCCGCACCCCTGGAACGTGGACTTCCCACACCTCATGCTGCGCGCCAAGGCCGTGCGCACCCGGCGCGAGGGCGTGCACCTGCGCGACCGGGTGCTCGCCTCGACCGACACCGTCGGCCGAATCGCGGGGATTCCGGTCATCGCGGAGGTCGTGAATGCGGTCAACCGCTCCGCCGGCGGACGTGCCCTGCTTGCAAAGACGCTGGGCATCGATCGGCAGGCTCCGGTGCCCGTCTACCACTCCCGAAGCGCGCGCAGGCGAATCGCGGCGCGGCGCACGGCGGCGCGCGCGCCCGAACCGACCGCAGCGACGCGCGGCCAGGTCGCGCTCTTCACCACCTGCTACGGCAATCGCAACGAGCCGCAGATCGCGGACGATCTCGCGGCCGTTTTCGAGCACAACGGGATCCCGGTGCGGCTCCTCGCACGGGAGCGCTGCTGCGGCATGCCGCGCCTGGAGCTCGGCGATCTCGAGGGGGTCGCGCGCCTGAAGGAGCGCAATATTCCCGAGCTCAAGCGCATGGTCGAGGCCGGCTACGATGTCGTTGCGCCCATTCCCTCCTGCGTGCTGATGTTCAAACAGGAGCTGCCGCTGATGTTCCCGGGCGAGGCCGACGTGCAAGCGATCCGCGCGCGCATCTTCGACCCCTTCGAGTACCTCATGCTGCGCCATCGGGCGGGCCTGCTGCGCACGGACTTCAAGGGCACGCTCGGCAAGGTGAGCTATCACGTGCCGTGTCACCTGCGCGTGCAGAACATCGGGCTGAAGACGCGCGACGTGCTGAAGCTCGTGCCGGGGACGACGGTCGAGGTGATCGAGCGCTGCTCCGGACACGATGGCACCTATGGCGTGAAGGAGGAGTTCCGTGCGGCCTCCGTCAAGATCGGCACGCCGGTCGCGGAGCGGGTATCGAGGGCGGCTGCCGATCACTACTGCAGCGACTGCCCGATGGCCGCGAGTCAGATCGGGAGCCTCCTCGATGCGGCACGGGCGCCCGCGAGCGAGGGCGCCCCGGGCGCTGCAGCGGACGCGGCGCAGCGCAAGCGCCCGACCGAGCGCTTGCCCGAGCATCCGCTCACACTCCTGCGGGCCGCCTACGGCATCTGACACCCCAACCGGAGCTCGAAGCCCCATGGACAAGCTCGCGCCACACGATCTGCTTCCGCTCGAGCGGTACGCGCGCGAGCGCGAGGCGATCCGCGCTCGGGTGATCGCGCACAAAGGTCCGCGTCGCCTCGCCGTCGGACCGAGCACGACCTGGTGCTTCGAGGACCGCCTCACGATCCAGTATCAGGTGCAGGAGATGCTGCGGGCCGAGCGCATCTTCGAGCCAGCGGGCATTGCCGAGGAGCTCGAGGCGTACAATCCCCTCATTCCGGACGGACGCAACTGGAAGGTGACGTTGCTCATCGAGTTTCCCGCTGCCGAGGAGCGCGAGCAGCGGCTCAAGGAGCTGAAGGGAATCGAGCGGCGCTGCTGGGTGCGCATTGCGGGATTCGACCCGGTGTTCGCGATCGCGGACGAGGATCTCGAGCGCGAGAACACCGAGAAGACCTCAGCGGTGCATTTCCTGCGCTTCGAGCTCGCGCCCCAGATGATCGCCGCGCTCGAGCAGGGCGCCGCCCTCGCGGCGGGCATCGATCACGAGCACTACACCCATGCGATCGAGCCCGTCCCGCAGGCGACCCGCGCCGCCCTGATGGCCGATCTCGTCTGAGGCGGGGCTCGCGCGCGAGATGAATCAATCCTATACCGCCTCCGACATCGAGGTCCTGAGCGGCCTCGAGCCCGTGCGCCGCCGGCCGGGGATGTACACCCACACCTCGCGCCCGAATCATCTCGCGCACGAGGTGATCGACAACAGCGTCGATGAGGCGATTGCAGGCCATTGCAAGGAAATCAGCGTGACGCTGTACAAGGACGGCTCGCTCGAGGTGGCCGACGACGGACGCGGGATGCCGGTCGATATCCACCCCAAGGAGAAGGTGAGCGGCGTCGAGCTCATCCTCACGCGCCTGCACGCCGGGGGCAAGTTCTCCGATAAGACCTACAAGTTCTCCGGAGGCCTGCACGGGGTCGGCGTCTCGGTGGTGAATGCGCTCTCGAAGCACCTCGAGTGCTGGGTCAAGCGTGGGGGGCGCGAGTACAACATCGGCTTCCGCGACGGCAAGGTCGTCTCCAAGCTCGAAGTGGTCGGCACCGTCGGCCAGCGCAACACCGGCACGACGGTGCGCTTCTGGCCCGATCCGCAGTTCTTCGATTCCGACAAGTTCTCGGTCCCGCAGCTCAAGCACACCCTCAAGGCGAAGGCGGTCCTCTGCCCCGGCCTGCGCGTGCGCTTCCGCAACGAGGCGACCGCCGAGACCGATGAGTGGTTCTATAGCGGAGATCTCGGTGCCTATCTGGTCGAGGAGCTCGGTCAGGCCGAGCGCTTGCCCGGCGAGCCGATCAGCGGCAAGCGCGAGGGCGATGCCGATGCCGTCGAGTACGCGCTCGTCTGGGCGCCCGGCGCCGATCAGTCCCTCGCCGAGAGCTACGTGAACCTCATTCCCACCCCGGAAGGCGGCACCCATGTGAACGGCCTGCGCGCCGGCGTTGCGCAGGCGGTGCGGGAGTTTGCCGAGAATCGCAACATCATCCCGCGCGGCGTGCGGCTCGCGCCCGAGGATGTGTGGGTCAACGCGAATTTCGTGCTCTCGGTGAAGATCCACGAGCCGCAGTTCGCCGGGCAGATGAAGGAGCGGCTCGGATCCCGCGATGCGGCCCCGCTCGTCGAATCCTTCGCGCGCGACTCGCTCTCGCTGTGGCTGCATCGCCATCCGGACGCGGGCGAGCGGATCGCGCAATTCGCAATCGCGAATGCCCAGGAGCGCCTCAAAGCCGCGCAGCGCGTCGTGCGCAAGCGCGTCGCGGCAGGTCCTGCGCTGCCCGGCAAGCTCGCCGACTGCGCCTCGCAGGATCCGGCACGCTCGGAGCTGTTCCTCGTCGAGGGCGACTCGGCAGGCGGGTCCGCCAAGCAGGCCCGCGACAAGGAGTTCCAGGCCATCATGCCCTTGAGGGGCAAGATCCTGAACACCTGGGAGCTCGACGCGGGCGAGATCGGCGCATCTCAGGAGGTGCACGACATCAGCATCGCGCTCGGCGTGGAGCCCGGCTCGACGGACCTCACGCAGCTGCGCTACCACCGGATCTGCATCCTTGCGGACGCGGACTCGGATGGTCAGCACATCGCGACGCTCCTCTGTGCGCTGTTCCTGCGGCACTTCCGCCCGCTCGTCGCGAACGGTCACGTGTACGTCGCCATGCCGCCGCTGTTTCGGATCGATGCGGGCAAGCAGGTCCATTACGCCCTCGATGAGGCTGAGCGCGATCAGCTCATGAAGAGGCTCGAGAAGGAGAATGCGCGCATGCGTCCGACGGTGACCCGGTTCAAGGGGCTCGGGGAGATGAACCCGACGCAGCTGCGCGAGACGACGATCGACCCGCGCACGCGCCGGCTCGTGCAGCTCACCATCGAGGGCAAGGACAACACCGATCAACTGATGGACATGCTGCTCGCGAAGAAGCGGGCGGCCGACCGGCGGGAATGGCTCGAGGAGAAGGGCAATCTCGCCGAAGCGCAGGTCTGATGAACCCATGCAGGACCAGGAACTGAATTTCGAGGGAATCGAGCGCCGCCCCCTCAAGGCGTTCACCGAGAAGGCGTACCTCGATTACTCGATGTACGTGATTCTCGACCGCGCCCTGCCGGGGCTCGGGGACGGACTGAAGCCCGTGCAGCGCCGCATCATCTACTCGATGAGCGAGCTCGGCCTCGCAGCGGCCAACAAGCACAAGAAATCGGCGCGCACGGTGGGCGATGTGATCGGCAAGTTCCACCCCCACGGCGACAGCGCTTGCTACGAGGCCATGGTGCTCATGGCGCAGCCGTTCTCGTATCGTTACCCGATCGTCGACGGGCAGGGCAACTGGGGCTCGCAGGACGACCCGAAATCGTTCGCCGCGATGCGCTACACCGAGGCGAAGCTCACCCGGTACGCCGAGGTGCTGCTCGGGGAGCTCGCCGACGGCACGGTCGATTGGCAGCCGAACTTCGATGGCACGCTCGAGGAGCCGGTCATTCTGCCCGCGCGGCTGCCCAACGTGCTGCTGAACGGCACCTCTGGAATCGCGGTCGGCATGGCGACCGACATTCCACCCCACAACCTGCGCGAGGTCGCCGCGGCGTGCATTCACCTGCTCGAGGAGCCCGAGGCGACGACCGCGGCGCTCATGAGGCACGTGAAGGGCCCGGATCTGCCGACGGGCGCCGAGATCGTCTCGCCGCGGGCGGATCTGAAGGAGCTCTACGAGAAGGGTGTCGGCAGCTTCAAGGCGCGCGCCACCTACGAGCTCGAAGACGGCAACGCGGTGATCACCGCGTTCCCGTACCAGGTATCCGGAGCTCGAGTCCAGGAGCAGATCGCCGAGCAGATGCGGGCGAAGAAGCTGCCAATGATCGAGGACCTGCGCGATGAGTCCGATCACGAGCACCCGACTCGCCTCGTGATCGTGCCGCGCTCGAACCGCGTGGACATGGTCGAGGTGATGAACCATCTGTTCGCGACGACCGATCTCGAGCGCAACTACCGCGTGAATCTCAACATGATCGGTCTCGACGGGCGGCCGCGCGTCATGGGGCTCAAGGCGATCCTCACCGACTGGCTCGAGTTTCGCATCACGACCGTGACGCGCCGCCTCGAGCACCGGCTCGAGAAGGTCTCGAGGCGCCTGCACATCCTCGATGGGCTGATGATCGCGTACCTGAACCTCGATGAGGTGATCCGCATCATCCGCCGCGAGGACGAGCCGAAGCCGGTGCTGATGAGGCGCTTGAAGCTCTCGGACGAGCAGGCCGAGGAGATTCTGAACACCCGCCTGCGCCACCTCGCGCGACTCGAGGAGATGAAGATCCGCGAGGAGCGCACGAAGCTCGAGAGCGAGCGGGGCGAGCTCGAGGCGCTCCTCAAGAGCAAGGCGCGACTCAAGAAGCGGGTCGCGAGCGAGATCGAGGAGGATGCCGGCAAGTACGGCGACGCCCGCCGCACCCAGATCATCGAGCGCGAGGCTGCCGAGGCGATCGACGAGACCGCGCTCATTCCCAACGAGCCCGTCACCATCGTGCTATCGACGGGAGGCTGGGTACGCTCGGCCAAGGGACACGACATCGACCCGCGCGTGCTCTCGTACAAGTCGGGCGATGCGTTCCACGCGGCGGCGCGGGGTCGCAGCCTGCAGGCCGCGGTGTTCATCGACAGCACCGGTCGCACCTACAGCATTCCCGCGCACTCGCTTCCCTCGGCGCGCGGGCTCGGCGAGCCGCTCGCGAGCCGGCTCAATCCACCCGATGGGGCGCGCTTCGCCGGCTGCATGATCGGGGAGCCCGAGGACCTGTGGCTGCTTGCGACCGATGTGGGCTACGGGTTCGCCGTGCGCCTCAAGGAGCTCACGACCGACCGGCGGGCGGGCAAGACGGTGCTCAGCGTCCCTCAGGGCGCCCGCGTTCTGCCTCCCGCCTGGGTTCCCTCGGGGGACTCGTGGGTGGCCCTTGCCGGGAGCGAGGGCAAGATGCTCGCGTTCGCGGTCTCGCAGGTGCCCGAGATGCCGCGCGGCAAGGGGCTCAAGCTCTACGATATCCCGGCCAAGCGAGCCGCTGCCCGGCAGGAGTTTCTCACGGGCCTCGCCGTCGTGCCCCCCGGTGGCACGCTCGTCCTGTGGGCGGGCGCCGAGCGCAAGGAGATCCCCTTCAAGGATCTCGCAGCCTACCGCGGCGAGCGCGCGCAGCGCGGCGTCGTGCTGCCACGGGGCTGGCGGAAGATCGACCGGCTCGAGGGCGTGCCACCCCCCGCGCAGGTCTAGTGTCGGCCCACCCAGATAGGGCAACATTGCCTGCGTATACGGCCCCGCTTGGTCCCCTCCGGGTGGAACTGCCACGGTTGCTGGAGTGTTAGTTTGCGTCCCCTAAGTCAGAAGCGTTCCCGCCCCCGTCCGTGAGCCAGCGATGCCGCGAAGCCCCTTCACGACCGTTGCGGACATCTCCGACGAGGCCTACCAGGAGAGGATCCTCACTCACGTCTCGCGCACCTTCGCGCTGACCATTCCGGAGCTGCCCCCGGGCCTGCGCAGTGCGGTCACGAGCGGCTACCTCTTGTGCCGGATCGCCGACACGATCGAGGACGAGCCCGCGCTGTCGGCTGCCGACACGTACCGCTACCTCAAGCGCTTCGCGGCGGTCGTCGGGGGACGGGAGGACGCTGCGCCGCTTGCGCGCGAGGTGGCGGCGGCGCTTTCCGCCACCACGCTACCCGCCGAGCGGGACCTCGTGCGCAACATGGATCGCGTGATCCGCATGACCTCCCGCCTCGCCCCGGAGCAGCGGGCCGCGCTCCGGCGCTGCATCGACCTCATGTCCTATGGGATGCATCATTTTCAACGCACCGCGAGCTTGAGCGGACTTGCCCGCTCGAGCGATCTCGACAGCTACTGCTACTACGTCGCCGGAGTGGTCGGGGAGATGCTGACAGAGCTCTTCTGCAGCTACTCGCACGCCGCAGCCGAGCGACGGGAGGCGCTGCGCGAGCTGGCCGCCTCGTTCGGCCAGGGGCTGCAGATGACCAATATTCTCAAAGATGTCTGGGAGGACCGCAGCCGCGGGGCCTGCTGGCTGCCGCGCGATGTGTTCGCGCGCCACGGCATCGATCTCAATCGGCTGCAGCCCGTGCCCGCCGACACGCGCTTCGCCGCGGCGTTGCGCGAGCTGATCGGCATCGCCCACGGGCACCTGCGCAATGCGATTGCCTTCACGCTGCTCATCCCGCGCGAGGAGCCGGGCATTCGGCGCTTCTGTCTTTGGTCGATCGGGCTCGCGGTGCTCACGCTGCGCAGCCTCGCGAGCCGGCCGCAGTTCACCTCGGGAGCCGAGGTGAAAGTCTCGCACGGGTCGGTGGCGCTCACCCGGCTCACGACGAGCCTCGCCGTGCGCAGCGACCGCACGCTGCGGCGCCTGTTCGACTGGGCGGCGGGAGATCTGCCGCTCGCATCGCCCGAGGAGGTGAGCCGACAGAGCCGCGCCGCGAGCATCGCGGCACACGAGCTGCAGGCGATGAGGGCTTACGAGACGGAGGTGGTTCCCCGGCGCGTGAGCGGCGCTTCCTATCGCTCGGATGGGAGCAGCGCGCCGTGACGCCGGGCTTTGGCGCGCGGGATGCCCGCGAGGCGGCGCTCGTGCATGGGGCGGCGGCCAGTGCCGCGCGCGCGCCCGCCGTATCCTCCCTCGAGCGCGCGATCGGCGCGGCGCGCGCAGCGCTGATCGAGGCGCAGAGCACCGAGGGCTACTGGCTCTTCGAGCTCGAGGCCGATTGCACCATCCCGGCCGAATACATCCTGATGATGCACTTTCTCGCGGAGATCGATCCTGCCCTCGAGGAAAGGCTCGCCGCTCATCTGCGCAGCTGCCAGGCGCCGCACGGCGGCTGGCCGCTTTACTATGGCGGCGCGTTCGATCTGTCCTGCAGCGTCAAGGTCTACTATGCGCTGAAGCTCGCGGGCGACTCGCCCGATGCGCCGCACATGGCGCGGGCCCGCGCGGCGATTCTCGAGCGGGGCGGAGCCGCGCGCAGCAACGTGTTCACCCGCATCGCGCTTGCCCTGTTCGGCCAGATTCCCTGGCGCGGCGTGCCCTACATTCCGGTCGAGATCGTGCTGCTGCCCAGGTGGTTTCCGTTCCACCTCGACAAGGTTTCGTACTGGTCGCGCACGGTGATGGTGCCGCTCTTCGTCCTCACGACGCTCAGGCCGCGCGCGAAGAATCCCCGTCACATCGACATCCGCGAGCTCTTCACGACGCCTCCGGAGGAGGAGCCTCACTACTTTCGCCGCACGGGCTGGCTCAACCGCACGTTCCTCGCGCTCGATCGCTTGGGGCGCACGCTCGATCCGGTCATCCCGCGGAGCCTGCGCAAGCGCGCGATCGGGCGTGCGGAGCGCTGGGTCCTCGAGCGCCTGAACGGCGAAGGCGGCCTGGGGGCGATCTTCCCGGCCATGGTGAACGCGCTCGAGATGCTCGTCGTCCTCGGCTATCCGGCGAGCGACCCGCGGCGGGTGACCGCCAAGCGCGCCCTGGAGAAGCTGCTCGTCATGCGGGGCGCCTCGGCGTACTGCCAGCCGTGCGTCTCACCGGTGTGGGACACCGCACTCGCAGCCCTCGCGCTGTACGAGGAGGGCAGCGCCGCCGGTCGCGCGGCGGCGGGGCGCGCCCTCGATTGGCTCAAGCCCCTGCAGCTCACCGGCTCGGGCGATTGGCAGGTGCGCCGGCCGGGGCTCACCGGAGGCGGGTGGCCGTTCCAGTTCGAGAACGGCCACTATCCCGATCTCGACGATACCGCGGCGGTCGTCTGGGCCATGGACGCCGCGGGCCGGCCCGAGCGGTATCGGCAGTGCATGCGGCGCGCCCTCGATTGGCTGGTCGGCATGCAGAGCCGCAACGGCGGCTTTGCGTCCTTCGACGCCGACAACACCCACTACTACCTCAACGAGATACCGTTCGCAGATCACGGGGCGCTGCTCGATCCCCCGACGAGCGATGTGACCGGGCGCGTGGTTGCGGTGCTCGGCAGGATCGGCCTTCCCGAGCACCGGGGCGCGCTCGAGAGGGCACTCTCCTACCTTCGCGACGAGCAGGAACGGGACGGCTCGTGGTTCGGGCGCTGGGGGACGAATTACATCTACGGCACCTGGTCGGTGCTCACGGCCATCGTCCAGGCGGGCGTGGGCACCGAGGATCCGGCCGTGCGGCGCGCGGTCGCCTGGCTGCTCGCGAAGCAAAACGCCGACGGCGGGTGGGGCGAGAGCAACGACAGCTATGCCGACCCCGCGCTCGCCGGGGGGCCCGCGGAGAGTAATCCGTACCAGACGGCCTGGGCGCTGCTCGCGCTGCTCGCCGCGGGGGAGGCCGGCACGGAGCCCGTGCGGTGTGGCATCGACTACCTGCTCCGCACGCAGGGCGCGAACGGGCTGTGGAGCCATCCAACCTACACCGCCCCGGGCTTTCCGCGCGTGTTCTATCTCAAATACCACGGCTACTGTGCTTATTTCCCGCTCTGGGCGCTCGCCGCTCACCGCAACCGGCTCCCCGCCGGGAGCTGAAATCAAGCATCCGACGCTCGGGATCGTCGTGGCCCTTGCGACCGAGGCGCGTGCCCTGGGACGCCCGCTGCATCGGGCGGAGGGGCTCGCGAGACTTCGCGACGGCACCCTCATCGCCGTGAGTGGCATCGGCTGCGCAGCCGCGGCGCGAGGCTCGGAGAGGCTGATCGCCGCCGGCTCGACGGCGCTTGTGAGCTTTGGGCTCGCGGGTGCGCTCGATCCGGCGTTACCGCCGGGGGCCATCGTGGTGGCGGACCAGGTGCTTCTCGAGGGAAGCGATCGCTCCCTGGAGCCGCCGCCCACCTGGCGCCAGCGCGTCCACGAGTCCCTCCGAGCGCGCGGATTGCAGCCGCTCGAGCGCGGTGCCTTGCTCACGAGCGCTCGCATGCTCGCGGCGGTTGCCGACAAGGCGACTGCCTTTCGTGCAACGGGCGCGGCGGTCGTCGACATGGAGAGTTTCGCCGTGGGAGAGGTCGCGGCCACGCACGGCTTGCCCTTCATCGCAGTACGCGTCGTCGTGGATCGTGCGGCGGATGAGCTGCCGCGCGCACTCGAGGAGCTGACCGGCCCGAGCGGAGAGGTCTCCGTGGGGCGCCTCATCGCGCATCTGCTGGGCGCGCCCTCGGGCGTGGGGCCGGTGCTGCGTCTCGCGCGCCGTTACCGCGCGGCGAGGCGTGCCCTGCGTGACATCGCTCGCGCAGGCGCCCTGATCGCCCCGGCAAGCGGATGAAGGCCCTGGTGACCGGCGCTTCGGGGTTCGTCGGCGCGGCCGTCGCCCGGGCGCTCCTCGCGCGCGGCTGGCAGGTTCGCTGCCTTGCGCGCAGCGGCTCGAATCGGCGCAACCTCGAGGGTCTTGCGGTAGAGCTCGCCGTGGGCGACCTTCTGGATGAGGCCTCCCTCGAGCGGGCGCTCGAGGGTCGCGAGGCGCTGTTTCATGTCGCCGCGGACTATCGACTCGGGGCACCCGACCCCGAGCGCCTCTATCGAACGAACGTCGAGGGAACGCGCACCATCCTCGAGGCGGCGCGGCGCGCCCGCATCGAGCACATCGTTTATACGAGCAGCGTCGCAACGGTCGGGCTGCCCGCCGATGGCTCCCCGGGGGATGAGCAAACCCCCGTCGGGTTGCGCGACATGGTCGGCCATTACAAGCGCTCGAAGTTCCTCGCCGAGCAGCTCGTCCGCGACTGGTCTCGCGCGCACGGCCATGCCGTGATCGTCAACCCATCGACACCCATGGGGCCGGGCGATGTCAAGCCCACCCCGACGGGCCAGATCCTCGTCGATGCGGCCCGAGGGCGCACGCCCGCGTACGTGGACACCGGTCTCAACGTGGTGCACGTCGATGATGTTGCCGCGGGGCATCTGCTCGCGCTCGAGCGCGGCCGTGCAGGGGAGCGCTACATCCTAGGGGGCGAGAACCTCTCCCTCCGAGACATTCTGACGAGCGTCGCTGCGCTCATCGGGCGCAAGCCGCCGCGCATCCGCCTGCCGCACGCCCTCGTGATGCCGATCGCCTATGGCGCGCAGGCCTACACGCGGCTCACGGGTCGCCCGACGCGCATCACGGTCGAGGGCGTGCGCATGTCGCGCAAGCGCATGTTCTTCTCGAGCGCCAAGGCCGAACGCGAGCTCGGGTATCGGTGGCGGCCGGCACGCGAGGCGCTCGCCGATGCGGTACGGTGGTTCGAGCAGAACGGGTATCTGAGCTGATCGCGGGGACGTTCGCCGCCGCCGGTCATCAGATGCTCGCCGGCAGCACCCGGTACATCAGCCGGGCGAGGCTCGGAACGAGGCGGGGCCTGCGCAAGCGCGCGTCGTACTGGGCCATGCGTCGGTCGTTCTCCCGCAGGCAAGCCTCGAGCAGCTTGTGCAGCGTGATGTCGGCGCCGAGATCCTGGTGTGCGCTCAGCGTGAAGTTCTCGCTCGACGGGTTGCTGCCCTTGCCCATGGCGCGCGCCGTCTTCACCCGGCTTGCCACCTGCTTCAGCAAAATCCAGCCGCAGCGCAGTCGATACAGCGGGCGCCTCCAGTGGGCCAGCTGCGAGCGCCGGTACTTCACCCAGTTCACGAAGAACAGGATGTGGCGGGCTTCCTCCTGAACGACGGGCTCGAAGATCGCGATGAGCTCGGGCGCGAAATAGCCCGACTCGTGCGCGAGCGCGAACAGTCCGAAGGCGAAGAACGAGTCGAAGCATTCCCCGAAACCGGCGAAGAGGAAATCATGCTCGAGGGAGCCCGGCACGAACGGGGCTGGCTGATCGACCGCGATGCGGTACTGCGCCGTGAGCGCCGCGAGGAGCCGCGCGTGGCGCTGCTCCTCGAAGCCCTGCATCTCGATCGCTTTGCGGATCTGCGGATCGCTCTCGAGCGCGGTTGCCGCCGTGACCGTGCGCGAGGTGACGTGCTCGGTGGCGACGGCCTCGTTCCAGAAAGGCAGACGGGTGAGCTTGAGGAGCGCCTCGCCCGTCAGAGCGGGCCAGCGGATGGCCTCCGGCACGTAATGAACGTGGGTGTCGAGAAAGAATCGGGCGAGCACTTCCCGGTGCTCCGTCGACCCGATCTCGAGACTCGCCTCGGCTGCGCGCATCAATCGACCCTTTGGCAATTCGTTCTGTGCGACATTCTTTGCGATCACCGTGCCGGCGTCGCCCCCCTGTCGCTATTTTGTCTTCGATCAGGTCCTCCTGGGTAGTCCACGCCAACCCTCCGCCCACTGCCAGCTGATGAGCGCGGGCACCCCGAAGAGGATCTCCCGCATCCGCTTGACGAGCGAGAGGGTGATCGCCACGTCCGGAGGGAGTCCGAGCACTGCGCCGAGCCCGACGAGCCCCGCCTCCTGCACCCCGAGGCCGGCGGGCACGAGGAAAATGAACTGCCGCACCGCCTGGGTCAGGCTTTCGAGCGCGAGGCAGGCGTCGAAATCCAGCGGATGACCCAGCCAACGCAAGGCGAGCCAGGTCTCGAAGGTTCCCGAGACGAGGCCGCTCAGTTGCCAGAACACCGTGAGCGCGAGCCGACCGCGGGCCGCGTAGAGGCTGCGGATCTCGGCATCGAGGCGTTTCCATCCGCCGGGTGTATCCGAGCCTTCCGCGCTCGCCCAGCTCGCCGGGAGGGCGCCCCGCGAGAGGCGCACCATGCGCTGCAGCAGGCTCTCGAGGCGCTCGAAGACCGAGCCGTAGCGCAGCAAGGCCGCGAGCAGCGCAATGAGCGCAAGGCCGCTCCCGAGTCCGAGGGCGAGGCCGCCGAGCGGCCGGGCGCTTTGCGTCAGGCGCAACGTGAGCACCACCCCGAGGGTGATGAAGAGGTACTGGCTGACGAGCGTCAGCAAGAGCTCGATGACGACGCTCGCCGCTGCCGTGGTGTTCTCGATCCCGTGGGCGCTCAACAGCCGTATGCCCGCGATCTCTCCCCCGATGTTCGCAACGGGCAGCAGGCGGTCGACGGCCTCACGCACGGTCGCGATCCAGAAGAGCGTCGCCAGGGCTGGCGCGCGCGTGATGCGCCTGATGAGGATGCGCCACCCGAGCACATCGAGCACGAGCGGCACCGCGTGCAGCGGCACGAGGAGCAGCAGCACCCAACCGGCCGTCGTGAGCAGCGTGAGGATCGGCGGGCCGCCCGCTCGCACGATGAGCACGATCATCGCGGCGAGGCCGAGGATGAATGCGCTGCGCAGGACGAGCTTCATGCCGTGCGCCGGCTGGCGCTCGAGGTGGCCGCCAGCTCGCGAAAGCCACCCCGTTCGGCGCCGCTGCGCTCGATCGCCTCGCGCACGCGGGAGGAGAGCAGGGCGGCGAGCTCCGCGGCGTGACGGTATCCGGCCATGGAGGGGGCAATCGTCCCGGGCGCCGCGGCTGCGGGATGCAGATAGATCTCGGTCGCTCCTGCGGGCAGCCGCGCCAGAATCCCGAGCAGCGTCGACTCGTCCATCGCGCCGCTCGCAGCGATGCCGAAGACCCGGTCGTTGTGCGCGATTCCGGCCGCCGCCAGGCGCGCTCGCATGAG
>Ga0335074_10007180_pt1 | contig 15431 bp, 12 predicted proteins | sample Lox_Sample_23_FD_206715 | JGI IMG/M metagenome (GOLD analysis project Ga0335074, IMG submission 206715) | Soil microbial communities from Loxahatchee National Wildlife Refuge, Florida, United States - Lox_Sample_2.3 | ecosystem: Environmental > Terrestrial > Soil > Wetlands | place: USA... | reverse complement strand
TACCCGCCTCGCTCGGCCGTGAGCTGGCCGGCGAGTACCTCACGGCCCAGATGACCGTCGGCCGGGGATCGTCCAACGCGAAGGCGAAGCGGGATCTCGGCTGGGCGCCGCGCTACGCGACCTGGCGGGAAGGCTTCGGTGAATGGGCGAAGTCGGCGGAGTGAGCGCGACCGGGGACGTGCCGGGGGAAGCGCCGCTGAGCGAGGACTACGCCCGGCACCGCCCGCTGCTGTTCTCCATCGCCTACCGGATGACCGGCAGCGTCAGCGACGCCGAGGACATCGTCCAGGAGGCATTCGCCCGGCTGGCCCGGGCGCTTCGGAGCGGAACCACGGTGAGCGAGCCGAAGGCCTACCTCGCCACGGCGGCGACCCGACTGGCCCTCAACCACCTGAGGTCGGCCCGGCTGCACCGGGAGTCCTACGTCGGCACCTGGCTGCCCGAGCCGGTTCTGTCCGGCCCCGGTCCGGAGGAGCACGCGGAGATGGCCGATTCGCTTTCCATGGCGTTCCTTGTCGTGCTGGAGTCCTTGTCACCGGCCGAGCGGGCCGTGTTCCTGCTGCACGAGGTCTTTGCCTACGAGCACAAGGAGATCGCCGAGATGACGGGCACGTCGGTGGCGAACTCCCGGCAGGTCCTCGCCCGGGCGCGACGGCACATCAACGAGGGAAAGCCGCGCTTCGAGGCCTCCCGGGCGCAGCGCGAGGAGGTCGCGCTGCGGTTCTTCGCCGCGGCCAACGGCGGTGACCTGGACGGGCTGCTGCGGGCGCTGGCCCCGGATGCCGTGTACTACGGCGACGGCGGGGGCAAGGCACGGGCGCTCGCGGCACCCATGCACGGCCGGGAACGCATCGCCCGCTTCCTCGCCGGGCTGTTCCGGCAGATGCGCAGGCGCGAAGCCAGGGTCCGGTTGGTTGACGTCAACGGGCGGCCGGGGGCGGTCAGTTACGACGGCGACGGGCGCGTGGTGAACGTCTTCGCGCTGGACATCGCGGATGGCGTGGTGCAGGCCGTCCGCTGCGTGGTCAACCCGGACAAGCTCCGCCACCTAGGCGGGGTGTCGGAGCTGGCCACGAAGCCACCGGATCCGGACGCTCCGGCCCACTCTCAACGGCCCTAGGCAGCCACGGGCCGGCCTCACGTTTGAGCAGCCCGGGCCGTTTTCCCGGTGATGGTCAGCAACCCAGGAGGTGGCCATGGCTACGGCAGGCGCGGCAGTCCGCCCGCGGGCCGACGAACACGCGCGGCAGCCGGCGGCAGTTCACCGAGTATGCGCCGCAGATCCGGCTGGAATTCCTCGAGCGCAGCGGGTTTTTCTCCCACGTCGAGGAGCCCGATGCCGTCTTCGCGCTCGTCCGGGAATTCACCGGGCGTAAACGGCCCACGCGCCATTGCGCGCGAGAGATAGGATTGGCGCGCCCATCAGTGACCAGGCGAGGATGGCCAATGAAGCAGCCCGCGCCGGAACGTTCATCTTGTGCGTTGCTCAGCCAGTTGCGCACGATAATGGAAGACGGGACAGCGGCCACGGCGGAGGATCGTTACCGTCACCTGCTCGGCGCATTCCGCGCCACCGGGGCCGCCGAAATCAATACCCTGCTGGCCATCCCCGAGCAGCTCAGCCTGGCCTCGGACTACGTACACGCCGTGCTCGACGACCTCGACGAACGGCGTCCCGTCGCGGCCACCGAGCTGCACGGCGTGCTCGGCGCCGCCGTGGGCCCGATCCTGGTTGGCTGGCCCGAATGACACAAGACATCTAGACGTATCCATTTAGCAATGGCAACACCCGGGCATGGCACAAGCATCGGGCTGGACATATTTCGATCTTAGTTGGCCTAATAGCGGCGGGGTGCCCGAAATCCGGCCTTCCGCCCTTGTGCCGGGGGCGGAGCACGAGAGCCGAGACGGCGAGCTAGCTTTATTGTGTGCCCTTGCGAAGTTATCTTGACGGCCGCGTTTTTGCCGAGGTGGCCGATGGACGCATTATGCCCAGCCCACCCGGGCCCTCCGGCCAGCTGATCGTCGGGCTGCACGGGTGGGGACGCGATCATCGCGATTTCCCGGCCGTGCTGGGCGGATACCCGCACCTGCTGGTCGATCTGCCGGGATTCGGTGTCTCGCCGCCGCCGGCCGCGACCTGGGGAGCGGCCGACTACGCCTCCTGCGTGGCGGCGGTGCTCGAGGAGCACGCCGCGGCTGCCCCGCCGCAGACGCAGCCGCCGCTCGTGGTCGGGCACAGCTTTGGCGGGCGGGTCGCGGTGTGCCTGGCCGCGAGTCGGCCCGACCTGGTCCGCGCGCTGGTCCTGTGCGGGGTGCCGCTGCTGAGGTCACCGGGCGAGAGCAAGCCAGCCGTCAGCTACCGGCTCGGCCGCAAGGCCCGCCAGCTGGGCCTGCTGAGCGAGCGCCGTTTTGAGGCCATGCGCCGGGCCAGGGGCTCCGCCGACTACAACGCCGCCATCGGGGTGATGCGCAGCATCCTCGTGCGGGTGGTCAACGAGTCATACGACGCGCAGCTCGCCGCGATTCGCTGCCCGGTGGCGCTGCTGTGGGGCGGCAACGACCGGGCCGTGCCGCCCAGCATGGCCGACAAGGCCAGCCGGCTGCTCACCGTGCCGGCCATCGCCGACATCGTCGACGGCGCCGGGCACGACGTGCACCTGGAGGCGCCCGACCGGCTCGTGGCCATGATCGATGAGGTCATCCAGACGCCGGGGAGCGTGCCGCGATGCTGACCGTCCCGCTGATCGCCGTTTCGCTGATCGCGCTCGTGATCGCCGACTTCCGCTGGCTGCGGGTCATGCAGCGGGAGCACTATATTCCCGGTTCCGCGGCCACCGTGGCCTTGCGCTGGGCGCGCAAGCGCCCGCCCAACCAGGTCCTCGCGCCGGCGGGTGGCCTGGCCGCGCTGCTGGCCCTGTTCGGGCGGCCGCAGGCCGTCGCGCTCGGTGCCGCTGTCGTCGCCGCCGTCGCCGTCGCGCTGTTCCCGGCGGGCATGCCGCTGCTGGTCCGGGAGCAGCGGCTCGTCCGCACGCCGCGGCTGACCAGGCTGGCCGCGTGCGCGCTCGTCATGGAGGCGGTCATCGCCGCCGCGGTGGTGTCGCTCGGCGCGCCGGGGGCGGCGGCGGTGCTCGCGGCCGCCGTGCCGGCCGTGATCGATGCGGCCGCCCTGGTCATGCACCCGGTCGAGGCGCGGCTGGCCCGCAAGTACCGCACCAGCGCCGAGGCCACGCTGAGCCGGGTCGCCCCGCGGGTGATCGCGGTGACCGGCTCGTACGGCAAGACCTCGACCAAGAATCACATCGCCGACCTGCTCGCGGGCAGCTTCGACGTGGTCGCCAGCCCGGCCAGCTTCAACAACGACTCCGGCCTGTGCCGGACCGTCAACCAGCATCTCGGACCGCATACCCAGGTCCTCGTCGCCGAGATGGGCACTTACGGCCCGGGCGAGATCCGCGGCATGTGCTCCTGGGTCAAGCCGGAGATCGGGATCATCACCGCGATCGGCCCGATGCACCTGGAGCGCATGAAGACCCTGGACAACGTCGTCCGGGCCAAGTCCGAGATCCTCGAGGGCGTCAGGGTGGCGATCCTGAACGTCGACGACGAGCGCCTGGCGAAGCTGGCGGAGCGGGTGGCCGGGCCCGAGGTCTGGCGCTGCGGCACCCGCCGCCAGCGCGACCTCACCGTGTCGCTGGAACGCGAGAACGGGAGCGTCACGGTCCGCTTCCACGGCGAGGCGATCGGCTCCTTCCCCATCCCGGCCGGGCTGCACCTGCCGAACATCGGCTGCGCCGTGGCCGCCGCGCTCGCCGCCGGCGGGCCGCAGGACCGGGTGGTCGCCAGGCTCGGCGAGCTGTCGGCGCCCGCGCACCGCGCGGTCAAGGGCGTGGCCGACAGCGGCGTCGTGGTCATCGACGACACCTACAACTCCAATCCCGAAGGCGCCGCCCGCGCCCTCGAGATGCTCGAAGCCGCGACCAGGGGTGGGGGCGGGGAAGGCGGAGGCAGCGGCGGGGCCCGCCGGAGCCGCCGCGCCGTGGTCACCCCGGGCATGGTCGAGCTCGGCCCAGACCAGGACGAGGCGAACCGGGAATTCGCAGCCGCGGTGGCCAAGGCCGACGCCGTCCTGGTCGTGGTCGGCTGGACCAACCGGCGCGCGCTCATGGCCGGGGCCGAAGACGGCGAGATCGTCACGGTCGGCTCCCGGTCCGCCGCGCGGGACTGGGTCAGGTCGAATCTCGGCGCCGGGGACGGCGTGCTGTGGGAGAACGACCTGCCAAATCACTACCCATGATCAACAAGGGAGAATCGCATGGAGGCTGAGGCCAAGGTCGGAGTCATCTTCGGCGGCCCCGGACCCGAACACGACGTGTCGGTGCTGACCGGGCTCCAGGCGGAGCGGTGCCTGAACGACAACGGCACCAGTGCCACCGGGATCTACTGGAGCAAGGACGGCGACTTCTGCGACGTCGGCGCCGGCCTGGAGGGCGTGAGCTTCCGGGATGGCGTCCCGGCCGGTTCCGAGCCGCTCGAGCTGCATCTGGGCCGCGAACGCGGCTTTTACCGCCATCGCAGGCTCGGCCGGCCCGCTGGCGTCACGTTCAAGGCCGTCGTGGTCTGCTGTCACGGGGCGCCGGGCGAATGCGGGCGCCTGCAGGGACTGCTGGACCTGGTCGGGGTGCCCTACACCGGCCCGAGCCAGGCCAGCGCGGCGCTCGGGATGGACAAGCTCGCGTTCGCGGCCGTGGCCGAGCGGGCGGGCGTCAGCGCGATCCCGAGGCTGGACCTGGCCGCCGCTGACGAGCCCGCGCTCGGGGCGCTGGGCACGCCGCTGATCGTGAAGCCGCGGTTCGGCGGGTCGTCCATCGGCGTTGAGCTGGTCGATGACGCCGACAGCGCGCGGGCGCTGGTCAGGTCCAGCCCGCTGTACGCGGCCGGCGCCCTGGTGGAGCCGTTCCTCAAGGGCTGGTACGACATCAACATCGGCGTCAGGACCTGGCCGGAGCTCCGGCTGTCCCCGATCGAGCGGCCGATCCGGCGGTCCGGCCCGCTGCTGTCCTACGAGGACAAGTACGTGCCGGACGAGGGCATGGCCGGCGCGGCGCGCGAGCTGCCCGCCGACCTCACCACGGACGTGGCCGCGGCCGTGGTGAGCCAGGCGTCGTCGATCGCGGAGGCCGCTGCCGTGCGCGGGGTCGCGCGGATCGACTTCATGACCGACGGCGCCAACGTGCTGGTGAATGAGATCAACACGATTCCCGGCTCGCTGGCCCGGTACCTGTGGATCCGGCCGGAGATACCGTTCTTCCGGCAGCTCACCGAGCTGATCGACGAGGCCGTGACCCGGCCCGCCTACCAGCCGGTCTGCGCCGGCGCCGACGGCCGGCTGCTGCGCAGCGCCTCCTCGGTGGCCGCGAAGCTGGCCTGAGCCTGGGCCGCTGCTGGGGGTGTGGCTAGCGCACCCATGCGGGTGGCCCTGACACCATGGCCCCGTGCCGGGCGCGCCTGATTAGGTGAGTCTGTGCGGCCGCGGAACTTCCGGACGCGGCCTGGGCCGGGGGGTCAGCATAGACGTGGCAATTACGTGGCTGCGGCTCGAGACGCGGCGCCGGTGGGGGTCGCTGCTCGTGCTCGCGCTGCTGGTGGCGCTCGCCGCGGGGACGGTGCTGACGGCGGTCGCCGGGGCACGGCGCGGGCAGACCGCGTACGACCGGCTCTGGTCACGCACGCTCCCGGCGACCGTCGGCGTGCTCGCCAACCAGCCGGGCTTTGACTGGTCCAAGGTGGAGGCGCTGCCCGAGGTCACCGCCGTCGGCCTGTTCGTCGTCTACTCCGGGGCCGCGGTCTATCCCGGGTCACAGACCAGTTCCGGCGAGGCCGATCTTGGGTTCCCTCCGGCCAACGCCGCGCTGACGAGCACCGTGGAGCGGCCGGTCGTGCTGCAGGGGCGCCGGGCCGACCCGGCCCGGGTGGACGAGGTGATGGCGACCCCGCACTACATGTCAACCCACCACCTGCTGGTAGGCGACCGGCTGACCGTGCACCTGTCGTCGCCCGCTCAGGCCGCAGCGGGGTTTGACGCGTCGAGCGGCGAGCCGCTGGGCCCGCGGCTGACCGTCCACATCGTGGGGGTGATCCGCTCCCCGTTCTTCATGGACCAGCCGGGTGACGGCGGCGGAGTGGTCGCGACCTACGGCTTCTTCCGGAAATACCACCGCTTCATCATCGGCAGCAACAGCGCGCTCACCGCCAGCTACGTCAACGCGCTGATCAGGCTGAAGGGCGGCGAGAGGGAGATCCCCGCATTCCGTGCCGACCTGGCCCGGGTGACCGGCCGGTCGGACATCGACGTGCTGGACGACGCCGACTGGCTCGCCGAGCCGGTCCGCAAGGCCACCGGGTACGAGGCCGCGTGCCTGTTCGCGTTCGGGCTGGCGGCGCTGCTGGCCGCGCTGTTCCTTGTCGGCCAGGCGGTCGCCAGGTACGCCTCGGGCGGCGCCGCGGACCTGCAGGTCCTGAAGGCGGTGGGGCTGACCAGGCGGCAGGCGGCGGCGTGCGCCGCGATCGCGCCGGGCCTGGCGGCGGTGGCCGGTGCGGGGGCCGGCGCGGCCGCCGCGATCGTCGCCTCGCGGTGGATGCCGATCGGCATCGCGTCACTCGCCGAGCCCGACCCGGGGTTCAGCGCCGACTGGCTGGTCCTGGGCACCGGCTGGGCCATCGCGGTGGTGCTGGTCGCCGGCGGCACCGCCCTGCTCACCCGGTCCGCGCTGACCACCGGGAAGCGCCGCGCGGCACCCTCCGGCTCGACGGTCGCGAGGGCGGCGGCCGGGGCCGGGCTGCCCGTAGCGACCGTGGTGGGCGCCCGCTTCGCGTTCGAGCGGGGCTACGGCCGTTCCGCCGTGCCGGTGCTTCCCGCGATCATGGGCGCGGTCGCCGGGGTGCTCGGCGTGCTCGCGGCGTTCACGTTCTCCGCGGGCGTGTCCGACGCGATCGCCAACCCGGCCCGGTTCGGGATCACCTGGCAGCTGGAGACGTTCTTTGGCGCCGACGGCCAGGACTTCGGCCCGGCTGCCCAGGTGGAGCACGCCACGGCCGCGAGCCACCTCGTCAGCGGCTACCTCGACGTGCGCATCGGCGGTGCCCAGGCGAAGGGCGTGTCCATCGAGAGCTTCACCTACACGCCCGTGGACGGCAAACGGGTGCCCGTGGTGCTGACCTCGGGCGGTATGCCGCACCGCCCGGACCAGATCACGCTGGGACCCACCACCGCCCGCGAGCTGGGCGCCGGCGTCGGGTCAGCGCTGCGGCTCACCGGCGGCCCGCGGACACGCACCATGACCGTGTCCGGCATCGGCTTCGTCCCGGCCGGGCCGCACAACGACGATGACCAGGGCGCCTGGCTCACCGCGGCCGGGTTCGACCGGCTGTTCTTGGGCGCGCACTACGCCTTCAAGTTCCACGCCGCCCTGGTTGCGCTCAAGCCGGGCGTCGCCACGGACACGGCCGCCCGCACGCTCACCACCACAGCCGCGGCCATCAAGGGCGGCGGCGCGTTCCCGTTCACGCCGGCCGGCGGGGGGCCCGTGCAGGCGCTCAGGGACCTCGAGGTGCTGCCGACCGCGCTCGGCGGCTTCCTCGCGCTGCTCGCCGCCGGCGCCGTCAGCTACGCGCTCACCACAACCGTGCGCCGCCGCGCTCACGAGCTCGGCGTGCTGCGGGCGCTGGGGATGACCACCCGGCAGGCACGCCTGGTGATCATCACGCAAGCGACCGTGCTGGCGGTGGTTGGCCTGGCGGCGGGCATCCCGCTCGGACTGCTGGCCGGCCGCGGCATCTGGCGCGTGGTCGCCAACTTCACCCCGCTGGCCTACCACCCCCCGTTCTCCCCGTGGGCGCTGGCCCTGATCGCCCCGGCGGCGCTGGTGGCCGCGAACGCGCTGGCCCTGCCGCCGGGCTGGCGCGCCGCCCGGCTGCGGCCCGCCCGCATCCTGCGCAAGGAGTAGGGGCCACTTCCCGGGGGCCCCAGTCATCCGTGGAGACGATGCGATCCTCCCCCACCGGTCGTAGCTGAAGATCGCCGCTCCCGCCGATGCGGGCCACGGTGCGTTCGGGGTTCCTTGGATGCACGAACGCACGAAGGGAACTCGCGATGATCGAGGCACGGGGACTGACGAAACGCTACGGGGACAAGGTTGCCGTCGACGACCTGTCGTTTACGGTGCGGCCCGGCCGGGTGACCGGCTTCCTCGGGCCGAACGGCACCGGCAAGACCACGACGATGCGGATGATCCTCGGGCTTATCGGGGTCCTGCGCACCGGCCCGGAAGAACCGCCGCTCGCCCCGGCGCCGGCGGCCGCCGAGATTGCCCTGCTGGTGGCCCAGGCCCGCGAGTCTGGCATGCGGGTCAGCCACACGACGGAGGGTGCCGTCCGGCCGCTGCCCGCCGGGCTGTCGCTGGCGGCGTACCGGATCGTGCAGGAGGCGCTCACCAACGTGCGCAAGCACGCGGGCCCGGAGGCGGCGGCGGAGGTGACGGTGCGCTACGGCGAGGACGAGCTGATCGTCCGCGTTGCCGGGGCTCGACGGCATCGAGGCCACCCGGGAAATCTGCCGGTCCGGCGACCGCCCCCGGGTACTCATCCTCACCACCTTCGACGTGGACGAGTACGCGTTCGCCGCCTTGCGCGCCGGGGCCAGCGGGTTCCTGCTGAAGTCGGCCCCGCCGGAGGAGCTCCTGTACGCCATCCGCAGCGTCCACATCGGCGACTCGGTGGTGGCCCCGTCCACCACGCGCCGCCTGATCGGCCGCTTTCTGCCGCACCTCCCGGTCACCGGCGAGCCGCCGCCAGGCCTCGCCGGCCTCACCGCGCGGGAACGTCAGGTGCTGGCCGAGGTCGGCTCCGGGCTGTCCAATGCCGAGATCGCCGCGCTGCTACACATCTCCGAGGCCACGGTCAAGACCCACTTACGCGTACGAGACCGGCCTGGTTACCCCCCAGGGCCGCGTCACCGTGTCACCCCCGCGGTGAGGCCGTGGACGCCCAGGGTTTCAGCCGGATAGCGCCGCGCAGGTCACTTCCACGCGAACACCGGCTGCTCGAAGTGGGCTACCCGGGTGGCCAGGCCGTGCAGCCCGACCTGGCAGAACTGGTAGATGACCGCGGCCGTCGGCGCGTGCAGCCAGCCGCCCTCGATGGGCAGCTGGATCACCGGTGCCGGTGACTCGGGGATGCTGATCAGCCGCGGCTCGACGTCGAAGCGGGCCACCGGCATCACGTAGATCCGGGCGACCTCGGCGGCCGGCCCGCGCATGTCCGGGCTGGCCGGGCCGCCCCACACGACGATCGGGGTGATCAGGTAGCCCGACCGGGTGGGATAGTCGTCGAGCACGCCGAGGACGTCACCCGGCGCGACCCGCACGCCGGTCTCCTCGTGCAGCTCGCGAAGCGCCGCATCCGTGGCGGACTCCCCCGCGTCGCGGCGCCCGCCGGGCAGCGCCCACTGGCCGGCGTGCGCCCGCAGGGTCGGCGTCCTCCGGGTCATCAGCAGGCAGCAGGCGTCCGTGCCCGGCTCGGCGACCACGCAGACGGCGACGGACGCGGGGCTGCGGCCGTCCAGCGGCAGCGCGGCGCGCTCGAAGCTGGCCAGGTTCGCGGCGATTTCCGCGCGGCTATCGGTGGAGGACATTGACTCGCTGAACGATTCGCGGGGCGCCCGTCTTCCCGCGGAGGCCAGGAGCTTAAGCTGACGCCGTCCGACAAGATCGGGGAGGCGGGCATGCCGACACCGGCCGTGAGCGATCCAGCTGCCGGGCCGGTGGTGCTCGACGCGCCCCGCCGGGCCGAGGCCATGGACCGGGCCGGGCCAGCGGCCGAGCGGCTCGCCGCGGCCGGGGTCACGATGGTGGCTCTCTCCTGGATCGACAACGCGGGCGTCGGGCGGGCCAAGACGATCCCGCTGGGCCGCCTGGAACGCGCGGCCGGGTGGGGCGTCGGGATGTCGCCGGTGTTCGACGTGTTCCTCGTCAACGACGCGATCACCACGAGCCCGCACATCGGCGGCCCCGGCGGCGACCTGCGGCTCGTCCCCGAGTTGGACCGGCTGACCGTGCTCGCCGGGCAGCCCGGGTGGGCCTGGGCGCCGGTCGACCGGTACACCCAGGAGGGCCGGGTCTACGCCGGATGCCAGCGGTCGTTCGCCCGCCGCATGGCCGCCCGGGCGCGCGAGCTTGACCTTGAACTACGGATGGCCTTCGAGATCGAGTGGGCGCTCGGCACGGGCGCGGGCGAGACGGGCGAGACGGGCGTGGCCGATCGGGAGTTCCGGCCCGCCTGCACGGGCCCGGCCTACGGCATGACCCGGGTGATCGAGCTGTCGGACTACGGCCGCGAGGTCGCGGGGGCGCTCGAGCGGCAGGGGCTCACGGTCGAGCAGTTCCACCCGGAGTACGCGGCCGGGCAGCTCGAGATCTCCGTGGCCGCCACCGATCCGGTGGGCGCGGCCGACGACAGCGTGCTGGTCCGGCAGACCATCCGCGCGGTGTCCGCGCGGCACGGCTACCGGGCCTCGTTCGCGCCGTCGGTGGTCGCCGGGTCGGTCGGCAACGGCGGCCACGTGCACCTGAGCGTCTGGCGGGACGGCCAGAACCTGCTGGCCGGCGGCCACGGGCGGCACGGCCTCACCGCCGAGGGGGAGGCGTTCGCCGGCGGCATCTTCGGCGCGCTGCCCGCGCTCTGCGCGGTCGGGGCGCCGAGCGTGGCCAGCTACCTGCGCCTGGTGCCCTCGCACTGGGCCGGGGTGTACCAGTGCTGGGGGCGGGAGAACCGGGAAGCGGCGCTGCGCCTGGTCACCGGGTCGGCCGGGGAGCAGGACACCAGGGCCAACATCGAGATCAAATGCTTCGACCTGGCCGCGAACCCGTACCTGGTGGCCGGTTCGCTGATCGCGGCCGGCCTTGCGGGCCTGACGTCCGGCGCCACGCTCCCGCCCGAGATCGACGGCGACCCGGCCGGCCTCTCCCCCGCCGAGTTCGCCGGCCGAGAGCTCCGCCGGCTCCCGCGGACGCTGGCGGAGGCTTCCGACTGCCTTGAACGCGACGCCGTGCTCCGATCGGCCATGGGCGAAGCGCTGGCCGAGGCGTTCCTGGCCGTGCGGCGCGGTGAGGCCGAGACGTTCGCAGGGGCGAGCCCGGACGAGATCGTCGCGCAGACGAGATGGCGGTGGTGACGAATGACAATGCCGGAGACTGCCCTTCCCCTGATCGACCATCACGTCCACGGCGCGGTCACGGCCACTCTGGACGGCGCCGGGGTGATGAGCCTGCTCTCCGAGGCGGCCTGGCCGGCGCCGCCGGGCACGTCCGCGTTTGACAGCCAGCTCGGGTTCGCGGTGCGCCGCTGGTGCGCGCCGCTGCTCGACCTCGAGCCCTCCGTGCCCCCCGCTGTCTACCTGGAGCGCCGCGCCAAGCTCGGGTCCGACGAGGTGAGCGAGCGGCTGCTGCGCGCCGCCGGCGTGCAGGCGTGGCTGGTCGACACCGGCTACCAGTCCGACGAGGTGCAGACGCCGGCCGAGCTCGCCGGCGCCAGCGGGGCGCCCGCCTACGAGATCGTCCGGCTCGAGGCCGTGGCCGAGCGGGTGGCGCGCGGCGGGGTGCCCGCCTCGGGCTACTCGTCCGCGTTCACCGGCGCGCTGTCGGCCGCGGCCCGCGGCGCGGTCGGGCTCAAGTCGATCGCCGCCTACCGGTACGGCCTCGACTTCGACCCGTGGCGTCCTAGCCCGGTCGAGGTCACGGCCGCCGCCGACCGCTTCCTGCGCGCGCTGGACGGCGACCCTTCGGCCCGCCTCGAGGACCCGGTGCTCATCCGGCACGCGATCTGGGCCGGCGTGGATCTCGGGCTGCCGCTGCAGTTCCACGTTGGCTTCGGCGACCCCGACGTGCGCCTGCACCGGGCCGACCCGTCGCTGCTGCACGACTTCCTGCTGGCCACACGGGCCACCGGCACGCCGGTCATGCTGCTGCACTGCTACCCGTTCCACCGCCGGGCCGGGTATCTCGCGCACGTGTTTCCGCACGTGTACATGGACGTCGGCGAGGCGCTGAACCACGTCGGGGCGCGCAGCGCCGCCGTGCTCGCCGAGGCACTCGAGCTCACCCCGTTCCACAAGATGCTCTACTCGTCGGACGCGTTCGGCCTGCCCGAGCTGCACTACCTCGGCGCGGCCGGGTTCCGCCGCGACCTGGCGAGTGTGACCGGGGCGTTCGTCGCCGACGGCGCCTGGTCCGCCGCGGACGCCGAACGCGTCGGCCACCTGGTCGGGAGCGCCAACGCGCGCCGCGTGTACCGCCTGGACGAGCGTTGACCGCCGCGGGCCCGGCGCCGGCCGGTTCCGGCGCGGCACCCACCAACCCCGGCCCCGCACCCATTAACCCCGGCCCCCCACTCACCAACCCCGGCCTGGCGGCGGAGCTGCGCGCCGCGCTGGACATCGAGCTAACCGGCGCGCTCGCGCTCCGCCACGACCTGCACGCCAGCCCGGAGCTGTCCGGATCCGAGCATCAGACCGCGGCCACGGTCGCCGCGGCGCTCGGGGAACCGGACGCTCCCTCGGTCGCCGGCACCGGCAGGCTGATCAGGATCGGGCCGGCCAGCGGACCGTGCATCGCGGTGCGGGCCGAGCTCGACGCCCTGCCGGTCGTGGAGCAGACCGGCGTGTCCTGGGCGTCGGCGAACCGCACAATGCATGCGTGCGGACACGACGTCCACCTCGCGGCGCTCGCCGCGCTGGGCCGGGCGGCGCGCAGCGTCGCGGCCACGGCTGGCCTGCCCGCGGCCATGCTCGCCGTGCTCCAGCCGCGCGAGGAGGCCTACCCGTCCGGCGCGAGGGACATCGCGGTCGCTGAGGCATTCACCGCGCAGCGGCCCGCCGCGGTGATCGGCGCGCACCTGCAGCATCAGGTGCCGGCCGGTACCGTCAGCGCCGCGCCCGGCACGGTGAACGCGTCGGTCGACGACTTCGAGATCCGCGTCGACGGCGTCGCCGGTCACGCGGGATACCCGCACCTGGCGGTCGACCCGGTGCCCGCGCTCTGCCAGACCGTTGTGGCGCTGCAGCAGGCCGCCAGCAGGCGCACGGACCCGACGCACGCCGTTGTGGTGTCGGTCGGCATGCTGCAGGCGGGCCAGGCGACGAACGTCATCCCTGGCTCCGCCTCAGCCCGGGGAACCCTGCGCGCGCTCGACCCCGCCGACCGGCCGCGGCTGCGCGACTGGCTGCGGGAGATCGCGGAGCACACCGCCCGCTCGTACGGCTGCCAGGCCACCGTGACGATCGAGGAGAGCGAGCCCGCACTGGTCAACAGCGAGACGCTCGCCGTGGCGACGTGGCCGGCGCTCCGCGAGGCCGGATTCGGCATCGACACCTCGTTCCGGTCCTGCGGCGCGGATGACTTCTCGTTCTACTCCCCCGTCGCGCCGATCTTGATGCTGTTCGTCGGCTCTGGGGGCGCGTTCACCCTGCACCATCCGAAATTCCTGCCCCCCGACGACGCGGTCGGCCAGGTAGCCAGCGTCATGCTGGCCGGCTACCTGGCCGCCCTGACCCTTCTCTTATCGGCCCTCTTGCTCGCCGCCGCCAGGAGCCCTGCGAGATTGGGGAATCCTGTCAGTCGATACGGCTGACGCGTTACCCCGCCAATCCGATCTTGGGCGGCGCCTCCGTACATAGCGAAACTATATAGATTGAGCTATGCTTATGGGCTATGGCGAATGAAGACTCGGCTACCAGCGCCGATAGCCGGATCGCAATCGGGGAAGCGCTCTACGGGCTGGTGACGCTCGCGGTCAAGAACGGGCCGCGGGAGATCAGCCTCACCGCCGCCTCCACGCTGGCCACGCTGGACCGGACCGGCGCCCGGCGGCTCACCGACCTCGCGGTGATCGAGGGAGTCACCCAGCCGTCGATGAGCGTGCTGGTGACCGGGCTCGAGCAGGCGGGCCTGGCCGAACGGCGGCCCGACCCGGCCGACAAGCGCGTGGTGCTCGTGGGGTTGACACCGGCCGGGATCGAGTACATCCACGCCCGGCGCCGCGCGGGCGCCGCGACATTCGCAGATCTGATCGACAAGCTTCCCGGCGACGAGGCGGCGGCGCTGGTGGCCGCCGTTCCCGCGATGAACCGTCTCCGCGAACTCGACAGCGAGCGCAGGGCCGCGGCCGCGGGCCTGAACGCGACGCTTCGCACCAATCCCGCGGACCGGGCCCGGTGAGCGCGGTTCACGCCGGCCGGGCGGACGCCGGTCACGCCGCGCCGGTCAACCCGTTCCGCCAGCCCAAGGCCGTCTACGCGGTCGCGTTCGCCTGCGTGGTCTCGTTCATGGGCATCGGGCTTGTTGACCCGATCCTGCCGGCCCTGTCCAAGCAGCTGAAGGCCTCACCGAGCCAGGTCGAGCTGCTGTTCACCAGCTATCTCGTGGTGACCTCGGTGGCCATGCTGATCACCGGGTGGGTGTCCAGCCGCATCGGCGGCAAGCGGACCCTGATCGCCGGGCTCGTCCTGATCGTCGCGGGCAGCGCGGCGGCGGGCGCGTCGCACTCGATCGGGGAGATCATCGGCTTCCGGGCGGGGTGGGGCCTCGGCAACGCCCTGTTCATCGCCACCTCGCTGGCGGTGATCATCGGCGCGGCGTCCGGCGGGTTCACCGGCGCGATCATCCTGTACGAGACCGCGCTGGGTGTCGGCATCGCCATGGGCCCGCTGGTCGGCGGCGAGCTGGGCGGGATCAGCTGGCGCGGCCCCTTCTTCGGCGTCACCGTGCTGATGTCGATATCGCTGATCGCGACCATCGCGTTCGTCGACAAGACCCCGCAGCCGACACGAAAAACCTCGATCACCGAGCCACTGAAGGCGCTGAAGCACCGCGGCCTGCTGGTGATGAGCCTCACCGCGCTGTGCTACAACTGGGGCTTCTTCACCCTGCTCGCGTACACCCCGTTCCCGATGCACCTGGGCATCCACGAACTCGGGTACGTGTTCACGGGCTGGGGCATCCTGGTCGCGATCTTTGCGGTGTTCGTTGCGCCGCGCGCGCAGCGGCGCTTCGGCACGCCGAAGTCCCTCTACGTGAACCTCGCGCTGCTGGCCGTCGACCTGGTCGTGATCGCGGCGTTCACGACGTCGCAGATCACGCTCGTCATCGCGGTGATCGTCTCCGGCGCTTTCGTCGGGCTGAACAACACGCTCACCACACAGTCCGTGATGCTCGTCTCCCCCGTCGAGCGGCCGATCGCGTCCGCCGCCTACGGCTTCGTTCGGTTCATCGGCGGCGGCCTGGCCCCGTACTGCGCGGCCCGGCTGGCCGCCGCCTTCAACGTGCACGTGCCGTTCTATCTGGGCGCTGGCACCGTCGTTCTCGCGATCGTGATCCTGT
>Ga0335074_10007179_pt1 | contig 15431 bp, 14 predicted proteins | sample Lox_Sample_23_FD_206715 | JGI IMG/M metagenome (GOLD analysis project Ga0335074, IMG submission 206715) | Soil microbial communities from Loxahatchee National Wildlife Refuge, Florida, United States - Lox_Sample_2.3 | ecosystem: Environmental > Terrestrial > Soil > Wetlands | place: USA... | reverse complement strand
GGCGACGAGCCGATCTTCACCGACGGGCCCTTCCTCGAGTCCAAGGAGTATCTCGCCGGCTTCTGGATGATCGAAGCCGCCGACCTCGACGTGGCGCTCAAGCTGGCCGCGGCGGGGTCGAAGGCCTGCAACCGGAAGGTCGAGGTGCGGCCGGTCCTGTGAGCGTGGCCGACGTCGGGGATGCGGTCACCCGGGCGCACCACGAGGAGTGGGCCCGGGTGGTCGCCTCCCTGACCAGGCGTTTCGGTGACCTCGACATCGCCGAGGAGGCGGCGGCCGAGGCGTTCACGACCGCCGTCGAGCGATGGCCCGCCGACGGCGTGCCCCCCAACCCGGGCGCCTGGCTGACCACCACCGCCAGCCGCAAGGCCATCGACCGGATCCGGCGCGAGAACAAGCGCGATGACAAGCACAGGGAGGCTGAGCTGATGCGCGACGACGACCCGCCCGAGCCGCTGGGCGCCATCGACGACGAGCGGCTCCGGCTGATCTTCACCTGCTGTCACCCGGCGCTCGCGATGGAGACCCGGGTGGCGCTGACGCTCCGCATGGTCGCCGGGCTGACCGTCGCGGAGATCGCCCGTGCGTTCCTGGTACCCGAGACCACGATCGGGCAGCGGATCACCCGCGCGAAGGCCAAGATCAAGGCGGCTCGCATCCCGTACCGGGTGCCGTCCGCCGAGGATCTCCCGGCACGCGTTTCCGGCGTGCTCACCGTCCTGTTCCTCGTCTTCAACGAGGGCTACCTCGCGACCGGCCCCGGCACCGATCCTGTCCGCCACGACCTGACCGCCGAGGCGATCCGGCTCGCTCGCCTGATCCGCGCCCTGCTGCCGCGGGACGGTGAGGCGGCCGGGCTGCTGGCGCTGATGCTGCTCACCGACGCCCGCCGCGCCGCGCGGGTGTCGGCGAGCGGCGAACTGGTCTCCCTTGGAGAGCAAGACCGCGGGACCTGGGATACGGCGCTGATCGCCGAGGGGCACCGGCTGGTGCGCGAGCGGCTGTCCGCCGCGGCCGCGGGCGTGCCGCCAGGCCGCTATCAGATCCTCGCGGCGATCAGCGCCGTGCACACCTCCGCCCGCGACGTCCGTGACACCGACTGGTCGCAGGTCATCGCCCTCTACGACCAGCTCGTCCGCCTCGACCCGTCACCCATCGTGGCCCTCAACCGGGCCATCGCGGTCGCCGAGCTTGACGGCCCGGAGGTGGCGCTGGCGGCTGTCGATCGTCTCGAGGGCAAGCTGGCCGGCTATCACGCCTACCACGCGACCCGCGCCGACCTGCTGCGCCGGCTGGGCCGCGGTCAGCAGTCGCGCGCGGCGTACGACAAGGCCATCGAGCTGGCGGGCAACACCGCGGAGACCGTCTCCCTGACACGCCGCCGCGACCAGCTTGGGTAGCACGCGTTTCCGCGGAAACGTGGCCCTCAGGAACCCGCCTGTGCTGACAGCCGGAAGGGCCGGAGTGTCTCGCGGAGCCTTCGCGCGAGCAGCGACGGCTCGGCCACGGCGGGGAAGTGGCCGCCGCGGTCATGCTCGTCCCAGGAGGAGATCGTGAAGTACCGTTCGGCAAGCTGCCTGGGGGGCTTGGGAAACGGGACGATCTCGCCGCCGAAGATGTCGATGGCTGTTGGCACCGGCGCGGGGTCGTCGGCCGGCAGGGCGGCCGCGGGGGAGTGCCGGTACGCCCAGTATGGGAGCAGGGAGGACGAGGCTGTCCTGGTCGCCCAGTACAAGGTGAGCGTGGACAGCACGCGTTCCCGGCTGTAAGCAGGCTGGCCGTCGGGAGTCGTGCTGCTCCACGTGATGAGCTTCTCGCCGATCCAGGCGGCCAGCCCGACTGGTGAGTCGTCGAGGGCGGCGCCGATCGTGGCGGGCTTGGTGGCGTGCATGTGGGCGTACCCGCCTTCTTCGGCGGTCCAGGCGTCGGCCTCCAGGAAATGCCTAGTCACCGGTTCGCTCCAGGCCCGCGGCGGTGGCGGCAGGCCCGGGGTGGCGAGGTGGATCGCGGCGACCGCCTCGGGATGGGCGCGGGCGAGCCGGGCGGTGACCCCCGCTCCCAGGTCACTGCCGTGCGCGACGAAACGGCGGTAACCGAGGACCCCGGTCATGAGCTCGTACCACAGCTCCGCGACCTGCTCATGGGTCAGCCCGGCGCCCGGCGGCGGCCCGGAGAACCCGAATCCGGGCAGTGACGGCGCCACGACGGTGAAGGCGTCGGCTGCCTCGCCTCCGTGCCCAGCAGGGTCGGTGAGCAGCGGGAGCAAGTCCAGGTACTCCAGGAAGGAACTAGGCCAGCCATGGGTCAGCAGCAACGGCACCGGGTCTGGCCCGCTGCCGGGCCCGTGCACCAGGTGCACCGTGATCCCGCCGACCTCGGCGCGGAGGTGAGTGAGCTGGTCAAGGCGCGCCTGCAGCCGCGCCGGGTCGAAAGCCCGCCAGTCGGCGATCAGGTCCGCAAGCCAGTTGCCCGGCACGCCCCGCTCCCATGCGCCGTCCCGCTGCGCTGGCAGCCGGGCCGCCTCCAGCCGCCGGGCAAGGTCGGCCAGGGCCGCGCTGTCGAGTTCCGCCCGGAAGGGCTCCGCTGGCACGATGATCTGCTCCTTAGCCCGCCACCTCAGCGCTTCCCCAGCCAGGAATACCCCTAAGGTACTCCAGGTTGTCCAGATAATCATTCAAGTGAATGATTATCTGGTTCGCCTAGCGAAGGAGCCCTCGATGACCACTCCAGCAGAATCCTCGGACCGCGTCGCCCGCAACCTCCGGCTGATGAAGGACGGCGACAGCGCGTTCAACCGCCATGATCAGGCCTATTTCGAGGCCGCCCACCACCCCGGCATGGTCGCGCACGTCATGGGCAGCCTCGAGCCGGTCACCGGCAGGGACGCGCTCGGCGCCGCCCTGGACACGATGCTCCGTGCGTTCCCCGACATGCACGTCCACAACGACCCCTACGTGATCGAGTTCGGGGCCGGCGACTGGACGACCGTGATCGGCAGGGTCACCGGGACCTTCAGCGGCGAGATGCTGCTCCCCGACGGGACAGTGATCCCCGGCACGGGCAAGTCCTTCGAGGTCGACCTGGCGACCACCGCGCGGTGGGCGGACGAGCTAATGGTCGAAGAGTGGGTGTCCTGGGACTCCGCGCTCATGGCCCAGCAGATCGGGCTCGCCTAGGGCCGCGGCGCGGTCACCCTCCGGCGAGCGCTCCGGCGACCACCGGCACGAGCAGTTCCTCGACCTGCCGGGCGGTTTTCCCGCGCAGGTCAGGCTCGATCGCCCAGCCGCCGAGCTCCACGATGATGCCGCCGACGCACGTGACGCGGAACCTGAGCTCGGCCTCGGGAACCGCGGGCAGGACCGCTCGCAGGCTCTCGTAGAGCCGGTCATGCGCGCGCTGGATCGTGGCAGCGACCGATTCGCGCAGCTCGCGCGGCGGGCTGGTCGCCAACCGGACAAGAACGCCCAGGTAGGGACGGCCTCTGCCGGCGGGGCCGCCGAGCGCCTGGACGATGGGCCGGAAGTACGCGGCGGCGATGTCGTGCAGGGTGGCGCCGTCGCCGAGCGCGTCGAGCTCGGCGAGCTGGGCGTCGACGACGTACTCGATGGCCTCGGTCTCGGCGACGTGGAAGAGCGCGCGCAAGGACCCGAAGTGATAGTGCACCGCGGCCACGTTCACCTGCGCTGCCGCCGTCAGCTCACGCAGCCGGATCGCGTCCTCTCCCTGCTCGGCCAGCAGGTCCTGGGCGGTCTCGATCAGGCGCCGCCGGGTCCGGTCGCCGCCTTCACGACGGCCGTCGGCCCGCTGCTCGGCGGTTTCCCTGGGTGACATGTAATCCATTCAAGCAGGTGATTGATCACATCAATGGGGTGACGCCCGCTCATCATGCCGGACGGCAGCCTGGGCTCCAACAGGTCACTGGCATCCAAGGAGGAGATCATCGTGCCAGCCGAAACCGCGACGATCAGGAAGAAGTTCTACTTCGACGACGTGTTCGCCGACATCGCCCTGGTGCACATGTTCAACCACGCCACGTTCAAGGGAGCGGAGATCGGCGAATGCCTGGCAGCCGCCGCCAAGGTCGTCGAGGGCGATGCCGAGAGCTGGCGGCGGGCCTGGCACGAGCAGGGGGAGAAAGCCGAACGAGCGGGCAGGCAGGCCGACGATCGCGGCCACCGGGTCAGCGCCAGGGAGGCCTACCTGCGCGCGGTCACGTACTACTACCACGCGTGCCTGGCGATCGGAGTCGACGATCCGGCGTTCCGCGCGGGGGTGGAACACTATCGCTCGCTCTTCCAGCGGTTCGCGGCGCTGAGCACGCCCGCGATCGAGGTCATCGGCATTCCCTACCAGGGCACCCGGCTGCCCGCGTTTTTCCTGCGGCCGGACGCCAGCGGCGCGGCGCACCCCACGGTGATCATCGGCGACAACACATCCGAGGAGCTGTACTACTGGGTCGGTCCGCCCGGCGTGCAGCGCGGGTACAACGTGCTCCTGGTCGACCTGCCAGGAATGGGCCTGAACACCTTCCATGGCATCTACTTCAGGCCCGACACCGAGGTGGCGGTCGGCGCCTGCATCGACTACCTGAGCGAGCGCGCCGACGTGGACCCCGCTCGCATCGCCTTCTACGGCGGCGGCGAGCCCGGCGGCTGGGTGGCGGTCCGGGCCGCCGCGCACGAACCCCGGATCGCCGCCTGCGTCGCCGACCCCTACGTGGCCGACAGCGACGCGATCCTGTCGGTGATCCACCGTCCTGACATCGCCGTCCAGAGCCCGACGGTGCCGGGACAAGCCCAGCAGACCGCCAGGTTCTACGAAGGCGAGCCAGGCCGCGGGTACGCCAGGCTGGCGGCGGAACCGGAGCGGATCCGGTGCCCGCTGCTGTGCCTCAACGACCCCAGCGACAACGAGGAGTTGCGCCAGCAGGCCGCGGCCGCCGTCGAGGCGGCACCGAATCCGGCCAGCCGGCACCGGATCTTCACGCGTGAGGAAGACACGCTCCTGTACCGGCAGCTCGACAACTTCAGCCTCAAGCACCGCGTCATGTTCGACTGGCTGGACGAAGTGCTCGGCCAGCGCTGACCGGGCCCGCCGCGTGCCGGACAGCGAACGCGTTCAGTCGCCGAGCAGCTCGCCGTCCGGCACGTGCCGAGGACCGGTGACCAGCACGTCGCCGACGGCCACGACGCCCGCGCCGAAGGTGACGTCGCCCTCGACCGTGAACCGGTCGCAGCGGCGCAGCGACGGCGGGCCGGCCGGGAACCGCTGCTCGAAGTCGGGCAGCAGCTTGTAGTAGTTGTCGTCCAGCGTGGCGACGGGCTCCTCGCCCTCGAAGGCGGGCCGCATCTCCCCGTCCCTCGTCAGCTCGTAGGCGTCGGAGCGCACCACGAGCAGGTCGTTGGTGGTCTTCACCGGGGCGAACCGCGTGCGGGGCACGTGGACCGCGCGGGCGCCGGGGATCGAGCCGAGAGCCGCGCCCATCGCCGACTCGAGCTGGATCACCGGGGTGCTGTCCGGCTCGCGCGGGTCGACGGTCTTGCGGTTGACGATCAGCGGCAGGTCCGGCGCCGCCGGGTCGGCGGCCTGCAGGTCCTTGAGCGCGCGCAGGTCCACCCAGATGTTGTTGGTGTTGTACCAGCGCCAGCGTTCGACGTCGGTGAACGAGTCGTCGCCGTCGGGCACCTGCGCCGTCTCCCGCAACACCAGGTGGCCCTCGTAGCTGGCCAGGTGACCGCCCTTGCGGTCGGCCGCCGTGCCGCGCACCGCCTCCAGCGCGAACGGTACCCCCTCCGCGGCTAGCCACGCCGCGATCCGGACGTCGGCGATCGCGCCCAGGTTGTCGGAGTTGGAGACGAACGCGTACCGCAGCCCGGCGTCGAGCAGGGCGTCCAGCGTGCCGGACGACGCCAGTGCGGGGTAGATGTCCCCGTGCCCCGGCGGGCACCATTCCAGCTCCGGCTCGGCAGGCCACCGCACCGGAAAGAAGTCATCGGCACGGATCTTCGGCTCGCGCCCCTGCAGGAAGTCCAGCGGCACACCCGGCACGCTCAGGTCGCCGTAACGGTCCAGCATCTTCAGCGACGGGTCGCTGGTGACCACGGAATTCATCAGCACGAGCGGCAGCCGGGCGCCGTGCCGCTCGCGCAGCGCCTCCACCTGCCTGGCGATGACGTCGAGGAAGCTCGCGCCCGGCTTGACCTCGAGCAGCGACTTCGGGCCCTCCAGGCCCATGCTCGTCCCGAGCCCGCCGTTGAGCTTGACGATCACCAGCCGGTCCAGCACGTCACGGGCCTGCCCGGGGGACGGCACCGGCAGCTCCTCCAGCCGGGGCAGGTCAGGCAGCGGCTCGAGAGCCGAGCCGGGCAGGAGTCCGGCCCGCGGCTCACCCAGCTGGCGCAGTCGCCTGCGCAGGGTGGTCAGCTCGGCGCCGTGCACGCCGCCGGCCTCGGCCTTGGCCAGCACAGCGGCGACATAGCCGGGCGTATTCATGCTCTGATCCTCCGATCAGCTCCGGGCTGCGATCCTGGTCACGCCTCACCCTGCCCGCTTGCGGGCAAGTATTCGTCCAGGCACCGTACCCGAGGCCCGCCGGCGAGTCAGTGGCGGGGTGGCGACGGGTGCCGCGGCTCGTAGATGGGCAGCTCAGAGCCGTCGGGCAGCCGGATCGCCGCGAGCAGGCCCCAGCCCTGGTCGGAGACGTCCCGCGCGACTTCGACGCCCTTGGACCTCAGTGATGCGAGGGTGGCCTCGATGTCGTCGCACATCAGGTACAGCTCGTGCCGGGTCTCGCCGTCGGCCGGGTGCACCGCGAGCTCGGCCGGGGGCAGTGCGAAGATGAGCCAGCCGCCGCCCGCGTCCGCCGACGGCATGCCGAGCACGTCGGCGAAGAATGCGCGAACCTGCTCGGCCTGCGGGGAGAACACGATGGCGTGCATTCCGGTGATCACGCCGGGGATCTTACGCTATTGCCATGGCAACACCTGTGAGCGCCAAGAGCGCGCCGGGATCAGGGTCCGTCACCGACGAGCGGCTGCTCGCGGCCCAGCTGTTCAACGAGACCTGGCGGCTGATGGACCAGCAGGACCGGACCACGGACGACGACGACCGCATGATCCACGCGGCGCACGCCTCCCGGTACCACTGGGGCCAGGTGCCCGAGGCGACCCCGGCGCACCTCGCGCGCGGCGAATGGCAGATCTCCCGGGTCTACACCGTCCTCGGCCGGGCCGAGCCCGCCCTGCACCACGCGCGGCGAGTCCTGGACATCTGCGAGCGGGGCGGCATCGGAGACTGGGACCTGGCGTTCGCCTTCGAGGCCCTCGCCCGCGCCCACGCGGTCGCGGGGGACCCCGCACAGGCGCGGCGCTACACCGACCAGGCTCTCGCCGCCGTCCGCGACATCACCGACGAGGAAGACCGCGCCCTAGTGCTCGCCGACCTGGAGACCATCCCCGGCCAGCCGCGCTACTGGTAGTCCCGCGCTACACCAGCTCGCCGAACAGCGCCAGCACCGCCTCAGGGTTCTCCAGCTGCGGCAGGTGACCGGCCGCCGGCACCTCACGGAACACCGCGCCGGGAATCGCCGCGGCGTACTCCTTGCCGTAGCCGGGGGTGACGATCCGGTCCGCCTCGCCCCAGATCACCAGCGTCGGCGCGGTGATGCCGCCGAGCCGCCCGGCCAGCGTGGGGTCGCCCATCGCGCGACCGCCGTAGGCCGCCAGGGCCTCCCGGTTGCCGAGCAGGATCGCCCGCTGCGCCTCTGGCAGCGCCGCGGGGTCTATGCGGTGCCCTTCGGGGTTGGCCCAGCTGAGCTCCGCGAGCTGGTCCGGGGTCAGCGAGAAGAAGTCCGCGATCGGATGGTCGGCGCTGTCCAGGCCGGCGGGGTCGATCAGCACCAGCTGGCCGGTCCGCGCCGGCGCGGCCAGCGCCACCTCGGCCGCCGCCCAGCCGCCGATCGAGCTGCCGGCCACGATCACGTCGGTCAGGTCCAGGTCCGCGAGCAGGCCACTGAGCACCTGGGCGAGCGTGCCGATGGAATCGAGCCACCCGGGGCGCGCGGTGCCGGAAAAGCCCGGATAGACCGGGCTCAGCACCCGGAACGGGAACCGCGCGGCGAGCGCGTCGCCGAAGCCGGTGACCGAATCGGGGCCCGCGCCGCCGTGCAGCAGCAGGACCGGCCGGCCGCCGCCGCTTTCGGTCACGATCACCGGCACATCGCCGGCCGGGGCCGACACGGTGTACGTACGCGAAGTCATCAGGCTCTCCTTACTCGGGGGCGTAGTCGTCGGCGACCTCGGTGGCGTACCGGCCCATCACCCGCGCGGTCGCCTGCGGGGTGGGAGCCGACCCGCCGGCGGCGATCTCCCGCATGTCGCGGAAGTACTGCACGTACAGGTCGGGCGTGAACGTGTTCACCATCACGAGCGGCTCGTCGCCGGGGTTGGCGAACGTGTGCGGCGTGCCCGGCGGGACCATCGCGAGCGTCCCGGCCGCGGCGTCATAGGAAGCAGCCCCGATCGTGAACCTGGCGGTCCCCGACACCACGTAGAAGCCCTCGTCGTGCTTCGCGTGCCGGTGCTGGGGCGGACCCGCGGACCTGGGCGCGAGGGTGATCTCGCCGATACCGAGCCGGTGGCCGGTCGTGCTGCCGTCCTCGACGATCCGCACGGTGGCCGGGCCGAGCCTGATGACGTCGCCGCCGCCGGGACCGACGATCGATTCCTTAGCCATAGCGCCATCCCCTATATGAGAGTTAACTCTCACGAAGATAGCTAGCTATCGTGATTAATGCAAGTACACTCTCATGAAGAGGGAGAGCTTCCATGATTGATAACAGCAAGAAGCTTCCCGGCGAGGGCGTCGGCCGGGCCAGGCAGAAGGAACGCACCCGCCGGGCGATCGTCGAGGCCTGCCGCGAGCTGACCCGATCTGGCGCCGAGGTGACCATGCCGCGAGTCGCCGAGCGTGCCATGGTGTCCGAAGCCACCATGTACCGCTACTTCCCCGACCTGCTCGCGCTGCTCCAGGAGACCCTGGACGGGCTGTGGCCGGACCCCGCGGAGGCGCTCGCCCCCGTCGAGGCGTCGCAGGATCCGGCGGAACGGGTGGCCTTCGCCTGCGAGTTCCTGCTCCGCGGCGTGTACAGCTACCAGGGCTCGGTGCGCGCGGCGATCTCCCTCACGATCGCCAGGCCCGATACGGTGCCCGGCCGCCCCGGCCTCAGGTTCGGCCTCATCGACCGCGCGCTCGCGCCGTTCACGCCGCGCCTCGCGCCCGCCGCCATGGCCAGGCTCAAGCTAGACCTCGCGGTCGTGGTCAGCGCCGAGGCGTTCTTCACCCTCACCGACCTGTGCGGTCTCGCCCCCGACGACGCGATCGCGAGCGCCGTCCGCACGGCGACGACTCTCACCCGTGCCGCTTTTCATTGATATCCAGAACGGGCCCGCGCTCCGCCCCCCCGGCTATGACAGCGTGATCGGCGCGACGTCCGGCGGGGTGAACCCGAAGACCTGCCCGTAGAACGCGAGCTCCGCCTCCAGCGCCGTGATGTTCGACTCCGCCTTCCTGAAGCCGTGCGACTCGCCCTCGAACGCGATGTAGGCGTGCGGGATGCCGTGCGCCGCCAGGTCACGGGCGATCGCCTCGGACTGCGACGGCGGCACGACCGGGTCGTCGAGCCCCTGCAGCAGCAGCACCGGGCAGGTCAGCGGCGTCACGTGCCCGACCGGCGCCCGCTCCTCGTACAGCGCTTCCGCCGCGGGCAGCGGCCCGATCAGCCCGTCCAGGTAGCGGGACTCGAAGTCGTGCGTGTCGGTCACGAACGTCCGCAGGTCCGACACGCCGAAGTACGACGTCGCCGCGGCGAACACCGCCTCGGACGCCTCGCGCAGCCCGCTGGTCACCGCCGCCAGCGCCGTCCAGCCGCCCGCGGAACCACCCCGGATGGCGAGCCTGGCCCTGTCGGCCTCGCCCGCCTCTGCCAGCGCCAGCGCCGCCTGCATCGTGTCGGTCACGTCCACCACGCCCCACTCGCCGCGCAGCCGCTCCCGGTACGCCCGCCCGTACCCGGTGGAACCGCCGTAGTTCACGTCGACCACCCCGATGCCCCGGCTGGTGAAGAACGCCTTTTCCAGGCTGAGCACCGGCACCGAGTTCGAGGTCGGTCCGCCGTGCACGTGCACGATGAACGGCGGGAGTTCCCCGGCTGGCCCGGTCGCGTCCGGGCTGGCCGGCGGGTAGACCACGGCATGGACCACGGGCCCGTTCTGGCCGGCGGAAAGCTGTACCGGGCGCGCGTCCGGCAGGTAGGCAGGGTCGGTCGCGACCGCATGCTGCCTGATCGCCTTGACCGCGCCGCCTGGGGAGACGCGCAGCACCGACCAGGGGGTGCGCGGGCCGCCGGCCACCAGCGCGACCGCGTCGCCGGAGACGGCCAGCGCCGCCTGCGCCGTCCGGTAGCCGGGCAGGTTCACGTCGGCCAGCTCGCCCGACGCCGGATCGAGAATGGCGAAGTGCAGCTCGCCGAGGCCGTGCAGCACCGCGAGCCGCCCGTCGCCGAGCAGCTCGAACGGCCGGCCGCCGAGCTGCCACAGCGGCGCGGCGAACTCCTCGTTCATGGGGTGCAGCGGGCGTGCCGCGCCGCCGGCCGCGGGCACCTCGTACAGGTTCCACCAGCCCGAGGCGTCCGAGACCGCGTACAGCGTCCGGTCGTCGCGCCACCGCGGCGCGAGCACCGATTCGGCAGGGCCGCCCATGACGAGCGTGGCGTCCGCCACGGTCACGGTGCCGCCGGTCACGGCGCCGGTCCGCAGCTCGGTGCCGTCCCACGGCATCCGCGGGTGGTCCCAGTTGATCCAGGCCAGCGTCGTGCCGTCCGGCGACGGGGTGGGGAACGCGTAGAACTGCGCGCCGGTGACCAGGTCCCGGATGGCGGCGGCGTCCGCCGCGGCGGACCCGTCGAGCGGCACCGCCACGATCGCACGGTTCACCTTCCTGCCGCCGCCGATGTGAAATCCGGGCTCCAGCGTGCCGTCGTCGGGCAGGCTCGTCTCCCGCACGCACCAGACCTCCCGGCCGTCGGGGGACAGGGCCAGGTCGGCGAACCGGAACCCGGCGCCGTCAGGGGTCAGCGGCGCGGGCGCGCCGCCGTCCGCGCCCGCCCGGTACAGCCGCTGGTCGGCGAAGTTCGCGAAGACGAGATCGAATGCGGTCCCGGTCGCGGCCGGCACCGGCAGGTACGACCGGCCGCCGTACTCGTGCACCCGGCTGCGCGCGTACCACGGGGCAGGCAGCAGCTCACGGGGCTCCTCGTCCGCGGCGCCCGCCGCCATGATCGTCACGCGGCCGCCCTCGGCGGGACGGCTCTCCTGCCACCACACCTCGTCCCCCGCGGTGGCCGGGAAGGCGACGGCGACCGCCCCGGTAGCCACGTCCGCGGCGCTGATCGGTGACTTCCAGGATCCGTATGGCGCGATCTCAGTCATGGACCTATGCACTATCACGGGAGGCCCGCACAGCGGGCAGCCACCCCTATCCTGGTCAGGTGGGAGAAGGCAGGACCTACCAGATCCGCACCTACGGGTGCCAGATGAACGCGCACGACTCCGAGCGCGTCGCCGGGCTGCTCGAAGACGCGGGCTACGCGAAAGCCGCCGACGGCGAGACGCCTGACCTGGTGGTGTTCAACACCTGCGCGGTCAGGGAAAACGCGGCCGACCGGCTGTACGGCAACCTCGGTCACCTGCTGCCGGTGAAGAAGTCGCACGCGGGCATGCAAATCGCCGTCGGCGGCTGCCTGGCGCAGATGGAGCGGACCCAGATCACGCAGCGCGCCCCCTGGGTGGACGTCGTCTACGGCACCCACAACATCGGGGCCCTCCCCAAGCTACTCGAACGCGCCCGCGCCAAGCAGGAGGCCCAGGTCGAATTCGAGGAGACCCTCTCGACCTTCCCGTCCCTGCTGCCGGCCCGCCGCCAGTCCCCGTACTCCGGATGGGTGTCGATCTCGGTCGGCTGCAACAACACCTGCACGTTCTGCATCGTCCCGTCGCTGCGCGGCCGGGAGAAGGACCGCCGCCCCGGCGACATCCTTGACGAGATCACCGCGCTGGTCAGCGACGGGGTCATCGAGGTCACCCTGCTCGGGCAGAACGTGAACTCCTACGGCGCGGAGTTCGGCGACCGGCAGGCGTTCGGCAAGCTGCTGCGCGCCTGCGGCCAGGTCGAGGGGCTCGAGCGGGTCCGGTTCACCTCGCCGCACCCGCGGGACTTCACCGACGACGTGATCGAGGCGATGGCGGAGACGCCGACGGTGATGCCGAGCCTGCACATGCCGCTGCAGTCCGGCTCGGACACCGTGCTGAAGGCGATGCGCCGCGCCTACCGCCGCGACCGCTACCTCGCGATCCTGGACAACGTGCGGCGCGCGATCCCGCACGCGGCGATCACCACCGACATCATCGTCGGCTTCCCCGGCGAGACGGAGGACGACTTCGCCGACACGCTCGACGTGGTCCGGCAGGCCAGGTTCTCCTCCGCGTTCACGTTCCGCTACTCGATCCGGCCCGGCACGCCGGCCGCGACCATGGACGGCCAGGTGCCGGCCGACGTCGTGCAGGATCGCTACGACCGGCTCGTCGCGCTGGTCGAGGAGGTCGCCACGGCGGAGAACGCCCGGCTGCGCGGCACGACCGTCGAGGTCCTGGTGGCCGAGGGGGAGGGCCGCAAGGACGCCGCGACCCACCGCATGTCGGGTCGCGCCAGGGACAACCGCCTCGTGCACTTCGCCCCGCACGCGACGACGCCAAGGCCTGGCGACATCGTGACTGCCACGGTGACCAGGACCGCGCCGCACTACCTGATCGCCGACGACGAGCCGCTCGCGGTGCGCCGCACCCGGGCGGGCGATGCCTGGGAGATGGGCCAGCAGGCGCCAGCGGCCAGCGAATCCGCGCCCGCGCCGGTCCTGCTCGGCATGCCGACCCGCCGCTGACGGTCATGCTCATCGCCGTCGTCGGCGCCACCGCCACCGGCAAGTCGGACCTGGCCGTGGCGCTCGCGCTCGCCCTCGGCGGCGAGGTGGTCAACGCCGACTCCATGCAGCTCTACCGGGGCATGGACATCGGCACCGCCAAGCTCTCGATGGCCGAGCGCCGCGGCATCCCGCACCACCTGCTGGACGTCTGGGACGTGACCAAGACCGCGAGCGTCGCGGAATACCAGATCCTCGCGGACGAGGCCATCGCCGGCATCGAGGCGCGCGGCAACGTGCCGGTGCTGGCCGGCGGCTCCGGCCTGTACATTCGGGGCGCCCTTGGTGACCTGGACTTCCCCGGCACCGACGAGCGGATCAGGGCCGGGCTGGAGGCCGAGCTGGCGGCCGCCGGACCCGGGCCGCTCTACGCGCGCCTGACCGCCCTGGACCCGGCGGCGGCCGCCGCGATCCTGCCCTCCAACGGCCGCAGGATCGTGCGCGCGCTCGAGGTCATCGAGCTGTCCGGCCGCCCGTTCAGCGCGACACTCCCCGGCTACGACGCCGGCCGACCCGCCGTCCAGATCGGCTTGCAGTCCGGCAGGCCAGAGCTCGACCGCCGCATCGAGGCCCGGGTGGACCGCATGTGGGCGGCCGGCTTCGAGTCCGAGGTGCGCGAGCTGGCCGATCGCGCGGGGCTGCGCGACGGCAAGACCGCGAGCCGCGCGCTCGGCTACCAGCAGATGCTGCGCCACCTGGACGGGGAGTGGACGCTGGAGCAGGCACGGGAGGAAACGGTGCGCGCGACGCGCCGTTTCGCTCGCCGCCAGGAGTCATGGTTCCGCCGCGACCCGCGCGTCGCCTGGCTGCCAGCCGATGACCAGGACATGACCGTCCGCGCCCTGGACCTGATCAAGCCGCTAGCTCCGTAATCAGCCATTTCCCACGCTGGGCGCTGGATCCGTCACCCGGCCGGACCCCGGTCCCCGCCAACGCCCCCCGCGGCCCCTGACCCGTCCCTGCGACGCCGACGGCCATGATGATGGGCCGTTAGGCACACCAGAGTGTGCTCTTTGGCCCATCATCTTTGTCCGGCGGCCCCTCAGCCGGGCAGCCGGTAGGCGCGGCGGGCGTTGTCGGTCGCGATCTGCCGGGTGATGCGCTCGGCGTCGGCGTACGACATGTCGTCGACGACCAGCCGGCCCTGCAGGAACCGGGACAGCCCCTGCCGGAACAGCAGCGTGCCCAGGTAGTAGAGCTCCGGCAGCCCGAAGGCGTCGGAGGAGAACAGGAACTTGCGCAGCGGCACCATCTCGAGCGCCTCGGCGAGCACCGCGGGCGCCCGGCTGCCGACATTGTGCGTTGCCAGGCCCAGGTCCGCGTACACGTGCGGGAAAACCTGCGCCAGGTACCCGGCCTCCCGGTGGTACGGGTAGTTGTGCAGCAGCATGACCGGCACCCCTGTCGGCTCGAGTGCCCGCAGCAGGTCCGTGAGCAGCAGCGGGTTGCACCGGTGCAGGTCGATGTCGCGGTCGCCGTACCCGACGTGAAACTGGACCGGCAGCCCGAGGTCGGCGGCGCACCAGATGAAGAACCGGTGCAGCGTCTCGTCCGCCAGCCGCGGCGGCGTCCCGCCGGCCGGGCCGGCGTCCAGCCAGCGTCCGGCCGCGGCGGCCACGTCCGCGCCGGCAGGCCGCGGCCCGCCGAGGGCGAGCCCGACCCGGTACGCGGCGATCGACTTGACCCCGACGACGGGCACCCCGGGCGCCGGTGACGCGACCCGGTCCGCCAGCGCGGCGCGGTAGGCGTCCGCGAACCCGGCAGCGCCAGTCCCCGCCGCGGCCAGCGACTCGGCGACCTGCTCGAGCCTGACGATCTCATACGCGGCCGCGCCGGCGAACCCGGCCGTCTCCGCGGGGGACAGCAGGCCGCCAGGCGCGTAGCCGGTGTCCACGCACAGCGCCGCGAGACCGGACGCGCCGAGGAACCGGCTGGCGACTTCCGCCGGGCCGAGCTCGTCACGGCGCACCCGGTAGTCCTCGACCGTCGAGTGCGCGGGCAGGCCGAGCAGCGGCGGGCACCACCGCCGGAAGGAGAGCCCGGCCAGGGAGTCGAACGCGAGGCCGCCGCTCGCGGCGGCGCCGTCGGCCTCGTTGAGCAGCGCCTCGGGATCGCCGCCTGACCGCAGCACGCCGTGGCAGTGGTGGTCGGTCAGCGGCTGGGCGGCGACGAAGGGAAGCAGCGTCGGGACCACACGTTCGGTGACCAATTGAACCGGTCCTTCCGTCCATCCGTCACTCATCGTAGAGATGTGTACGGACAGCGCCGAGACAAGGGCGGGGGGTGAATCGAAATGACCGCAGCATATCCGCTGCTCGTACCAGCGGCCGGCTCCGGCCCGGCGCGCCGCGCGCGCACCTTCCCCGGCGAACCCCGGCATGTAGCTGGGGCTCGCGCG
>Ga0335074_10007178_pt1 | contig 15432 bp, 14 predicted proteins | sample Lox_Sample_23_FD_206715 | JGI IMG/M metagenome (GOLD analysis project Ga0335074, IMG submission 206715) | Soil microbial communities from Loxahatchee National Wildlife Refuge, Florida, United States - Lox_Sample_2.3 | ecosystem: Environmental > Terrestrial > Soil > Wetlands | place: USA... | reverse complement strand
TGTTAACGTGCGCATCTCGAAGTGGTAACAGCCACGGAGTGCCACGTGTACCGGCTGGTTACGGTTGCCGGCGACCTGTAGCCGGCCCGCCGCCGCGATGGCCCGGCCAGGCGCAGTCAGCTGTGCGGATGGCGGCTGGCCGGCGCGAAGCCGCCGGTTGATTCCCGGATCTCCAGCCGCGTGGGTACCCGCTGCACGTCGTCGGCCTGCTCGCCGCCGATCGCGGCGAGCAGCCGGGTGGCGGCCACTCTGCCGACCTCCTCGAGGCACGGATCGACGCTGGTCAGCGGCGGCAGCGCGCCCATGACCATGGGCAGCCAGTTGTCGAAGCCGACGAGCGCGACGTCATCGGGGATCCGCCGCCCGACCGCACGGAGCGTGTCCGCGACACCGCGGGCGATCTGGTCGCTGCCGCAGAAGATCGCGTCGGGCCGGTCGGCGAGCAGCAGCCCGGCGGCCTCCCGCCCCCAGTGCTCGGTCCACTCGCCGAACCTGATCTCACCGCACGGTGCCGCGCCCGCCTCGGCCAGTGCCGCGGCGAAGCCCCGTGCCCGCAGCCTGGCGGCGAGGAACCGCTGCGGGCCCGCGACGTGCGCGATCCGCTGCCGCCCGATCGCCAGCAGGTGCGCCACGGCCGCCCGGCCGCCCCCCTCGTCGTCCGGCAGCACGGCGGACGCCCCGCCCCCGGCCGGCTGTGTCATCGCGTAGACCACGGGGATCCCGGGCAGCGTCTGCACCGGTGCACGCGGCTCGATCCTGCGGCCGGTAACGATCAGCCCGTCCACCCGGCGCGCCCAGAGCATCTCCACGTACCGCCGTTCGCGCTCCGGGTCGTCGCGCGTGTCGCACATGAACACCGAGACCTGCCCGGTGCCCAGGGCGTCCTCCGCGCCGAGCATGACGGGGATGCTGAACCGGCCGAAGCTGTCGGTGGTGATCACGCCGACGGTGAAGGACCGCCCCGCGAGCAGCGCCTGGGCCAGGGCGTTCGGCGCGAAGCCGAGTTCCTCGGCGGCGCGCATGACCCGTTCCCTGGTCTCGGCGCGCAGCCTGCCCTGCCCGTTAAGCGCCTTGGAGGCAGTGCCGATGGACACGCCGGCCGACTCAGCCACGTCCCTGATGGTGGCCCGCCGCGTGCCCCGGTCCTGGCCGGCTTCCTGGCGCCCGGGAAGCGCCGCCGTCCCCTCGCCGCTCGTTCCCACCATGCGCTCCGCAGAGATCGGCTGTTGACGTACCTGAGCCGAGACTCTAGCGTACGGTTCAAATTCAGGGAAAACCTATTCCTTGCTTGACGGGAGGCGTCTCCTGCGTACGTCGGATGATACATCGCACGCCAAGTCCGCGCCGGGCGGCACACTCGGCGGCGGCCCGGTCATTCCCACCGGGTCGGCGATCGCAGCCCAGCACCCGCTGCCCGCCCCCGGCGCGCGCCTGACCGGCGGCCTGCTACGCGAATGGCAGGTCCGCAACGCCGCCGCCAGCCTGCCGCTGGCACTGCACCAGCTCGTGGCGGCGGGCAACCTGGACAACCTTCAGCTGGCCATCCGCGCCGCCGAGCCCGCCCGCAGCGCGGCGCCTATCGCCCGTTCCGGTCCCGTCACGCCGCCTGACGGGCTCGGCTACCACGGTCCCGTCTTCATGGACTCCGACATCTACAAGACCCTGGAGGCCATCGGCTGGGAGCTACGGTCGTCCCGCCACCCGGACACGGCTGCCGGCCCGGGCGGCTTTGGCCCGGGCGGCTTCGGCCCGGGCGGTGCCGGCCCGGGCGGTGCCGGCCCGGGCGGCGGCACCGGCCCGGCAGCCGCCCGTGACCGGGCACTGAGGGATTTCGCCGCGACCGCAATCGACCTGCTCGCCCGCGTCCAGCAACCGGACGGCTACCTGAACTCCTGCATCCAGGCAAGTGGCGGCCCCCGGTACCAGAACCTCGCGTCCAGCCACGAGATGTACTGCGCCGGCCACCTCATCCAGGCCGCGATCGCGCTCGCCAGGGGCGCGGGCGACCAGGCCGCGATGGATATCGCGATCAGGCTCGCCGACCACCTGGTCAAGGAGTTCGCCGGGCAGCGCAAGGGTCTGGACGGCCACCCGGTCATCGAGACGGCCCTGGTCGAGCTGTACCGCGAGACGGGTACCACCGCCTACCGCGACCTGGCGAGCCAGTTCGTCGACCAGCGGGGCCATGGCCTGGCGGGCGACTCCGGCATGGGCCGCCGTTACCTGCAGGATCACCTAGAGGTACGGCAGCGGACCACGGAGGTCGGGCATGCCGTGCGCGCGCTGTACCTGGAGGCGGGCGTGACGGACGTGGCCACAGAGACCGGGGACACGCAGCTGCTCGAGTCCTCGCTGCGCCGCTGGGACGACATGCTCGCCGCCAAGACCTACCTGACCGGCGGCAACGGCTCGCGGCACAACGACGAGGCGTTCGGTGATCACTTCGAGCTGCCGCCCGACCGTGCCTACAACGAGACCTGCGCCGCGATCGCCGCCTTCCAGTGGAGCTGGCGTCTGCTGCTGGCCACCGGCGACGCGAAGTACGCCGACCACATGGAGCGGATCCTGTACAACGGCTTCGCCGCCGCGATCAACAACGAAGGGCTCAGGTTCTTCTACGTCAACCCCCTGCAGCGCCGCTCGGACCACTACGAGAAGGACGACCCCGGCCGCCGCAGGGAATGGTTCAAGTGCGCCTGCTGCCCGCCGAACATCATGCGCCTGCTCGCCTCTCTGCAGCACTACCTGGCCACGGAGGCCGACGGCACCCTGTACGTCCACCAATACGCGAGCGGCGTCATCACCGGCGCGGACCTGACCGTCGAACTCGAAACGAGCTACCCCTGGGACGGCCTCGTCACAATCCGCGTGATCGGCGCATCCGGCAGGGCCGGCGCGTCCGGCGCATCCGGCGGGTCCGGCGCGGCCGCGGTCGGAGCCGAACGAGAGATAGCCCTTCGCATCCCCGCGTGGAGCGCCGCCGCGTCTCCCCCCGTACTGGAAATCAACGGATCACCAGAAACGGTTCGTGTTCCACCCGACCGCTACCTTCGCCTCCGCCGCGCGTGGCGGGCCGGCGACGAGGTGCGGCTCCGCCTGAACATGAGCCCGCGCTGGACGTACCCGGACCACCGGGTTGACGCGGTGCGCGGCTGTGCCGCGATCGAGCGCGGCCCGCTCGTCTACTGTTTCGAACAGGCCGACCAGTCCGCCCGGCTCGACGAGCTCACCCTCAGCGGCGGCACCCCGCTCGCCGAGCAGATGGCCACCCTGCCCGGCATCGGCCCCACCATCAGGGTCATCGCGCCTGCCAGGCACGCCGCGCCCGAGACGGCCGCGGCATCCTGGTCGTCCCGCCCGGCACCGCCGGGGACGGCCGGGCCAGATCTCGCGGCCCCCGGCGGCCAGCCCGAGCCACACCATCGACCAGACCCCGACCATCGACCGGGCCCCGACCATCGACCGGGCCCCGACCATCGACCGGGCCCCGACCATCCATCAGACCCCGACCATCCATCAGACCCCGACCATCGACCAGACCCCGACCATCCACCAGACCCCGACCATCAGGCCGGCCGCGACCCCGCGGCGGTCACGAGCATCCGACCCGTCGACGACCAGCAGGACGTCGCCGCGGTCGCCATCCCGTACTTCCAGTGGGACAACAGGGGACCAGGCTCGATGCGCGTCTGGATCCCCGTCGCCGACCCCGCCACCCCCGTCAAGCAGTAGCGATGTAGTCCGGCAAGGAGACCCCGTGTCCGAGAGCACTGTGTCCCAGATCGCCATCGCCCCCGCGAGGACCCTCGGCACTATCGACCCCAAGGTGTTCGGCGGGTTCGTCGAGCACCTTGGGCGATGCGTCTACGGCGGTCTGTACGACGAAGGCTCACCGCTCGCCGACGAGCGCGGCTTCCGCAAGGACGTGCTCGCCCTGCTCCGCGACCTGCGCCTAGGCGTACTGCGCTGGCCGGGGGGCAACTTCGTGAGCAACTACCACTGGACCGACGGGATCGGACCGAAGCTGGCCAGGCCGCGCCGTCCCGAGCTTGCCTGGGGCGGCGAGGAACCCAACACGTTCGGCACCGACGAGTTCCTCGCCTACTGCGCCGAACTCGGCCCGGAGCCGGACAGTGTGGCGCCGTACATCTGCCTCAACATGGGCACCGGCACCCTTGCCGAGGCCCTCGCCTGGGTCGAGTACTGCAACGGCACGCGGAACACAGACTGGGCGAACAAGCGCCGCGGCAACGGCCGCGGCGAGCCGTACCGGGTCAGGTACTGGGGCCTCGGCAACGAAATGTACGGCCAGTGGCAGGTCGGCATGATGACCGCCGAGGAGTACGTGCGCGAGGCCGGCCGGTGGGCGCGGGCGATCCGCATGCTCGACCCTTATGCCAGGCTCGTCTCCTGCGGCGAGACCGGCCTGACCGACTGGGACCCGGTCGTTATCGACGGCCTCGCTGACCTGGTCGACTACCACTCGATCCACATCTACACCGGCAGCGACGACTACTGGACGAACGTGCTCCAGCCGCACCAAGCCGAGCGCGCCATCGCCACCACCGCCGCGCTCATCGACCGCACCGCCTACCTGCGGGGCCTGCCGCGCAAGCCGGCGATCGCCTACGACGAGTGGAACGTCTGGTACCGCACGGTACCTGGAGACATGGGGGCAGAAGACGCCGGCCGGGGCGACCTGGCCGAGCGGTACACGTTCGCCGACGCCCTCGCGGTCGCCACCTACCTGAACATCTTCATCAGGAACTGCGCGCGGGTGCGGATGGCGAACCTCGCGCAGCTGGTCAACGCGATTGCGCCGGTCGTCACCACGCCGGAGACGGCGGCCGTACAGCCGATCTACTACCCGTTCCTGCTGCACGCGCGGGCGGCACTGGATGACGCCGCCGACGTGCACGTCGACGGCCCCGCGGTCAGCCCCGATCTGCCCGCCGGCGCCAGCCGCTGGCCGCACCGGGTCGCCGACCTCGGGCCGTTCGCCCTGGTCGACGCCGCCGCCAGCGTGACCACCAACCGCGGCAAGATCGCGGTGACGCTGGTCAACCGGAATCCCGGTGCCGCGGAAGAGGCCAGGCTCGTGCTGCGCGACTTCGCGTTCGCGGGCCAGGCCGCGGTCACCACGCTGACGGTCGGCGGCGAGGGCGACCCGCGCCCGCTGCCCGGCATCGCGGCCGCGCACCTGGCCGAGACCGCCGAACAGGCCAGCGGCCAGGTCCTCGCGCTCACCCTGCCCCCCAGGTCATTCACGGTCGTCGAGGCCCCCCTCGTCGCAGCGTCCTGAGCTCCACCAACCCCTCGATGAGAAACAAAGGAGTTCTCCCCGATGAATACAGACAGGACAAGGACACGAAGAAGAAGACGCACCCGCCTCGCCGTGGGCGGGTTCGCCGCGATGGCGGCGATCACCGGTCTCGCGGCGTGCAGCAGCGGGAGCAGTTCCTCTAGCTCAAGCACAAGCCCCACCACGAGCGCTCCGGCGACGTCCGGCACGGCAAGCGCGAGCGCCGCCGCGTCGGCGAGCCCGAGTTCGTCGGTGACCGTTGAGGCCGGCGCCAGCTGCGCGAGCAGCAGCGCCGTCAAGATCACCTTCTGGGCGTGGGTGCCCGGCCTCGGCCGAGCGGTCAACGAGTTCAACGCGACCCACCCCGGCATCTGCGTCACCCAGGAGGACGTGGGCGCCGGCGACCCCGAATACGTCGCGATCACCAACGCGCTCAAGGCCGGGTCGGGCGCTCCCGACGTGGCCGAGGTCGAGTACGACGAGCTGCCGTCGTTCGAGATCACCAAGAGCGTAGACAACCTGGTGCCCTACGGCGCGAACAACTACAAGAACGACTTCGTCCCGTGGGCCTGGCAGGAAGTCAGCCAGGGCTCCGCCGTCTACGCGATCCCCGGCGACGCCGGCCCGATGGCCTTCTACTACAACAGCGCCCTGCTCGCCAAGTACAACATCAGCCCGCCGACCACCTGGGCGCAGTTCGCCACCGACGCGGCCACCCTGCACAAGGACGACCCGTCCGCTTACATGACGAACTTCGCCGCAACCGACCTGCAGTGGATCATGTCGCTGATGGCGCAGGACAACGCCTGGCCGTTCACCTACACCGGCGGCAGCAACGTGACCATCGACTGGACCGGCGCGGCGCAGATGGCGTTCGCCCAGTACTGGCAGAACATGCTGTCCGCGCACGAGCTCAACTCGACGACCGACGTGTCCGCCACGTCCTTCGCCGACATGGACAAGGGCATCGACGCGAGCTGGCTCAGCTCCGCCTGGGGCCCGTCCTACTTCCTGCCCGACGCGAAGTCGTCGCTCGGCGACTGGCGCGCGACCGCCCTGCCGCAATGGACCGCCGGCGCCGACGTCGCGGCGAACTGGGGCGGCTCCTCCTACCCCGTCTTCGCCCAGTCGCAGCACCCCGCGCAGGCCGCGGAGTTCGCCGAGTGGCTGAACGCGACCACCGCTTCGTGGAACATCACCAAGACCGCGCCGTCGCTGCTCTTCCCGACTTACGTCCCGCTGCTCAACGACCCGTCCTACAAGGACCTGAACAACGCGCTGTCCGGCACGTCCGACCCGAACGTGGCGTTCACCAGCGCGGCATCGCACATCAGTTCCGATGAGTGGCCGCCGTTCATGACCGAGGCACTCAACGAGGCTTCCACCGTCTTCGCTGGCGTGCAGAACGGCAAGGAGACGCTCCAGGCCGCGTTCACCAGCTTCCAGAACGTTCTGGTGAGCTACGCCAAGGCACAGGGCTTCACTGTTAACACCTGACAGGGGCAGCACCTGACATGCGATCTTCCTGGATACACCGGCGGGATCGGCGCGGCGTCTGGTTCGTCGCGCCGTTCCTGCTCGGCTTCGTGCTGTTCATGCTCGTGCCGCTGGGCTACGCCGTGTACACCAGCCTGTACACGTACCGGATCATCGGCGGCACGAGCTTCACCGGCGCGTCGAACTACACCGCGACCCTGGAGAACGGCCTGTTCTGGAACGGGGTCATCCGGGTCATCATCTTCGCGGCGATCCAGATCCCGGTGATGCTGGTGATCGCGTTCTTCTTCGCCTGCGTCTTCGACCTCGGCGTCGCGAAGTACGGCACCTTCTTCCGCACGGTCTTCTTCATACCGTTCGCGGTGCCGGCCGTGGTCGGCGCGGTCATGTGGTCGTTCCTGCTCGAGCCGCAGTTCGGGCCGTTCACCCGGCTGGCGAGCGCGCTCGGGTTCGGGAACACCAACTTCTTCGGCCCCAACCTGATACTCCCGTCGATCATCGTGATCGTCATCTGGGAGTGGACCGGCTACAACATGATGATCCTCTACACCGCGCTCAAATCGGTGCCACGCGACGTCATCGAGGCCGCCATCCTGGATGACACCCCGCTGTGGAAGATCATCGTGCGGATCAAGCTGCCGCTGGTCCGCCCGGCCGTGGTGATGCTGATCTTCCTCAACACGATCGGCGCGCTCCAGCTGTTCACCGAGCCGCAGATCCTCGAGTACTTCCAGCAGGGCGCGATCTCGGTCAACTACACGCCCTCCTACTACATCTACCAGACCGCGATCGCCGCGGACGAGACCAACCTGGCCGCCGCCATGGCGGTCATTCTCGCCGTGATCATCGTCCTCATCTCGGCGCTGTCGCTTATCGCCCGCCGTCGCAGGGGAGAGTTCGCATGACTGTCTCCATAGCCCCGCCCGTTCCGGCGCCGCCCGAGGCGGCGCCCGAGTCCAGGCGTCAGCGCCGCCGCAAGGAACGGCTCGCCGCCCGGGACAGCGAGATCCCCATCGAGCTGTACGGCCTGCCGCGCGGCACCGTCACGCTGCTCACCTCGCTCGCCTTCCTGTTCGCGCTGTTCACCCTCATTCCGATCGCGTGGATCCTCATCAACTCGACGAAGACCCAGGCGAACATCTTCGAGACGTTCGGATTCTGGTTCGCCAGCCCGTTTGAGTTCTTCCACACGTTCGGGCTGCTCTTCCAGAACGTCGACGGGTACGGCACCTACATCCAGTGGTTCGGCAACACGGCGCTGTACGCGGTGCTCGGCGGCGGCGGCGCGACCGCCCTGTCCGCCTTCGCCGGCTACGGGCTTGCCCGCTTCCAGTTCCGCGGCTCCCGCCTCGTCTTCTTCGTGATCATCGCCGCGCTGCTGGTCCCGATCACCGCGCTGTCCATCCCGCTGTACCTGACCTACGCCAAGGCACACCTGATCAACTCGATCTGGGGCATGGTGCTGCCGAGCATGGTCTCGCCGATCGGCGTCTACCTGATGCGGACGTACGCCAGCATCTCGGTGCCGCGCGAGCTGCTCGACGCGGCCCGCATCGACGGCGCGGGGGAACTGCGGATCTTCTTCCGCGTCGCCCTGCCGCTCATGGTGCCCGGGCTGCTGACCGTGCTGCTGATCAACGTCGTCACGGTGTGGAACAACTACTTCCTGCCGCTGCTGATCTTCAACATCAACACCAAGTACCCGCTCACCGTCGGCCTTGGCCTGTGGTCGAACCGGGCGGTAAACAGCGGCGACGCCAACCTGTACCCGATGCTCGTGGTGGGCGCCCTGGTGACGATCATCCCGCTCATCGCGCTGTTCCTCATCCTGCAGCGCTACTGGCGCGGCGGCATGCTCCTTGGCAGCATCGCTAACTAGGAGGTAACCCCCATGCCTGCCATCGAGCTCGACAATCTCACCAAGGTCTTCGCCAGCGGCGTGACCGCTGTCGACCGGCTCAGCCTAGACGTCGCCGACGGCGAGTTCGTGGTCCTCGTCGGCCCGTCGGGCTGCGGCAAGACCACCGCCCTGCGGATGATCGCTGGCCTCGAACGGGTCACCTCGGGCACGGTCAGCATCAGCGGTCAGGTGGTGAACGACATCTCGCCGCGGCGCCGGGACGTCGCGATGGTCTTCCAGAACTACGCCCTCTACCCGCACCTGACCGTCTACGACAACATCGGCTTCGCGCTAGCGAACGCGGGAGTCCAGAAGGCGGAACGGGACCGGCGGATCCGGGCGGCCGCCGCCGCCCTTGGCCTGTCCGACCTGCTGCGCCGCAAGCCGCGCCAGCTGTCCGGCGGGCAGCGGCAGCGGGTCGCGATGGGCCGGGCCATCGTCAGGGAGCCGAAGGTCTTCCTGATGGACGAGCCGCTGTCCAACCTGGACGCCAAGCTGCGGGTCTGGATGCGGGGCGAGGTGCTGCGGGTGCACAAGAGCATCGGCGCGGCCACCGTCTACGTCACCCACGACCAGGTCGAGGCCATGACGATGGGGGACAGGATCGCGGTGCTCAACGCGGGCATCCTCCAGCAGTTCGGACCGCCCGCCGACCTCTACGCCCGCCCGGTGAACCTGTTCGTCGCCAGGTTCATCGGCTCGCCTGAGATGAACGTGTACCAGGCGGCAACCGACACCGACGGCGCGCTAGTGCTCGGCTCCCAGCGGCTGGCCTTCGGCCAGGGCCCGGCGCCGGGCCGCCGGGGCGAGCCGGTCGTCGTCGGCATCCGCCCCGAGGACCTGACCCTGGGCGCGCCGGGTGATCCCGGGGCGCTGACCGCCGAGGTCCGCGCGGTCGAACAGCTAGGCAGCGAACTGCACGCGTTCTTCGCCATCGACGCCCGCCCGCCCGGCGGTGAAGAAGCCACCGTGAGGAACGTCGACCAGGACGAGGCCCTGCCCGGCCAGGCGCACAACGGTGTCGCCCGCCTCGACCCGAGGTCCGGGGTCCGCCCGGGCAGCCGGGTCACCTTCCGGGTCGACCCGGCCCGGCTGTACTTCTTCGACCCGGCCACCGGCCAGGCCACCGCCTGGCCATCCGGTCAGCCCGGCCAGCCGGCGCCGGCCGCGTCGGCCAGCGCTACGGCCGGCCCGCCCCCGTGATCGGTGCCTGCTGGCGACTGCCGTTCTTGTCTTCCCTGATTACTTTCTGACCCGTCCGGAACCGGCGTCCGGGTCGCGGAAATCCGGGGCGGCGGGCCCAAGATCGGCGGCCCCCAGGTCGTCGTCGCCGATCAACTCGAACTCGTCCTGGTCCGGCTCGTCCGGACCGATGCCGCCGTCACCGGCCGGCTGGCCGACGGGCTGGCGCGGCATTTCGCGTTGCTTGTGTTCTGGCCGACGGTCATGAACGTCAGCGTCGTCTTGATCTCCGGGCTTACCCCGCGGGTCATGCCTTGCCGTGCTCTGGCTCATGACTTCCCTCCGCCGTCGGCTGTCTGCGAAGCCGACTCGGATTACCTGCCCGGTCCGACGGTGCCTTAACAGTAGGAATGGGAGGTAACCGGCACGGATAGCGGGCCGCCTGCGGGCACGGGGCGGTAAGTTGCACTGGTGAGCACGCGAGTAGCGCCGATCTTTCCGGTTACTAACCTGGTCGCTGCCCTTGCCTACTACCGCGGGCTCGGTTTCGACGTCCGCCACTGGCACAGCGGCGGATACGGCGTCGTCACCTTTGACGGTGCGGAGATTCACCTCGGCGTGGAGTCCGACCTCGATATGCGCGTAGACCGGCGGTCCGCGGCCTACCTGATGGTCGAGGATGCCGACGCGCTGGCCGCCATCTGGCTCGCGGCCGGCGGCGATGTGCGGCTCCCGCAAGACACCGACTGGGGTCAGCACGAGGGCGTGCTCGTCGATCCCGACGGCAACGTGATCCGGTTCGGTTCGCCGATGAACGCGGAGCCGGGGCAGGGATAGGGGACCTCGGCTATCGTCGGCCTGGCCCCGGCTCAGTAACGAAGATCGGCTAGCAGGCCGTAATGGTCAGATATCTGGTCCTGTTCAGGCGGCCGGATCCCGAGCACCTGGCAGTTGACCGGGTGCCCGACACCACCCCGGCGCGGCCAGGCCGAGAAAATGTAGTCAAACCGCCGATCCGGATACAGGCCGACGGCGGCCAGCGGATTGCGGTTGGACCAGGTAAAGCCGGGGGAGCCGTCTCCCGCCATTTCCCAGCTGTCGTAGAAGACCATGCGGGGACTGGCGACGGCTGCACGGCCGGTGAGCATCCTGATTTCATCCGAGTCCGGGCCCGCGTTGAAGTCACCGCAGACAATGACCAGGTCGCGGCGGGAACTGACCTCGCCGACAAAACGGATCAACTGCCTCACCTGGTTCTGGCGGATGGCACTGGCGTCAAGCGGATAGTCGAGCGTCACGGCGAAAAGCTCGATAGGTCCCCGCTCACCGCTGACCGTGACGTGCAGTGCCTGACCGTTGCCCGTGCCGTCTTCAGCCCGCAGCGGGCGATATTGCGGCTCAGACATCGGCCACCGGCAGACAAGGCCGATCCCCGATACCCAGTCTTCCTGCTGCCAGTCACCAGTGAAATGGTGGTATGGCAGGTTCAGGCCGTTTGCGATCCGCTCGGGCTGGTTTGACGTGCCGTGCCGCCAGCTTTCAATGAGGCAGATCACGTCCGGTTCAACTTGGGCAAGCATGCCCTCTAGCCCGGCCTGCCGTGCTTCATGCCCGGCTCCGTACCGTCCCCAGACATTCCATGTCACTACTCTCACTGCTGAATCGACGACCGGACCGTACGGCGCATACGGATCGAAGCTCCCCCGCCGAGTATCCCGCAGGATGGCAGGCTCCGGATGATCCTCGGCGAGCACGATCTCGTGCTCGCCCTGGTACTCAGCCGAGACGGCAAGGACCGCTTCAGTGACCTCCCCGGCGTGGCGGCGATCGGTGCTTGATCTGCCTGGTCGATTCCGCGGGGCGGTTATTGTCGAATCGCTCCGCGAGAGGACGGGGGCGGGCAGGGTAGACACGTTGGGCAAAGACAGCCAAGTAAGGCTAAGGAGACGAGCCATGGCCGAGGTCGTGCTGTTCCATCACGTGCAGGGACTGACCGACGGCGTCCGAGCGTTCGCGGACGAGCTGCGCGCCGCCGGGCACACCGTGCACACGCCGGACCTGTTCGCCGGGGAGCGCCCGGCGTCGATCGAGCTAGGGGTCGCGCTGGTGAATCTCATCGGGGACGAAACGCTCGACAAGCGGGCCGCCGAAGCCCTGGCCGGGCTGCCGGACGATCTGGTCTACGCCGGCTTCTCCTTCGGCGGTGCCACCGCGCAGCAGTTCGCGCAGATCCGCCCCGGCGCACGCGGCGCGCTGCTGTACGAGTCGTTCGTCTCGCTCACCGCCGAGTGGTCCTTCGGCCCGTGGCCCGACGGGGTCCTCGCCCAGATCCACGGCATGGAGCATGATCCGTTCTTCGCCGAGGAAGGCGACCTCGACGCCGCCCGCGAATTCGTCGCCGCCGTCGGCCCTGGCGTCGCGGAGCTGTTCACCTACCCCGGCAGCAGCCACCTGTTCACCGACAGCTCCCTGCCGTCCTACGACCCGGACGCGACCAGGCTGGTGATCGACCGCTCCGTGGCGTTCCTCGACCGGCTGAGCTGACCGCGCCCGGATCTGACCCGGCGCGCGTGCACGTCTGCCGCGGCGGCCGTCAGGTGTCGAGGGTGCCCAGTTGCCGGCGCATGATCTTGCCGGTTGACGTCTTCGGCAGGTCCGGCACGAAGCGGACCGAACGGGGAAGTTTATAGGCGGCGAGGTGCCCGCGGCAGAAGTCGATGATCTCTGCTTCCGTCGCCGACGTGCCTGGCCGGAGGACGACGTAGGCGCGGGCGAGTTCGCCGAGGGTCTCGTCTGGCACCGGGCCGACGGCGACCATGCCGACGGCGGGGTGGGCGGCGACGACACGCTCGATCTCGGCCGGGTAGACGTTGAAGCCCCCGGTGATGACGAGATCCTTCTTGCGGTCGACGATGAAGTAGTGGCCTTCCTCGTCCCGGGTGGCGACATCGCCGGTGTGCAGCCAGCCGTCGGGCTCGATCGTGGCCTTGGTGGCCTGCTCGTTGCCGTAGTAGCCGAGCATGACGAACGGACCGCGGAGCATGAGCTCGCCCGGTTCCCCGTCGGCGACCGTGACACCCGGGTCGTCGAGCGCGGCGATCCGGGCCTCGGCGCCGGGCAGCGCGAACCCGATCGAGCCGTGGACGTTGGGCATATAGGCGCAGTTGCTGGTGCCGGCCCCGCCCAGCTCGGTCATTCCCCACAGTTCGAGCAGCGGTGCGCCGGAACGGTGTTCCCATTCGGCCATCTTGGCGGCCGGCATGGTCTGGCCGCCGACCGCGCACATCCGTAGCGACGACAGGTCGGTGGCGGACAGGGACGGGTCGGCGAGCATCATCGCGTACATCGTCGGCACGCCGTCGAACACCGTCGCGCGGTGCCTGGCCATCGCGGCGAGCGCTGTCGCGGGGTCGAAGCGCTCCAGCATCACCAGCGTCGCGCCGGCCATGAGGGTGCCGTTCATGACGACGTTGCCGTAGACGTGCGGCAGGGGCAGGGCGTTGAGCATGACGTCACGCTCGGTCCGCGCCTGGACCGCGAACAGTGCCGCGGTGTTGAGGAAGACGGCCCGGTGCGACTGCATCGCGCCCTTCGGGTGGCCGGTGGTGCCGGAGGTATAGCCGATCGTCGACAGGTCCGACGGCGCCGGCCGCGGCACGTCCGGTGCTCTCACCGGGCTGGCGAGCAGGTCATCGAACCGGCTGGCATCGCCGCCGGCGGGATCGAAGCTGATGATCCGCCGCAGGGTGGGCACTTCCCTGGTGAGGCCGGCGATCACCGGGGCCTTGTCGCCCGAGGTGAAGATCGCCGCGGCGGCGCAGTCGTTGAGGACGAAGGCCACCTCCTCCGGGGTGAGCATGACGTTGATGGGGTTGACCACCGCCCCGGCGCGCAGCGCCGCGTGGTAGGCGACCACCCACTCCCACCGGTTGGGCGAGTACAGCGAGACCCGGTCGCCGGGCCGTACGCCGAGTGCGTGCAGGCCCCCGGCCACCCGCTCGCACGACTCGTCGAGCGCCTGGTAGGTCAGCACCCGGTCGCCGGCGATCAGGGCGGTCTTGGACCCGAAACGCCGTGCCGCCCGGGTCAGGATCGTCCCTAGGTCCGCCGTGACGGGCTCGGCTCCCGCCGCCACGCTGTCAATGCTTGCCTCGGCCATCGAGACCCCCTCACCGAGCACCGCAGGTGCTGCCTACCACACTGACACCCCAGCGTGAGTCAGCCAAGTGGTCCCAGCTGGCCGGTGACGAGACCGCGAGCCGGTGACGAGGGGCCTGTCCGCTACCCTCGTCACCGGCACGCGCCGCATTCCGCTGGCCTTCCGCCGCGCTGGCCCTACGCCGCGGCGAGGGTGGCGTCCGGTTCCTTCGCGGGAACCTGCGCGGCGGGATTGCGTACCGCCAGCATGATTCCGGCCACCAGGGACCAGAGGAACATGGCGAGGAAAGCGAACCAGGAGATCGGCGGAACTGCGCAGAGGATCCCGAACGCGAACATCACCCAGCCCATCCACCGGGCCGGAGTCCTGCTCACCGCCACCGCCAGGCCGGTCACTACCCCGTAGACGATGAAGCCGGCGACCGCGGGGAGGAAGAAGTCGTTGTCAAGCACGTTGAGCGTCTGCACGCTGTCGGGTGACAGGAACTTGATGTCGTCGGCCAGGATAAACCCGAAGGCAAGCAGCGACAGGAAGCCGATCGTGGCGGCCACCGCGCCCCCGACCACACCGTACGCCAGCCACCGCGCGGCACCGCTTGCCCGCACCCGGCCGGCCAGCGCCACCGCGAAGAAGACCAGGAACACCATGCCGAACGCCCCCACGATCGCGGAGGCCTTCTGCCCGGTGGCGTGCGCGGTGTAGTACGTGACCACCTGCGAGACCGGAGCATTGTCGCTGGGGGAGTTGGAACCTCCCGAGAAGATGGCGACGATGATCAGCGCCGCCATCGGAACACTCGCCAGCGGTGCCCACCGGATAAGCCATCGCTCCACTGAACTCACATCCTCCCCGCGGCCGTCCCGCCGGCCGCGACATGGCTAGCGGACGGAGCCCGTGATCGCTCAGTTCGTCGTGGGTCCCCGTCCTTGGCTCTGCCAGCCACGGTAGGGAATCGCGCACGCCGCTAGCATCGGGGAAGCCTCCGATGTTTTTGCCGGGTCATGCCGTGAGATTTAGCGCGGCCAGGGGCCCCGCCTCGCCGCGGGCCTCACGCCGCGGTGGTCACCAGCTGCCGTGGTGCTCGGGCACAAGCCGCACTAGCGGCAGCATGATCACCAGGATGGCGGCGAACACCAGGAACACGTGCCCCTGCACGACCCCGGCCGCGACGCTGGTCGTGGCCCCGGCCGCAGCGGCCGCACCCGCGCTGCGGGCGATCACCGCCGTGGTCACCGAGACCGCCGTGATCGCCCCGGCCTGCCGGAACATGCCCCGCAGCCCGGCGATGGCGGCCACCTGGTCGGGGGCGAGCTGCAGGCTAGCGTTGTTGGAAGCAGGTACCGACAGCCCCATGCCGAGGCCGGTGAGGGCGGCCCCGATGGCCAGCCACCC
>Ga0335074_10007177_pt1 | contig 15433 bp, 15 predicted proteins | sample Lox_Sample_23_FD_206715 | JGI IMG/M metagenome (GOLD analysis project Ga0335074, IMG submission 206715) | Soil microbial communities from Loxahatchee National Wildlife Refuge, Florida, United States - Lox_Sample_2.3 | ecosystem: Environmental > Terrestrial > Soil > Wetlands | place: USA... | reverse complement strand
ATCTCCGGGAGGGACGAAGCTCAGGCGTACCTCCGCCATCCGGTCCTTGGTCCTCGTCTGCGTGAATGCACCAAATTGGTAAACGCCATTGAGGGTCGAACAATAAGGCAGGTTTTTGCTTATCCAGATAACCTCAAATTTCGGTCTTGTATGACATTGTTCTCGGAGGTTACCTCTGAAAATGAGGAGTTTGTACTGGCGGTCAAGAAGTACTTTAGCGGACAACCCGATTCGGCTACTCTTGCACGTCTTTGAAGCGCCACTGACCTAATGACCGATGATCGATCCCAGAAGCGAACGGGTGGGGATGGGCGGGTTGAGCGAAGATAGCGCGGGAGAGTTCAATGGACATTGATATGCGGAATGCCGATTACCAGGTGCCGCGGGTCAGCGGCGTGCTGGAGACGTCGCTGTACGTCGATGACCTCGACCGCGCACAGGCCTTCTATCGCCGCCTGTTCGGCTTCGAACCGTTCGTGCATGACGGGCGGATGAGCGCGTTGGGCGTGCCGGGGTCGCAAGTGCTGCTGCTGTTCAAGCGCGGCAGCACCGACGAGCCGGCGCCGGCACCCGGTGGTGCGTTCATCCCGCCGCATCGCGGCGAGGGCGGGCTGCATGTCTGCTTCGCCATCCCCTTCGGTGAGCTGGGGGCATGGGAGCAGCATCTGGCCCGCGAGGGCGTCGCGATCGAGAGTCGGATACACTGGCCGCGCGGCGGTACCAGCCTTTATTTCCGCGACCCGGACGGCAACTCGATCGAGGTCGCCACGCCGGGGCTGTGGCCGAACGCCTGAATGAGTCGCGGGTACCAGCCCGCTTCGTTCGTCTCGGTCGTCAGCCTGATCGGCATCGTGGCGCTGATCGGGTTGGCAATCGCCGCTGCCGTCGCACCGCGACTCATGCCCGGCGAGCACCTTGTGGCCCGGCAACTCGCCGCCGGCGGTATCTTCGTCGCCAGCTACGTGGCGCTGGCGATCGGTCGGGTGCCGGGGCTTTCCATCGATCGCGCCGGCATCGCGCTGGTCGGGGCCGCTTTGATGGTGGCCTCGGGAGCGATGCCGCTGCAGGACGCCTACAAGGCGATCGACATCGACACCATCACGCTGCTGCTCGGCATGATGATCGTGGTGGCGAACCTGCGGCTGTCGGGCTTCTTCACGCTGGCCACCGCCTGGGTGGCGCAGCGTGCGCGTCGGCCAGTGCTGTTGCTGATTGCGCTGATCGGGGTGTCGGGTGTCGCCTCGGCCTTTCTGGTCAACGATGCGATCTGCCTGGTGCTGGCACCCTTGGTGGTGGACCTGACACTGGCGCTGCGGCGTAATCCTCTGCCCTACCTGCTGGGCGTGGCGATGGCCTCCAATATCGGCTCGACGGCGACCATCACCGGCAATCCGCAGAACATCCTGATCGGCAGCCTTTCGGGGCTACCTTATGCGGCCTTCGCCGCTTCCCTGGCGCCGGTCGCTGCTGCCGGCCTCGTCGTGCTGGTGGCGCTCATGGTCGCCATGCACCGGCAGGAGTTCCGCCGCGGGCAGGCGCTGGAGCCGCGTGTCCCGCCGATCCGCGTCAATCGCGCCTTGCTGGTGCGCGCGCTCGGCGCGACGGCCGTGCTGGTCGCGCTGTTCTTTGCCGGCCAGCCGCCGGCAAAGGCGGCCATCGTGATCGGGGCGCTGTTGTTGCTGACGCGGCGGGTCAAGAGCTGGCGCGTCTACGCCGAGATCGACTGGTCGCTGCTGCTGATGTTCACCGGGCTGTTCATCATCGTCGCGGGCGCCGAACGGGTGCTGCTGACACCGGAGGTGATGCAGGCCGCCACCGCGCTGCAGCTTGACCGCGTGCCGGCACTGACCGCCGTCACGGCAGCGCTGTCGAACCTGGTCAGCAACGTGCCCGCGGTCTTGCTGCTGCGGCCGTTCGTCGCTGCCCTGGCCGATCCGCGAACGAGCTGGAAAGTGGTGGCGATGGCCTCGACACTGGCGGGCAATTTCACCCTGCTGGGCTCGATCGCGAACCTGATTGTCGCGGAGAAGGCCGCCCGGCGCGGCGTGATGATCAGCTTTTGGGACTATTTCCGCCTCGGTGCTCCGGTGACCGTGGCGACACTGCTGATCGGCGCGGCCTGGCTGATGCTATAATTGCCGGATGGCTGCGCTCTGCCGCGCTTGTGCGAGTGTCACCAACACGGGCCTTCTCGGCCCGTGCGGTGCATGCGGCAGTCCGTGGATCGTCGCCCATCCCGAACTGTTCCACCTGACCATCGCACATATCGACTGCGATGCGTTCTACGCCAGCGTCGAGAAACGCGACCGCACGGAGCTGGCGGACCTGCCAGTGATCGTCGGTGGTGGCGTGCGTGGGGTGGTTACGTCGGCCTGCTATGTCGCGCGGCGGTACGGCGTGCACAGTGCGATGCCGATGTTCAAGGCCCTGAAGGCTTGCCCCGAGGCAGTCGTGATCCGCCCGCATTTCGCCAGGTATGTCGCTGTCTCGCGGGCGATCCGTATGCGCATGCGGCGGCTGACGCCGATGGTGCAGGCGCTGTCGATCGACGAGGCAGTGCTGGACCTTGCCGGCACCCAGGCGCTGCATGGTGCCGCTCCGGCGGTCGTGCTCGCGCGTTTCGCGCTGGACGTGCAACGCGAGGTAGGGGTCAGCGTGTCGATTGGTCTCGCGCGCAACCGGTTGCTTGCCAAGATTGCCGCCGGGATGGACAAACCGGGCGGGTTCACGGTGCTGGGCACCGAGGCGGCGGCGGTGCTGGCGCCGTCGCCGGTACGTCTGCTGCCGGGGGTCGGGCCGGCGCTGGCGCGGCGGCTCGGTTCGCGCAGCATCACGGTGGTGGGTGAACTGCAACGGCTCGACGACGACGCGGCTCGCCGGCTTCTCGGCGAAGAGGGGCCGGCGCTCTGCGCGCGCGCCCGTGGCGAGGATACGCGTGCCGTCGATCCCGCGCGCGAGGCGAAGTCGATCAGCGCCGAGACGACGTTCGAGAGCGATCTGGTCTGGCTTGAAGATCTCGAGCGTCCGCTGTGGCGAATGGCGGAGAAGCTCGCACGCAGGTTGAAGGCCGAGGGGCTGGCGGCGGGCGGCGTGGTGCTGAAGTTGAAGACCGCGCGGTTCGTGACCCGCACGCGGGCTGCTCGACTGCCGAGCCCGACGGCGCTGCCGGACAGGTTGTTCGAGGCGGCGCGCGTCCTGCTGCTGCGCGAGGCGACCGGCACAGCGTTCAGGCTCATCGGCATCGGCGCGCATCTGCTGCTGCCGGGCGCCGATGCGGATCTGGGTGATCTGGCGGACACCGAGACGCCGCGCCGGGCCGCAGTGCAGGCGGCAGTGGACAAGCTGCGCCAGCGCTTCGGCGAGGCGATCATCGCGCGCGGGCGTGGGCTCGGAGCATCTTCAGGCTGAGTAGAAACGCCAGCCCCGTCCACGAATCAGCCCCCCGGCCGGTTGGCATTGTGCCATCCGCCCTTGACGCTGATTCTCAGAGCGCCATAGGGCGGAAAAGCGAAGCGCATTCCGCCATTGGGACCGAGCGTCGGCAACAAGAGCCACCGCCACTATTCCTCGGCCCGCAGATCGATGACATGTACCTCGCGTAGATCGAGCCCACGCTCGATCCTTCGTCGTGCCTCATCCTTCAGCTCATTGAGATAATAGAGATTATTGACCTTCTCGCGCTCCGTACCGATCAGCAGAAGCTCGATGTTGTCGATCAGGTCGATGAGCCTCTTATGGCGGGTGTCGCCGTCGCTCCGGTTCTCGTCACGTTTCAGCCGGTCCTGCTGATACTCGCGCAACGATCGAACCACCTCATCCGGGAGTTGGCGATCTTTCGCGAGCTGCTCGAGCCGTCCGATCGTCGTCTCGATCGCCTGTCGCCGCGCTTTGAATTCCTCGGCTCTCTCGGCGTGGCGTTCCCGGCGCCCGGCATTGGCGAGACCGAGCCAGCGGATAACCCAAGGCAACGTCAAGCCTTGCCCGACGAGTGTCACCAGGATGACAGAAAATGCCAGGAAGAGAATCATGTCGCGACTGGGGAACGGCTCGTTGGTCGCCGTCGTCAGCGGTATCGCCAGCGCCGCCGCCAGCGAGACGATGCCGCGGATCCCGGTAAAGCCCAAAGCAAAAGTCCATTGCCAGGGCGGCGCCGGGTCCTTGCGCGCGATGGCCGGAATCAGCCAGCGCGGAAGATATGTCGCCGGATACACCCAGACGAAGCGGGTCACGATCACCGCAGCACAGAGGACGACGGCGGAAATAACATGCTGGGATATCGAGTAGCGGTGGAAATCGGCAATCAGCTCGCGTGCCTGCAGGCCGGTGATAAGGAATACCATGCCCTCGATCACATAGATCAGAAAGTCCCAGAAGAAAATACCCTGGAGCCGCGTAGCGGCACTGATCAGCCGCAGACCGTTCCAGCTTATATAGAGCCCCGTGGTCACCGTGGCGAGGACGCCGGATCCGCCCATCATCTGGGGGGGCCAATAGGCGAGGAATGGCGTCAGGACCGCGAGTATGATCTCGCTGCGCGGATCGCTGACCCAACGGCGCACACGCAGCATGATCCAGCCGACGCCGATCCCCCACAGGATCTCCCCGGCGATAATGGCAGCAAACATGCTGACCGCCTGGCTGAGCGAGAACGAACCGGCGCTCACCGCTGCGACCGCGAAGCGATAGAGGATGAGCGCCGTGGCGTCGTTCGCCAGTCCCTCGCCTTCGAGGATGACGAGCAGGCGCCTTGGCAACTGCAATCGGCGTGCAATAGAGAGCGGCGCCACCGGATCCGGTGGCGAGACAATGGCACCCAGCACGAAGCCCACCGCCCAGGGGAAGTACAGCAGCCAATGGCACGCGGCGGCGACGGCAATCGTCGTGAACAGGACGCACCCAACGGCGAGCATCGAAATGGGGCGCAGATTGAAGCGGAACTCGCGCCAGCTCATCGCCACGGACGACTGGTAAATCAGGGGCGGCAACACCAGCAACAGCACGACTTCCGGCGCCAGCGTGACCGCCGGCAGGCCAGGTACGAGCGCCAGCACGACGCCGGCGAGCACCAGCAGAATACTGGGAGGGACCTTCAGTCGGTTGGCGACAACCGAGATCACGACGATCACGATCAGCAGCAATATGAGAATCTGGATTGTCGAGGTCATTTGGTTTCTCTTGTCCGCTGGACGGCGGGGATACACCGGCTGGCGTTGTCCGGCTGCCGCTTATGCTATCCCGCTTCCGATACGCTGATCGTAGCGTCTCAGCGAACCTGTTTGCACCTGAGGGGCCCCCATGGGCCATCGCGCCGAAGAGCTGGCTCGCATAATCGCCGGAGCGCGCGGGTCGACGCTTCGCCAATAGCAGCATCTGCTCGAGTAGCGGCTCGGGCAGCAGGCCCCCTTTGTCAGCAAACATGCAAAACATCAGGCTACTCAGGAAATGCGCACCGGCCTGCGCATCGTGCCCACGCGAGCGCAGCCGTTTTGGGAGTTCGGCGAATTCCGCCGCCGCTTCGCGCGAGTTCGTCCAGCAGGTGCCAGAGGTCGAAGAAATGTTCCTGGCAGGCCGCGCGCTCATTGCGCATGCTCGCGTGCAATTTCGCGATGAACTCCGCGAGGTTCACAGGCCAAATGCTGGCGGGCTGCGAGCGATTCCCCGAACCTTGATATTCGCCTAACCTGTCTCCGACCTCTGGAACGCGAGCGCGCGCACCCGGCGGGCGCGAACGCCTGTCGGCGTCATCTCCGCGCCGCCTGAAGCAGGTTGATGAGGGTCGCGAGACCTCCGGCCGCACCGATCGCGCTGAAGATACTCACGACCAAAAGCCACGGCGCCAACCAACGATCGCGGCGGAATTTCAGCGCCTCCTCACGGAATTTCAATGCTTCCTCAGTTAACTTCAAAGCCTCCTCAGTCAACTTCCTATTCTCGGCGTGAAGCTTCTGGGTTTCGGCCATGCTGCGATCGATCCGCGAGAGTTGCTCGCGAAGATCAAGCTGAGGAAGGTCGGCTGGAATGTCGCTCATGACCGCGCTTCGATCTCTCGGAGGAATACCCCGGCAAGTATCCAATATGGGTGTGGGTTACATTAACGGCGTTGCCTCGGTGCCTCAAAACGCCACCCGCCGCATCCATTCGGTGGTCCGCCCCATCGCCTCCCGTGCCTTCGCCACGTATTCGGTCGCGCGGACGAACCCATGCGGCACCCCGTTGAACACCTCGCTCTCCACCGGCACCGCGGCGGCCCGCAGCTTCGCCACCAGCGCCTCGCCCTCGGAGCGCAGCACGTCCAGCTCGGCGAGCTGAACCCGCACCGGCGGCAGTCCGGCCAGCTCGCCGCGAAGCGGCGCGGCGTAGGGGTGCATCCGGTCGGCCTCGTGCGGCACATAGACGCTCCAGTAGAACGCCATCTTCTCGCGCGTCAGCGCGAAGCCGGTGCCGAACTCCCGATAGCTCGGCGTATCCAGCCGGCTGTCGCAGACCGGGTACGTCGCCAGCACCCCGCGCAGCGCCGGCCCGCCGCGGTCGCGCAGCAGGGCGGTCGCCAGTGCCAGATTGCCGCCCGCCGAATCGCTACCAAGCAGGATGCAGCTGCCATCCAAACCCCACGCGGCGCCATGCTCGCCCAGATGGCGCACCACCGCGGCGCACTCCTCCACCGCCTGCGGGAACCTGGCCTCCGGCGACAGCGCGTAATCCACATTCACCGTGGCGACCCCGGCACCGGCGGCATATTCGCGCACCAGCCGGTCATGCGTATCGACCGAGGCCCACACCCAGCCGCCGCCATGGAAATAGACCAGCGCCGGCAGCGCCCGATCGGTGCGCGGCCGATGCACCCGGCAGAAAATGCGCCGCCCACGGGCCGAGACCCAGCGATCGGCGCTGTCCGCCATCGCCGGCCCGCCTTCGGCCAGCCGCATCGACAACGTGTCGTTCACCGCACGATGCGGGTCGAGCGGCACCTCCAGCCGGATCGGCGGGTAGTTGGCCGCGGCGGCCGCCTGCTCCGCCAGCAGCGCCTGCATGTCCGGGTCAAGCCGATGATCTGCCATCGTTCTCTCGCTGTCTCTCGCGGTCGCCTCATTTGTTTGGCGCGAAACGGCGTGGCGACGTGCGCAGGACAGTATTTCGGATATGAAGGTCGTGGCCAACATCCACCAGCACGAAAGGGACCCCAATGCTTTCTGTCGCCGTGTTCGGTGCCGGGCGGATCGGGCAGATCCACGCGCGCAACGTCGCTGCCAGTGGGCGCGCACGCCTGGCTGGGGTGGTCGATCTGGACCGGGCATCGGCCGAGCGGCTGGCAACCTCCTGCGGAGCGCCGGTCATCGAACCCGACGCCGCGTTCGCGGCCGACGCGGTGATGATCTGCACGCCGACGCCCACCCATGCCGAGCTGATCGAGCGTGCCGCCGCCGCCCGCAAACCGGCATTCTGTGAAAAGCCGATCGACCTCGACGCGGCACGGGTGCGCGCCTGCCTGGACGCTGTCGCGCGCGCCGGCATCCCGCTCATGGTCGGCTTCAATCGCCGTTTCGACCCCAGCTTCCGCGCCCTGCACCAGCGGCTCGGCAACGGCGAGATCGGCCGGCTCGAACTGCTGAGCATCACCAGCCGCGATCCGGCACCGCCTCCGGCGACCTACATCGCCAGTTCCGGCGGCCTCTTCCGCGACATGATGATCCACGACCTGGACATGGCGCGCTTCCTGCTAAACGAGGAGCCGGTCGAGCTTTATGCCGCCGCCTCGGTGCTGGTGGATCCGGCCATCGGCGCAGCCGGCGATGTCGATACGGCGGTCGTCGTCCTGCGCACCAACAGCGGCGCGCTGGCGCAGATTTCCAACTCCCGTCGTGCCGCCTACGGCTACGACCAGCGAATCGAGGCGCACGGCGCGAGCGGGATGCTGCGCGCCGACAACATGACGGCCACCAGCGTGCACCACGCGGGCGCGGGTGGGTTCACCACGGACCCGGCGTTGCCGTTCTTCCTGGAACGCTACGCCGCCGCCTATCGCGCCGAGCTCGAGGTCTTTCTCGACGCCGCGGAAGGCAGGGCGACGGTTTCCCCAACCGGGGCGGATGGGCTCGCGGCTTTGCTCCTCGCCGACGCGGCGACCGAATCGGCGCGGAGCGGACGGCCGGTGCGGCTCGGATAATCTCGGCGCGAGCCGGACTCAGGAGACAGGCTGCGCCGCCACGACCACCCGACGGGTGCGGATCTGGCCGTGGCGGGCCAGGCAGACATCAACCCCGCGGCCGATTCGCTCCGGCCCGAGCAGCGAGCGCAGGCTGCCCGGCCCGTTCATGCGCTGTCCGTCCACCGAGAGAAGGATGTCGCCGCGCAGGATGCCGGCCTGGGCGGCGGGACCATTGGGCGTCACGCCGATCACCAGCCGCCCGGTCGCCTGGCCGGCGATGCGGCGGAGCGAGTCGGCGACGCTGACCGGCTGCAGCGCCGCGCCGATCCAACCCCGTCGCATCAGCGTACCGGCGGGCCCATCGCCCACGAAGCCGGCAATGGCGGCGTGCGGCACAACGCAAGGCGTCTGATCCGGTCCGCCGACACACAGCCCAACCAGCGCCCCCTTGTCATCAAAGACCGGTCCGCCTTCAGCCAGGTACCCGGGGGCGGCGTCAAGCGTAATGCGCAGCAGGGACGGTCCGCCATGGCAGTGCAGGCTCCGCACCACCGCGAGCCGCGTCGGGGCCGACCGCCAGGGCCAGCAGCACGGCCCCGACAACCGGCCGCGCGGCCGGTTCGATCACTGCCGCCACGCTGGTTCCGACCAGGCCCAGCGCGGCGATGCCGTGCGCCGGGTCACGTCGCAGTGCGCGCGCGGCCAGGGTTTGGCCGTCAGCGAGCACGACCGCATAGGCCTCCTGCGCCTCAAGCGAGGAATCAGCGGTGACTACAATGTCCGGCCGCCACAGAACACCAGTGAGGCAAGCGCCCGATGCGAGCCGGATCGCGGCGAGGAGCGGCGCCGCCCGCACCACTTGGGCGGCGATCGACTGCGACCACTGGGCGAGTTCGACGCTCTGCAACACGGTCCCGGGCTCCGGACGATGGCATGTTTGCAGTTTGTAATCTATTGCGCAAGAGTTGAAACGCAAGGTTAACGCACGCCCATCTCCCCCTCCCCTTGCGGGAGGGGGCCGGGGGAAGGGGGCCAGGGGAGCGGGAGGCTTCAGCCCGCCGCCTGCTCACCACCGGCAAAATGCTCGCGAAAGCGAAGCCGCAGCACGGTCTTCTGCAGCTTACCTGTCGCGGTATGCGGCAGCTCGTCCAGCACCACGACCGAATCAGGCAGCCACCATTTCGGCACCTTGCCTTCGTAAAGCGCCAGCACTGAGCCGGCATCCACGTTCTTCCCGCTGCGCGGCACCACGATCAGCACCGGCCGTTCGTCCCACTTCGGGTGCTTCGCCGCGACCACCGCCGCCTCGGCCACGTCCGGGTGGGAGACAGCGATGTTCTCCAGCGTGATCGAGCTGATCCACTCGCCGCCCGATTTGATGACGTCCTTGGACCGGTCGGTGATCTCCATGAAGCCGTCGGGGTCGATGGTGGCCACGTCGCCGGTGGCGAACCACCCGTCTGCATCGACCGCGCTGCTGGGCTCTTCACCGAAATAGGCGCAGCAGACGAACGGGCCGCGCACTTTAAGATCGCCGAACCGCATCCCGTCCCAGGGCAGCTCGGCACCCCCGTCATCTACGATCTTCATGTCGGTGCCGAACAGCGAGCGCCCCTGCTTCAGCCCGTGCCGCACGCGGGCCGCCGCATCCAGTCCCACCTGTGCCGGCTTCGGCCGATTGAAGGTGCCGATCGGGGAAAGCTCGGTCATGCCCCAGGCATGCTGCACCATCACCCCGTATTCCGCTCCGAACGCCTCGATCAGGAGCGGCGGGCAGGCAGAGCCACCGGTGACGATGCGCCCGACCGTGTCCAGCCGCTCACCGCTGTTGCGCAGATGCGACAAAAGCCCGAGCCACACCGTCGGCACGCCGGCGGCCATGGTGACGCGTTCCTGATTCATCAACGCGGCAAGGCTGGCGCCATCGAGATGCCGGCCCGGCAGTACCAGCGCCGAGCCCGCCATCGCCGCGGCATAGGGAATGCCCCAGGCGTTGACATGGAACATCGGCACCACCGGCAACACCCGATCGACCGCGCGCAGCGCCAGCACGTCCGCCATATTCACGGCGTAGCCGTGCAGCAGTGTGGAGCGGTGGCTGTAAAGCACGCCTTTCGGCCGCCCGGTCGTGCCAGAGGTATAGCAGAGCGAGGACGCGGTATTCTCGTCGAACGACGGCCAGACGTAGTCATCGTCGGCCCCCGCCAGCAGATCGTCGTAGCACAACAGGCGCATGCCGGGAGGCAGCGTGATCTCGGGCATGTGCGCGCGGTCGGTGAGCATCACCACCGTGCGGACGGACCGGTCAATGTTCGGCGCGATGGTCGCGATCAGCCCGGCAAAGCTCGTATCGACGAAAACGATCCGGTCGGCCGCATCATTGATGATGTAGGCGATGTCGTCCGGATGCAGCCTCGGGTTGACGGTGTGGCAGATCGCCTGCATGCCGGGCGCGGCATAGTAGATCTCGAGGTGTCGGGCGTCGTTCCAGGCGAGCGTGCCGACCCGATCGTGCGCACCGATGCCAAGCGATGTCAGCGCCCGCACCAGGCGCCGGGCCCGGCCCTCGAGTTCGCCCCAGGTGGTGCGGTGGCTGGCACCATCGGTATCCTTGGATACGATCTCGGTGCCGCCATGATGGCGTGCCGCGTGGCGAAGCACCCCGGAGATCATCAGCGGCTGACGTTGCATCAGGCCCAGCATGGACGCCTCCCTTTGTTTGGCAGCCACTTTGGCTTGGCTTCTGCCGCCGGTCCAGACATGGTTTGATGCTGTGGTCCACTATGGAGAACGCCCGTGACCCAACGCCTTGCCCTGCCCCGCCTTGCCCTGATCGTCGGCGCCGGCTCCGGCCTCAGCGCGTCGCTGGCCCGGCTGTTCTCGCGCCAGGGGCTGCAGGTGGCTCTGGCGTCCCGCCAGCCCGACCGGCTCGCCGGATTGTGCGCCGAGACCGGCGCGGTTTCGTTCGCCTGCGAAGCGTCCGAGCCCGAAGAGGTGGCGGGGTTGTTCGACGCCATGGTTGCATCGGTCGGGGAGCCCGACGTGGTGGTCTATAACGCCAGCGGGCGCGCGCGCGGGCCGATCACCTCGTTGGTGCCGGAGGAAGTGGCGCGGGCGCTTGCGGTCAGCGCCTATGGCGGATTCCTCGTGGCACAGCAGGCCGCCCGGTTGATGCTGCCGAAGCACGAAGGGGCGATCCTGTTCACCGGCGCCTCGGCCAGCGTGAAGGGCTATGCGCAGTCGGCGTCGTTCGCCATGGGCAAGTTCGCGCTGCGCGGACTGGCGCAGAGCATGGCGCGCGAACTGGCGCCGCAGGGCATACACGTGGCGCATTTCGTAATCGACGGGGGGATCCGCAACGCCGGACATAGCGAGCCGGCCGACGCGCCCGACAGCATGCTGGATCCCGATGCCATCGCCGAGACCTATTGGCACGTGGTGAACCAACACCGCAGCGCGTGGACCTGGGAGGTGGAGTTGCGCCCCTGGGTCGAGCGGTTCTAGCTTTTCGGTTTATTGTGAAGGAGAAGCAAAGCGATGCTGTACGAACTGCGCGTCTATGAATGCGTACCGGGCCGGTTGCCCGACCTGTTGAAGCGGTTCGACACGATCACGCTGAAGCTGTGGGAGAAGCACGGCATCAGGCAGGCGGGTTTCTGGACCACGGTGATCGGCGAGTCGAACCAGACGCTGTATTACCTGCTGGCCTGGGAGTCGCTCGCCGAGCGGGAGCAGAAATGGGCCCGCTTCGGGTCCGATCCGGATTGGCTGGCGGCACGGGCGCAGACCGAGGCGAACGGTGCAATCGTCGCGAAGGTTACCAATGCGATCCTCGCGCCGACGTCCTTCTCATCGGTGAAGTAGCGGACCGCGCCAGAATCCACCTCTCCCGCTTTGCGGGAGAGATCGGTTCGCGAAGCGAACCGATTGAGGGTTGGGCCCCATCGGCCTGAACCCCGCTCCCGACGTGGCTACACGGCGCCACCGGCTTCGGCGCTCCGGCGATCAGATGGAATATCGCGTTGCTCATGCCGGCATCCTCGGCGAATTCGCCCTGGTCCGCCACCGGTTTCTATCCGATCATCGGGGATGACCGAGATATGGCAGCACTTCGAGCCGGCCGACGTGGCGGAGGGACTCTCGCCTGCCGGCCGCTACGTCGCACGCATGCCCGACGGATCAGGACTGGCGCTGCCGCTGCGCGATTTCGGGCAGACCGCGGTGGCCGGGCTGATCGTCAATCAGGCGTCGTTCGTGGTAGTTGAGCGACTCGCGGCATGGATGAGCGAGATCGCTGCCGGCGTGGCGCCGCAGATCGTCGCCGGATTGCCGACGCTGGGCCACGTGCTGGCGCCGCTGATCGCGCAGCGTCTGGGTCACAGCAACTGGGTTGCACTCGGAACCACCCGCAAGTTGTGGTACGAGGATGCATTGTCCGTGCCGCTCTCTTCCATCACGTCGCCCACGGCCGGGCGGCGACTATGGCTCGATCCCCGGTTGTTGCAGCGCCTGGAAGGGCGGCGCGTGCTGCTGGTGGATGACGTGATCAGCACAGGCGCCTCGGCGCGCGCAGGGCTTGCCTTGCTGCGACAGGCCGCCGCACCGGCCGCGGCCGTGAGTGTGGCGATGGCGCAGGGTGATCGCTGGCGTGCGGGATGGCGCGACGAGACGCCGGTTCTCGCGGTCTTCGCCAGTCCGCTGTTCGATCGTGTCGGGTCGAACTGGCTGGCGCGTGCCGGGTCCCTCGCACTCGACCGCTGCCCGTTGGCACGGGGGTAGAAAGCAGGCTGCACTACTCCCCTCGCGGGGCCCGGTAGAGGGGTTCCAGCAGAGCTACTCGTCAAGCTCGGGGTACTGACGAAAGATACCGGTCTCACACAACGGAACCCGCCGATCGCTTTCCAGATACGCCTTCACCCGCGGCCGTCGAGCCACCGCGGCGTGCAAAGCGGCCACGCGCGGCAGCGTCGCAAGAATGCGCGCAGTCGCTTTCGGAAACGCATAGTTCAACCCCTCGACAAGCTGGAACAGCGACAGGTCGGCGTAAGTGATTGCATCGCCAACCAGATGGGCACCGCCGGCCGGGTTTGCGGCGAGTATACGCTCGAACCAGTCCAGGTATTTCGGAACCCGCGTACGCCGAAACACATCAGCCCGGTGGATAGCCTCCGGCTTCTGCTCATGAAAGTAGAGGTCCTCGTCGATCGGATGATGCGAACAATAGGTCTCGGCGACGATATCAGTGATCGTCAGTTGGATCTGATGCGTCCAGAGCCGACCGGCCTCGTCAACAGGCGCCATGCCGATACGGCCGCCGAGATACAGCAGAATTGCGGCGGTCTGTCCGATCAGGATATCGCCATCCTTCAGGAAGGGCGGCGCAAACGGAATATGCACGACGCCGGCGTCTTCCAGGAACGTCATCATGGCGGGTATGCCGCGCCCATCGCGCTCTGACCCGCGCGCCACGTCGATATAGTCAACTCCGGCTTCCTCGAGGGCGAGGCGCACAAACTCGCCACGCCCCTGAATCTCGGGCCAGTAGTAGAGTTCATAGGGCATTCACCTATCCTCCATGCACGGAGCAAAGCCGAGACGATCGATTGCCTGCACCACTGGCTGCACTGGCGTCAATAGAGTACCAATCAGATCAGGCGGGCACGAGCGCGCCACCGGAGGAAGCCGACATGCGAGACAGGACCAGACGGGCACTGCTGTCGACGAGCACGAAGACCCTCATCAATATGGCAGCGCTCACGCTGCTTCCTGGCGCACTGGTGACGACCTCGGCAAGCGCGGCTTCGCCCCCGAGTGCCAATGAGACGGCTGCACAGGCCATCCGCTTCGCATATCAGCCAGGGTTCGCGTACGGACTTTATTACGTTGCCCAGACCAACGGCTGGTTCAGGCAAGCTGGAGTTACACTCGACCCGATGGACATCTTCACGAATGGCCCGCTTGAGATGGATGCTGTCATCAATGGCGACCTCGATGCCGGGGTCCTTGGCTTCGTGCCGATACTCACGCGCGCCGCGGCGGGTCAGCCGGTGCGGATTATCGACGTCGTGGACAACAGCGGTCGCACCTATGCGGTGGTCGGAAAGGCGGACATAAGCGGGATTCCGGGCCTCAAGGGACGGACCGTCGGGGTCAACCGGGGCTCCAACTACGATTACTTCCTGCTGCAGGCACTCGCGAAATACGGCCTCTCGGAGCGAGACCTCAGGATCATCAACTTCGCCGATCCGGCAAAGGCGCAGAGCGCGTTTCTGGCCGGCCAGATAGACGCCTTGGTTCCGATCACCACCAACAAGGATGCGATCCTTCAACACCGACCGGACGCCAGGATCGTATTCAACGCAGCGCAATTCACCGATGAACCGAATCCCAGCCGCTCACCCTTCGCAATCTATGATCTTTTCGCCACAACCGAGAGTGCGCTTCACAAACATCGAAACGGGTTCATCAGGCTGATGACGGTCTTCCACACCAAGGTGCGGGACTACGTCACATCGCCCAGCACCCAAAGCGCGGCGATAGACGACCTGTATGATTGGCAAAAGAACGTCGTCAAAGCCGAAGTCACAAAAGCTCAGATCCTTGCCAACATCAAGTTGTTCGATTTCTACACGAAGCAGCAAGCCCAGCAGATCATCGCCGGCGGTGAGCTGACATCCTTTCTTGAGGGGATCTCAAAATACCTGGTTGCAAACAAGCTTTTGGACAAGGTGCCCGATCTGGCCTCGATCATAGACCCCGGTCCGGCAAAGGCCATGGGATAGCGGAAACAATGCCGCGGGTCGTCAAAGCTCAGGCCTACCAGCCGACAGGGAACGCGCAGGCGTCATCGTCCCGCTCGCTGGAAGCCCTGGCACTGCGGCAGGCCAGCCGGTCGGCCTTGCGGCGGCGTCGCCAGCAATTGTCGCTCGGCCTTCTGTCCGTCCTGATCGTCATTACGGTGTACACCGTCCTGACCCAACTACCGAAAAGCAACCCGGCTCTGCTCCCGCCGCCGCCGATCATCGTCAACGCCTTCATCAAAGGCATACAAGACGGAACTCTGCTCAGCGCCACGGTGGCAAGTCTGGGAAGAGTGGCGATGGGCTACCTCGCGGGGTGCACGATCGCGATCGTCATCGGCAGCCTGCGCGGCTGGTATACGACGATCGGCTATCTTCTCGACCCGATCATCGACGCCCTGCGCCCGGTCCCGGCGCTGGCGTACATACCGCTCGTCATCCTGTGGTTCGGCATCGGTGAGACGGCCCGCGTGCTGGTCATCGGCCT
>Ga0335074_10007176_pt1 | contig 15433 bp, 12 predicted proteins | sample Lox_Sample_23_FD_206715 | JGI IMG/M metagenome (GOLD analysis project Ga0335074, IMG submission 206715) | Soil microbial communities from Loxahatchee National Wildlife Refuge, Florida, United States - Lox_Sample_2.3 | ecosystem: Environmental > Terrestrial > Soil > Wetlands | place: USA... | reverse complement strand
GCCATCAGCCGCGGGTGACGGCGGTTCGCGGAGACCGGGTCCCCGCGCCAGGGCATCATCTGGCTGCCGCCAGAGTACTGCGAGGCCGCGTCTGCGGCTAGGGCCCGACGGCGGCTATCCGCCCGCCGCCTAGGGCGCGCATCGCTGGCACGGTCTCGCTGGTCACTAGGCCTTGCTCCCGCGTTAGCTCATCGACGATGGCGAAGGCCGTGGAGATGCGATCGGGGGCGTCGATCACGACGGTGAGCACAGGGACACGGCGGCCGGCCTGAAGCAGTCGGTCGCCGTGCGGCGCGTGGTCGCCGTGAAATCCCCAGACGCCACGCTGTGTCGTTGCCCCGCTGATCCCCGCAGCACGCAGCCGTCTGACAAGTGCCCGGTGGATCGGCTGCCCGCCGACGAGCGCCGTTTCCGACGTGTAGACCATGAGTTTGTGCCAGAGCGGCATGTCGTGCTCGCCGGTTCCGGGCAGCTCCGATGGCGCGCAGCGTAGTTCCCCGTCACGCTTGCAGATGCGCACCTGCTCCAGCGTCAACAGCGGGCGGTGGAGGAGGCCGCCGAGTTCGGGCAGCACCCGCGAGATGCGCGCGCCCGAGCCGACGGCGATCACCATCATCGGTGTCCCCGCGTTGCGGCTGAAGAAGGCGGCCCGTTCCCGCACTCCGTGCGCGGTACCGTCCACGCCGAGCAGTGCAGTAGCCCCGGCGATGCCGCGCCGGTGCAGCAGGTCGCAGACGGCCATGAAGGCCGGCATCCGGTACACGCGCTCCTGGCGGCCGAGGTAGATGGTCAGCTTGGTCTCGTCGTTCGGGCCTTCGGGCAGTTGATCGGGCAGCGTGGCGGCCGAAATGTCGCCCGTCAGCAACCGGGCCCGCTCCAGGGTCACAAGCCCGGAGGCGAGGAGGCGCGCGGTGGGATCGAGAACCGCCTCAATCCGGGCGCGCGTGTCCACCGCGACTGCGGTGAGCGGCAGGTCCTCGGACAACGTGAGGGACATGTCGGTGCGCAGCCGCTGCTTAATGCCGAACCCCTCGACGCCGCGGATCAGGATACTCGTCTCGATCTCGTGTCGCCCGTACAGGTCGAGCAGAGCGTCGGCCGTAAAGTGCCCCGCAACCCGCTGCCGCTCCCCGAAGTAGGTCGTGAGCTTAAGCGCGTCCGCACTCGGTCCGCCCACGCCACCAAGCGCGCCTTCGCCCTGCACACCGCCCATGACGTCCACGGGTGCGCCGGCGGCGGTGTCGGACGCGGAGGGCGAAGGGATATCGGCGGATGGCTCAGGCACGCGAATAGACTCCTCGTACGCGCGGGGGCAGAACTAGAAGCCGTCAGCCGCGGCGGCACGGCAGTTCGCGAAGCCGGCAGCTACCCGCCGCCTTCACACCAGGGCGTCATCTGGCCCTATTAGTGTACTGGGGCCCGAATTCCTACCGGCAAACGGTATGGCGTTCCACGGTGCCGAGGCCGAAGCTGTCCTCCACCCGGCGGAGCCTGAAGAAGGCATTCCCGAAGGTCAGGCCCTCAAGGGCTGTTGCCCCGCAGTGCGCTCGCCGTGAGCGTCATGGGCATCCGAGGAGCACGCTTCCGTCGAGGAATGCGGCTGCCCGCCGCCAGGCCGTCATTTCCGGGCCTGCGGCTTCGCTGCGACGCGCCCAGGTGCTCTTGCTGAACGCCTCGTCTAGCTCGGTGATCAGCGTCTCCGCCAGTTCGGCGGCGGCGGGGGCGGCCAATTGCCCAGCCCGGGGGTCGGCCGCGTTCAGGCTCAGCAGGTGGCGGACGCATAGCGGCACCTCGCGCCCGGGAACCTGGCGGGCGGCCGACAGTGCCGCGCGCACGTCCTTGGCTGCTTGCAGCACGGCGGAGTCACGGGCAACGCACAGGGGGCAGGCGTCCAACCGGGCGGCGCGGCGGCGCCGGGACCACGGCCAGATCACGGGGCGGCTGGTTTCCCGGTCAGGCGACGGGACGTACGGGGCCAGGGCCGCGGTCAGGCAGTCGGCCTGCCAGGTCACCAAGGCCCGGGTGTGCGGGTTGGCCAGGACGATCAGGTCGCTGAGGTGACCGGCGCACAGTAGCATCCGGCGGTCCGGGTGGTGGTCGCAGGCGCGGAGCATCCCGGCCAGGTGGCTGGTCTCCGCGCGGGCTGCGGCCTGGCAGGCGGCGCATGTACCCGGGCCAGGCCGTCCGTTGGCTGGCATCGCGTGCCGCAGCGCGGCGCGCGGCCTTGCGTCGGTGTCAGCCCCTGTCAGCCAGCCGGCACCTGTCGAGCGAGTGGCGGCGGCCTCGGACAAGATACCGGCCAGCCACGCGGCGACCTGAGGCGCCGTGCGCTGCGACGCTGCCCGCAGATGAGGGATGCACAGGCCGCCGAGCCTCCGGTAGTGTTCGCGCACCGGTTCATCGGCCAGACCGTCGAGCAGGGTGTCCAGCGCCCGGCCGACGGCGGCGCCATCATGCTCGCAGGCGGGGCAGTCGCCCGGCCGCGCTGCCCGGCCGCCCAGCTGGTCTCGTGCCGCCGGCAGGATGTACCGGTAGAGAGCGGTGAGCCTACGCGCGGCTCCGGGCTGGCACATCAGCCCGCGCGTGTGCCGGGGGCACATTCCCAGCGATGAGCACAGGCGGGTGATCATCCCGGCGTCCGCGTGCGCCTCGAACGCGAACCAGGCCAGGTACCGGTCCTCGGCCTCGCCGGCGTAACGGCAGGCCGGGCATCCCGGCCCGGTCAGCAGGTCCATCGCGGAGTACAGGGTGAGCACCGTCGGGCCGCGCGGCACGGGGGCGGCGGACGGCATGCTAGCCGCCTCCTCGTGCCGTCTGGCCCATGCTCACCGGGGACAAGCCCACCGTCCTTTACCGGCGGTTTGCCGTTCCAGGGACTGTCAACGGCACCTGCCGTGATCCGAGCGAGCCACTTCGCCAGAGGGCCAGTGTGGCAAGGGGGCCGGCCGGCCGTCAAGCTGCGCGGCGACCCGGTAGCGGGCGGTCACAGGTCTAGCCGTTTCTATGTGCGGTATGGCGTGGCCGACGCTGTGGCCAGGGAGGGAACTGCGCGTTATCCTGAGTCAGTGGCGTGGCGGTGTGCCACGCGGCGGTGGATCCCGCCAGGCCCGTCCTCCTCATGCGCGGGCCTTCGCCAGACGGCCGATGGGTCCTGCTTTCCCGATCGGGAGGGAGGACGGCTCATGGCCGTTCTATTTGACGTCCGATGCTCGATTCTGGTGGTGCGCAAGCATGCCGCCTTGCTGGTCCACCGCACGCACGACGGGCTCGATGACTGGGTGCTACCCGGCGGAACCCCCTGCGAAGGCGAGAGCCTGATGGCGTGCGCCCGGCGCGAGCTCCTCGAAGAAACCGGCGTGTCAGCCTCGCCGTCCCGGGTTGCTCTCGTCGTCGAGTCGGCGTCACCCAGGGCTGGCCGCATGCTGGACATCGTCTTCGTCGCCACCGGACCGGTGCTGAGCAGGGAATACTGCCGGGAACCGGGGATGGGGCCGTGCTTCATACCCGCAGACCAGTTGCCGGGGCTGGTGATTCATCCCGCAGTCGCCGGGCAGTTGATCCGGCTGCTCGACCCTGGGCCGCACCAAGAGCATGCGTCCTACATGCGCGACCGGACGACTGATATGAGCCCCGCCGACGAGCCACCCCGAGGGGAACCAGTCATGTCCGAATCCTTGGCCAGGACAGGTATCCCTCGCTGGGCCGGGTCCTGGTTACTGGGGTTGACGTGTCGGCGACGGCCGACTCGCCCGAAGACCAAGTGCACAGTCGGCCTCGCTCACCGGCAACCCGTCCGCCACCAATGACTGTCCGGCACCGGTGCTATACCTGCCGTCCCCAGAGCGGACGATTCCGCTGCCTCCTGCATGGGCAGAAACAATCACGGGCGGCTAGAGAAACCTTTGGACTTCACGAGTCGGCCCGGGCGGACAGCGGGCGGTGCGCCGGTAAGCACTTGATGGTGCCTACGCGTGTGCTCAGCGGCGAGGGCGGTGGGGAGCGGACGGGCGAGTCGGCTGCGGGCGGACGGGACCGATTCTAGGCCAATCGCTCGCTGAGTCATGTTCGCGCAGGGAGCTAGTGGGGGCCGCTACTGTGACTGGCGTTCAGCAAGCTGCGTCGTCGGCCGAAGGGCCAGCGGCCGAGCCGATGAATCCCGATGTCGACCTGCGCGCTGATCGCCGCGAGCGGTGGGCCGCGTCAGGCACTGCTGTGACCGTCGCGGTGTCGGCGGGCGGCGTCATCGGGGCCGAAGGACGCTATGCCGCCGGGACCATATGGCCCACCGCGCAGGACGCCTTCCCGTTCACCACCCTCGCGGTGAACGTCATCGGTTGTGCGCTGATCGGGATAACCATCGTGTGCCTGTGCAGGATTCGGGTCGTGAGCAAGCTCGCCCGGCCGTTCCTCGCCACCGGGATTCTGGGCGGCTTCACTACCTTCTCGACTGCCGCCGTCGACAGCCAGCAGCTTGCGGCCAACAGGCACCTTCTGCTCGGTGTGGCAAACATTCTCATCACCGTCGTCGCTGGACTCACGGCGGTCTTTCTCACCACGCGGATTACCCGCCGCGTGGCTGATACCCAGGAGAGCGGGCGCAAGCGGTGATCGCGCTTCTAATCGCAGCCGGCGCCGCCGTCGGCGCGCCGCTCCGCTACCTGATCGACCGGGGCATCCAAGCACGGTTCGGGACGCTGTTTCCGTGGGGAACCCTCGTCGCCAACGTGTGCGCCTGCCTTGTGCTCGGCCTGATAACGGGCACAGCGACCGCAGTCTCCCCGCCCGAGGTTTACGCACTCATCGGAACCGGCCTGTGCGGAGCGCTCTCCACACTCTCCACGTTCTCCTACCAGGCGTTGCGCTTTGCCGAGGAAGGATTCTGTTTGTTCGCCCTCGCCTATGTTGCCGGCACCGTGGTCGCAGGACTGGGCGGGGCCGCCGCGGGCGTGGCCATCGCGCATGCGACCTGGGCCTTAGCCAGCCGCGGCTGCTGCCGCTGCCGACCGGTCGCTGTGTCAGCGTCCGTGACCATCTCGCGCTCGCAGGCTCACATCACCCTTCCGCGCGACATGCACGATTCCTCTCACTCCGGAATCCGGCGCCTCCGCTGCCCGGCCGGACTTGTCCTGTGGCGGACCGCCAGTATCAGCGGGATCGCCGCGAGTTCGGCGACTATGCAGAATGCGACGAGCCCGCCCGCGGAAACTTCGATTAGGACGCCGATTACGACGCTGCCGGCCACCCAGGCTGTCCCGTAAGCGCTGGTGAACAGGCCGTACGCGTACGCCCGCCGGTTAGGAGAGACCATAGGCGCCACTGCTGCCGGGATCAGCGATTCCTGAACGCCCATGCCGAGCCCCCACAGTGCGGAACCAGCCAGGACGGCCCAGAACCCGCCTAGAAACACCAGCGGGGCATATGCGGCCGACGCAACCGTCAAGGGGATGAGCACGCCGATGCCGACCTTGTCGAAGACACGGCCCAGGATCAGCGACCCGCCGCCGCTGACGGCCATGGCGACGGCGTAGAACACCGGGGTGAGGTCGGCGGAAACGATTCCCGCGTGCTGGAAGCGGTAGGCGATGAGCGGAAAGTCGGCGAACCCCGCCCCGGCCAGCGCAGCTGCGCCCAGGTAGATCCAGAAGACACGCGGGAGGCCGCCGACCGCAGGCTGCGCAGCGCCAGCCGCTAGGTCCTGCGGTCGCGGGTACATCATGCGGGCGACCGCGAGCAGCGTCAGCATGATGACGGCCGGGATCACCAGCACCGCGAACGCGGCTTTGTAATCGTGCCGATCCACCGCCAGAACCACGGCGACGAGCAGCGGGCCGAACAGGGCGCCGAACTGGTCGAGCGCCTCGTGTACCCCGAAGGCTCGCCCGTAGCCGATGTCCTTCGCGGCATGGGAGAGCATTGCGTCTCGTGGCGGGTTCCTGATCCCTTTGCCGATCCGCTCGGCGATGATCAGCGCCGCCGCCATCTGCCAGTTGCCGGCCAGGGCGAGCAGCGGGACCACGGACATCTGCAGGACGTAGCCGGCGATCGTGATCGGCCAGTAGCGGCCGGTGCTGTCGGCGCGGCGGCCGGAGAACAGCCGCACGTTGTAGCCAATGAACTCCCCGGCGCCGCTGATCACGCTGATCGTGAACGCGCTGGCGCCAAGCAGCCCCAGGTAAGGGCCGGTGATGCTCCGCGAGCCCTCGTAGGTGAAGTCGGCGAAGAAGCTCATGACGCCGATCGTCACCACAAACTTCACGCCAGGCGAGGCATTCCTGGCTCGCTGCAGCAGGCTCACCGCCGACGTCCGGGCGCAGGCGAATCAGGTTCAGGGCGCGCCCGCAGAGACTCCTCCTGGTTGCCCTTTACCAGGAGCGCCCGCCGGGCGATGGCGCGCACGTTGAACGGGGCGGACCGGGACAGCTCCTCGAGCCAGCGCCGCAGCGGTCCCGACCCCTCGATCTCAATCACGCTGCGGAGCGCGGCCGCCCGCACGTAGATGTCTCCCCGGTTTTCCGACACCGCGCGAAGAGCAGGGACGGCCTGGCCTGCCCGCAGTCGGCCAAGCGTCTGCGCGGCCACCACCGCGCGGTCGCCGTCAGGATGGTGGAGCGCCCAGATCAGGCCCTCCGTGTAGCTGAGGCGTGCGGGCGCCTCGACCGACTGGCCGCAGACATCGCAAGGCCCATTTGCATGGTCGTTGACCGCATAGCAGTGGAAGCACCAGTACATGGGCGCCAGCCGTCCCTCGCAGCCGGGTAGGGACCGTTGGCGCTGGCGCGGTTGATGGCGGGCCCCTCCGCCGACCTCCAATTATAGGCGAACGCAGCGGAGCGCTCATATTGCTTGAAAGTCGTGAACCGGCTTTCGTGGCGTTTGTCCGGCGGTTCGCCCCCGGGCCGACGTGGCTGGCCTCTTCGTCGTCCGCGTACGGACACGGGACGAGGCTTCGAGCGGCCACGGGGGCCGGTCGGGTAGTAGCGTAGGGAACGGCGGTGGGACTCGCCATCAACCGCACCTGTGCCAACGGTCCCTGTTGACGAGGGAAAGGGCACGGGGTGGCATGAGGCAGGTTCTAGAAGCAAGCTCACCAGCTGAACAACGCAGGTAACGGCCGTGGCAAAGGTGAGCGAAGACGAAGTTCTCCTCCTGTGGCGAGCGCTGATCGCGTTCCGCTCCGGACGCCGCCCAGGCTGCGCGGCCACCGGCAAGCCGCCGCAGAGCAGGTGCCCGCTGCACAGTCAGTGTCCCCGTTGGGGAGGCCCCGAGGATTACTACGCGGTCATGGATGAAACGCCCGAGGAGACAGAGCGTCGGCGTGCTTCCTGGCCGTGCACCAGGATGGCTGCCTTGCTGTCCCCTGAGCTACGGCGCCTTGGTTAATCGCGGATGCTTCCTCGGCAGGGAGCGACAAGGAAACCAAGACCCCTTGCGCTGTGATCAGAGCCATAGATCGCGCCCAAGGACAAATGGGTAATCTTGAATTAGGTGATGAAGCCCACCTCACACAACCGCCGCCACGGCTGATGGCTTCTACCGGGTCACGGATTCGGTGGAGGTACGGGTGAGCCTGTCATGCCGGTTATCAGCATTCTGTTCGGCCGGGCAGCGGCGGTCGGCGACCCGCCGGAACCGCCGTTCTTCTCCGACTTGAACCTCGACCAGATGTTCGCGGGGGTGGCGGCCGACCGGGAGCAATACGCGCTCGCCCCTTTCTTCCGGATGCCGCTGCACGACTCGGCCGCAGTTGAGTACCGGCACGAGGTGCTGCGGGACCTGGAGGACCAGGGCACCGTCGCAGCCGTCGAGGCGTTCGCTCAGCGGATGCGCGCGGTACGGGACGATCTCGCCCGGGCGGGCAAGCTTCGGTACCGGTACCAGAAGGAGGTCTGGTACCTCAGCGCCGCCCGCGGCTACTGCACGGCGGTCGGCGAACTCGCTGCCGCGCTCGCGCGCGCGGACCTGGTCTCCCGTGGTCTCATCGCGTTCCGCGACTTCGTCGTCGGCTACGCCGCCTCAGCGGCGTTCACCGCCCTCGCCGCCGAGGCGGCCGAGGTTGATAAGGTCCTGGACGGCCTGGCGTACTGCGTCAACGTCAAGGGCCCCCGCGTGACCGTCACCCGGTATGAGAGCGAGGCCGACTTCAGCGCGGACGTGCTGGCGACGTTCGCGAAGTTTGCCGACGGGTCGGTCGAGGACTACCGGGGCAAGTTCCGGAACTGGCCGGAGATGGATCACGTCGAGGAGTGGATCGCGGATCGGGTCGCGAGACTGTTCCCGGCCGAGTTCGCGGCGCTCGACTCCTTCTGTGTGCAGCACCGCGGATTCGAGGACGAGACCGTCACCACCTTCGACCGTGAGGTTCAGTTCTACCTCGCGTACCTCGACTTCATCCACCCGCTGAAGGCCGCAGGACTGGAGTTCTGCTATCCGCAGGTGTCGGCCGATGGCAAGGAAACCGACGTGGCGGGGGCGTTCGACCTAGCGCTAGCAGCCAAGCTGGCGCCTCGGTTCCGGGACGTGGTCAGCAATGACTTCCGGCTGTCAGGCCAGGAACGGATCATGGTGGTCACCGGCCCGAACCACGGCGGCAAGACGACGTTCGCGCGGATGGTCGGCCAACTGCACTACCTGGCCAGCCTCGGTCTCCCGGTCCCGGCCCGCCGCGCCCGTCTGTTCCTTCCCGACCAGGTCTTCAGCCACTTCGAGCGGGAAGAAGACCTGGCCACGCTGCGCGGCAAGCTGGCGGATGAGCTAGTCCGCATCCATGACGCGCTACGGGTGGCGACCGGCCGCAGCCTGCTGGTCATGAACGAGTCCTTCGCCTCCACCACGCTGCGGGACGCGACGCTCATCGGCGAGCGGATCCTTGCCCGGATGACCGAGCTTGGCCTGCTCGGCGTGTACGTCACGTTCGTCGACGAGCTCGCCTCGGCCACCCCCGCCTGCGTGTCCATGGTGGGCACGGTCAACCCGGACGACCCGGCCGAGCGCACCTACAAGATCGTGCGCAAGCCGGCCGACGGGCTCGCCTACGCGACCGCCATCGCGCGCAAGTACCGGCTGACCTACCCGCAGCTGAAGGAGCGTCTGGCATCGTGAAAGTCCTTCTCATGTACGCCGACCGCGACTTCAACCCGGACATTGAACTTCCGTCGAACGAGCCGGATCTGGCGGCCGACCTGGAACTTGGCGCGCTGCTTGACGCCATGGCGGCCGGCGACAAGTTCTCGTACGAGATCGCCAGGCACGGCCTGCACGCCGGACTCGCAAGCCCGGCCGAGATCGTCTACCGGCAGCACGTGCTGGCCGACTGCGTCGCCCAGCCCGGTGTCGTTCGAGACTTGTACGACCTCGCGGTCGAGGCGATCAACGCCGAGCGGCAGGTGTGGGGATTCCTGTTCCGCGCCTCACCGGACACCATCCTGTACCGGTCCCGGCAGGTCATGGTGATGTACCTGGGCTGCCTCGGCCGGCTCGCCGACCTCGCAGCCAAGCACGCAGCCGACTTTCGCTCCGAGGGGTTCGCCCGGTTCTTCACCATGCTCGCCACCGAGCTCACCGACGACTACTTCGCCGAAATGCAGGAGCGTCTGGCCGAGCTTGAGTTCAGGCGCGGCACGCTGATGAGCGCGCGGCTCGGCACCGGAGGAAAGGGGACCGGCTACGTGCTCCGCCGCCACGGGCCCGCCCGCAGCTGGCGAGATCGGCTGCCGGGCCGGAGCCAGGACGCCTTCAGCTTCACTATCCCGGAGCGGGACGAGGCCGGCGCGCGTGCGCTGTCAGAACTGGTCAGCCGCGCTGTCAACGACACCGCGAACTCGGTCGCCCAGTCTGCGGACCACATCAAGGGCTTCTTCCAGCTGCTCCGGGCCGAGCTGGCGTTCTACCTCGGCTGCCTGAACCTGCGCGAGCGGCTGGCCGCCGCGGGCCAGTCGGTGTGCTACCCCGTCCCCGCCCCGATGGGAGCCGACCGCCTCGCCGCCCGCGGCCTGTATGACGTCAGCCTCGCCCTCACCTTGGACGGCGAGGTGACCGGCAATGACATCAACGCCGACGACAGGCGGCTGATCATGATCACCGGCGCGAACCAGGGCGGCAAGTCGACCTTCCTGCGCTCGGCCGGCCAGGCGCAGCTGATGCTGCAGGCGGGCATGTTCGCGGCGGCCGACGCGCTGTCCGGCAGCGTTTGCTCCGGTCTCTTCACGCACTTCAAACGCGAAGAAGACGCCACCATGGAACGCGGCAAGCTCGATGAGGAACTGGACCGGATGAGCGCCATCGCCGACCGGATCGCTCCCGGCGCCCTGCTGCTGTGCAACGAGTCGTTCGCCTCCACCAACGAGCGGGAGGGCTCGCAAATCGCCCGTGAGATCGTCCGCGCCATGACCGAGGACGGCATCCGGGTCGCCTTCGTCACCCACATGTACGACCTTGCCGAAAGCATCTACGTCCGCCACGACGCCCGGGTCCTATTCCTCCGCGCCGAGCGGGAACACGACGGCGTCCGCACCCATCGTCTCGCCGAGGCCGCCCCGCAGCCCACCAGCTACGGCGATGACCTCTACCGTCAGACATTTCTGGAACCCCGCGAGGAAGCGGCCGCAGTCGGAAACCCTGGCCACGCTGGATAGTCGTCATGTAATGTTGACAGCACGCGATGAGGCTCGCGTAGCGCCGGGATCGGTCCCGGCTGATGGCCTCTACCTGCAAGGCGTGCACGGCGTCGGATGAGCAGGGGAGGTCCGTTCAGTGCCTGAGCTGATCCAGCTCCTGCAGAGCCTCGTTGTGGTCGTTTTCGCTCCCTTGTATGTCGGCGCGATGGCGCGGGCCGAGTCGATCGTGGGCTCCAAGCGCGGGCCGAGCGTGCTGCAGCCCTACCGGGACCTCGGCAAGCTGCTGCGCAAGGGCAGCGCGGTCAGCGATCAGGCGTCGTGGGTGTTCCGCGGCGCCCCGTTCGTGGCGTTCTCCTGCTACCTGACGGTGTCGGTGATCGTGCCGATCATCACCAACGAGCCGCTCCCGCTGGCGTTCCTGGCCGACCTCATCGGCGGCGCGTTCGTGCTCACGCTGGCCAGCTTCGTGATCTCGCTGGCCGGACTGGACACGGCCAGCCCCTACGGCGGGCTCGGCGCCAGCCGAGCGAGCTGGATCGGCAGCATGGCCGAGCCCGCGCTGATCCTGGTCTTCTTCACCGTCGGCGCCGTGTCCGCCTCCGACAACCCGTACCTGATGAACCACGCCGTCGCGTCCTCGCCCTACGTCGTGGTGCTCCCCACCCACCTGCTCGGACTGTTCGCGTTCTTCATGATCGTCCTGGTCGAGAACGGCCGGATCCCGATCGACACCCCGGGCGGGTCGACCGAGATATCGATGATCGAGGAGAGCCGGGTTCTGGAGTACTCCGGCCGCGGCTACGCGCTGGTCAAGTGGGGCAGCTGGATGAAGCTGTTTCTGATGTCAGCCATCTTCATGAACGTGTTCGTGCTGCCGTGGGGGCTGGGCAGCGCAGCCAGCCTGCCCGGCGCCCTGCTCGCCATTCCCGTCCTGCTCGGAAAGCTGGCGCTATGCGGGCTGGCGATCGTGATCATCGACACCTCGTTCGCCAAGCTCCGGTTCTTCCGGATCGCCGAGTTCCTTGGCGCCGCGTTCATGCTCGCCCTAGTCGGCGTCGCCACCTCCTACGTGATCGGGGCGTGAGGCGAGATGCAGTCCCTCTCCGCCAGCAGCACCGCCGGGGTCCTGCTCGATCTGTCCGGCGCGGTGATCCTGTTGCTCGCCTTCGCCTGCCTGGCGTCCAAGCTGTTCAACCGCTACGTGGCCTACTACGGCGCCCAGTCGGTGGTGCTGGCGTTCGCGGCGGGCACTGCTGCCGTCGCCTTCCACAGTGCCGAGCTGTGGATCCTCGCCGCGCTGACCCTGCTGATCAAGGGGATCGCGATTCCGTACGCGGCCCGCCGCGTGCTGGTCAGGCGGCTGGCGCTCAAGCGGGACGCGGCGATGTCGACCGGGCTGTCCACCTCACTGCTGGCCGGGGGGGCGCTCACCGCGTTCGCCTACCTGGTCACCCGGCCCGCGCTGCTTCCGCACGGCACCGCCGCGGCGGCGGTGGTGCCGCTGTCGACCGCGGTGATCTTGCTCGGCGCGCTCACCATGGTGGTCCGCCGGCACACGGTGGCTCAGTTGATCGGCTGGCTGATCGTGGAGAACGGGGTGTTCCTGGGCGCGATCACGCTGGTGGCCACGTTCCCGTTCATCGTCGAGGCCGGGATCTTCCTTGACATCGTCGCGGGGGTGCTGATCATGGTCGTGTTCGTCTCCGGGCTCACCCGGCAGCTGGCCGAGGCCAGCGCCGCCGAGCTAAGGGAGTTGCGCGGATGATCACCCTGGCGATCCTCACCGCGCTTGCCCCGCTGGCTGGCCCGGCCGCCGCGCTGGCCGGGGCCCGGGCCAGGGCATCCGCCGTGGCCCAGGCGGTCGGTGCCGTAGTCGCGCTCGGCTGCGCGATCGCGCTGCTGACGGCGCTGGCCGGCGCCCGTCCGCTGCAAGGCTGGGACGGCTTCCTGTACGCCGACTCGCTCAGCGGGTTCTTCCTGCTGACGGTGGCCGGCGTTACGCTGCTGGCCGCGCTCGGCTCCATCTCCTACGTCGCCGCGCAAGAAGACAGTGGCGAGCTCGGCCCCTTCCAGGTGAAGCTGTACTTCACGTTCTTCGGCCTGTTCGCGTCGCTGATGCTGGCCTCGCTCGAGACCGGCAACCTGGGGCTGCTCTTCGTCCTCGTCGAGGGGAGCACGCTGGCGAGCGCGGCGCTCGTCGGCTTGGAGGGCCGTGCCAGAAGCCTGGAGGCGGCCTGGAAGTACGTGATCATCAGCTCGCTCGGCGTCACGATCGCGCTGGCGGGGACGCTGTTCGTCTTCTACTCCGCGAGCGCGCTCCACCCCGCATCCAACCTAGCCCTGACCTGGCCGTACCTGCTTGCGCACGCCCCCGCCCTGGCACCGCAGAGCCTCCGCCTCGGGTTCCTGCTCGCCGTGGTCGGCTACGGTACCAAGGTCGGACTCGCGCCGATGCACACCTGGCTGCCCGATGCGCACGCCGAGGCGCCGAGCCCGGCCAGCGCGATGCTGTCCGCCGCGCTGCTGAATGTCGGCATGTACGCGATCATCCGGTTCCTGTCCATTGCCCACGCACGGCTCGGCGATACCTATCCCCGGGCGGTGCTGCTGTCCTTCGGGTTCGCCTCGATCGTGATCGGCGCGCTGTTCATGGTGGGCAGGGGCAACTTCAAACGGCTCTTCGCTTACTCCTCGGTCGAGCACATGGGGATTATCGCGGTCGCCCTGGGCTTCGGCGGCATCCTCGGGCTGTACGGCGCGCTGCTCCAGGTTCTCAGCCACGCCCTGGCGAAGTCGGTCCTGTTCCTCGCCAGCGGCGACGTGTCGCTGCGGTACAAGACGCGAGAGGCGGCCGGCGTCAGCGGGCTGCTCGCCGCCGTCCCGGTGACCGGGGGAGCGCTGCTGCTCGCCACGTTCGCGGTGCTTGGTTCGCCGCCGTTCGGGGTATTCCTGTCCGAGCTCACGATCGTGCGAGCCGGGTTCGCCCGCGGCAGCCCGATCTTCCCGCTGCTGCTGATCGCCCTGCTCGGCGTGGCGTTCTTCGCCTTCGCCCGTACGATCACCGCGATGGTGACCGGCAGCCCGCCCGAGCCGGTCCCGGCTAGCCCTTACCGGGACCGGGCGGCGGTCGCGGTGACCGTCGCGCCGCTGGTCCTCGGCCTGGCGGCGCTGCTCGTGCTCGGGCTGTGGATCCCAGCCGGGCTCGACTCCGTCCTCCGGCAGTCGGCGGCGGTGATCGGATGACCGCGGTCGAGCCCAAGGCGGTCCCGGGCGAGGTCATCACGTTCCAGGTGGCTTCCCCGGATCTGGAAGCGGTGGTGCGCGACCTCGCGCCCGGACTGCGCCTGGCGGACATGTTCGCCAGCGACGGCGACACGACGACGCTTCGCCTGGTGTGGGCGAACGATACTGCGGGCCAGGCGGGGTACGTCATCACCGAGACGCCGCTCGAAACCGCGATATACCCGGCCCTGTCTGACATAGCCCCGGCCGCGTTCGTCGAGGAATGCGAGATTTACGAGCAGTTCGGCATCCGCCCCGCGACCGGCAAGCCGTTGAACCGGGTGATGCTGCCACCGCACGCCGATCTGCCCACGCTCGGCCACAAGCCGCCAACCGAGCCGGAAGAGGCTCGGGCACCGCACACCGTGGGCGGCCAGGCATTCGAGTTCCCGTTCGGCCCGGTCCGCCAGGTCGGGGTCGAGTCGCTGTACTACGGCCTGGTCACCAGCGGCGAGGAGGTCGTGGACCTGTACCTGTTCACCTGGCACAAGCACCGCGGCCTGGAATGGCGACTGCGGGGCAAGACCCCGCAGCAGGCCCTGTTCTTCGCCGAGCGAACCGAGGGACTCAGCGCGGTCGCCCTCGGCTGGGCTCTCGCCGCGGCCGCCGAGGCCGCCGCCGACGGCAGGGTGCCCGAGGCAGCCCAGCGCACCCGAGCGGTCGCGCTTGAGCTCGAGCGACTCTACAACCACGCCGCCGCCATGGCGGCGCTGTGCCAGTCGACCGGGCTGACGGTGGGCCAGTCCGCCGCCGAGATCGCGCTGGAACGGCTGCTCCGGCTAAACGCGGAGGCGTTCGGCCACCGCTACCTGTTCGGCGTCGTCGCGGCCGGCGGCGTCAGCCGTGCCCCCGACGCGGACGTGATCCGCACGCTGCTCCCGGGCGCGTACGGCGAGTTCAAGCGCGCCGCCGATGCGCTCCTTGGCACCAACTCCTTCGTCGACCGACTGGAGGCGACCGGCGTCCTGACCTCCGATCAGGCCAACGCCCTCGGCCTGGTCGGTCCGGTGGCCCGCGCCGTCGGCCTGCCGGGTGACGCGCGCCGGGTGCCCGGCGGCCCCTACGGAAATGAGACGGCCGTCGCCACCGGAACCGCCGGGGACGTCCTCGCCCGCTTCACCGTCATGCTCGCCGAGGCCGCCGAATCCTTCCGTCTCATCGGCGAGTTCCTCGATGCGGGCACTGCGGCGGCCATCGCCGAACTTCCGCGAACGAGCGGCGCCGGCCTTGGCTGGGCCGAGTCCTCCCGAGGCGAGGCGCTCGCCTGGGTCGAACTCGGCCGCGACGGCCGCATCACCCGGGCCAGACTCCGCCCGGCGTCGGCCAGAAACTGGCGCGGCTTCGATGACGCCTGCCGTTCGCAGAACGTGTTCACCGACATCCCGATCATCGAGGCCAGCTTCTGGCTGACAGTCGCCGGAATGGCCCGCTGAGGGAGAGGACGCCGATGACGCTCTGGTTCATCCGAGGCCTGCGCCGAGGTGTGGTTACCACCCGCTACCCGGCTCGACCCGACGCGTCGGCGGCGAGCCTGCCGA
>Ga0335074_10007175_pt1 | contig 15434 bp, 13 predicted proteins | sample Lox_Sample_23_FD_206715 | JGI IMG/M metagenome (GOLD analysis project Ga0335074, IMG submission 206715) | Soil microbial communities from Loxahatchee National Wildlife Refuge, Florida, United States - Lox_Sample_2.3 | ecosystem: Environmental > Terrestrial > Soil > Wetlands | place: USA... | reverse complement strand
GTTTTGCATCCTGGTATAAGCCGCCGAGAAACGTGATGGACACGGGCGTGCCAGGCCCGCCGATATTGTCGTGGTCGCCGTCGTCGATTGCCGGCGGCGCCGGCGCGTCGTTGCCGCGAAGACCATTTGGCAGAATAATCGCCGGATTGCCGGTAAGATTTGTCGCCATTAATTGCGTGTCGGTCGACGGCGTCACGATTACGTCTACGGTGTTGAACAGATCCGCGATCTGGCGGATGGCCAGGGTCCGTGCGCGGTTGGCCTGCACATACTCCACCGCCGGGTAAAAGCGCGCGACACGGAAATCATTGGGCCAATCTTCCGGGCCTTGTTCGGTTAACAGGCGATCGCGTCCGGTCATCGTCAGGTCGTCAAAGGCCGCTGCGGCCTCGGCGGTGAGCAGCGGAACCATCGCCTCCCAGGGCAGGTTGGGCAGCTCAACAGGAATCAGCTGGACTCCCATCTTGGTCAGCTTGTCGAGCGTAGCCTGTTCGTATTTGCGATCGTACTCACGGCGCGCGCGGTCGTCCTGCATGGCGGCGTTGGCGTCTTCGCGCCTCTTCTGCTCTTCGGGGGTCTCGTTGGGCGAGGCCGGTTTCAGCTCCAGTGGCGGCTGCTCATCGAACTCGCTCTTGATATAGCCGGCGCGCAACTTGGTCCAATCGAAGTTCGGATCCCAGTGGAAATCGGCGTTTACAGCGGCGGCGTCTTTGCCGTCGGGACCGTGGATCACGTCAAGCACGAGTGCGCAATCTTCCACGCTGCGACAGATGGGGCCGAGCTTATCCATCGTCCAACTCAGCGCCATGGCGCCGGTGCGGGGGACAAAGCCAAAGCTGGGGCGCAGGCCGGTGTCCCCACAGCGCGTGGAGGGAGAAGAAATGGAGCCCAGAGTCTCCGATCCAAGGGCAAAACCCACGCAGCCGGCCGCGACCGCTGCTGCCGAACCGGCCGAGGAACCGCTCGAGCCCTGTGAGGGATTCCATGGGTTCCGTGTGCGCCCGCCGTACCACTTGTCGCCCATGGCCAGCGCGCCCAGCGAGAATTTGGCGATCAACACCGCGCCGGCTTCGTCCAGCCGCTTCACCACGGTTGCGTCTTCATCGATCATCTGGTGCTCAAATCCGCCCGCGCCCCACGTGGTAGGGTAGCCCTTCACGCTGAGCAGATCTTTGGCGCCCCACGGAATTCCGTGCAAAGGCCCGCGATACAGGCCCGCGGCCATCTCCTCATCGGCCGCTTTGGCTTGTTCCAGCGCGCGCTCTTCGGTGAGCGTGATGACAAAGTGCAGTTTGGGATCGTAGCGCTTCAGTCGCGCCAGGTACATCTGCGTCAGTTCGAGCGACGTGATCTTGTGGTTCCACAGCAGCGCCGCCAGCTCAATGACCGAGGCAAACGCGAGATCTTCAATGTTGGCCGGAACATTCGGAACCGGGGCGTCAGGGCCGGTATAGCTGAGCTGCGGTTTGGCGCCAAACGACGCCACATGGCTTTCGCCTGGCTGCATCGCCGGCTCAGGATGAAAGATGTATGCGGGCGGGACGGAGTTGGGCAGGTTGAGCGCGCGAATCTTGTCGTAAGCAGAGCGCTGATCCTTCAGGCCGTCCATCATCATGTTTTTTTGTCCGTCGGTGAAGGGGCCGACACCGGCGAGCTCGGCGGCCTGGTCGATCATCTCGGGCGTAATCTTCGGCAGTTCGCGAGCCGGCGCGTTGGCTGGGCCGCCTGGCGCCGATGCTGCTGGCCCTTCGGGGGCCTGGGCCTGCGCGGCCAGCGTGTAGAGGATGCCGGGCAAAAGCGGCGAAGTGATTCCGGCGGCAGAGCAGGCATTGAGAAAGGCACGACGATCGAGGTTCATGCGCAAGGTCCTTTCGTCGGGAGAGGAAGCCCTGCGCAAAACTATAGCGGATTGCCCGCGCCATGCGGCATTCTCTTCGTAGCGCCGTCTTTCTGTTCTCTGTTCCCTGTTCCCTACTTCCTACTCCCTCTTCTCTGCTTTTAGAACCGGAACACCGGCCCAGTGGTCACGCGGCCATTGGAATTTACGATCTGCCGCACCGCGCTGTCGCTCGACTGAAAGTGCGTGTTGTAGTAGTCCAGCGAGACGCGCCAGGCGAGCCGGCGGCCCGGCAGTGCGAAGTCAACGCCGCCGCCCAGAGCAAGCGCGAACGTGGAGTTGCTGGTAAGGGAAGGTAACGCGGAGTTATTCAAGTGGGCGCTGCCCATCAGCCCGTTCACCCACACGGTCGTCCGGCCCGTATGCGCTGTAATCTGCGGACAGAGAAGGAAAAAGTATGCACGGCGAACAATTCAATCAAGATACGCGAGCCGATCATGCCATCGCCGCACTGGATGCTTTGGATGCAGTTTTATGCAGGGATGCGGAGAAGTGCCGAAGGCCTTCGCGCCATTTGAGGTCGAAAGTGGTAAGAGTCCTCGATCAGGACGATGCGGGAAAGCGAAAGATGAACTGCTGGCCGGCTATGTGTGGTGCACAGGCTCAAACGCCACGCGCATCTCCCCGACTTCAATCTTGTTCAAGCCGTTCTTGACACTCGGATCACCCTCAGCGAGCGCGCGGGCCTCGCCCAGCGAATTGGCGCGGACGACGAGTATCCCATAGGCGCCCCTGGGATCGAGTACAGGCCCGCCGAACACACAGATCCCCTTTTCATTCAGACCCTTCCAGTACGCGAAGTGCTGCTGCATTACGGCCTGCTCCGCCGGTGTGGCGTCCTCAGCGAAGGTTGGGCGCGGGGGAATGAGCCGGATCAACCAGCTCCTGCTTTCGGTTTGAGCCTGTGCGCGGCTGGGGCTTACAGCGGATGCCGGCTGGAACATGGTTGGCAGCAAGCTCATGATCATTGCGGCAACAAATACATGCACAATCTTCATGGGTCGATCGTAACCCCAAAGTTGGTTACTGGCGAAGCGAAATGTCTGATAACAGATGGCGATAAAGTTGTAGGAAGCCTCAGGCATCCATCCAGCGCCGCGGAGAATCGGCGCTTTTTTTGGGCTTGACATATTCTCATATAGGAATATATTTGTATTCAGCATGGCGAGGGCAGCCACCACCTCCGATCCATTCAATGCCGTCGCCGAACCTCGGAGGCGGCAGATCCTCACCTACCTGGCAAGCGACGAACGCCAGGTGGGCGAGATCGTCATTGCAGTAGGGCTGGATCAGCCGTCGGTCTCGAAACATTTGAGTGTCCTGCGGAGGGTGGGCCTCGTGCATGTGCGGCGCAACGGGAGGCATCGGCTTTACCGGACGAACGCGGCTGCGATTCGCCCTGTGCATGAATGGACCGAGACCTTTGAGAGATACTGGCGCCATCAACTGAGCCGCATCAAGGAACGCGCGGAAGCGGCGATGAACGACGAACCCGAATCCAATATCAAAGAAAAAGGGGAAGAAGAATGACCACAATGGCAGCAGAATCCGTGGAAAACCTGATGCTGCGCGTGACCCAGGAGATCCGCGTCCGCGCCTCGCTCGAAAAGACCTTCGCGGCGTTGCTCGAACAGCTCGGGCCGTTCAATGAAAGGCACGATGGTGTAGCCATGCCCATGAAGCTCGAGCCGTGGCCCGGTGGGCGCTGGTTCCGCGACCTCGGTGACGGCAATGGTCACTTCTGGGCAACGGTGCAGTCCATAAAGCGCCCCACGCTCCTCGAGTTCAGCGGGCCGCTTTTCATGTCGCACCCCGTGCCCAACAATGTTGTCTACCGGTTGAGCCAGGAGGGCGATGAAACGGTGATCAACTTCTCTCACACTGCCTTTGGCCCCATTCAGCCGGAACATCGCGAAGGCGTAAACAAAGGCTGGAGCCATATCAACAACATGGTCCGTGAACGCGCCGAGCGCGCATAGGCAGCCGGCCGCAAGCTTCCGGATTCGATTCCCCGAGGAGGAAAGGTCATGCCAGTTGCAGAAGCAGTCCGAAGCCAATCCATCGCCCAATCTATGCTGAAAGAATTCGAAACCCAGGCGCCCGTCACGCGAAGGTTCCTCGAGCGCCTGCCTGCCGACAAGCTGACCTGGAAGCCCCACGAAAAATCCATGACCGCGGGCCAGCTTGCCTTTCATCTCGCCACTGTCCCGGCCGGCGTCCTTCAGCTTGCCGCCAAGAACCCGGCGCAGGCGCGCGACCAGTTCGAATTTCCCCAGCCTGCAAACCGCGACGAAATCCTCAAGGCCTTCGATGAGTGCATCGCTACAGTGCGCGAGCTGCTGCCCCGTTTTGATGATGCAGAGATGAATGAAACCTGGCGCCTGGTGCGCGGCGACGCGGAGCTATTCGCGCAGCCCCGCGTCGAATTCCTGCGCGACGTGATGCTGAGCCACTGGTACCAGCATCGCGGCCAGTTCAGCGTCTACCTTCGCCTGCTGGGCGCCGCAGTCCCAGCCAGTTGGGGTCCCAGCGCCGACGAGCCGCCGCCGTTCATGCAGAAAGCCGCGGAACGCGCGTAAAGATCGATTCCCGACCACCGAACCACCGGCCGTCCACGAACCACGAACCACGGCCCGCGAACTACGAACCGCGGCCCGCGAACCACGACCCGCGAACTACGAACCACGGAGGTCCCTATGTGTCCCGTCTGTGTCGCAACAACAGCAGCAGTTCTCGCCGGCAGTACCGCCGGCAGCGGCGGACTGGCAGCGATCATCGTCGGATGGTTTCGGCGCAAGAAGTGACCAGCCCCGAGGCACGAAGCCCGAACCCCAATCCCCAATCCCCGATCCACGAACCAACGCTCATCGCTCAAAGGAGTTCAATGTGACCATCGCAACCACCCCCGCGCACCCGATCGTCTCGCATGAGGCCTGGATCGCCGCACGCAAGGAATTCCTGAAGAAAGAGAAGGAATTCACGCACCAACGGGACGAGATCAGCCGCCTGCGCCGCGACATGCCCTGGGAAAAAGTTGAGAAGCCTTACCAGTTCGAAGGATCCGGCGGCAAACTTTCTCTCGCCGATCTCTTCGGTAAGCACACGCAGCTCATCGTCTACCACTTCATGCTCGGCCCGGGATGGAAGGAAGGCTGCCCCAGCTGTTCTTATCTCGCCGACCACTTCGACGGCATGACCATTCATCTCGCCAATCGCGACGTCGCCTTCGCCGTCATCTCGCACGCACCAATTGCCGAGATCGAGTCCTTCAAGAAGCGCATGGGCTGGAAATTTAACTGGTACTCCTCGCACGGCAGCGACTTCAACTTCGACTACCAGGTCTCGCAATCGTCTGAAGAGTCCGGTCAAAAGGAGGTTTACTACAACTACGAGATGACGGCGTTTCCCAGCACCGAGCGACCGGGCCTGAGCGTCTTCTTGAAGGATGCGGGCGGCCAGGTCTTCCACACCTACTCGAGCTACGCCCGCGGCCTCGACATTCTCGTCGGCACCTACAACTTTCTCGACGTGGCGCCCAAGGGACGCGATGAAGCCGGCCTGAAGCACACCATGGCGTGGGTTCGCCACCACGACAAATACGAAAAAGGGTACGTTGTCGATCCAAATCAGGAATATGTGCAACCCGAAGTCGCAAAAACTGCGCCCCAAAGCGCCAAATGTTGCCACGAATGAAACAGGGAACAGGGGACAAGCGCTCTATCTCTTAAACCTCGCAATCGAATTACTCGGTGACGTGAGCCGCGTTTGGCTCGACTTCGGGACAAACGGAGTCGAAGGGCTAGCAGTTCTGAATGGAGAGACCGCGCGATAGCCATCGTATTCACAATTACCGCAAACATCCCCGCGCCACCGCGCGCCGTCTACGACGCATGGCTCAGTTCCAAGGGCCACACCGCAATGACCGGCTCGCTGGCGCGCGTTTCCGCCAGGGTGGGCGGCAAGTTTTCTGCATGGGAAGGGTACATCAGCGGCAAAAATCTCAAGCTGGAGCCAGGCCGGCGGATCGTGCAAGCCTGGCGCACGACGGAGTTCGCCGGGGACGACCCCGACTCTGAGATCGAAATCAAGCTCGAAAAAGCGCCGGCCGGCACCCGGCTAACCCTCCGCCATACCAACATTCCCGCCGGCCAATCCGACTACCGCTCCGGCTGGCGCGAATGCTACTTCGAGCCGATGAGGCGACACTTCAAATCCACGAAGATGCCGGGTTAACCCGTGCCTACTTTCCCGCCTCGGCCACCAGCCGCTCCGCACGGTGCAAGTTGTCGAGGCGTCGCTGTTCTTCGGCCTGCACATCGAAGTGCGCGTAATCGGCGCCCCCGATCCGTTTCATTGCTTCGTCGATGCGCTTGTTAAATACGGCGTCGAATGCGTCCACGGCGGCCTGCGCCTGGGGCAGAACCTGGTGCAGATGGGCAATCTCCTCCACCGCCCGTTCTGGATGGTATCCGAGCCTGTCGCCGGTCTGCATGGCATCGATGAGCGCATCAGGCGGCGACGCGACGGGCCACGTCTCTTGCAGAGCATCGTACGCTCCGCGCAGCCTGGTCATCGCCCCGGCAAAGCCGTCCAGCTCGCTTCGCCGCGCCGCCAACCCCGGTGCGCGCCTCACTTCAATCGTAACCGTCGAGTCAGCGCTGGTCCTTGCCACAGGAATTACCGTCGTCAGCGTGTTGCCTGCGTATTTCCATCCCGGCTTCGCCACGCCACCTTGTTGCACCGATTCTCCGTTCACGGTCACCGATTCCGGTGGCCAATCGGCAGGCAATCTCAGCTCGTAACTGCGTGACTTCAGCATCCCGGGATAGCTGCCATCGACAGGCCCGATTTCCACGCGCAGCGTATCTCCGGCTTGCGTGGCCTTAATAGGCGTGCGCGCGAAGACACCGGACTGATATTCGACGCCAACGCCCGAATCCTCATAGACCGAGTAGCTGGAGCTTTCACCGGGAGCCAGAGGCCACACGTTCACGATCAGCGGATCGGCTTGTTCCCGGCTGGTGTGCAAGATCGGCGGCTGCATCGGCACGATGGCCCCCGCGCGCAGATAGACCGGAATCTCGCTGATGGTAAAACTGCGATCGACCGTCGTTGGTCCCATGAAATGCTTGCCACTTGGCCACTCGATCCACTCGCCTTTCGGCAGCCAGACACTCTCTGTTGTCAGTCCACTTGGTTTTTCAGCCGGCGCAGTAATCGGAGCGGCGATCATCTGATCGCCAAAGATATACTCGCCTTTGCTGGTATACGCCGCAGCATCCTCCGGCCAGTCGTAGTAGAGCGGCCTGAAAAACGCGACGCCCGAGTCGTAGGTGCGCCGCGCTTCGGTATAGAGGTACGGCTGCATCGCATAGCGAAGCTGAAAGGCCGAACGCAGCACCGCCGAGTACGGCTCGGGATACGCCCAGATGCGCCGTTCCGATTCGGGATTCTTCGTTGTGTGTGTGCGCAAAATCGGTGAGAACGCGCCAAACTGGACCCATCGAGTGTAGAGCTCGGGATCGACAGCGCCCGGCATGTGCCCCCCGATGTCGTGGCTCCAGTAGGCATAACCTACATTTGCCGCCGTCGCCGTGAACCACGGCTGAAACGCCAGTGACTCCCATACCGAAATCGTGTCGCCTGAGAACCCGATTTCGTAGCGGTGATTGCCCAGCCCTCCCCAGCGATGAAACAGCAGCGGCCGCTTGCCTTCGCGTTGCTGATCGGTAAAGTGCAGGTAGTTAAGCCACCACGTGTTGCTCAAGCCGGGGAGCTTTGTCATCATGGGCTGCTGCTGCCAGTCAAGCCACCAGAAGTCGATGCCCTGTTTCTCGAGCGGATGGAGCACCAGGTCGAAGTAGTTGATGGCCCACTTCTTGTCGGTCGGGTCGAACGGCACATACTTTTTCGTCGCAGGATCGATGCCCATGGCGCGCGCCATCGCCGGGTACGCCTGCTCCCAGGGCTGAATGCCTGAAGCCGGGTGCAGATTCATGGTGATCTTCAGGCCTTCATCGTGCAGATTTTTCAGAAACGGCTCCGGATCGGGGAAAAGGAACTTGTTCCAGGTGTAGCCGGTCCAGCCCAGTTCGTAGCCCGAATGATCCGTCTCTCCCATGGCTTTCAACTGTTCCTTGTTGATGTGCCAGTCCATATCGATCACCAGCACATCGAGCGGCGTCGAGTTTTCCTGAAAGCCATTCACCAGTTCGTCAAGTTCCTGATCGCTGTAAGCCCAGTACCGCGACCACCACGCTCCGAATGCAAACCGCGGCGGCAGCGGAATCCGGCCGGCCACGCGCACGTAGTCGCCCAGCGCTTTTTTGTAGTCGTGACCGTAGCCGAAGAAGTACCAGTCGTCGTACGATCCGGGCTTCTCATTTGCCGGCCGCTCCATGGCCCACGGCCACGGGCTCTTCTCGCCTTCGGAGAAACGAAAATCTGCCAAATCAAACAGCGGCCGCGTCGAATCATCTACCAGCGCCCATCCCGACCGCGAAACCAGTCCCTGCTCGATTGGCTGCTGCGTATGGCTTCCGCGCGCTCCGTCCAGCGTCCGCGTCGTCCCCTGCAGATTCTCCGGATTGTCCATCCCCGGATGCCATGTCACCGGTTCCCCATCGACCTTCAACACGATGGAAAGATTGTCAGAGGTGAAGTGACCGTCACCAGTGCGTTTATAGGTCAGTGTCAAAGCGGCCGTCTGAATTTCGTAAGTGTTCCCGGCGTTTGGCTCGGAGCGCGTAAATTCGGGCACCGGCAGTCTTCGATTGATGAACACCAGCGATGCGTGATCCTCAAACTTGCCATCCGCCGACCACTCCATGCGAATCAACTGCGGGGTCAGCACTGTAAAGCGCGCATTCCCAATCGTGACCATTGCGTTCGGATCGGCGACCGGATCGTCGACCGGAGGAGCCACTGCGTTTTGCGCCCGCAATGCGAAGCTGCAAAAAAGAAGAAGAACGACTGCATAAAATGTCCTGAAGAATACGCGCACTTGAACCTCCTCGCTTCAGTTCCACGGGGAAGAGTATCAAACTGCGCCGCCTCTGATCCTGCTTGCCGGCCCCACCCCGCTATCATGAGTTCACCCATGCCATCGGATGCGCGATTCACGTCTCCGGTCATTTTCATCTCCGCCGGTGAGGCCAGCGGTGAACACTATGGCGCGCTGCTGGCTGCCGAACTTCGCCGCAGTCTCTTCGCTCGCGGGCAGCAACCGAATCTCTTTGGCATGGGTGGCCCGCACATGGCAGCCGCCGGTGTCGACCTCGTCGTTCGTGCCGAAGACATGGCCGTCATGGGCGTCACCGAAGTTGTTCTTCACCTGCCGCGCATTTACCGCGAGTTCCGTAAGCTCAAGCGGGCCATTGTCGAGCGCCGCCCCGATGTCGCCATCCTTATCGACTTTCCCGACATCCACTTCCGCCTGGCCAGGCTCTTTCACAAGCTCAGCGTCCCAGTCATTTACTTCGTCAGCCCGCAACTCTGGGCGTGGAAGCAGCATCGCATTCGGCTGGTTCGCAAATATGTCAATCGCATGCTGGTCATCTTCCCGTTTGAGGAGGATTTCTATCGGCAGCGTGGCGTCAACGCCGAATTCGTCGGCCATCCGCTCGCTGACCTGGCTCCGCCCGCCATCACCCGCGAGAAATTTGCAGGGGAAAACCATCTCGACTCGGCCTCCACCTGGATCGGCCTGTTGCCCGGAAGCCGCGCGAGCGAGATCAGCGACAACCTGCCCGAGATGCTCCGCGCCGCTGGACTGCTGATGCGCGAACCTGGGCCCGTTCAGTTTCTCGTCCCCCTGGCGCCCACCCTCACGCGGCAACAACGCGACATGGCCCGCGAGCTTGTCAACTTGCACGGACCCCATATCCCGGTGCGTCTCATCAGCGACAGCAACGCCGGCGCCGCCGCCCGCGCCGCCCTTTACCACGCCCGCGCCTCGGTCGTCGCCAGCGGCACGGCCACTGTCGAAGCCGCGCTTATAGGGAATCCCTTCGTCGTCGTCTACCGGGTCTCCCCGGTGACTTATGCTATTGCCAAGCGGGTGGTGAAAGTTCCCCACGTGGCCATGGCCAACCTTATCGCCGGCAAGCTCGTGGTTCCTGAGCTTCTCCAGCATGACTTTACGGCCGTAAACATCGTCCAACATCTTACGCGGCTGCTACCCGATGGGCCGGCTCGAGAGTCAATGAAAATGGAGCTGGGCGCCATGCGAAGAGCGCTGCTTAGACCGTCGGCTGGGGGTGGAGGCGGAAGACAAGGCGCCATCGAGCGCGTCGCAGATATTGTTGCAGAAGAGATAAACTCCGTTTCTCCAGTGGCTCCGGCGGCCGCAGAACCAAACGAAATTGACACCCCCCAACAATAAATACCGGTCGCAAACCGGTGTCGAAATGGCGGCAAGATGATCAAAACTGTGAGATTTCGCTTTCCCGGATTTCGGAAATGTCTGTCACTTAAATTGACCTTGCTCGGATGCGGGCTGGCGTTGTTTTTGAGCTGCCCGACATTCCTGGGATCCCGCGCGCAAGCCCAGCGTTCGGAGCGCCCGGCTCTGAATATTACCGGATATGTCATCAACGCCGAGCTCGACACCACTGCCCACCATCTCACCGCCACGGCGGTAGTTAGTTTCGTTCCGCCCCCGAATCTTGATGTCGTCACTTTTGGTTTTCATCCTGCGCTCAAAGTCACAAAAATCACCGATGAAAATGGCAAGCAGCTTGACGGCGAGCGCACGGCCGACGGCTCGATCCGGGTCACCCCTTCTGCCGCTTTTAGCGCGGGCCAAACCGTCCGTTGGACCTTTGTCTACGATGGCACCATCACCGGCAACGAAGACGGGCCGATTGAAGGCCTGAAGCTGGCCGCCATCCAGGAGCCCATCAGTTATCTTCTTTACCCCGCGCGCTGGTTTCCGATGACCGGATACATGACGGACCGCTTCACCGCAGAGATGCATATCCGGGTGCCGTCGGGCATGCGCGTGATTGCCAGCGGCAGCCAGGGGGGGGCGAAAAAGGTGGTTCTGTCCAATGGCCAGCCGGGGGACGAGTACGACTTTAACTGGAAGAAGCCGGGATTCCCAGGCACGGTGATCGCCGGCCGTTTTGTGGAGCCATATTCGGTTGGCGCCGGCAACATCAAGGTCTTTCTGACGATTGCCCATCAGGCCTCAGGCAATCAGCTGGCCCAGACCGCCAATAAGGAGTATGACTTCTTCACCGATGAGTTTGGCGAGGCGGAGACCGAGCGGCTGAACGTTGTTGAGCTGCCCAATGACACGTTGCCAGCGGTCTACGCTCCTGAGATTGCGGCCATACAGGGCTCGCGCGTGAGCGACAGGTCGGGGGTGCGTCTGCTGGCCAACACGATGGCGCACCAGTGGTGGGGCTGCGAAGTGAGCCCGCGCACGCTAGCCGATGCATGGATCACGAATGGCATGTCGCGCTACGGCGAGCTGCTATACGTTGAGGAGGATAGCGGGAAAAGCGCACTTCGCGCCGCGCTCGAAGACGTAGCAGCGGGAGCGCTTGCCTACGACACGATACCGCTTTCCAGCATCAGCCGCGAAGATCCCTTCTCGCCACAGTTTCAGTCGATGACGCTTGAAAAGGGCGCCATGATCTTCCACATGCTGCGCTGGGAAGTGGGGGACAAAGCGTTTGTGAATATACTGAAGGGCGCGCTGAGCCAATACAGCGATCAATCGATCAGCAGCGATCAGTTTGAGCGCGTGGCCGAGGCGCAGAGCCAGGTGCAGCTGACGCCCTTCTTCTCGCAATGGATCGACGGCACGGGCGCACCCACCTTCAACGACAAGTATGCCGTGTACCGCCTGGGCAACGGCAAGGGCTTCAGGACCATCGGGGAGATCGACCAGGATCTCGATCTCTTCAACATGCCGGTGGAACTGCGCATTGAAACAGACGGCAAGACGGTCAACCAGCGCGTCGATGTTGTGGGCACCGATACGCAATATGTTGTCGACACGTTCGGCCGGCCGCGGCACATCAGCATCGATCCAGGCGACTGGGTGCTTAAGTCGACGCCCGACCTGCAGGTGCGCATTTCGATCCTGAAGGGCCAGCAGCTTGTGGCGCAGGGCGATCTGATCAACGCGCTGGCGGAGTACAAGAAAGCCCTGGAATCGAATCCGCAAAGCTCGCTGGCGAGCTACCGCATCGGCGAAGTGCTGATGACGCAATGCAACTACCAGGCCGCGGTGAACAGCTTCCGCGACGCCCTGCGCGGCGATGACGAGCCGCCGTGGACCGAAGTCTGGAGCCACATCGCGATCGGCAAGATCTTTGACCTCACGGGCCAGCGCGATCGCGCCGTCAACGAGTACCGGCTGGCCGTGCAGACCAACGACAATACGCAAGGAGCGGTGAACGAAGCGCGCCAGGACCTGCAAAAGCCCTACGCGCAGCCGTTGGGGACCTGCGTTCACTAGACCGGTTTCACAGTTGGTATGGACCCTTTCAAAAATTCCGGCTGCGCGCGCGGAATTTTTGGAGGTTTTGCGCCGAAATGGAGCCAAAAAAAAATCAAAAAAAATCAAAAAAAATTGAAAAACGCATCAAGCAATTTTGAGGCGTTCGAGAAGGAGCAATGAAATCAAGGGTTTCAGAGGCGTTCACAGTTTCACAGTTTCTGTGTTTCTGTGAGACGCGGGAGCGCCACGCTGCATTTGATTGATTCCGGATGAGTTAGTGCGGCTTCACAGTTTCACAGTTTCACAGCCGGTGTTTGGGGAGGGGGGTGGGGTAAGCGCGGCGGGCGACGCAGCGCTGCCCGAAGGCGGCCTTTTGCCGGAATCGGCGTGAATGAGTGGAGGAGGCGGCGCGGCGGCTGATTCGGCGGGCGATCCGCCGGTCCAGAGCTGCAGCTCGGCGGTACGGCGGGCGCGAAGGCTTGGGTTGGGCTCGCCGGCAGCGTAGTCCCAGCGCAACAGTTCAAGGCCGGCGTGGGCGTACTGGCTGCCATTGAGCTCTTTGAGGAGCGTGGAGGCGGCCAGCCTGACGGGGCCGACGTTGAAGCAGAAATCGACGAGGGCGTCGAATTGGCCCTGGGTGAGGGGGACATGGACGAGGCGGCTGACGGCCTGCTCGGCCTTTTTTATGTCGTTTTTGAGAATGGTTATGGCCTGTTGTTCAGTGATGGCGCCGGGGAACGACTCGGGCCTGGCGACCCGGTGCCCGTAGCCGATGGTTGGGTATCCGGCCAGGTCGAGGTATTGCCGGCTGCGAAAACCCTCTGACCGCTTGATCAATTCCAGCCCCTGCGCACTGATTTCCATTGAGTTTTTCCTTTCCCGATCAAAAATACGAAAGGCCTGGGGTGAACCCTCCGTTGGAGACGGAGAGTTCACCTCAAGCCTTGATTCAAGATTAGCAAAATGCGGGGAGCGACCGGAACGGTTTTTGGGAAATATTTTGGGCAGGAGCGCGCCGGCCAGGGGTGGGGAGATCGCGCGTGTTTTGAGAGGGTTGGCGGCGGGACGGCGGCGCGGCGGGTGGAGGGGGAGCGAGGTTAGGGGGCTTGACAGATTTTGCTGCGGCGGTCGGGCGCGAAGAGTTTAGACTTCCCAGGGGGCGACGATTCGCCGCCTGGTTGATTTCCGCACTGTTCCGGGATACGGGCCATGACAGCCGACCCACGAAACAGCCCGAGCGACTGGTACGACGCCGAAGGGCGGCTTTGCGCGGTGTACAACCTGACCTCGCACGTCTTGGACCAGTACCTCTACGACGCCGGAGGCGCGCGCTATGCCAAGGGCACGCTCGGCTCGCTGCCGGCCGCGGGCGCCACGTGCGCCGCGCCCACCATCTCCGGCTCAAAACTGACCAACTCGCTGGGCCTGGCGCTGACCAGCCGCTACCTGGTCGACCCGGGCGGCGAGCAGGTGACGGAGCTGGCCGAGTCGGGCAGCGAAAGCTGGACGCATACCAACATCTGGGTGGCGACGCGACTGACGGCCACCTACGACGGCCACGGGCTGCACTTCGAGCTCGCCGATCCGCTGGGCACCAAGCGCGTGCAGGCCAACACCGGCGGCATCGTCGAAAACTGGTATGCTTCGCTGCCCTACGGGGATGACTTGACGGCGATCGCCAACCCCAACTGCACGGCTGCCGTTTACTGCTACACAGAAGACGCGACAGAGCACCACTATACCGGCAAAGAACGGGATACCGAATCAGGAAACGACTACTTCGGGGCTAGGTACTACGCAAGCCCAATGGGACGATTCATGTCGCCCGATCCAATGATGGCTTCAGGACATCTACTGAATCCACAGAGTTGGAATCGATATAGCTATTCGCTTAACAACCCTCTCAAGTTTGTCGATCCGGATGGGAAAGAAGCAATCCTGTTCTACCGGGCACCCAATGGTCAAAGTGGCGACTACGGCCATGTGTTTATCTACGTTCGGAACGAGTCTACGGGGAGGGCAGGCGTCTTCGACTTCTATCCCGAAACTGGAGGTAGGTCTGCAATCCACCGAACAGTCAGCGATGCGCGAAGAGATCAACATGCGGGCCTACGCATTCCAACTTCAGACGCTCAGGCCGATCGAATGTTGGACAAGATGGAGGCGCTCACAAAGGCGAACATTCCTTTTACTGCCGACAAGGACGGAATCTTAAAGGTTCTTACCGGGAACACGAATGACTGCGTGACCACCACTGAAAGGATTTTAGGCGCTGGCGGGATCAGCGACAGTTCAATATCGCCAACCGGCCTTTGGAACGACATGTCTTCAGATTTGACCAACATGGACGATCCGTCAACTCTGACCGGCAATCCATGGGACGCATCAGATGGGACGCGGACAGGAGAACTCAATAACGGACCGCTTACTCCCGTTCCGGGCAGAGTCCTTGGCACCGGAAATCCGAGGGAGCCTGATCTCAATCAGTTCGGATTGCAGAAGACTCAGGGTGATAGAGACAGGGAGAGGATAAAGAACGCCACATCTTGGCAGTGATTTTGCGGATACACAAGGGCTGGTTCGCCAACAGGGAGACACGAATGAAGCGATACGTTCGCCTATTGATTACGGTTTGCGCTTTGCTGGCGATTGTCGTTGTGGCGATCGTGGTATCTCGCCGCGTAGATCGGCGGTTCCATGATCGGATGGCGGAGAGTTACGAATTCAAAAGGACCCACATCTCCGGCGGTACAGTGTTAAGCATCACGCCAGTACAGGTAGCAAAGGATTCGGGGCGAGATGGCGAGAACTTTCCTCATTTTAAGATTTGCTTCTCAATTGATTCATTTGAAGATATTCCCCATGATCTACAAGCGCAGTACCAGATGGCAGAAAAGCTCAGGACAGCCAAAGACGGTCCACGGTGCATGGTCCCGCACGAGGAATTGCGCCACGGCGATTTGAAACCCGGCGATACGATTGAGGTGGATTATCTTCTCTACGGGAGTGGCGTAATCACTGTGTCTCGAATCGTTGTTTACGGCCAAGATCTTACCTCCAGGCAAGCAGGTGTGCCGTTTACTG
>Ga0335074_10007174_pt1 | contig 15435 bp, 11 predicted proteins | sample Lox_Sample_23_FD_206715 | JGI IMG/M metagenome (GOLD analysis project Ga0335074, IMG submission 206715) | Soil microbial communities from Loxahatchee National Wildlife Refuge, Florida, United States - Lox_Sample_2.3 | ecosystem: Environmental > Terrestrial > Soil > Wetlands | place: USA... | reverse complement strand
ACGGCTCGCTCGATGCCGTCCCGGCCAGGGTACTCGGCCCTGGCGTTGCGATAGACGCCGTCCTCTGACCAGACGTCGTTGATGATCTGGCGGCGGGCCGCCGCATCCGGCTCGTTCCAGCTACTGACGAACTTCTCGATGGTTGTGTTGATATCGCTCATGCGAGGCAGCGTGACAACCGCGCCTGGGCGTGTCGATTACCCGGCAGGTAATACCGCGCTAGATCTCCTGCGCCGAGGCTGCTCAAGTTCATCGAGCAGTAGTCCATCCGAGGCTTTCCTCGGTCGTCGGGTTGAGGGGTTCTACTCGGGCCCCAGGCGCCGCATGTGATACACGTCGTACTGAAGCGGGACGTTGTCGGCGCGGACAGCGTCCAGGAATTTCACGGATTTCGCCGTCGTATCGAGTAGATAGGGTCCATTCCCGAAAGTGTTGACGGCCTCGATCATGATGCTGGCACCCTGCACCTGGGCCCGTTCCACGGCCCAGGCGACGTTTTGACGAGCGAGTTCAAGTTGGGCGGAGAAACGCACGCCCGGCAGCGTATGCAGACCCGGCTTCGCCGGCATGTCTGGCTCGTGGCCGCCCTCCTGTGCGCCGTGTGGCTAGCCGTGCTCGCCCCGAGCGCGCTGGCCGAGGGCAATGGGGTCGCGCTCACGCCTCCGATGGGGTGGAACGACTGGTACTCGGAGTACTGCGGAGTGAGCGCGCAGTCGGTCGAGCAGACAGCACGCGAGATGATCGACAACGGGATGGCCGCGGCCGGCTACCGGTACGTCAACATCGACGACTGCTGGATGGCGCCCTACCGCGACAGCGCCGGGAACCTCGTCGCCGATCCGAGCCGCTTCCCGAACGGCATCGCGCCGGTCGCGGCCTACGTCCACAGCCTCGGGCTCAAGCTCGGCATCTACGAGGACGCGGGCACCGCGACGTGCGCGGGCCTGCCCGGCAGCTTCGGCCACGAGGCCCAGGACGCGGCGACCTTCGCATCGTGGGGCGTCGACTATGTGAAGTACGACCGCTGCAACATCCCGTACGGCGACTTCCCCGGTTTGTCCCAGCAGCAGGTGGACCAGACCCTGTTCACTCGCATGAGCAGCGCACTCCGGGCGACCGGGCGCCCGATCGTGTTCGCGGCGTGCGACCCGAACCCGGGCGTCGACGCCTGGACGTGGGGCCCGCCCGTAGCCAACGTGTGGCGGACCACCCCCGACATCGAGGACAACTACGGCTCGATGCTGGCCAACTTCGAGGGCACGGTCGATCTTTACAAGAGCGCCGGCCCGGGGGGATGGAACGATCCCGACCTGCTCCAGATCGGTAACGGCGGCAGCACCCCGACCGAGTACCAGACCGAGTTCAGCCTGTGGGCCGAGATGTCGGCGCCGCTGATCGCCAGCACCAACCTGGCGGATCTCTCCCCCGCGGCGCTGGCCGTCTACGAGAACGAGGACGTGATCGCGGTCGACCAGGATCCGCTGGGACGGCAAGGGGTGCCGATCTCCAGCGCCGGCGGCCTGTGGGTCCTCACCAAGCCGCTGTCGGACGGTGAGCGTTCCCTGCTCCTGTTCAACTCGACCAACACCGCGGCGACGATCACGACGAGCGCGCGGGCCGCAGGGCTGCGCAGGGCGCGCGGCTACAGCCTGTTCAATCTGTGGAGCGACGCGGTCAGCGAGACCGCCGGTCAGATCAGCGCGTTCGTGCCCGCGCACGGCGTGGCGATGTTCCGGGTCGCCCCGCAGGCCCGCCGGGATCTCGCGCCCCTGGCGCCGCACACGGTGCTGTCATTGGCGGCGAGCCCGAGCCAGATCCAGGCCGGGGCTACCACGACCGTGAGCGAGACGTTCGCCAACCAGGGCACGGTCTCGGTCAAGCGTTTGACGCTGTCGTTGTTCGCGCCCAGCGGATGGCGCGTGAAGCGGCTCGGGCGCGCTCGCCATGCCCACTTGGCCGCCGGGCGCCGGTTCACCGTCGAGTACCTCGTCACCGCGCCCGCCACCGGGCCGCCGCTCGGGCTTGGGATGCTGGCGGGGTCGGCATCGTATGACCCGGTCGCCGGCCTCAGCGAATCGTTCGCCAACTTCGGCGAGATCGTCTCGGTGCCGGTGGCCGCGCCGTTCACGACCGCCGATACCACTGGTCTGGGCGCCTCGTTCGGAGCCTCGGACGGCTCGGAGGCCATCAGCGCGAGCGGGTTGGGCGTTCTCTCAGCGTTCGACGCGCAGGCGCCGGTCGACTCCTACGCCGCGGTATACGAGCCCGGCGCGGCCGGTCCGTCCTCGAGCGCCCAGGTCACGGTCACCTCGGACCAGGCGGGCGGAAGCGCCGGTGGCGCCGGCCTGATCCAGCGCGACCAGATGACGGCGCCGGCCGGATCGGGTCCAGCGGTCGCCCTGTTCGTGGGCGGCAACAACACGATCAACATGGTTTGGAACGCGTCCGGGGGGCCCGACGTCGACACCTGGCTCGAGGTTCCGGGCGCGTACGCGCCACCGCCGGTGACGCTGCGACTCGTGCGCAGCGGCGACACGTACACCGGCTACTACTCGACCGATCGGGGCGCGACCTGGAGGACCGTCGACACCGTGACGGTGGCGCCGTCGGTTGCGAGCAGCGCGCAGGACGTCGGCGAATTCCACGCGTCGGGGCTCGACACGTGGGAGACCACCGCGACCTTCGAGGACCTGCTGGTCAACGGAGTGGAGCTTCGATGAGCGAGGGGAGGCCGTTAGGATCGGCTCGCAGCAGCCCAGCCACCCGTGGACAGAAAGCGAGACGCGCATCGTGGCCGATAATCCCTACGACCAACTGCCCCAGGTCGAGTCGTTTGAGCTGACCAGCGACGACGTACAGGAGGGAGAGAAGCTCGACACACCGCAGGTGAGCGGAATATTCGGCGCCGGCGGCGAGGACGTATCGCCACAGCTCTCCTGGAGTGGATTCCCGGACGCCACCAAGAGCTTCGCGGTCACCTGCTACGACCCCGAGGCGCCGACCGCCAGCGGCTTCTGGCACTGGGCGGTCGTCGACATCCCGGCGGGCGTGACCGAGCTGGCGCGCGGCGCAGGCGACGAGCAGGGGAGCGGCCTGCCTTCCGGGGCGTTTCAGCTGCGCAATGACGCCGGGGTCAGGCATTACGTGGGCGCGGCCCCGCCGTCGGGGCACGGTCGCCACCACTACTACTTCGTCGTTCACGCCGTCGACGTCGAGTCGCTGGGGCTCGGTCAGGACGTCTCGCCCGCGTTCCTCGGTTTCAACCTGTTCTCGCACACGCTCGGCCGCGCGATCATCGACGCGTGGTACGAGGCTCCCTAGTTCTCGGCGGTCCCAGCTGACGCCACTGCCTCAATATGAGCTCCCGCGAATTCCAGCTTCGGCGGGCGCCATGATCTTCGACCGCGACGGGCGACTGTTGGTTCTGAAACCGAACTACAAGAAGGGCTGGACGATCCCCGGTGGCCAGATCGATCCCGGTGGGGAGTCGCCGTGGGAGGCGTGTCAGCGTGAGACACGGGAGGAGTGCGGGCTGGAGGTCACGAGCGGCCGGCTCGTCTGCGTGGACTTTCTTCGGCCCAAGCCGGATCGGCCCGGAGGGGTTCGATTCCTGTTCGACTGTGGTGCGTTCGACCCCGAGCAGCTGGCCGCGATCAGGTTGCAAGAGGAAGAGATCGAAGATCACCGGTTTGCCGAGCTCAGCGAAGCGGTCGCGCTGCTCAGCGGACCCCTCCGTCGCCGCGTGTCAGCCGGCGTCGCCGCGGAGCACTGCGTCTACCTCGAAGAAGGCCGGCCCGTCGCGGGCGTGGGCGCCCACACCTAACGGATCCAGTACCGGCGCTTGGGTGGGCCCTCGGGATCGTCCCGGACGTCATCCATCACGCCCCCCAACCGCTCGATGATCGCGGCCGACGCCAGGTTGTCGATGTCGCAGGTCACGAGTACCGCATCGATGCCTTCGGCGGGGGTGACGATCAGCGACTGCCGGTGGATCTCGGTGGCGAAGCCGCGACGTCGATAGCGGCGATCCTGAACGGGCGAAGGCGAAGTTCCATCCCAGGAACCTTGCACAGTTGCCCGGCGGGGGGAAGTCCCCCTTGACCCTCGCCCGCTGACGCGTATCTTCGTGTCCGATGAGCGAAGCCCCGGTTCTCGACGTCTCCGGACTGGGGCGGCGCTACGGCGAGCTCGCGGCTCTGCACGATTTCGATCTGCGGATCCGCCCGGGCGAGTGCGTGGCGGTCATCGGCCACAACGGCTCGGGCAAGACGACCGCGGTGCGGATGATCGCCGGCCTGCTCGATCCGTCGTCCGGCTCGGTGCTCCTCGACGGGGCGCCGGTCCACGAGGAGCCCGCCGCGATCGACGCCCGTGCGGCGCTCGCTCTGGTACCCGACACCCCCTCGCTGTACGACGACCTGACCGTCCGCGAGCACCTGCAGCTCGTCGCCGTGGCCCACGACGTGGCCGATCCCGACCTGGAGGACCGGATCGAGGAACTGCTCGCAGGTCTCGGGCTGCTGGAGAAGGCCGACGCGATGCCGGGCACGCTGTCGCGGGGGATGCGCCAGAAGCTGCAGCTCGCGTGCGCGCTGATCCGCCCCTGGGAGCTGCTGGTGCTCGACGAGCCCGTGGTGGGGTTGGATCCGGCCTCGCAGCGGACGTTGCGTGAGTTCCTGATCGAGGCCAAGCAGGCCGGCCGGGCGGTGCTCCTGACCACGCACCAGCTCGAGTTCGCACGCGGGGTCGCGGACCGCGCGATCGTGCTCTCGGACGGCGCCGTCGTCGCCGCCGGGCCCTACGAGGAGGTCGTGGACGGCCCGGTGATCGAGCAGTACGGGCTCGCGTGACCATGACCGGGCCGTCGATCGACTCACAGCGACGCGCGGACGCGAGCAGGGCGTTCATGCGCGCGCATCGGCGGCGGTTCCGGCCGAGCGCGTATCAGGTGTACGCCGGCGTACTGGGCGGGGCAATCCTCGGCGTGTTCGTTCGCGGCGCGATCGCCAGCCTGATCGCCGGCGGCATCGGCGTCCATGGCCTGCTCGTGCTCGGCCCGGCGGTACTGCTCGTCGTCGTGCTCGCGGCCGCGCGGTTTGGCAGCTGGCAGGGGCCGGTCTCGTTCACGGCGGCCGACCTCGGGCTGATACTGATGGCGCCGATCGCCACCTCGGACCTGGTGCGCCCGAAGCTCGAGCACAGCCTGATCGTGGGGGCGCTCGTGGGCGCCGCCATCGGCGGGCTCGCGATCCTCGTGGTCATCGGCGGGCCTGCCGGGCTGGGGACGGCCAGGTCGGCGGCCGCGGTGCTCGGCCTGGTGAGCCTGGCCACGCTGTGCGTGGCCGTCAGTTGGCTGGTGCAGTCCTCGCGAAGCGCGGCCGCGCGTGTTCGCCAACTCTCACCGGCGGTGCTGCTCGTGGCCGGCGGCCTGGTCGCCGTGGGCGCGACGATCAGCCGCTCGGCCGGCGTGTGGTCCGGACCATGGGGTTGGGCGATCGCCCCGCTCACCGGCGGCGCCGGGTGGCCGGCGGCCCTCGGACTGCTCGTGGTCAGCTCCGCGGCCATCGTGGTGTGGGCGCTCAGCCGGGCCGGAGCCTCGAGCATCGAGATGTTCGCGGTTCGCGCCGGGACGCGGTCGGCGTTGACGGCGTCGGCGTGGACGCTGAACTACCGTGCCGCGGGGGTGAGCTACCGGGCGGCGCAGCCCCGCAGGCTCGGTGCACGTGTTCGCGTCAGCCCGCCCGTCCGGCCCCGGCGCGCCATCCTCTGGCGGGACGCGCTCGGGCTTCTGCGGGATCGGTCCCGGGTGGGGTGGGCGACGCTCCTGGGCGCGGGCGCTGTGATTGAGGCATTGACCCATCCCGGTCAGCTGCTCCCGGCCGGACTGGCGGCCGTCGGGCTGTACTTCGCGGCGAGCCTGCTGTGCGAGCCGCTCCGGGTCGACATCGACGATCCCGACCGCAGCGCGATCCTGCTCTCCTGGACATTCGCGCGTGTGCTCGTGGCCCACTGTCTCCTGCCGGCGCTGACTCTCTTCGCCATCATCGCCGGCACGGTTCTCGTCAGCGTCGCGTTCGGCATCGCCGGCCCCGGTGCGTTGATCCTCATCCCCAGCCTGGCGATCCCGGTCGTCGCGGTCGCGGTGCTTGCCGCCGCGCTCGCCGCGCGCCGGGGCGGGCGCGTCGACGAAGGCCTGCTGATCCGGCTGCTCGGGGTGGATCCGACGAGTCCGGCGGCGGTACTGGTCCCGCTCTGGCTTGCGCCGTGGCTGATCCTCACCCTGATAACGCTCGGCGGCGGGCTCACGATCGTCGGGCATGCGGTGGCCCACCACCGCTCGCTGCTCGGTGCCGGCGCCATCGCCGTCGCGCTCATCGCGGCTGTGGCCGGCGGGCTGCTCGCTAGGGCTCGACGGACGACCCGTCCGGACTGAGCGCCGCCGCCGGCACGACCGCCGCCGGCACGACCGCCTCCGGCACGACCGCCTCTAGCCCGATCTCCGCGACCGAGCGGCAGCCGGCGAGTCCCATCGTAAGGTCGAAGTCGGCCGCCAGGTTGAGGAGCAGGTCGCGCACGCCGGCCCGGCCGGCGATCGCCAGCGCGTAGGCGTACGGGCGGCCGATGAGCACGGCGCGGGCGCCGAGCGCGAGCGCCTTGAAGATGTCGGCGCCGCCGCGTACGCCCGAGTCGAGGAGCACCGGGATGCGCCCGTCGACGGCCTCGACCACCGCCGGCAGGGCGTCGAGGGTCGCGATCGCGCCGTCCACCTGCCGGCCGCCGTGGTTGGAGACGATCACGCCGCTCATGCCCTCGGCCACGGCGCGGGCGGCGTCGTCGGGGTGCAGGATCCCCTTGAGCACGATCGGCAGGTCGGTCCGCTCGCGCAGGAAGGCCAGCGTCTCCCACGTCAGGGACGGGCGCGAGTAGATCTCGGTGAAGCGCTGCACCGCCGCGCGGCCCTGCCCGGAGACCAGCGTGCGCCAGAAGCTGTCCGGGTAGGCGCGCGTGAGCTCGATCAGGGTGCGGAGCGCGGCGAGGGTCGGGCGTGGCTGGGACTGTTCGGGATCCGGCGTCGTCGGCTGCGTGATGATCCGCTTGAACACCGGGTCGCTGGTGTACTGCGCGATGCCCTTGCCGTGCAGGAACGGGAGATAGGCGCCCTCGAGGTCACGCGAGCGCCAGCCGAGCATGGTCGTGTCGAGCGTGATCACGATCGCCCGGCAGCCACACCGCTCCGCGCGGGCGACCAGGCTCTCGACGAGCTCATCTGACCGGCTCCAGTAGAGCTGGAACCAGTGGGGGCTGTCGCCGAGGATCCGGGCCAAGCCCTCCATGGGCCTCGACGCCTGGTTGGAGAACACCATCGCGGTGCCCGTATCGCGCGCCGCGCGGGCAACGGCGCAATCCGCCTCGGGGTGGGCGAGCTCGAGCACGCCGACCGGGGCGAGCAGGAATGGGCTGGGCAGGCGTTGCCCGAACAGCTCCACGCTCGTGTCGCGGTGCTCCACGTCGCGCAGCATCCGCGGCACGATCCGCCAGCGGCGAAACGCCGCCCGGTTGGCCGCGACCGTGGCCTCGTTGCCCGCGCCGGCGGCGACGTAGTTGTACGCCTCGGGTCGCATCTGCTTGCGCGCCGCGTCCTGCAGCCGGTCGGCGTCAAGCGGAATCGGCGGCCGCCGGCCGCTGACGCCGTCGAGGTAGATCCGGGTCTGCCGGCGCACGCCGATCATGGCGCTGCATCACAGCACACCCGACCTTGGTGCCGCTCCGGTCGCGAGCGGCGCGTGGGATGAAGGTCGGAATTATTCCGACTTACTTCCCACAGGCCGGGGCCCCGGAGGGAGTCACGAGGTCCGGCGCGCGGGAGAGGACCGCGCGAGCCGGGCTACTGGTGACGCCCTTCCGGATGGAGCAACCCCCGAAGCTCCGGGAGAGACACGACGTGAACCGTGTATCCCCTTTCCGGAAGGGCATCAACCGCGTCGCTACAGCCCCCAACAACGGCCCCCAGCCACGTGTGGCGCTCGGTCCCCATCCGCGCGCCACGCCCCCTTGCGTAAAAGCCAGCCCACTGCCCTACCGTGTCGATCTCCGATCGGTGTTCTGGCTGGCTCCACGTCATGGCGGTAACCCTACGAGCGCGGGGCGGCCTTGACCATCACCCCTAGGGTGTATCCGTCACACCTCGGACGCGGCCGCTCAGAAGTCGCGAGCCGCGAGCACGCCCGAGTCGAGCGCGGCCGACACCAGCCGCGCCCGCTTCTCGTTCTGGGGAAGCTGGCTGAGCCCGTAGCGCTCGAACAGGACGCGCAGATGCGCCTTGACCGCGTCGACGGTCAGATAGACCTCTTCCGCGATCTGGCGGTTGGTCGCGGGCGTCGCGGAAGCGGAATCCTGCATCGGCCGGCACAGGGCGATCAGGACCTTGCGCTGCATCGGCGACAGCGGGATCGCCGCCGGCGTGTCGATAGCGGAGGCGGTCTGGGTGATCCCACCTGAGGTCTCGCGGTAGGTGAGCGGCGTGTTGCCGCACACCACGCGGTCCTTGTCACGGAGCCGGCGGCGCCCGGTCACCCGCGCTCCGTTCACGAACGAGCCGTTGCGCGACAGGCCGTCGTCGACCACCGTCCAGCCGCGGCCGACCTGCTCGAGCAGGGCGTGCGTGCGGGACACCTCGGCGTCCCACGGCAGCGGGATGTCGGCGGCCGGGTCACGGCCGATCGTTACCCGCCAGCGGTCCGCGCTGAGCATCAGGAGCTGCTGTTCGCCCTCGTCGCTCCGCCAGATGAGGAACGGATAGCCGGTCCGCTCGGCCGCGATGACGTCCTTGAGCTCGGCGGGGGACTGAAGCGCGCGCCGCGCCCGATCCTCGGCGTCCGTGTCGATCATGGTTGCCGGCTCATCTGCACGCCCTCTCTCGCTCTAACGCTACACGAGAGATCTCGCGCGGGGTCTAGTTTCTACTAATTCCGGGTAGAGCGCCGCTACCGGCTACACCCCTCGCGCGTGCGGCCGATAAAGGGCTCAGATTCAGTTCTGAAAGTCCTACTGAGACCGGGATACACATGATGCTACGCACCCAGACTTCGTCCACCAGCACGAAGCCGGTGCGCGTCCAGCTTGGTCAGGCAGCCAAGGCTTGCGGCCACACCGCCCACGTCGGCACGTGCTCCGCATGCCAGCGCGCTCAACTGGCCAAGTGGCGCGACCAGCTCGCGCAGGTGGCGCACTAGAAGCGACCGGGGATCAGTTCAGCCGCGGCCGCCGTCAGGCCATGAAGCGGTTGTGGACGTAAGCGGCGGCCGCCTCCCACGACAGCGCCGCGATCCGGTCGGCCTCGCCGCCGGCGCACAGCTCGAGCTTCCCGCGCAGCTCCTCGTCGGTCGGAGGGCGACCGGGCGCGCCCGGCGGTAGCTCCAGGCGCGCATGCAGGCACTCGCCGTCTGAGAGCGTCACCTCGATCTCGACCTCGCCCGCCAGCAGGTCGGCCCCGCCCTGGAGCGGAACCGTCTCGACCAGCTCGACCAGGCGCGCGGCCTCCGGTCGCCCGACCGCCTCGTCGGTGAAGCTGGCCAACCCGGGACGGCCGTCGAGCAACGCCGCGGCGATCGCGTATTCGAGGCTGAACTTGCCCTCAAGGCCGGTGCTCGGCCGGCTGTGGATGAGCGGCGCCAGAGAGCTGGCCGGGGTCGTGACTCGAATTGAACGAACTGCGTCCGGCTTGAACTCCATGCCGAACTCGGCGACGGCCGCGATCGGGCGCTGGAGCGCGTAGCAGCACGGATAGACCTTGATCGCCAACCCGCCCGGGACCGCCGGGACGGCGACCGCGGCCGCGGCCGCGAGCGCCGCCGGATCGCCGCCGACCAGCCCCATCCAGTCCTCGAGCGCACCCACGTCGGCACTCGCTCCGGCCTGGGCCAATGCTGCCGCGCGCACCCCGGCCTCGGCGGCGAAGCCGACCTGGAGCGACTTGGCGGAGGTTCCGAACGCGCGCTGCACGCCGCCCGCGGCGGGAACCGCGAGCGCCATGGCCACGCCGGTCCGCTCAGCGTCCAGCCCCCGCGCCACCGCAGCCGTGACCGCGGCGCCGAATGCTCCGGCGGTGCAGGTGGCGTGCCAGCCGGCCTCGTAGTGGCGCCAGCCGAGCGCGGCGCCGAGGCGCGCCATCACACCGGCGCCGGCCAGGTAGGCCCGGGCGTCGCCGCCGCAGCTCAGCGCCACCGGCACGCACACCGCGCTGATGTGCGTGGTCGAGGGCAGGTGCAGGTCGTCGTAGTCGAGCACGTGCGCCAGCGCGGCCAGGCGGCCCGCCTCCGACAGCCGGCCGAACACCCGGCACAGGGGATGGCGCCGTCCGGCCCACATCACCGCGACCGTGTCGAGGAGCGAGCGCCGGGCGAGCGCTAGGTCCTCCGCGGAGGGATCGAATCCGATCGCCCAGGCCGCGAGCGGTTCAGCGACCGTATAGAACGTTCTACTCGGGGGTGGAGCCGTTGCCATCGGCGATCGCCCGCCACACCCGCTCGGGGGTCATCGGCAGCCGGCGCAGGCGCACGCCGCCGGTGGCCGCCGCGATCGCGTTGGCCACCGCGCCGGGGGCGCCGATCACCGGCGCCTCGCCGACGCCCTTGGCGCCATACGGCCCCTCGGGGGCGGGCACCTCGACGATCTCGGTGTCGATCGCCGGCACCACGCCGGCGGTGGGCATCGCGTACTCGACGAACGAGCCCGCGATCGGCTGCCCGTTCTCGTCGTAGCCGATCTCCTCGAGCAGGGCCCAACCGAGGCCCTGGGTCGTCCCGCCGTGCATCTGGCCCTCGACGAGCGCGGGGTTCAGGGCGCGGCCGACGTCCTGGGCGATCACGTGCCCGAGGACCGTGACCGCGCCGGTCTCGCGATCGACTCGCACGTGCGAGAGATGGGCGGCGGACTGCGGGACCTGCGGGAGCGAGACCAGGCCCTGTCCCTCGACCGGCGGGTACGGGCTTCCGAACGTGAGCACCTTCTGGGCGAGTTGCTCGATCGCCATCGCCTTGCCGGGCACGCCCACGGGTTGCACGGAGCCGTCGACGATCTCGAGGTCCTCGGGTGCGATCTCGAGTTCCTCGGCGGCCACGTCGAGCAGCCGCTCACGCGTCTGGAGCGCGGCCTTTTCGACGGCCCGGCCGACCGTGTAGGTGATCTTGCTGCCGCCGCTGACCCCGGCGTAGGGCGCGCTGGAGGTGTCCGCGTGCGCGACGCGGACGCGGTCGGGGCTGACGCCGAACGCCTCGGCCGCGATCGCGGCGAAGGTCGTCTGAACGCCGGTCATGTCGGCCACGCCGGTGATGACCGTGAGGTTTCCGTCGGAGTCGAGCCGGCAGGCGGCGGCCGCCGGCTCGTACCCCCCGGGCCACCAGCCGATCGCGAGACCGACGCCCTCGTCGGCCGGGAGCGAATGTCGCCCAGTCCACAGCGGCTGGTCGACGAGGCGCTCGAGGCACTCGCGCGCCCCGAACACGGGCATCTTCTGGCCGGCCACGGTCGTGTCGCCGGGGACCAGCACGTTGCGCAACCGCAACTCGAGCGGGTCGATCCCGAGCCGTCCCGCCAGTTCATCGATCATCGACTCGACCGCGAACGCGGCGGGCGGTGCGGTCGGGGCCCGGTAGGCGCCGAACGTCACCCGGTTGGTGCTGACCCCGTAGCAGGTCAGATGATGGGCCTGCCAGCGGTATGGGCCGGCGCTGAGCATCGCGGCGATCGATTCCACGCCCATGCTGTCCGTCGAGCCACGGTCGCACCAGATGCGCGTACGGATCCCGGTCAGGTTTCCGTCGCGGTCCGCACCGAGCTCGACCTCGAGCACCTCGGCACCCGCCGGGTTGGCGGCCGCGAAATCCTCGCTGCGGGTCATGGCCAGGCGGACCGGCCGGCGCGTCGCGAGCGCGGCCGAGACCACCAGCGGCTCGGGGATCATCATCTTCCCGCCGAACCCACCCCCCAGGGGAGCGGAGCGGACGCGGACCCGGGCGACCGGCAGGCCGAACAGCGAGGCCACCTCATCGCGGGTCATGAACGGCGCCTGGGTCGAGGTGCTCACGACGAGTTCACCCTCGACGTCGAACCATGCGGTGGCGGTCTGGGGCTCGATGTAGCCCTGATACACCCACGGCGTGCGGAAGCGGCCGCGGACGACCGCCTCACTGGCGGCGAACGCGGCGTCGACGTCGCCCTCGGCCAGCCGGGCCGTACCGAGCACGTTCTCGGACAGCTCCTCCTCGTCGCCGATGCCTCCGGCGGCAACCGCGGCGTGGGCGTCGCCGAGATCGCCCTCGTCGCCTTCCTCGATGATGCGCAGACGGGCGCGCGGCGCCCCCGGCCGGACGGCGGCCTCCACGTCGGTCACGGCCTCGACGTGCTCGAGCTCGAGCTCGATCAGCTCGATCGCGTCCGCGGCGAGCGCCTCGGTCTCCGCGACCGCGATCGCGATCGGATGACCGGCGTACAGGATCTCCTCGCGGGCGAGCGGGTTCTTGGACCGGCCCGGGCCGGTCGAAACGATCGGGAGATCGTCGGCGGTCAGCACCGCCACCACGCCCGGCAACGAGCGGGCAGCGGTCGTGTCAATCGACTTGATCAACGCGTGGGCGTCGTGGGCGAGCAACAGGCGGGCGTGCAGCAGCCCGGGGACGTTCAGATCGCCCGCGTAGTGGGTGGTGCCTCGCACCTTGGGCTCGGAGTCGCGGCGGGGAGTGGAGATGCCGATCGCCGACTGACGACCGGCTGCGGGGGCATCGGTAGCGGCCATGACCCCAACCTATCAAGCGCCTCCTGGTTGCCATCGCCGAGACCGGAGCGATAGGTTGCAATCGCGAGCGATGTCCGACCACAAGTGGGTTTATGACTTCGCCGAGGGCTCGAAGGACATGCGCGAGCTGCTCGGCGGCAAGGGGGCGAACGTCGCCGAGATGACCCGCGTCCTCGGGACCGAGCGCGTACCGGCCGGGTTCACGATCACCACCGAGGCGTGCGTCGCCTACATGCGATCCGGTCATGACCCCGACGGTCTGGATCAGCAGGTCGCGGACGCCATGGAGCGCCTCGAGCAGACCGCCGGCAAGAAGTTCGGCGACGACGAGGACCCGTTGTTGGTGTCGGTCCGCAGCGGCGCCCGCGAGTCGATGCCGGGGATGCTCGACACCATCCTCAACGTGGGCCTGAACGACACCTCGGTGCAGGGGCTGACCAAGGCCACGGAGAACGAGCGCTTCGCCTGGGACTCCTACCGCCGGCTGATCCAGATGTTCGGCAACGTCGTCCAGGGGGTCCCCGGATCGCGCTTTGAGGATGCGATCGCGAGGGCGAAGAAGGACGCGGGGGTGCAAACCGACGCGGAGCTGAACGTCGACGCGCTGAGACAGCTGGTCGAGGAGTTCAAGGGCTTCTACGAGTTCCCCCAGGATCCGCAGGACCAGCTCCGCCAGGCGATCCGGGCCGTGTTCGACTCCTGGACGGGCGAGCGCGCGGTCTCCTACCGGCGCATCAACCGGATTCCCGACGACTGGGGCACGGCGGTCAACGTCCAGCAGATGGTGTTTGGCAACAAGGGCGAGGACTCGGCCACGGGGGTCGCCTTCAGCCGCGACGAGGTCACCGGGGCCCCGCAGCCGTCCGGCGACTTCCTCATCAACGCCCAGGGCGAGGACGTGGTTTCGGGCGTGAGGACGCCCCGCGACATCTCAGAGCTCAAAGACGTCATGCCCGAGGCGCACGCCCAGCTGATGGAGATCATGCGCAAGCTCGAGGCCGAGTACAAGGACATGCAGGACGTCGAGTTCACGATCGAAGACGGGCAGCTGTACATGCTCCAGACGCGCAACGCCAAGCGACCGGCGCAGGCCGCGGTCCGCTTCGCGGTCGACGCGGTCGACGAGGGGTTGCTGACCCGCGAGGAGGCGCTGGGCACGATCGACGCCTACTCACTCGACGCGCTGCTGCATCCCACGTTTGATCGCAGCGACGGCTACGCGGTTCTGGCGAACGGGGTCGCGGCGTCACCCGGCGCCGCCGCCGGCGCGATCGTGTTCAGCGCCGCCGACGCGGTCACGCAGTCGCAGGCGGGCCACGACGTGATCCTGGTCAGGCCGTTCACCGAAGCCGACGATGTGGCGGGCTTCCACGCCGCCAAGGGCATCCTCACCTCGGAGGGCGGCAAGGCCTCGCACGCCGCGCTGGTGGCCCGCGGGATGGGGGTCCCCGCGGTGACCGGCGCACAAGTGGCGATCGATCTCGAGGCCGGCCAGGTGACGATCGACGGACGGGTGTTCAAGGAGGGCGACGAGATCGCCATCGACGGTTCGGAGGGCGCGGTGGTGGAGCCCGGTGCCCGGCTGATCCAGCCCGAGATCGACGAGCGCTTCGACACCGTGCTCGAGTGGGCGGACCAGCTGCGGCGGCTGCGCGTGCGCGTCAACGCCGACACGCCGCAGGACGCCCGCCGGGCGCGCGAGCTCGGGGCCGAGGGCATCGGCCTGTGCCGCACCGAGCACATGTTCATGGCCGAGGACCGCCAGCCCAAGATGCGCGCGATGATCATGGCCGACGATCGCGAGGGCCGGCGCGCCGCCCTGCGCGAGCTGCTGCCGCTCCAGGAGGAGGACTTCGTCGGCCTGTTCGAGGCCATGCGCGGCCTGCCGGTGACGATCCGCCTGCTCGACCCGCCGCTGCACGAGTTCCTGCCCAACCTGCCCGAGCTGCGCGCCCAGGTGGAGCGCGCGCGGATCGAGGTGACCGACGATCTCGACGAGCTGGAGAAACTGCTCGCGCGGGTGGAGGAGATCCACGAGGGCAACCCGATGCTGGGGACGCGCGGCGTCCGCCTGGGCATCCTCTACCCGGAGATCTACGAGATGCAGGTTCACGCGATCATGCGCGCGGCCAAGGCGGTCGAGGAGCCGCCCCACCCCGAGATCATGATCCCGCTCGTGGCCTACGAGCACGAGCTCGAGATCGCGCGGGACCTCGTCGTCTCGGTCGGCAACGAGCATGGGATGCGCGAGCGCGAGGACTACACGGTGGGCACGATGATCGAGCTGCCGCGGGCGTGCTTCATCGCCAACCTGATCGCGCGCCACGCCGACTTCTTCTCGTTCGGCACCAACGATCTGACCCAGACCGCGCTCGGCTTCTCCCGCGACGACGTCGAGTCGAAGTTCATCCCGATCTATATCGAGGACAAGATCATCGACCGCTCGCCGTTCGAGACCATCGACGCCCCCGGGGTCGGCTGGCTGGTGCGGCTGGCGGCCTGGGTCGGGCGCGAGGCGCACCCGGGACTGAAGCTCGGGATTTGCGGCGAGCACGGGGGCGACCCGGACTCGGTGGCGTTCTTCCACAGGGCGGGGCTCGACTACGTGTCCTGCTCGCCGTTCCGGGTCCCGATCGCCCGGA
>Ga0335074_10007173_pt1 | contig 15435 bp, 1 predicted proteins | sample Lox_Sample_23_FD_206715 | JGI IMG/M metagenome (GOLD analysis project Ga0335074, IMG submission 206715) | Soil microbial communities from Loxahatchee National Wildlife Refuge, Florida, United States - Lox_Sample_2.3 | ecosystem: Environmental > Terrestrial > Soil > Wetlands | place: USA: Florida... | reverse complement strand
TAGGCCGCAACTGCGGCGACACTTCATCCAGCCGCGCCTCGACGCGGAACGTGTTGTTGCCGTCTGCTTGCTCCGCGATCGAGGTGATACGGGTAACATGCAGGGTGAAGCTTCGGTCCGGCAGCGCCGACAGAACCAGGGTGCCGGTGCGGCCCGCTGCCACGCGGGCGATGTCGCTGTCAGGCACGCGGATGGTGACGCGATAGCTGTTGAGCGGCGCGATCTCGAACAAGACCTGGGCGCGTTGCACCGGCATGCCGACCGACTGGCTGAGGTCGCCGTTGATGATCAGGCCGTCGAACGGAGCGACAATTTTCGTGCGTGCCAGTTGCGCATCCAGCAGGGCAATTTCCGCGGCGGCTTCGGCGATCTGCGCCGCGTCGATGTTCACCTCGGCCCGCGTGCCGCTTGCCAGTGCCTTGTCCAGTTCCGATTGGTGCTGCTGGCGCGTGGCGATCCAGCGCAGCCGCTGCATGTTCAGTTCCGCATCATCCAGCGTCGCCAGCACTTCGTCCTGACGCACAATCTGTCCGGCGCGCGCATGTTCGCTGCCGATATAGCCATCCAGGCCGGCGGCGATCATCCGCCGAACCTCGCCTTCCACCACCGCGTGCGCACTGACGCGGTCTTCGACATGGAAGACGGAAAAGAACACGATCACTCCGACCATGGCGCAGGTCACGAGCTTCAGGACATAATGCTCGGGGCCCACCAGACGGCGCACGGTGCGGTTGGCAATTTCGAAGGCAATCGTGCTGAGCCAGCGTTCGCCGAGGCAAAGCTGTCCCAGCATTGGGCCGATCAGGGCGGCGATGGCCTCGGTGAGGTCGATCGCATCCTGGTCGATCGGTGCTTCGCGTTCCACGGTGATGGCACCGACGATGTGGCCATGCATCGTCAGCGGCACTGTCAGGACGTGCGGCCCGCCATCCTGCGCCACCAGCCGGGCATGCGCCGCACGGCTTGGCAATGCGTCGCCATCGGGCATTGGGAACACCACGGACGCGCCCTGGTCCACCGCTTCGTCCATGGCCGCGGCAAGCGAGATCGTCACGTCCGCACGCTTGCCGGCGCTGACCGCATGCGAGAGACCCACGACCCGAACCGAGCGATATCGGATCCAGCCGATCGCAACGCGCGAGGCGCCGAGCCGCACCGCCATTTCGGTTGCCGCGGCACGGGCTGCGGCGTCGAACCGGTCGGCCGCAAGTGTCGTGGCGGCCACTTCCAACGCCGCATAGCCCCGACGCACTCGCGCGGTATCGTCGGCCGACTGATGTCGCCTCTGCCGCAGCTCGATCCACGATGCACCCCATTGCAACTGGCGCATCGCATCGCGCAGCGCCGGGTCGCCGACACTGTCGAGTTCCACGGCAACAACGCCCTGCTCCTGGCCATCGAACAGCAGCGGGAATGCGAGGTGGGAGAAGCGGTCGTCGATCCGCGCCGCTTGCGCGCCGGGCAAGGCGTTAACGAACGCCGCGGCACCGGCGCCCTGCAGGTTACTGCCCGCGCTGCGACCGCGCGGACGGCTGACCACACCGCGGCGTTCCTTCAACGCCAGCTCCGCGACATGCGCGAGCTGCGCCGACCCTGCATCGCCCTCCGGCCAGCGTGCGACCGGCGCCAACGCACCGTCCTGCCGCAGCACCAGAACGGCGCGCGCCGCTCCTGGCAGCATCCGGCACAGCAAGGCCAGCCATGCACGTGCAAAAGGCACCAGCGCTTGCTCACCGCTCAACACACCCCACAGCACCTGATCCAGCGGTGTGACGGTCGCGGCTTCCGGCTCGGTCTGGGGTTCGCGCTCCATCGACGGCTTATCCGGCGTGTTACAGCGTGATAGGGCCGATGCGTGTCTCGTAATCGTGGATCCGGCCGGCCAGCAACGTCAGCAGCCGCTTTGCCGCGTACGGCGTGAGCACGATCCGATTGCTGAGTTGTACGACCAGTTCCTTCGCCTGCGAGGTGTTCCAGGTCTGGTTCATGCCGAAAAGCAGGGTGAGTTCTTCGCGTGTCACCAGCACGTTCACGACATTGGCGAAGGTCGTGACCATCTTGCTATCGTCCCAGGTGAGCTTGGTACTCACAACTTGCTCGGCGATCGAAACGTCGAGCGGGGGAGCTTCGGATGCGACGGTGGCACCGTTGTCGGCCATTCTCTTCTCCTGCGTCATGTCGGGATGCTGCCCCAGTCGATGACTGAGGACTGGGTGAAGGCGGGATCATCGGGGTCCATATCGACCAGCAGCCAGCCTGGATCAGTCGTGGTTTGCGTCGTCGGCGAATCGTCGCTCACCGGCACGCCGGTTGATGGATCGACGAAGGTGATGCTGGATGGCTGGATATCCGTCAGGCGCTTCAGCGCGTTGGAGAACGCCTCGGGCAGCGTGGAGATTTCCGGTTTCGCCGGCAGGAGCAGAGAGGACGTCTCGTCGCCTGCGACTGTGTAGCTTGGCAAAAGGATGGGATTGGTCACCGCCATCAACCCGCTCACATCGACCCAGGGTGTGGCCGACGGGATTGGTTGCGGTAGTGGCGGCACGGTTATCGGCACGACCGGCTTCGGCCGAGTGGTCGCAATGACGGACGGTGTCGGCACGACGACCTGCGGCAGCACTGGCGGGATGGTGGCCAGCGTCGGCGCGACGGATTTGACCGCCGGCGTCGACTCGACCGGTATGATCGCAAGGTCGGCAGTCACTGACGTGACCGAAAGCGTGGGCACGACTGGCTTGACTGTAGGATCGGTGGCCGAGACTGGCGCCGGCGCCGTGTCCGACCCGGTCGATGTAACGGAGGTGGTCGGAGGATCGGTGAGAGAAGCCGTCTCGAACAACGCGCCCGTGGCCGGCGGATCACTGCTCGGCGGGTCGCTGCTGGGCGGGTCGCCGCTCGGTGGGTCCGCCGGCAGGGCGGCCGCCGAGGAGCCGCCATGGTGTGTCGATGGCGGAGGCGGAGGCGCCGCGCTAGCCCCGGCCGTCACGGTAATCGTTACCGTCGTCGGGGATCCCGCGACATAGGTGCCATCGGGCACATAGGTGAACGAGTCCGTTCCGGTGAATCCAGCCGCCGGGGTGTAGGTGAACGATCCATTACTGTTCAGCACCAATGTCCCATGCGACACGGTCGTTGCCAGCGTCGCGGCCAGCGGGTCGCCGGCACTGTCGGTGTCGTTCGCCAGCACGCCTTGCGCGGCTGCCACGGTCAGCGGCACGCCCTCGCGTGTTGTGTAGCTGTCCGGCACGCCAACCGGCGCCGGATCGGTCACGTCCAGCGAAACCGTCGCCGGCGCGCTGGTCATGGCATTGCTCAGATTGCCCGGCGGATTGCCGGTATCGGTGACGGTGAAGCTGAAGCTGTCGGTTCCCAGATATCCGCTGTTCGGAGTGTAGGTGAAGGAGTTGGGGCTGCCGGAGACCTGCGTCAGAGTGCCGTGCGTCGGCTCCGTGACGATGGTATAGATAAGCTCGCTCGCCGGTATTTGAGCGTCCGTGCCGCTTAGAACGATAATCTGCGGCGCATCGTGGATTACGTTCAGCGTCTCGGCGGTGGCTACCGGCCGCTGGTCCACCGGCGTGACGCCCACCGTCACGGTGGCCTGACTTTCCTCGCCGTCCGGATCGGTCGCCTGGAAAATGAAGCTGTCGGTGCCAAAGAATCCCGCGGCTGGCGAATAGGTCAGAGTATTGCCGTTGGTAATGGCAGTCAGCGTGCCGTCCGCCGGTGGGGTAACAATGCTGTAGGTAAGCGGATTGCCCTGCGTGTCCGTGGCCGAAAGCACGACCGCGATGGAACCGTCTTCCGCCACCGACACCGTCTGCGCATTCGCGATCGGTGCCACGTCGGCCGTGTGGCTGACACTGAAGACGGTGACGTAGTCGGTACCCGCCGTGGTGCCGTTGCCCGCGAGCGCATTGCCTGACTGATCGAAGATCGCATGGGTGCCGGACAGCGTAAGCTGGTAAAGCCCCGGTGCGAGCGGCCCGTCCGGCAATTCCAAGGTGACGGTCGTGGACCCGAGCGTATAGACCGGTGTCACTGGGATCGGCGTCGAGCCGGTGGTGTTGAAGTTGCCGTTGCTGTCGGCCTCGATCAGGCTGTAGTTCGCCGGGCTGTTGGCGCTGACCAGATCGAGCGGCTCGCTGAAGGTGACGGTCACGCTGGTGAAGGCGAGGCCAGTCGTGCCGTCGTTGGCCGGCAATGGCGTATTCGCTGGCTGCAGGTTGATCGAGATGACCGTCGGTGGCGTCTTGTCGTTGCTGTTGCCCTGGAATTCGTAGGCACCCATGTCGAAATAGGTGTCGCCCGGCTGCGGCGTAAAGACCTCGGCCGCGGCGTTGTTCATCGCGGCGCTGCCGTTCGCGGTTGACAGCACATCGATCGGCGTTTGCCCAAGGATCGTGCCATTGCCGGCCGCAATGCCGATGACCGGAACCAGGTTCGCGGCGATGGAACCGTAGTTGAAGACGATGCTGCCGGTCTGATACAGCGTCACGGCGAAATCGACCGTACCGCCCCCGGTGTTGTTCGAGGTGCCGACCCATTCGAATGTCACGTAGGCGGTGCCCGCGACGGTACCCGTCGAGACGAAAACGCCGTCGCCGGTACCATCGGTGTTGAAGTTGGCCCAGAATGGCGCAATGCGCGCATTCGCTGCCAGGCCGGAGACGCTGGGCGTGTCGTAGCCGTCGTAGTTCGGTCCGGCGAATTGCAGATAGCCCTGCGAGGAGATCGTGACGGTCGTATACGTGACGTTATACAGAGAGAACGCGAACGGTAGGGTATAGCTGGTAACCCCGCCGTTGCTGCTGAGCTTGTTCGTCAAACCGGTAGTGGAAGGCAGGCTGGAAGCGCCGCCGCTGGTCTGCACATAGTCCGCATAGCCAATGCCCGTGTTCGGCGTGGCTGGGTCGTCGCTGCGTGGCTGGCCAAGCGCGTCGGTGAATGGAGCGACATAGGCGTTGGCAGAATCGATGGCGGGCGAACCGCCCTGCAACTCGAAATCGTCGTCCAGGCCGGTGCCGACCAGCGTGCCTGGCCCGCCAAGGATCTGGTCGGCACCATTCATGTTGACGAAGTCCGGATCGCCGGTCTTGCTGCCGAGCATGTCCTGGGCGCTCGCGCTCTGCCAGTTCGCAAGATTCGTCGCGATAGTGCCCTGCCATGAGCCAAGCGTCGCCTGCTGCTCATCTGCGCCCTGGTAGAACAGGTTGTACTCGCTGACGAAACCGGTGGTGGCGCCAACGGCCACGGAGATGATGGTACCTTCGTTCACCCAGAGGATGTTGTTCTCGACGGTGACGCTGGATGTGCTGGCGATCGTCAGTGCCTGGCCGATCGGCTGGTAGACCGTGTTGTTGATCAGGGTAATGCCCGACCCGCCGCTCAGCGCAATGCCGATGCTAACGTTGTTGTAGATCAGGTCGTTCTCCAACGCCACCGAACTTACGTTGCTGGCAACGCCGATCTGGTTGCCATAGATGCTGTCGCCGATGACGGTGTTGCCGCTGTTTGCCAGTTGCAGGCCGTCGCGGCTGTTTTCGTACAGCACGTTGTCCAGCAGCAGATAGCCGCCACTGGCGTAGAGCCCGGTGCTGCTGCCATATACGGTGTTCCCGGTCGCCGTTCCCAGGCCGGCAGTCTCGATTCCCACATAGCTGGTGTTGACCTGGTCGAATACCAGGTTGTCGATGACATTCGCGGAATCGGCGTAGATCCCGTTTTCGGCATTCGCATAGACGGTGTTGTTGGCCACCAGTGGCCTCGTGCCATTCTCGCTTGCATCGATACCATCGCGCCCATTGCCGTGTACCTGCACAGCCTCGATGGTGAAGGAGTAATTGGCATCGATGCCTACGTTCGTGTTGTCGTCAACCGCACCGCCGTTGATGGTGACCGTGCCGCCATACGCATTGGCATCGATACCGTCGGCGCTGTTGTTGTAAACTTGGTCGTTCGACAGCACGGCGCTCAGCACGCCTTGCTGCAACGTGATCCCGGGGCCTATATTGTTGTAGATCGAGCTGTCGGCGATGGAGAGACCCGTGATTGTCCCTGCGTTGTCCGACGTAAAAATGCCGCTGCCGTCGTTGCTGTAGATGCTGTCGTTCAGCAACGTAAGGTTCGAGGCGTTGCCGCTGACCCTGACGCCGTCGGAGGCGCCGGTCAGTTGCAGATTCTCGATGGTGAAGGCAGCGGCTCCGGTATCGTCGATCACGCCGAATCCGGCGGACGTGTTGTTGCGGTTGATCACCACGGTGCCACCGTTGGTCGGGCCGATGATCACCGCGGGATCGGCGGCGGTGCCGCCATCGCCCGCGGGCAGCACGGCATCGCTGGTAGCGACGTAGTTGCCGGTATCGACGAAGACCGTATCGCCCGCGACGATCGGATAGGCACGCAGCAGCGCGGCAAGGCTCGCCATCGGCTGGTCGGGTGACTTGCCGGAATTCGCGTCGTTGCCGACCGCGGTGGTGTACTGATTGCCGGTCAGCGACGAATCGTCGACGTAGAACAGCGTGCCGCCATTGGCGAGCAGGAACGGCTGCGAGGTCGCGGTGATCGTGCCCGACGTCACCTGGATCATCGCGTTGGCGCCGGTGGAGGTGCGGTCCACTGTCCAGTTGTACTCGGCCTCTCCGTAGCGATTGACTGGGACGTTGGTCGCGATCAGCGACCACGTCTCGCCGCCGTCGGTCGATACCGAGATATTCGCCGTCGGATCCACCGGCAGGCCGGCAACGGTCTGGTCGAGCTCGATGGCGTTGACGAAGGGGGCGTAATAGCCGGAGGCGTAGGCAAGCTGGAGGGAAATGCCGGTGCCGCCCGTCGCGGTGACGGTGAGGTCAAGCTCGACGGCCTTGTCTTCGCCACCCGCGTTCTTGAAGACATCGTAATTCGCGGCCAGCGTCTGGCCGTTGACGATAACGTCGAACACACGCTGGCCGTCCGCGCTGGCCTGCGGATCGGCAAAGAACAGGCGCAGCGTGTAGGTGCCGTTGGCGATTGGGACCTCGAAGCTGAGCGGCGTGCTGGTGTTGCTGGCGCTGGCCCCGGTTGCGAACAAGGCGGTCGGGATGCCGGTCTGGTTGGTAACGCTCGCGGCATTGGTGAACGTCCCGCCACTGGTGATGTCGCCAACGCCCGGCTGCCAGTTGCCCTGATCAGACGAATCCACCGTCGTATTGCCGGCGCTAAGTGTCAGCACCGCCTGCGTCTGGCCAGCATCCGATGCATTGATGGTGATGGGCACCTGCTCGCCGACTTCGTACTTGGCGAACTGCGCCGGGTTGAGAACCTGCAATGTCTGGGCAGCGGCGCTGGTCTGCGCCTGCGCCGTGTCACCGTCGTAGCCCTGGTTCACGCGTCCGCCGGTCGGCGAAGGCTCAAGGATGAACGGTCTGCTCGGATTGCCAGCGTCGATTGCCGGCGATCCGGGCTGCAAATGGAAATCATCGTCAGCGCCGCCATTGACGCCGACTGCCTGCACAAGAACACCGTCGGCGATGGCCAGGTCGGTGGCATCACCGGTCAGAGTCACGGTCAGGCTGGTCGTTGTCGCCGTGAAGTAACCCAGCAAGGTGAAGCCCACGCCGTCGGCGACGATGCCAGTCGATGCCTCGTTATACTGGCTGACGAAGTCAGCAGCGAGCGGACTGCCGTTGGCGTCCAGCACCGTGAAACGCGCATTGCCGGCGATGAAGTTGGAGGGCCAGTTCGCCGCGACTTCGTAGACGATGCCAGGCGTCAGGCCGTTGAACGTCCAGGTCGCCGAACCGCCCGATCCTGCAGCGGTCTGCAAGGCCGTGGCGCCTGCGCCGCCACTGCCTCCGGTATATGCCGTCCACGTGCCGCTGACGGAGAAGCCGTTGGGCGACGACGCGGTGACCACCGATGCGGTGCCGGTCAGTGCCTGGTAGCCCAGGATGCCGTCGGCTCCGGCCGGATTGACGAAATCTGGATTCGCAACCTGACTGTGCTGGTCGAGACCGGTCGCGTAGTACCACGCCGCCAGACTGGTATAGCTCACCGACTCCCAACTCGCGATCGAACCGGTGCCTGATAGATCGAACAGGTTGTAGTCGCTGACGAGGCCTGCTTCGGCAGACGGCGCGATCGTGATGGCGGGTCCGGCTGCCACCGCCAGGATGTTGTTCTCGATGGTGTTGTCGTCGGCCGTGGCGTTGTCGCCGCCGTTCACGGCGGTGATCGCGATCGCGGTGCCGGTCGGCTGATCGATGGTATTGTTGATGATCTGCTGGTAAACGCCGCCGCTCAGTTCGATGCCCGCCGTCGCGTTCTCATAGATCAGGTTGCCGCTGATAGTGAGCGTTGCCCCGACATAATATTCGGCCCCGGTCACGCCGATCCCATCCCCGTACAGCGTGTTGCCGCTGATCGCATTCGGCAGGCTGAGCGTATAAAAGATTGCAGTGCCGCTGACGTCATAGACCAGGTTATCAAGCGCGTCCGCACCGCCATTGAGGAACAGGCCATTGGTGCTGCCATAGACCGTGTTGCCGGTAGCGGTCGAGTTTCCGCCGACCGCGATCGCTTCTTGCCCGGTAGTACGCTGGCTGTAGACCAAATTGTCCGAGATCACGCCCTCTGCACTGATGCCGAGCGTGTTATTGCCGAACACCGTATTGCCCGTGGTCGTGCCGCCGTTCGAGGAGATACCGTCGGCCCCGTTGCCGCTGTTGCCGAAAGCGACAACGTCCTCGATCAGCGCCGTGCTGTTGTTGACCACGCCGCTCCCGTTGTTGTCGTAGTAGCTGCCGCCCTGAACCGTCTGGTTGCCAGCACCATCGAGGAGGATGCCGTCGCCAAAGATGCTGAATACCTGGTCGTTCAGGAACAGAGCGTTGGAATTGTCGTAGCCGAAATAGATGCCGTACCCGTAAACCAGCGATCCGTCATTATCGATGATGGAGTTTTTCACCACCAGGCCGGAGACATCGGCGCCGTACGGGACGTCGACGCCGGCATTCAGGTTATTTGCGATCACATCGTCCGAAAGCACCACGCTCGTCGCGCCATTGCCGATGTCCACGGCGTCATACGCGCCCTCGATCGTCAGGTTCTCGATGACGATGTTGTTGACGCCGATCAGATCGAACACATCGGTGCCGCTGGCCGTGTTGTTGCGGTCCAACACCGCCGCGCTGCCGATGCTCGGCCCGGTGATGACAAGAGGCTGGGAAGCGGTGCCGGAATCGGCGGCAGCCAAAGTGACGTTGGTGGGCAGGGTGTAGTTGCCGGCATCAACGTAAATCGTGTCGCCCGGTCCGATCGGGTAAGCCCGAAGCAGGGCTGCAAGGCTGAGCAGCGGCTGGTCAGGCGATTTGCCGGAATTGGCATCGTTACCGACCGCGGTGGTGTACTGATCGCCGGCCAGCGACGCATCGTTGACGTAGTAGCTGTTGCCGCTGTTCGCCAGCAGGAACGGCTGCGACGTGCCGCTCACCGTAATCGGCTGCGCCGAATTCGGGTTGGCAGTGGCCAGAACCTGGATCAGCGCGGTATTGCCATCGCTGGTCTGGTTCACCGTCCAGACGTACTGGCCCTCGCCATAGCTGTTGATCGGCACGCCGGTGGCAAGCGTGGTCCAGGCCGCACCGTCGTCGGTGGATAGCTGCACCGTGGCGGTCGGCGAAGCGGTGCCGTTTGGATCCGCCTGCTCCAGCTCGATGCCGTTGACCAGCGGCCCATAGTCGGTGCCCAGTGCGGCAAAATCGAGCGTCAGGCCCTGGCCGCCGGTTACGGTCACGTTGAAGGTCAGGGACACTGCATGGTAGGCGTCGCCGTCCTTTGCCTCCGCGGTCGCGTAGATATCGAAATCCGTCTGCAACGTCTGGCCGTTGGCGATGATGTTGAACTCGCGCTGGCCGGACGCGTTGGCGCTGGGTTCCGCGAAGTACAAAGTCATGGTGTAGCTGCCGTTCTGCACCGGCAACTGGAATGTCAGGTCTTGGCCCGTCGTTGCGCCATTCGCCAGCGCCGCCCCGGACGAGAACAATGCCGTCGGCACGCCTGCCAGAGTACCGATGTTCGCGGCCGATTGCGTATCGGTCACGCTCTGCCCGGTGGTTCGGAACGCATCAGCGGACCAGTTGCCGTCCAGTCCCGTCGCGATCGACGACCCGCCGGCATGCAGCAGCAGCACCGGCTGCTCGCTGGTAAGACCGGTGGTCTCGAAGTTGATCGGCACCTGCTCGCCGATCTGGTATTTGGACAGGCCGGCGGGCGACAGTACCTGCACGGAAGACGATGACGAACTGACCTGTGCCTGCGATGTATCGCCGTCGTATCCCTGGTTGACGCGTCCGCCATTCGGTGCGGGTTCCGCAAGGAACGGCGTCGTCGGATCGCCGGCATCGATCGCCGGGGATCCGGGCTGGAGATGGAAGTCGTCGCTGGCTCCGGTGTTGAAGCCCACCGGCTCCAGCAACATGGTGTCGGCGGCGATGAGATCGCCCGGATAAGCCTGCATCGTCACCACCGCGGTGCTGCCGGTGGCGATGAAGGCACCTACCTCGTTCTCGCTGAATGAAACCGTATAGGGAGATTGCGTGTCAAAATACGACGTGCCGGTCGTCGTATGGGTACCCGACTGGCTAACCGTGACGATCGAACCGAACTGCGTGATCGTTCCCGAATTGGTGAAACTGGCGACACCGCCGTCGCTTGCCTCCTGGGTGCTTTGGTCCACGTCACCCGCCGTCAGCACGGTGCCGTTGCCGTCGGTCACCACATACTGCGCCTCGCCCAAATCGCCCAAAGCTTCGTTGATCGCGTTGAGCTGGTAGGTCTCCCCTGGTGTCAGGCCGGTAAAGGTCCAGGTCGCGGTCGCCCCTGGCCCGGTGATCGCGCCTGTCGTCGTGTAATACAGCAAGGGAAGCGCGGAGAGCGGCGCCTCGTAAGTGAACGACCCATTGTTGCCGAAACCATTGGTCTCGAACGTGTAGTAAACCGTCGTTGTGACTGTCGTGGTGGTAGTACCGGATGTGGTGACGACGGTACCCGGCTTCGGACTCGCGAATGAACCGTACGCAGTGTCGTTGACCGGCGTCCACGTGCCGGTAAGATCCACCGTGCCACCCGGCACGGCGCCGAGCGAAGTCATTTGCTGGACGGGTGCACCCACCGGTGTGTCGAATTCCGGCACATTGAAGGCATAGCCTGATGAATAGAACGACGCCTGCCCGGACGGCGAACCGAAGCCCTGCACGCCGGTAGCACCCAGCGGCAGGACAAAATCGGGGTTGCCCACCTGGCTGTGCTGATCGACACCGATCTCATAGTACCAATTGGCAAGGCTGGTGTAGCTGACACCTTCCCAGATCCCGATGGTGCCAATCGTGGAACCGGACAGCGTGCTCTGGCCGCCGACATCGAAGAAGTTGTAGTCGCTGAAGAAGCCGCCTTCGGCGGTATGGGCGACATCGATCGCCGGGCCGGAAACATCCACAATGATATTGTTCTCGATCGTCGTATCCGTCGACTCGCCGCCGACATAGATTCCGATGGCCGATTGCTCGTCGATCGTGTTGTTGACGATGCTCTGGTAGATACCGCCTTGCGGTCCGTCCAGCCAGATCGCGGCAGTAACGTTCTGATAGATCAGGTTGCCGTCGATCGGGATGATGTTACCGTTGTAATACTGGGCGCCGGCGATGCCGATCCCGGTGCCGTAAACCGTGTTGTCGGTAATCCCGGCCGGAGCATAGTCACCGTAGCTGATACCCGCGTCCTTGATGTCGTACACCAGGTTGCCGTTGGCGTCGGATGCCTCATCCAGATAGATGCCGTTGGCTGATCCAAAGAGCGTATTTCCCGTGCCGGTCGAGGCGTTGTCCAGCTCAAGCGCATACTGGCCAGTGTTCAAATCGCTGTAGATCACATTGTCGATGATCGTCGCGGCATGCGCTTCAATATCGGCTTGCAGATTGCCGAAGACGGTATTCCCGCTGACGGTTCCGGGAGCCGTGTTGGTGTAGCCGGAATTGTAGCTGATATAGATGCCGTCTTCATGATTTGCGTAGGCTTCGACGTTTTGGATTACGCCGCCGACATTGTCGACAATGCCATTGCCGGCATCGCCATAAAGGCCGGTCTGGTCGTAAACCGCGCCGCCGATGATGGTCGGGCTGCCGTTGCCGACGGAACCGCCCGCGACATCGATTCCCGCGGAGTCGTTGCTGAATACCTGATTGTCCAGGAACAGTACGCCGCCGTTCCCCTCCTCGATCAGCACGCCGTCCTGGTTGCCGCCGTAGTAGTTGCCGTTGCCATCCAGGCCATTGTCGCTGATCGTGTCGTATTCCAATTGCAGCCCGGTCACCGCCGTCGCGGTGCCGGTGGTATTCGCATCCACCAGCACGCCGACATCGCTGTTCTCCGTGATGGTGTCGTTCAGCAGCTCTATGTTGTCTGACTTGTTGGCGATCTCGATGCCGTTGAACCCGCCGGTGACCGTGATGTTCTCGATCACGATGTAGCTGGCACCCTGTATGTCGAATACGTCCTGCCCGCTGTTCAAATTGCCCCGGTCGAATACCGCAGGCGCACCGCTGGTCGAACCGGCGATGGTGAACGGATTGGTGGCGTTGGTGCCGGACGTCGAGGCCGGCAGGCTGATGGTGGTGCTGACCGTATAGGTGCCGGCTGCGGCAAACACCGTGTCGCCGGCGCCAAGCGTCGGATATTCGGTCAGCAGGCCCTGGATCGACGCCATTGGCGTGCTGGGAGACAGCCCATTGTTGCTGTTGCTGCCGGTCGGGCTGATGTAATAGTCGGTGATCTGCCCGGTGATAGTGAACTCTTGTGAAGTACCGAATACCGAGGGCGCGAAATCCGAGGTAATCTGGATTGCGTAAGTGCTGGCCGGCGTCAGGCCGGCCGGCACCGACCAACTGTAGCTGCCGGTGTCGGACACACCCGTGGCGATTGTCGTCAGCGAACCGCCATCGACGGAATAGGCGATATCGACGGTGCCGCTGAAGCCGTAGGCCCGCCACGTGATGGTCGTGGAGACGCCGCTCTGCACCGTGGCGCCCGATTGCGGGCTCAGCACCAGGATATACTGGCTGGGCCCAATCGACGCCTGCGGGTAGTTGTTCGCGGGGCCCACGAATGTCTGCGGCGTGAAGGCGAAGTTGCCCAGATTGGTGTAGCCGCCGGCCGCCAGCGTCTGGCCAAGATCGATGGCCGGCGATTCGTTCGCATCGGCGCCCGCCGTGATGGTCGGGAATACCGGCTTGCCCGATGCGTTCAGGATTGGCGCCAGGCTGCCTCCGGCGTACGCCGTGTAGGTGCTCTGCAAATGGAAGTCGTCGTCGAAGCCTGGCTGAGATGGGCTGACGTAACCCAGCACGCCTTCCGCGCCGTCCGGATTCAGGAATAACGGATTCCCGATGAAGCTGTTGAGGTCGTCGAGCGTCGTTGACTGCCATGCGCCCAGCGACACCTCCAGCACGCCTTCCCACTCGCCGACCGCGCCGGAACCGGCCGCCTCTCCCCCGCTGCCTGGCAGGTAGAACCAGTTGTTGTTGCTGACAAAGCCGTTTTCGCTGTTGGCCGAGATGTTGATGCCGATACCGGAGCCGATAACAAGGATGTTGTAGCCGATATCCGTGCCGCTGTTGGCATCGGAAATGTCTATGCCGTCGCCTGCCGGCTGATCGATCGTGTTGTCGATGATCGACAGGTTGCTGTTGCCGAACACCTGAATCGCCGCGGTGCCGTTGGCATAAATCAGGTTGTTGATGAACTCCACGGCCGAGGAATCATAGTACCGGTCGTCGTAAATCCCGACGCCATTCGAGTAGATGACGTTGTCGGAGAACACCAGCGCACCGCTGCCAATCGATGCGTCATCGATACTTTCGATGCCGTACTGAGCATTGTCATAGACGCGATTCTCGCTGACCAGCGACGCAGCATCCGCAACGATGCCGATCTGGCTGGCATAGACGACGTTCTCGAGTGCGGTTGCGCCGGCATGCACCTCGAGCGCGTAAACGTTCTTGCCCACCTCGTCGTACACCACGTTTCCCGCGACATCGACCGGGCCGGTGGCGTAGATTCCGTAGTTGGCGTTGTCGTAAACGACGTTGCCGTCGTTGTCGGTCAGCGTCGGGTCGCCGACCGTTGCGGTGCCGGTGCTGCCGTCGATATAAATTCCATACCCGTTGCCGAAGATCGTGCTGCCGGTTACGTCCACCGTGCCGGGGGCCGCCAGGTAGATGCCCCAGCCGACGTTGTCGTCGAATGTGCCGCTGATCGCGTTGACCGCACCCGTGATGTACAGGCCGGACGTCTCGTTCGCATCCGATGCGTCATAGGTCGGCACGCTCGTGCCGGCGTCCGAAACGTTTGCGTCGCCGACCGTTCCCGCAGTGCCGTTGATATAGATCCCGACCAGCCCCGTGTCGGTCACGGTGATATTGTCAAGCAGCGTAACCGCGGAGTTGGTGTCGATCCGTATGCCCTCATAGGCCATATTGCTGACCGTCAGTCCGGTAGCGGAAAAACCGGTACTGTTCTGCACATATAGCCCGCGCCCGGCGTTCTCCAGCGTAAGATCATTGATCGTAACGAGGTTGGCATCCTCGAGCTGAATCAAATTGACCAGGTTCCCTGGAATGGCGGGCACAAGGATCGCCGCCGGCCCGCTGGTCGGTCCCTGCACGATGAAGCCCTGATCAAGGCCCAGGCCGTAATTCAGCTCGCCCGACACGTCGAACGGGTCGATCATCGGATAGGTGCCGCCGGCGACGTAGATCACCGACCCAGAGGTCAGCGAATACTGCCGCAGCACGTTGTCGATATTCGGCAAGGGCTCGCTGGCGGACATCCCGTCATTGCGGTTCGAACCCGGATCGGTCGCCGCCGACGTGACGTTCACATAGTAGTTGGTACCGTTCTCAGGCACGGTGAACGCTTCGGTCGAACGGTTGAACACCGCCGGATCGCTGACCAGCGTCACCTGGACGATCAGCCCGTATGTGCCGTACGGAATCGAAGCCGGCGTCGGATTCCACGTGAACGACCCGGTATTGGGGACAGCGGTCGCGAGTGTCTGAAGGAATACCGGCTCGCTCGGCAGTCCCGATCCCAGCGAGGTCTCCTGATACAGCGCGATGTTGACCGACTGGTTCAGCGCACCCGCATTGCCGATATTCTGCCAGGTGATCGTATGCGGCGCGTTGTTCACCCAGTTCACGTACAGCACCGGCGAGGTCAGCACGATCTGCGACACGGGAACCGTCGAATCGGTCATTGCCGGCGCCTGGTAGGCGCCATCCGCCGTCGCCGCCCCGATCGGCGCGGTGGAAAGGAACGCGTCGTCGAGGAACGATTCGTCGTACGTCTCGCCCGGCTGGCGGGTCGCGGTGAATGTGTATGTCACGGACCGAGTGCCGGCGATCA
>Ga0335074_10007171_pt1 | contig 15439 bp, 13 predicted proteins | sample Lox_Sample_23_FD_206715 | JGI IMG/M metagenome (GOLD analysis project Ga0335074, IMG submission 206715) | Soil microbial communities from Loxahatchee National Wildlife Refuge, Florida, United States - Lox_Sample_2.3 | ecosystem: Environmental > Terrestrial > Soil > Wetlands | place: USA... | reverse complement strand
GGCGCCGGACCTCGTGCGGGTCGCGCTGGACAAGGCGCGGGTGGAGCCGGACGCCGCCGTGTTCGTCGGCGACACGGTGTGGGACGTCCAGGCGTGCGCCAAGGCGGATGTGCCGTGCATCGGCCTGGTGAGCGGGGGCATCGGCGGCGCGGAGCTGCTTGACGCGGGCGCCGCCGAGGTTTACGAGGGACCCGCCGAACTGCTCGGCGCGCTCCCGCGCAGCATCCTGGGCCGCGGCTGATGAACAGGTCGCAGGCAATCGGCCCGGACAAGCCGGTGGTGGTCGTGGCCAACCGGCTCCCCGTCATCCGGGGTGACAAGGGCTGGGAGCTCTCGCCCGGCGGCCTCGTCACGGCACTGCGGCCCGTGATGGCCTCGCAATCCGGCGCCTGGGTCGGCTGGGACGGCGGCACGAAGGGGATGCCGGAGACGCTGCCAGACTCCAGCGTCCGGCTGCTGCCGATCGCGCTGTCCGCCGCGCGGCTGCGCGACTACTACTACGGTTTCGCCAACACCGCGCTGTGGCCGCTGCTGCACAACATGATCGAGAAACCCCGGTTCGAGCGGAGCTGGTGGTTCACCTACCGCGACGTGAACGGGACCTTCGCGGACCGCGCCGCGGCCGCCCTGGACGAGCAGCGGATGGCGATCGCCTGGGTGCACGACTACCACCTGATGCTGGTCCCTCAGCTCATCCGCGACCGCGGGGTCACCGCGCCGATCGGCTTCTTCCTGCACACGCCGTGGGCGTCGCCGGACATCTACGCGCGGCTGCCCTGGCGCGGGCAGATTCTGCAGGGCCTGCTCGGTGCGGACGTGGTCGCCTTCCACACCGATGAGTACCGCACCAACTTCCTCCGCTCGTGCACCCGGGTGCTCGGCGACTCGGGCATCGAGGTGCGCGGGACGTCGGTGATCCTGCCCGATGGCCGCGCGGTGGCGACCGCCACCGCGCCGATCTCCATCGACGCCGGGGACTTCGCCCGGCACGCCACCGACCCGGAGACGACCGGGGACATCCAGGCGCTGGCCGAGCAGTTCCGCGGCCGCAGGCTGCTGCTCGGTGTGGACCGGCTGGACTACACGAAGGGAATCGTCGAGCGCCTGCTGGCGGTGGAAATGGTGCTCGAGCGGAACCCCGAGCTCAGGACCAGCCTCGCGTTCCTGCAGATCGCCGTGCCCAGCCGGGATAACGTGCGGGAGTACCGGCAGCTGCGCGGCACCGTGGAACAGCACATCGGGCGCATCAACGGGCTGTTCACCGAGCCGGGCAGCGACGTGCCCGTGCACTACTTCTACCGCAGCCTGTCCCCCCAGCAGCTCGCCGGCTACTACGCGCTCGCCGACGCGCTGCTCGTCACCCCGCTGATCGACGGCATGAACCTGGTCGCCAAGGAGTACGTGATCGTCCAGCAGGCCCGCCGCGGCGCCGGTGCCCTCGTCTTGAGCGAGTTCACCGGCGCCGCCGTCGAGCTGCCGCAGGCCGTGCTGTGCAACCCGTTCGACGTGGAGGGGCTGTCCTACCGGATCGAGCACGCGCTCGGGCTGCCGGAGGCCGCCCGGCGCGAGGCCCTGGTCGCCATGGCGGATAACGTCCGCACCCACGACGTCTACCACTGGGTATCGGGCCAGCTCGCGCAGATCGCCGGGCGGGGCGTCAGCGCCGACACCGCCGACTGATAACAGCAAGAAGCGGCGGCACGCCGCCGCTCACGACGGCCGCGGGTCCGGCAGCGACACCGTGTAGATCATCCGGCGCCTGCGGTCCTTTCCCGGGGTGTTGGCGAGCCGGGGGAGGAAGACGGCGCGCAGGTCGCGCATCAGATCGGCGAATTCCGCGTCGGTGACCCACATCGCCGCGACCCGGTAGTCGGCGCCGTCGCCGACCGGGTCGGGCGGATCGCTGGCGACGTACCGCTCGAAGTCGGCGAGCAGGCCGGCGACGTAGGCGGTGAACGCCTGCGCGTGCTCGTCGAGCGTCATGGCCCTGGCCTCGCCCGGCTGGATCTGGGCGGCGAACAACCGCAGGGTGTAGGTGCGCTCGACCGCGCCGCGGACCCGCCGCTCGGCGACGACCTGGAGCACCCCCGCCTTGGTGAGCCGGGCGATATGGCGGTAGAGGCTGCCCGCGGGCACGTCGTCGAGTTCGGCGGCGAGTTGGCTGGCGGTGAGCGCCCGGTCGCCGAGGAACGCCTTGACGATGCGGAGCCGCACCGGGTGCAGCAGGACGTCTGCGCTTGTCACGCGGCCAAGTCTAACCAATGTTCTCAAAATCGCTTCTATTCACAGTTCTGAGAGCATTAGACTGGGCGCGTGTTGAGGACTCGGCGCCGGGATGGTGCTGCCTCGTGAGGCCCGGAGCGCACCCGGCGGTACTGGTGGTCGCGCTTGTGGCCGCGGTGGCGGTCGCTTTCCTCGTATTCTGCCTGGTCGACCTGGCCCGCGGCCGGGTGCGTCACCTGCCCAAGTGGGGCTGGGCGCTGATCATCTGCGTGTCGGTTCCCTGGGGCGGCCTGGCATACCTGATCTTCGGCAAGGACCGGACCACGCCGGGAGTCCCGGTCCCGGCGATCCCGCGGATCCCGGACGTCACCACGAGCGTCCCAGGCGTTCCGCGCAAGCCCCCGGCCGCTCCCGTGGTGATCGACGTGGAGCGGCTCACCAAGCGCTTCGGTTCCGTCACCGCCGTTGACGACCTGAGCTTCGCCGTCCGCCCCGGCACGGTGACCGGGTTCCTGGGGCCGAACGGCGCGGGCAAGACCACCACCCTCCGCGTGATCCTGGGCCTGGACGCGCCCACGTCCGGCACCGCCCTGGTCGGCGGCCGCCGCTACCAGGAGTTCATCCGCCCGCTGCACGAGGTCGGCTCGCTGCTCGACGCGACCGCCCTGCCGGCCGGCCGGCCCGCGTGGTTCCACCTGCTCGCCATCGCGCAGAGCAACGGCATCGGCCGGCGCCGGGTCAGGGAAGTGCTGGAACTGACCGGGCTCGACTCGGTCGCCGGCCGGCGGGCTGGGGAGTTCTCCCTCGGGATGAAACAGCGGCTCGGCATCGCGGCCGCGCTGCTGGCCGATCCGCCGGTGCTGCTGCTCGACGAGCCGGTCAACGGCCTGGACCCGGAAGGCATCCGCTGGATCCGCCAGCTGCTGCGGGCGATGGCCGCCGAGGGCCGCACCATCCTGATCTCCAGCCATTTGATGAGCGAGATGGCGCAGACCGCCGATCACCTCATCATCATCGGCCGCGGCAGGCTGCTCGCCGACACCTCCACGGCCGAGTTCGTGTCCAGCACCAGGCGCGACGTGCGGGTCCTGTCGCCCAGGGCCGGGGAACTCGCCGGCGTGCTCGCCGCCGGCGGAGCGGCCGTCAGGGCGGAAGACGACGGCGGGCTCGCGGTGACCGGCATGGACGCGGCCGCCGTGGGCGACCTCGCCGCCGGGCACGGCATCGCCGTGCACGAGCTGATCGCACGGCACGCCTCGCTCGAGGAGGCCTATCTCGCCCTCACCGGCGCCAGCACCGACTACCGCGCCGGAACCCCGCTGCCGGACGCGTCACCCGCGGCGGCCGCCCGATGACCGCCGCGCAGCTGCGCGGCGGCGCCGCCCGGCCCGCGCGCGAACCGCCCGCGCCATCCCGGCTTGTCCACGCCCGCGACGTGCTCGCCAGCGAGTGGACCAAGCTCAGGTCGCTCCGCTCCAACCGGCTGACGGTGGCCATCGCGGCCGCGGTGACGCTGGTCCTCACCGCGGTCGTGGTGGAGGCCTTCGCCACCGCGCCGGGCGCGGCGACGCACCCCGCCCCGGTCGACCGGCTCGCCGCGAGCTTCCTCGCCTACGCCGAGTACACGATCCTGCCCGTCACCGTCCTGAGCGTGCTCGTGTTCACCTCCGAGTACGGCAGCGGGCTGATCTACACCACGTTCACCGCCGTCCCCGGCCGCCGGGCCGTACTGGCGGCCAAGGCGGCGGTCACCGGCGCCGCCGCGCTCGTCATCGGCGAGGTGCTGGCCTTCGCGTGCTTCTTCCTGGCCCAGGCGATCTTCTCCGGCCGGCACGACGCCGTGTCCCTCGCGAGCCCCGGCGCGCTGCGGGCCGTGCTCGCGGCCGGCGTCACGCTGGCGGCCTGCGCCCTGGTGGGCGTCGGCGCCGGGGCGGTCGTCCGGCACACCGCGGGCGCCATCGCGGCGGCGGTCACCGTCGTCTACCTGCTGGCCGTGCTGTGCATGGCCCTGCCGGAGCCGTGGAACATCCGGCTCGGCCGGTTCACCCTGCCGTTCGCCGCCTACGCCGAGGTGGCCGCGCACCCACCCGGGGGACTGCTCGCCCCCGGCTTTTCCCTGCTCGTCCTGATCGCCTGGCCCGCGGCCGCCGTGGGCGCCGCCGCGGTCGTGCTCACCCGGAGAGACGCATGACGCACGCTGAGACGGCGCTGGCCGTCATCGAGATGGCCAACCGCGGGCAGTTCGCCGACATCCGCGACAGGTTCGCCCCGCAGCTCCGGCCGCTGGTGCCGCCGGAGGCGCTGCGGGCGGCCTGGGGCGCGGAGATCGCCAAGCACGGCCCGGTCGCCGGGCTCGGCACGCCGGTGACCGAGCCCGCCGGCCCCGGCATGGTGCTGGTGAAGGTCCCGGTCACGTTCGCGCATGACGCCGCGACCGTGGCGGTCGCCCTGGCGGGCGAGGAAGGCGGCCAAACCTGGCTCACCGGCATCCAGCTGCTGCCCGCCGACGCGGCCGAGCCGACCGCCCCCTGGGCGCCGCCGCCGTACGCGGACCCGGCCGCGTTCACCGAGCACGAGGTCACCGTCGGCGACGGGCCGCTGGCGGTGCCCGGCACGCTCAGCGTCCCGGCGCCGGCGCCGGCGTCCGCACCGGTGCCCGGCGTGGTGCTGCTGTCCGGCTCAGGGCCGCATGACCAGGACGAGACGATCGGGCGGAACAAGCCGCTCAAAGACCTCGCCTGGGGACTGGCCACCGCGGGCGTCGCCGTGCTGCGTTTCGAGAAGGTGACCCACGCCCACCCCGGCCTGGTCGCGGGGAACCCGGGCTTCACGCTGACCGACGAGTACGTGCCGCAGGCCGTCGCCGCCATCGGCTTGCTGCGCGGGCATCCGGCCGTCGACCCGGCGCGGGTCTTCCTGGCCGGGCACAGCCAGGGCGGCACGGTGGCGCCCCGCGTGGCGGCGAAGGCGCCGGTCGCGGGCCTGGTGATCATGGCGGGCGGCGCGCAGCCGCTGCAGGAGGCCATGCTGCGCCAGTTCCGCTACCTGGCCTCGCTCGACCCGGCGCAGGCCGCCGCCCAGTCCGCTGTCCTCGACGCGGTGACCAAGCAGGTGGCGGCGGTCGGCGACCCGGGCCTGTCGGAGTCCACCCCGCTCAGCGACCTGCCGTTCGGCGTTCCCGCCGCGTACTGGCTTGACCTGCGCGGCTACGACGCGCCCGCCGCCGCGGCCGCCCTTGGCACCCCGGTGCTCATCGTCCAGGGCGGCCGCGACTACCAGGTCACGGTGGCCGACGACCTGTCCCGCTGGCAGGCCGCCCTCGACGGCAGGCCGGACGTCACGATCCGGGTCTACCCGGCGGACAACCACCTGTTCTTCCCGGGCGAAGGCCCCTCCACGCCCGCCGAGTACGAGCCCGCGCAGCACGTCGACCCGGACGTCGTCGCCGACATCGCCGAATGGCTCAGGACTCAGTAACTGAACGTCGTCGCTGCCCCGTCGCCGATCCACTCCCACATCTGCACGGTGCCCGCGAGTTCGGCGTTGGGCAGCAGGCTGCCCTTGTCGAGTTGCTTGGCGTTGAAGCAGATGGGGCAGACCATGTACCGTCCGCCGGCCTTCTCGTACCGCGCGAGCAGGTCGGGAATGGGCGGGCAGCCGTCGCAGGCGACGCCCGTCGCGACCCCGTCCAGCGCGAGCCTGACGGCTTCCTTGGTCTGGAACATGAGGGTCGGCCGGCCGGACTCGGCGGCGCCGACGGCGACGAGGAACGCCACCGACACCTTCTCCGGGTCTTCCAGGCCGGTGCTGAGACTGATCACTGCCTTGCCAGACATGACATGCCCCTCTCGTCTGTCTTGCCTCGGATAGATAGCACGATCGTTCGTGCTATCTAGGAATGTACGATCGGTCGTGCTATGTTGTCAACACCATGACCGACATCGCCGGACGCACTCCCGGTTCCCAGCGGCGCCTTCGCGCCGACGGGGAACGCACCCGCGGCGCGATCTTGCGCGAGGCCGCGTCGCTGGCCACCGTGGACGGCCTGGAGGGCCTGTCGATCGGCAACCTGGCCGCGGCGCTCGGGATGAGCAAGAGCGGCCTGTACGCGCACTTCGGCTCCAAGCAGGAGCTGCAGCTCGCCACGGTGCAAGAGGCTGGCCGGATCTTCGCCGCCGAAGTCGTCGAACCCGCGCTCGCCGCCCCGCCCGGCCTCGGTCAGCTCGCCGCGGTGTGCGAGGCGTTCTTCGAGCACCTGGAGCGCCGCACCTTTCCCGGCGGCTGCTTCTTCGCCGGCGCGGCGCTCGAGATGGGAACGCGCCCCGGCCCGGTCAAGGAGGCGGTCGCCGCCTTCCAGGCCGCGTTCGTCGACCTGCTCCGCGGATTCGCCGCCGCGGCCATCGAGCAGCATGAACTTCCGGCCGGCGAGGATCCCGACGGGCTCGCCTTCGAGCTGAACGGGATCATCCTGGCCGCCGACGCCAACTTCGTCCTGCACGACAACACGGCCGTGCTTGACATGGCCCGCCGGGTCGTGCGCCGCCGCCTGGGCATCGACGGCGAGGCTTCGCCTAGCGGCGGCCCTCCAGCGGCGGGCAGTGCCCGGTGAACTCGTGCGTCCCCGGCCCGGCGCGGTACTCGGCGAGGCCGCCGTCCGGACCGGCCGGGAGCCGCACGGTGGCGGTCACGTTCGCCGGCAGCTCCACCTGGTAGCTGAACTCCCCGCCGGTCCGCTGCCAGCCCGCCCTGATGACGCCGCGCACGGACCGGTAGGACCCGCGGGCCCAGCTCAGCGACCCGCCGGGATCGACCTGCGGCCGCATGAGCAGGTCGGCGAAGCCGGCGCTGCCCGGCTGCTGGTCGATGCCGAGCAGGAACCGGTAGACCCATTCGCCGACCGAGCCGAGGGCGTAGTGGTTGAGCGAGTTCATCCGCGGGGAGGCGAACCCGTGCTCGGGGGACCAGCCGTCCCACCGTTCCCAGATCGTGGTCGCGCCGTTGTCGATCATGTACCGCCAGGAGGGGAACGTCCGCTGGGACAGCAGCCGGTAGGCCACGGAGGTGTACCCGCACGAGCTCAGCACCGGCAGCAGGTACCCGACACCGGCGAACCCGGTGGTCAGGTGCCAGTCCGCGGCGCGGATCGCGCCGACGAGGCGGGACGCCGCGGCACCGCGCAGCGAGTCGGGGACGAGACCCATGTGCAACGCGAGCACGTAGGCGGTCTGCGTGCCGGACGCCACCCCCCCGCTCGCGTCCACGAACGCGTCGGCGAACGCCGCGCCGATCTTGGCCCGCAGCTCCCGGTACGCCGCAGCCTCCTCCGGCCGCCCGGTCGCCGCCGCGATCTCGGCCATCAGCGCCGCGTCGTAGGCCCAGTAGGCGGTGGCGAGCAGCTCGCGGGGGGTGTCGTCGCGGCCGGGTGCCAGCCAGTCGTTGTAGCTGTGGCCCAGGTCCCGGCTCCGCAGGAAGTCCGGGTTGGCCTGCGCGAGCAGCGCCATCCACCGCGCCATCGCGCCGAAGTGACGCAGTAGCACCCCCCGGTCGCCGTACATCTTCCACACCGTCCACGGCACGATCACCCCGGCGTCGGCCCAGGCCGGCGCGCCCGCCCACGGGAGGTGCAGGCGGGGCGCGATGTCCGGGTACGCGCCGGACGGGAGCCGGGCGTCGGCCACGTCGTCCAGCCATTTGCAGAAGAAGGCGGCGACGTCGCGGTTGTAGCAGGCGGTGCGCGCGAAGATCTGGGCGTCGCCGAGCCAGCCGAGCCGTTCGTCCCGCTGCGGGCAGTCGGTCGGGACGCTGATGAAGTTGCCGCGCTGCCCCCAGTCGATGGCGTGCAGCAGCTCACCCAGCCACGGCGCGGCCGACTCGGCCGATCCCGCCGGAGCGATGTCGGAGTGCACGACGCGGGCCACGACGTCGGACGGCGACAGCACGCCCGGATACCCGGTGATCTCGGCGTACCTGAAGCCGTGCAGGGTGAACCGCGGCTCGAGCACCACCGGGCCACCGCCGCCACCCGCCAGCACGTACTCGTCGGTTGCCCGCGCGGTGCGCAGGTTGACCGTGTACAAGCCCCCGGCGTCGTCAAGCGCCTCGCCGTGCCGCACCGTGATCACGGTTCCCGGCGTCCCGCCCAGAACCATCCCGCCAGGAACGCGCAGCCGCACCCACCCCGTCAGGTTCTGCCCGAAGTCCGCGAGGAACCGCCCCGCCCCGTCCCGCCAGACCCGCGCGGGCGGCACCGACTCGATGACCCGCACGGGCGGCCCGGGATCGGCGACGAGCGCGGGCCCGCCCGCGCCGCCGGGCTCGCCGGCCACCTCCCGGCACCGCACCGCCCGCCACCCGCGGGCCCCGCCATTGTCGGGCACGGAGCCGGCGAACCCCGGCGCGTCCCATCCCGCTTCCTCGAGCCGCAGGTCGTGCCGTTCCCCCATGAGCAGGTCCGCGTGCCGCACCGCCCCGAACCGGCCCTGCCACGACTCGTCCGTCCCCACCGCGGAGACGGTGCCGTCCGCGTAGCTGATCACGAGCAGCGCCAGCAGTTCGGGCGCCGTCCCATAGTGCGCCCCGGCCCGCTTGGCGTCGAACCCGACGAACCCCGAATACCATCCGTCGGCGAGCATCACCCCGAGCACGTTCGGCCCGCCGGCCAGCAGCGAGCCCACGTCGTACGTCTGGTACGCCACCCGCTGGCGGTAGTCGGTCCAGCCCGGGGTGAGGACCCCGGAGCCGACCCGCGCGCCGTTCAGCCGCGCCTCGTACAGCCCGAGCGCGGTGATGTGGAGCCGCGCGGAGGCGACCGGACCCGCCACCAGGAAGGCCCGCCGCAGGTACGGCGCGGGCCGCAGCGCCATCGCCACCGGGTCGGCGGGCCCGTCCCCGGTGGGCGGGGTGAAGTCCTCCCGCAGCGGCCCGAGCCCGATCCACGAGGCCGCCCCCCGCCACGAGTCCAGCGGCAGCTCGGTCTCGAAGAACGCCAGGGAACTCCACGCCGGATCCGGGCCGTCGGCGGCGCCGGAGTCCCACACCCGTACCCGCCACCGGTAGCGGGCGCCGCGCGCCAACGCGGCGCCCGCGTACGGCACGTCGCAGGAATCACCGGAGACGACCCGCCCGCTGTCCCAGACGGGGGCGGCGGCGGGCAGCGGCACGGGCCCGTTCGGGAAAACCTGGACCTGAAATGACTGCTGCGCGCCGCTTCCCTCCGACCGCCAGCTGAACCGCACCCTGTCGGGGGCGACGCCGAGCGGATCGAGCAGGTGCGCGCAGCGCAGCCCAACCGGGGTCACAGTTTCGATGCTCCTTCGGTCAGTCCGGAGACGAAGTACCGCATGGTGAAGCCGACGAGGACGAACATGGGCACGGTGGCGATCACGAACGCCGAGAACACGGCGCCGGCGCCGTTTAGGTTGGTGCCGAAACTGCCGACGAACTCCTGCACGCCGGCCGAGATTGTGATCTTGCGCGGATCCTGGATCACGATCGTCGGCCACAGGTAATCGCCCCACACGTTGATCGTGACCAGGATCGCGCCGGTCATCAGCACCGGCCTGGTCAGCGGGACGACGACCCGCGCGAGCACCTGCCGCTCCGCGGCGCCGTCCACCCGGGCGCTTTCCAGCAGCTCGCGCGGGATCTGCTCGAAGAACCCGCGGAAGATCAGCACGAGCAGCGGCTGCGCGCTGGCCGCGTATGGCAGGATCAGCGCCCACCACGTGTTGAAGAAGTGCAGCTTCTGAATGGTGAGGAACAGCGGGATCAGGGTGAGCGTCCACGGGATGAGCAGCAGCGACACGTAGGCCATGAACAGCAGCCCCTTGCCGCGGAACCGCAGCTGGGAGAACGCGTACGCGCCGAGCGCCGCGGCCGTCACCCCGATCGCGATGGAGGCCGCCGCGACGATGATCGTGTTGAGCAGCTGATGCGACACGCCCGACCATGCCGTCACGTAGTTCTCGTAGTCGAACTCGGTGAACAGCGAGAACACTCCGCTGCTGAAGATGCTCTTGCCGCTCTTCAGCGAGTTGGACAGCACGAACAGGATCGGAAAGTACGTCATCACGACGATGACCGCGCCGGCCACCACGCTGATCCAGCGGTTACGGTGCCGCCACCGTGCCGCCCGGGCTGGCCGCCGCGCCGCGGGTGCGGGCGGGCGGCCGGCCCGGGTCATCACTTCCACCGAACGAGCCCGTGGTTCCACTAGTCCCTCAGTAGTTGCTCAAGTTGACGTGGTTGGTCGTCGCCCACTGCTGCGCGGCGCCGGTCAGCAGCGACTGCCACTGGCTGGCGAACGCGGAGTAGCTGAGCTGCCCGTCGATGTACTCCTGCACCAGCCGCAGCCCGGAGTTGGTCGTCGCGGTGGACAGCACGTCGTCGAGCACCACGTCGACCACCGTGCCCACCTTGCTGGCCGGGACCAGGCTGCTTAGCCCGGGGATGTTCAGGGTGGGCGCGCCGGTCTCGGTCGGGATGTCGGCGCCGGCCTGGTTGGTCTCGATCCAGCTGCCCAGGTGCTGCGGGGTGAACAGCCAGGCGAGGAAGTTCATCACGGTGGCGGTCTTGGCCGGCGTCATCGAGCTGTCAGCCTGCTGCGAGGTGACCCCCCACTGCCCGTTGCCGTTCGGGCCGCCGATCATGCCGACCGTCGAGGTGCCGAGCCCGAGCGGGGTGGAGGCGGAGGTGATCGGCGGCTCGGGGAACACGCCGTACTTACCGGAGAAGCCGAGGGAGTTCAGCTGCGGGAAGTACCAGCTGCCGCCCCACAGGATGCCGACCTTTCCCTGCACGAGCAGCGTCTCGGTCGTGAGCGGCGGCGTGGTCTGGGTGGGCGGGGAGCACGCGTCGTAGCTGGCCTCCCCGCTGCCGGAGTAGCTGGCGAGCTGGCCGAGCAGCTTCCACACCTCCGCGTAACGGGGGTTGTTCATGGAGATGATGCCCTTGTGAATGCCGACCGCGACGTCGAGGCCGGTGGTCACCTGGGCGTGGTTGACGTCGAACTGGCTGACCTGGCCGGCGAGCAGCGAGGAGGTGGCGAGCCGCTCGAACCACGACGGGTTGCACAGCCCGCCGTCGGCGAACATGATCGGCGTGACGCCGGCCGCCTTGAGCTTGCCGAGGTCGGCTATGAACTCCGCCCAGGTGGTGGGGGTGGAGCTGATCCCGGCCTTGGCGAACGCGGCCTTGCTGTAGAACATGCCGGTCTCGACGTTGGAGCCCAAGATGATGTCGATGTCGCCGTTGGGCGAGGTCATGTAAGGGACGGTGGACGGCGAGAACAGGCTCAGCCAGCTGGTGTTGCCCGGCACGTACGGGTTGGGCTTGTCCAGGTAGGGCTTGATGTTCTGCAGCAGCCCGGCGGGAATGCTGCCGGACGTCACCGGCCCGTACTGCTCCCACACCAGGTCAGGGGCGGCGCCGCCGGACGCCTGGGCCTCCACCTGCGCGTTGGTCTGGGTAATCGAGGCGCTGTTGTTCGGCAGCCAGTCGACGGTGACGTTCTTGTGCGCGGCCTCGTACTGGCCGGTCAGCTGCTTCAGGCCGGCGTTCTCGGCGGAGGAGATCGCGCCGGTGTTCGGCGGCAGCACGGCCTTGATGACGACGCTGCCGCTGCCGCCGCCGGACGAGCTGCCGCCGGACGAGCAGGCCGCGAGCGCGGCGCTGGCGAGCAGGGCGGCGCCGGCGGCCGCTGCGGCGGCCTTGAACCCGGGTCTTCTTCTGCTGGTTCTGCTGTGCATGGGATATCACCTTTCAGGCGGTACGTGGCCGCAGCAGCCGCATCGCCACGAGCGTGAAGACGAGCATCACGACGAAGAGGAGGGTGCCGATGGCCATGCCGTAGCCGTACTGGTCGTTGGAGAAGGCGGACTGGTACATGTCCAGCCCGGGGACGAGGGTGGCGGTGCCGGGACCGCCGTTGGTGAGCAGCAGGATCGGCACGAAGTTCTGCACGGCGTAGATGCCGGACAGGATGACGACGATCCTGAACTGGGGGAGCAGCAGCGGGATGTCGATCGCGAAGACGCGCCTGACGGCGGACAGCCCGTCGAGCCGCCCGGCGTCGAGGATGTCTTTCGGCAGGTTCTGCAGGCCGCCGAGGAAGATCAGGAACCCGAGGTTGGAGATCCACGGGAACCCGATCAGCAGGATGGAGACGAGCGCGAGGTGCGGGTCGCTCAGCCAGGTGGGCTGCGGCAGGCCGACCGCGCCGGAGATCTTGTCGAGCAGCCCGGAGCCCGGCTGGAACAGGTAGGCCCACACCTCGATGAGCACCAGCGGCGGCAGCACGATCGGCAGCACGAGGACGTACTTGGCGATGGTGCCCGCCCGCGGCGGCATGTGCGTGACGATCTCCGCCGCGGTGAACTGGGAGATCAGCGTGATGAGGATGGCGCCGCCGGTGAGGATGGCGATGTTCTTGGCCTCGATGGCGAAGTTCGGCGCCTGGAGGTACTGCTTGAACTGCTCGATCCCGTCGTAGACCGGCGGGGAGAAGCCGTTCCACTGGTAGAACCCGCCGATCAGGCTGCGCACCGCCGGGTAGTAGCTGAAGATGCCGATCAGCAGCAGGCTCGGCAGCAGCAGCACGCCGAGCACCGGCCGGTACCGGTGCGAGGCCTGCCAGTACCGCCGCAAGGGCTGCACGTACGTCGTCATCGTCAATCCGTGTCTCGCGCGTATGAAACGATTCAGGTGTTGACGAGATCATTCGCCGTGCACACGGGCGGCTGCTAGCCCACGATGAACCTCTACTAGCACGAAATTAACTTCGCGCGTATTGTCCCGGGGGCATGGAGGAAGTTCCGCTCGACGAGCTCCCCATGGACACGAGCGGGGAGGTCCTGTACTTCAGGGACGGCGGCCCGGCGTACGCCGGGTATCACCGGCACGAGGCGGGCAACCCCCTGCACACGCACACGTTCGTGGAGATCGCGTTCGCCATCGGCGGCACCGGCACTCACCACTGCGTAGCCGGCCGCCGGGAGCTGCGCACCGGCGACGTGGTCCTGCTGCGGCCGGGCGTGTGGCACGGGTACGAGGACTGCCGTCGGCTGGAGCTGTACAACTGCTGCTTCAGCAGCGAACTGCTGCGCCGCGAGCTTTCCTGGACGCGGGAGGACCCGCTGCTCGGCTACCTGCTGTGGACGGGTCCTTACGCGGCCGCGGCGCGGGGGACGCTGGCCTTCCGGCTCCCCGACGAGGCGTTCGCCGAATGCATGGCGCACCTGGACGCGCTGGCGGCGCTGTGGCACTGCCCGCGGGAGGCGTACCGCGGTGACATCCTCGGCCGGCTGTCGCTCCTGCTCGGCCAGCTCGGCCGCGCGGCGCTCGGCCCGGCCGGCGCGGCCCGCCGGATGGCCGCGCCGGGCGCGCCGCGGCACCCGGCGGTCAGCCAGGCGATGCGGCTGCTCGAATCCAGCATCGCCAGGCAGTGGACGCTGGGGGAGCTGGCCGACGAGCTGCACCTGGCCCCCGGCTACCTGGTGCGGCTGTTCAAGGCGGCCACGGGCCTGCCGCCGATGGCCTACCTGGCTCAGGTCCGCGCCGAGCACGCCGCGGTCCTGCTGCTGCACTCCGCCGAGCCCGTCACCTGCATCGGGCGCGCGGTCGGCTGGCCCGACCAGAACTATTTCGCCCGCCGCTTCAAGGCCCACTACGGGCTGAGCGCGACGACGTACAGGAAGCGGTTCGCCACCGAAGCCATCCACATGGACGACCGCCGCCTGGAGGCGTAACCCGCACCGGCCGACTGGGATCGCGGGCCGCCCGCGTCCGCGGGCGCGTACACCGAAGGCGTCCACTCGCGCCGTTGCCGCGCCCGCCCCCGAACCCGGCACGATGATGGCGAGCGGGCGTTCTGGCCCGGTGGGCCACGGGGCCAATAGATCGGAGCCGGTGGGCCACGGGGCCAATACGCCCGTCGCCTGCAGCCTCGGTGGCGCTTCGCGTTTGGCGCACCAGTCACTTCCGTTTGCCTTGCGCACGTGCGTACGGGGGCGGGCGGAAGATAGCGGATCGGTAGGCACACCAGGGTGTGCCTACCGATCCGCTATGTCGCCGGCGGCGCCGGCTGGGTGGACTGGCGGACGACGAGCTCGGGCTCGAAGATGACCTGGCGGTGCTGGTGGCTGTCGCCGGCCGCCGCCTCGTCGAGCAGCAGCCGCGCGGCGGTGCTGCCGAGCTGGTGCCTGGGCTGGCGCACCGAGGTGAGCGGGACGGCGGCGGCCGCGGCGAAGTCGATGTCGTCGTAGCCGACGATCGAGACTTCCTCGGGGACCCGGATCCGGTTGCGGGTCATCTCCTGGAGCACGCCGAGCGCGATCAGGTCGTTGGCGCAGAACACGCCCGTGGGCCGGGTCTCCGGCGGCATCGCGGCGATCTCCGCGCCGGCCTTCTGGCCGCCGGCGACGTTGAGGGCACCGGCTTCGATCACCTCCAGGTCGCCAGCGGGCCGGCCGGCCCGGGCGAAGGCACGGAGCGCGCCCTCGCGCCGGTCGGCGACCTGCCGGACGGCCGGCGGCCCGCAGGCATAGGCGATCCGCTCGTGGCCGGCGCCGAGCAGGTGCGAGATCGCGACATCGCCGCCGAGCACGTCGTCGACCGCCACCGAGCACTGGCCGCGGAGCGGGGATCGGCTGTCGACGAGCACCACGGGGGTCCCGCGCCGCTGCAACCGGGCGAGCCGCGACCCGGCGCCCGCCACCGGCGTGATCAGCACCCCCTGCACCCGGTGCTCTTCGAGCAGCTCCAGGTAGCGTTTTTCCTTGCGCTCCTGATCGTCGCTGTTGCACAGGATGACCGCCAGCCCGGCCTTGCTGGCCTCGTCCTCCACGCCGCGGGCCAGGTCGGTGAAGAACGGGTTCGCCACGTCGAGTACGACAAGCCCGATCGTCCGGCTGCGCCCGGCCCGCAGCTGGCGGGCGGACTCGTTGCGGACGAAATTGAGCTGCCTGATCGACGCGTTGACCCGGTCACGGGTTGGCTGAGCGACGATCTCCGGCCGGTTGAGCACGTTGGAGACCGTGGCGACGGAGACGCCGGCGTGCGCGGCGACCTCCCTGATGCTGACAGCCACGTTCACCCGCTTCTGCAGTGGACTGACAGACAGTCTGAGGCGCGATATTGGAACGTGTCAAACACAAGACACGGATCGTCGCTTAATGTAATCGCCCGAACCGGTCAGTGTGGCCCCGAGTTGGCTCAGATC
>Ga0335074_10007169_pt1 | contig 15443 bp, 9 predicted proteins | sample Lox_Sample_23_FD_206715 | JGI IMG/M metagenome (GOLD analysis project Ga0335074, IMG submission 206715) | Soil microbial communities from Loxahatchee National Wildlife Refuge, Florida, United States - Lox_Sample_2.3 | ecosystem: Environmental > Terrestrial > Soil > Wetlands | place: USA: Florida... | reverse complement strand
CGGGGTGGGCAAGTCGCGGCTGGGCTGGGAGTTCGAGAAGTACGCCGATGGCCTGGCCGCCGACGTGTGGTGGCACCGGGGCCGGTGCCTGTCCTACGGGGAGGGGGTGGCGTTCTGGGCCCTGGCCCAGATCGTCCGCCAGCGGCTGGGCATCGCCGAGGAAGACCCGACCCAGACCGCCACGGCCAAGCTCGCCGCCGGCCTGGACCGGCTGGTCCCCGATCCGCGGGAGCGGGCCTACGTCGGCCTGCGGCTGGGACGCCTGCTCGGCGTGCCCGGCCATCCGGACGAGGGCGCCGCGCTGGCCCGGGAGGAGCTGTTCGCCGGGTGGCGGCTGTTCTTCGAGCGTCTCGCCGCCGAGCAGCCGGTCATCCTGCTGATCGAGGACGCCCAGTACGCCGACGCGGGCCTGCTGGACTTCCTTGATCACCTCATCGACTGGACCCGCGATCTCCCGATCTACGTGCTGGTCTTCGCGCGGCCCGAGCTGGGCCAGGCGCGGCCGGGGCTCGGTACCGGGCACAACCGGATCACGCTGACCCTGGATCCCCTCGATACCAGGTCGATGGACCAGCTGGTCGACGCCCTGGTGCCCGGGATGCCGCCCGCGGCGCGGGCCAGGGTCGCCGACCAGGCGCAGGGCATCCCGCTGTTCGCGGTGGAGACGGTCCGCTCACTCATCGACCAGGACATCGTCCAGCCGGTCGAAGGGACCTACCGGCTGGTCGGCGACGTCGGCGAGCTGGCCGTGCCGGACAGCTTGCACTCCCTGCTGGCCGCCCGGCTGGACGCGCTGGATCCCGGCGTCCGGCGGCTGGTGGCCGACGCCGCGGTGCTGGGCACCAGCTTCCCGGCCGAGGCCCTGATCCCGGTCTCCGGCCAGGACGAGCAAACCGTCCGGGCCGGCCTGGCCAACCTGGTGCGCCGCGAGGTGCTGACCGTGTCCGCGGACCCGCTCTCCCCGGAACGGGGTAGCTACCAGTTTGCCCAGGACATGCTGCGCCAGGTCGCCTACGACACGCTGTCCCGGCGGGACCGCAAGGCCCGGCACCTGGCCGTGGCCGCGCACCTGCGGGCCGCCTTCGCAGGCGACGGGGAAGAGGTGGCCGACGTCATCGCCCGGCACTACCTGGACGCGCTGAACGCGGTCCCCGACGCCCCGGACACCGCCCAGATCCGCGGCCAGGCCATCGGCGCGCTGATCAGGGCCGCCGAACGCGCCGAGCGGACCGGCGCCCCCGGCCAGGCCGCCGCCAGCTTCGCGACCGCGGCCGAGCTCATCGTGGCGGATACCGCAGCCGGAGCCGACACCGGCGAGCGGCAGCCAGACGCCGGCTGGCTATGGGAATGCGCCGCGCAAGCCGCCGTCACCAACGGTGACTGGGATGCGGTCCTGGAGCATGTCGCCCGCGCCCGGGCATTCCACCTGCGGCACGGTCATGACCGGGCCGCCGCCCGGGCCCAGGCCATCGCCGGGCACGCGCTGCGCCGGTGGGGCCGGCACGCCGAAGCACGCGATCAGCTGACCGCCGCCATCGGGGTGCTGCGCGCCGATCCTGACACCGAAACGGTGCGCGCCCTCGCGGAGCTGGCCACGCTGGAGACCTTCGCCGGGTCGCCGGACGCCGGCCGGCTCACCGCTGAGGCTCTCAGCCTCGGCCAGGCCCTGGACGTCGGCCCTGGGCTACTCAGCACCCTGTTCCTGACCCGCGGTATCTACCACGGCATCTCTGGCCACCGCCCCCAGGCGGTCGCCTACTTCCGCGAGAGCGCCCAACTCGCCATCAAAGCCGGCGACAGCCTGCTGGTGGGCCGCGCGCTGGGCAACCTGTCGGACGCCCTGGTGACCATCGAACCCGAGGCGGCGGCGGAGGCGGCCCGGACCGCGATCAGCCACCTGCGCCGCAGCGGGGCCAGGGCGCTCCTGGGATGGAGCCTCACGAACCTGGTCCAGGTGCTGCTCACGCTGGGCGACTGGGACGCCGCCGGAACCGAGCTGGCCCAGGCGGCGGAAGCAGGCGGACTGGCCGACACCGAGATGTCCACCTGCTACCGGGGCCTGCTGGCCGCCCTGCGCGGTGACGCGGCCACCGCGCAGGCCTTGCTGGCCACCGTCCGGCACCTGCGGGCCAGCGAAAACCCTCAAGACAAGTCGATGATCGGCCTGGTGGAAGCCTTTACCGCCGTCGCTCGCCGCCAGCCGGAGGTCGCGCTGCGCCGCGCCCGCGAAACGCTCGCCCATGCCGACGTCCTCGGCATCGGCGCCGAGGATCAGAGGTGGGCCTGGCCCCTGGCCGCCCGCGCCGCTCATGACCTGCGTGACGGCGCCGCCACCAGGGAACTGCTGGCCCTGCTCGACTCGTTCCAGCCCGGGCACCTGGGCCCCATGCTGCGGGCCGAGCGCGACCTGGCCCGTGCCCGCCAGCCGCAGCAAGATGGCGACCCAGCCGCAGCGGCCGCCTTCGCCGCGGCGATCACCAGCCTGCGCGAGCAGAGCACCCCGTATCACCTCGCCCACGGCCTGCTCGACTACGCGGAGCACCACCTACAGCACGGCGATGCGCAGGCCGCCGCGGCGGCCGTCGCAGAAGCCAGGGACATCGGGATCCGTCTGCGCTGCGAGCCCCTGCTCGACCGCGCCGGCGCCCTCGAGGAAGCTAAACCCCGGATCCGGGCCTAACCGGCCACTACGGTTGGTGTGTCCAGAGCTGTCCGGGTTGATGAGGCCGCCGCGGCGGGGTTAACTGAGGGCGTGGGGAGGGGCCGAGGTGAGGTGCGGGCAGTGCGGTGCGTCAGTAGCAGCCAGCGATCGGTTCTGCGGGGCGTGCGGTGCGCCGGCCGCAGCCTGCCCGTCCTGCGGTGAGTCAGTAACCCCCGGCGATCGCTTCTGCCGGGCCTGCGGTTCCGCGCTCGGCAACGCGCCGGCGACGTCCGCGGACGCCGGGCAGAGCGCAGAGCCGGTGGCCGAGCGCCGGGTGTGCTCGGTGCTGTTCTGCGACGTGGTGGGGTTCACCCCGCTGTCCGAATCGCGCGACCCGGAGGCGGTCCGGGAACTGCTGTCCCAGTACTTCGGGATGGCCCGGACAGTGGTCAGCCGGTACGGGGGAGTGGTCGAGAAGTTCATCGGTGACGCGGTCATGGCCGTCTGGGGCACCCCGGTGGCCACTGAAGGCGACGCCGAGCGCGCCGTCCGCGCCGCGCTGGACCTGGTCGCCGCGGTGGAGGCGCTGGGCGTCGAGGCGGCCGTGCCCGGCCTGACCGCGCGGGCGGGCGTGGTCACCGGGGAAGTGGCCGTCAGCCTGGGCGCGGCCCAGGAGGGGATGGTGGCCGGGGACGCGGTGAACACCGCCGCCCGGGTGCAGGTCGCGGCTGAGCCGGGCCAGGTGCTGGTGGACGCGGCCACGCAGCGGCTGGCGGGCAGCGCGGTCGGGTTCGCCGACGCGGGGTCGCATCAGCTGAAGGGCAAGGCCGAGCCGCAGCTGCTGTGGCGGGCCACCCGGGTCGTGTCGAACGTGGGCGGCGCGCAGCGGGTCGACGGCCTGGAGGCCCCGCTGACCGGGCGGGACGCCGAGCTGCGCACGATCAAGGACCTGTTCCACGCCACCGCCGACCGGCGGGTGCCGCGGCTGGTGCTGGTGTCCGGCCCGGCCGGGGTGGGCAAGTCGCGGCTGGGCTGGGAGTTCGAGAAGTACGCCGACGGGCTCAAGGCCGAGATGTGGTGGCATCGCGGCCGGTGCCTGTCCTATGGGGAGGGGGTGGCGTTCTGGGCCCTGGCCGAGATCGTCCGCCAGCGGCTGGGCATCGCCGAGGAAGACCCCACGGAAACCGCGGCGGCCAAACTGGCCGCCGGGCTGGACCGCTTCGTAGCCGATCCTGGCGAACGACCCTATATCGGTCAGCGGCTGGGCCGGCTGCTCGGCGTGACCGTCGCCGGGGACAGCGGCGAGGCCTTGTCCCGGGAGGAGCTGTTCGCCGGCTGGCGGCTGTTCTTCGAGCGCCTGGCGGCCGAGCTTCCGGTCGTGCTGCTGGTCGAGGACGCGCAGCACGCCGACAGCGGCCTGCTGGATTTCCTGGACCACCTGGTCGACTGGGCCAGGAACCTGCCGGTGTACGTGCTGGTGTTCGCCCGGCCCGAGCTCGGCCAGGCCAGGCCCGGGTTCGGCGCCGGGCGCAACCGGGTCACGCTGACCCTGGACCCGCTCGACCCGGCCTCGATGGACCAGCTGGTCGACGCGCTCGTGCCGGGCATGCCGCCGGCGGCGCGGCTGAAGATCGCCGACCAGGCGCAGGGCGTCCCGCTGTTCGCGGTGGAGACGGTCCGGTCGCTGGTTGACCGGGACATCGTCCAGCCGGTGGAGGGCGTGTACCGGCTGGTCGGCGACATCGGCGAGCTGGCCGTCCCGGACAGCCTGCACGCCCTGCTGGCCGCCCGCCTGGACGTGCTGGACCCCGGCGTGCGGCGGCTGGTGGCCGACGCCGCGGTGCTGGGCACCACGTTTCCGGCCGAGGCGCTGATCGCGGTCACCCATCGCGATGAGCTGTCCGTGCGCGCGGCCCTGGCCGACCTGGTGCGCCGCGAGGTGCTGGCCGTGTCCGCGGACCCACTGTCACCGGAACGGGGTAGCTACCAGTTCGCCCAGGACATGCTGCGCCAGGTCGCCTACGACACCCTCTCACGCAAAGACCGTAAGGCCCGGCACCTGGCCGTGGCCGCCCACCTGCGCCAGGCCTTCCCCGGTGACGGGGAACAGGTCACCGACGTCATCGCCCGGCACTACCTGGACGCCCTGCACGCCATCCCTGACGATCCCGATACCGCTGAGATCCGCGGCCAGGCCATCACCACCTTGATCCGGGCCGCCGAACGCGCCGAACGAGCCGGCGCCCCGGCCCGCGCCGCCACCAGCTACGCCGCCGCCGCCGAACTCAGCACCTCCGACGCCGGCACCCAGCTGGATGCCGGTGCGCTGTGGATCAGCGCCGCGGATGCTGCCAACGCAGCCACCGAGTACGCCACGGCGGTCCAGCACGCCGGCCGCGCTCGGGACTACTACCTGCAGCGGGGCCAGACCCGGGCCGTCGCCCGCGCCCAGGCCGCCGCCGGGCGGGCCCTGCACGAATGGGGCCATTTCGCCGAAGCGCGGCAGCAGCTCACCGCCGCCGCCGAGATCCTGCGCGCCGACCCAGACACGGACACCGTACGGGCCTTGCAAGGACTCGCGACGCTCGAGGTGTTCGCCGGGTCGCCGGACGCCGGACGGCTCACCACCGAGGCGCTCTACCTCGGCCAGGCTCTCGGCGTCGACACCGGTCAGCTCTGCGATCTGCTCATTGCGCGCGGGGTGTACCTCTTCTTCGCCGGATGCCGCGCCGAGGCAAGTGCCTATATCCGCGAGACCGTGAGACTCGCCACCCAGCGTGGCGACAACTTCCGGCTGGGGCGCGCGCTGCTCAACCTGTCCGCCTTCGAGCACACCGACCCCATGACGGCGGTGGAAGCCGCACGGGCGGCCGTCGGGAACCTCCGCCGGGCCGGAGCCCGGGACTACCTGGCCACGGCCGTCCTGAACCTGACCAGCGCCCTAACCGAACTCGGCGACTGGGATGCCGCCGAGACCGGGCTCACCCAGGCGATGGACTCCGACGGGCTGGCCGACATCGAGTATCTCGTCTGCTACCGAGCCTGGCTCGCGGCCCTGCGCGGCGACGCGGCGACCGCCGGGACGCACCTGGCCGGCGTGCGAGACCTGCACGCCAGCGAAGCCCCCCAGGACCAGACGACGCTGGGCCTGGCCGAAGCCTTCACCGCCGCTGCCCGCGGCGAGCCGGAGGATGCGCTGCGGCACGCTCGCGCGGTCCTGGCCCAGGCACCCGCAGTGGGGATAAGCCACGGGGAACTGATCTGGGCCTGGTCACTTGCCGCCCGCATCGCGCACGAGGCGGGCGACACGGCCGTTACCCGGGACCTGCTGGCTCTGCTCGACACGGACCAGCCGGGGCACATCGTCCCCCTGCTGCAAGCAGAACGCGACCTGGCCCGCGCCCGCCAGCTACAGCAGGACGGCGACCAGGGCGCCCCGGCCGCCTTCGCCTCGGCCCTGGCCGGCCTGCGCGAGCGGGGCACCCCCTACCATCTCGCCCACGGCCTGCTCGATTATGCCCACTACCACATTCAGCACGGTGACGGCCAGGCCGCGGCGCAGGCCATCGACGAAGCCCGCGCCATCGGCCGCCGGCTCCGCTGCCAACCGCTGCTCGACCGCGCCGACGCCATCGAGCAGGCGCAGTCCCGGATCCGGGCCTGACGGTGACGGCCTCCGTCCCCGGGGAATCCGTCGCCCCGCCCGAGCCCACGGCCGTGCCCGAGCCCACGGCCGTGCCCGAGCCCACGGCCGTGCCCGCGACCGACGGCGGCCGCGCGAAACGCGCCGCCCGCGGACGCTACCGCGACGCGCTGCGCCATCGTGACCTGCGGCTGCTCATCGCCTCGTTCCTGGTCGACCAGACCGGCAGCTGGTCCTACATCGTCGTGATCTCGGTCTACATCTTCGACCGCACCCATTCGACCCAGTGGCTGGCGGCCAACGCCGCCTGCCGCTGGGGACCCAGCCTGCTGGTGGCCAGCTACGGCGGCGTGCTCGCGGACCGCTTTCAGCGCACCACCGTCATGATCGTCTCCGCGCTGGCCAGCGCGGCGCTCATGGCGGGCATGGCGGTGGTGGTCGCCAGCGACGCCCCGGTCGCCTTCGTGCTGGTCATCTCGGCCGCCTCGTCCGTCGCGCTGGCGCCCTACCAGCCCGCGGCCGGCGCGCTGACCCCAGAGATCGTCGGCGAGCAGGACCTGGCCGCCGCGAACTCCATCTTCTCGGCGCTGGAGAGCCTGGTCGTGGTGGTCGGGCCGGGCATCGGCGGCCTGCTGCTGCTGACCGGCCGGCCCGTCGTCGGCGTGGTGATCAACGCGGCCAGCTTCGCCCTGGCCGCCGCCATCGTGGCCCGGCTGCGGGTCCGGTCCCGGGGCGGCGGGAGTGCCGAGGACAGCACGGGGCAGCAGTGGGCCGCGGGGCTCCGGGCGCTGGCCGCCAACCCCGTCGCGGTGGCCGTGATCTTGTTCTGCGCGCTGGATTCGGCCGTCTACGGCGCGGCCACCGTGCTGTACGTCCCGTTGTCGGTCCGGCTGGGCACCGGTCCCGACGGCTACGGCTACCTGCTGGCCGGCTCGGCGCTCGGCGGGCTGCTCGGCGCCGGCCTGGCCAACCGGCTGAGCGGCGCGTCCCGGCTGGCGCCGGTCATCATGGGCAGCATCTGCGTGCAGGCCCTGCCGTTCCTGCTGACCGTTCCGGTGCACTGGCCCGCGCTGGCCGCCGCCCTGCAGGTCGTCTCGGGGAGCGGCATGATAGTGGTGGACGTGCTCGCCATCACCAGCCTGCAGCGCGACCTGCCCGGGGAGGTGCTGGGCCGGGTGCTCGGCGTCTTCGACACCGTGGTCCTGGCCGGCATCCTGCTGGCCAGCCTGGCCACCGGCGTCCTGCTCGCGCACGCCGACGTCAACGTCGCGCTCGTCGCGGTGGGCCTGGGCATCCCCGCCCTCGGCCTGGCCGGCCTGCCGGCCCTGCTGCGCGCCGACCGCACGTCGGCCGCGACCGCCGAGCGGCTGCGCCCGCGGGTCGAGCTGCTGACCGAGCTCGACCTGCTGGCCGGCGCGGACCGCCGCACCCTCGAGCGGCTGGCCGCCGCGGCCGACGAGGTCGTCCTGCCCGCGGGCCGGGTCGTGATCCGCGAGGGCGACGAGGCCGACGCGCTGTGGATCCTCGTTGACGGCGAACTGTCCGTCCAGGCCGGTGGCGACGGGCCCGAGCCTCGTGAGCTGCCGCCGGTGACCGCGCCGGGCTACGTCGGCGAACTCGGGCTGCTGCACGGCATCCCGCGCACCGCTTCCGTCCGGACCCGCCTGCCCAGTACCCTGCTCCGCGTCGCCGGCCCGGACTTCCTGTCTGCCCTGCAGGTCAGCCAGCCCAGCCCCGCCCTGCTTTCGGTCGCCGGAACCCGGATGGCCCGGACCGCCCGTACCCCGAGGAACCACCATGAGCCCCGATGACCTGCTGCGCCAGCTCGGCGAGCTGGCCACGTCGCTGGGCCCGGCGGTGCGGCCGGCCGGCACGGACGAGCTGCTGCGGTCCCTGACCGAGACGGCCCGGCGGCTGTTCGGCGCGGCCGCGTGCTCACTGGCCCTGCTCAGCGAGGACGAGTCGGAGCTGGTCTACACGGTGGCCGCGGGCCAGGGCGCCGACGACGTAACGGGCATGCGCATCCCCGCCGCGCACGGCATCGCCGGCTGGGTGGTGCAGTCCGGTCAGCCGATCGCGGTGGCCGACGTGGCCAGCGATCCTCGTTTCGCCAGGGAACAGGCCGCGCAGACCGGCTACATCCCGCAGGCCATCCTCGCGGTACCGGTCGAGACACCCGGCCGGATGCTCGGGGTCATCAGCCTGCTCGACCGTGACCCGCGGCGACCCGGCGCCGAGCAGGACATGGCCCTGCTGTCGCTGTTCGCCGACCAGGCCGCCCTGGCCCTGGCCAGCGTCGATCAGTTCAGCCACGCGGGCCGGGTGCTGCTGGGCGCGCTGGCCGAGGCGGCGGCCGGCGATGACCTCGCGGAGGTCCTGCGCCGGGCGGCCAGCGGGCTGCCGGCCGCCGACGCCGACCTGGCCGACCTGGCCGCCGCCTTCGCGGCTCTGGCCCGCCGCGGCGCCGCCGAACGCCGGCTGGCGCTGGCCGTGCTGCGGGACGTCACGGACTACGTCGAAAGGCGGCCGCCACGACCTCGCTAAGACCAGCCTGGAGCGATGCCTTCGCCTCGGAGGCGCTGCGTCCGGTGCCGCGGATCGATCTGCCCATCGATAAGGACTGGGCGTGGGCCGGGGCCACCGGGGCCGGGGTCACGGTGGCCGTGGTCGATAGCGGGGTCGACGCCGCCCATCCGGCGGTCGGTGCCGTCCAGCGGGCGGTGGCGCTGCGGTGGGACCCGGAGACCAGGCAGGTCATCACCACCGAGGGCCCGCATGATGACTTGTTCGGCCACGGTACGGCGTGCGCCGGGATCATCCGCCGGGCCGCCCCCGGGGCCGCGATCTGGTCGGTGCGCGTCCTCGGCAGCAAGCTGACCGGCAAGGGCCTGGTTTTTGCGGCAGGATTGCGCTGGGCGATCAAGGAGGGCGCGAGGGTGGTCAATTTGTCGCTGAGCACGGGCCGCGAGGATTACTTCGGCCTGTTCCACGAGATCGCCGACGAAGCAGCCTTCGCCGGCGTCGTCCTGGTCTGCGCCACCAACAACGTCCCGGCGCCGACCTACCCGGCCCAGTTCTCCTCGGTCGTCTCCGTGGCCGCCCATGACGGGCAGGATCCCTTCGCCATCGACGCCAACCCGGCGCCTCCGACCGACTTCGGCGCGCCCGGCATCGACGTCCGGGTGCCCTGGCTGTCGGGCACCACGATCGTCTCCACCGGCAACTCCTTTGCCGCACCGCACGTGACCGGGCTGGTGGCCCGGCTGCTGAGCAAGCATCCGTACCTGCGGCCGTACGAGGTCAAGACGGTCCTGCGCGCCGTAGCCAGCAACGCGGTAGCCCCCGGGAGCGGCTATGACCGCTGACGTCACCGGCATCCTGCGCGCGACCAGCCTGCTCGGTTCGGTGCCCGATGAGGACCTGAGGGCCCTCACGATGGCCTCCCGGCTGCGGAGCTACCGCCGCGGCCAGGTCGTGTTCACCAGGAGTGATCCAGGTGACACGGTGATCGTAGTCGTCTCCGGGCGGGTCAAGGTCACCGTCCGCTCGGCCGACGGCGGCGAGCTCACGCTGGCCATCATCCATCCGGGCGGCCTGCTGGGCGAGCTCGGCGTCGTCGACGGCGGCCCCAGGTCCGCCGACGCCGAGACCCTCGACGAGTCGCAGTTGCTGCTGATCCCGCGCGACGCGGTCCGGGACATCTGCGCGCGCGTGCCGTCCGCGGCCCAGGCCCTGACCAATTCCATCGCGGCCACCCTCCGCCGCCTGACCGAGGCCACGGCCGACCTGGTCTTCCTGGATCTCCCGCGCCGGGTCGCGAAGATCCTGCTCAGCCAGCCCAGGGGCCACGACGGTACCATCAGGCACAGGATCAACCAGGAGGAACTGGCCCATCAGGTCGGGAGCACCCGGCAGAGTGTCAATGCGGCGCTGCGCGGATTCGAGCGGCGCGGCTGGATCGAGGTGCACGACCGGGCCGTCACCGTGAAGCAGCCCGACGCGCTGAGCCGGTTCGCCGGCCTGGAGGTGTCGGCAAGCTGACAGTTTTGCTGTCAGCCGGGCGACTGACGGCTGCCTTCGCGGTCCGGCATGCTGACTCCAGACGTTGATCCACCGATCAGGAACCGTCCGACACAAACCGAAAGGGAAATACTGTGACCGAGCAGAACGACACCCCCGAGATCGACGACACCACGGGCCACGGCTACAAGCGCGACGAGGACGACACCGAGGGCCACGGCTACAAGCGCGAGGACGAGGACGACACCGAGGGCCACGGCTACAAGCGCGAAGACGACGACGAGGACGACACCGAGGGCCACGGCTACAAGCACTAGCACGAGGGGGACGGCGAGAGGGCGGGCAGCCATGCGTCCGCCCTCTCGCCGCATCGGCGGACGTGCGCGTAGCATCGTGCCATGACGACGCCTCAAGAGGTACTTGCTAAGGTCCCGCTATTCTCGATGCTTTCGAAGAAAGAATTGACCAGGCTCTCGAATAGCGCGCACGAGCGGACATTTCCGGCGGGCACGGTTCTGACCGAGCAGGATGAGACCGGCGTGACGTTCGGCGTCATCATGGACGGCCAGGCCACGGTGACCGTACACGGCCGTGCCGCCCGTACGCTCGGCCCCGGTGACTACTTCGGCGAGATGGCGCTGATAGACCATTCTTATCGCTCGGCGACGATCACCGCCGATACGGACTTGCGCTGCCTGCTGTTCACCGCGTGGGTCTTCCGGCCCTTCGCCATGGAACACCCGGAGACGGCCTGGGCGCTGCTGGAAATGATGGTGCAGCGCGTTCGCGACGCCGAAGCCCGCTAAATGCGGAATCGCCCGGTCCTTGTATTGAGGCATGCGTGAGGTGCGGGCAGTGCGGTGCGTCGATAGCAGTCAGCCACCGGTTCTGCGGGGATTGCGGCGCTCCGGCTCCGGCAGCAGGCTGCCCGTCGTGCGGTGAGCCCCTGACCCCGGGTAAGCGGCTCTGTCATGCCTGCGGGTTCGCGCTCGCCGAACCAGCGTCAGCCAAGCCCGTCACCGTGCCGGTCACCGCGCCGGTGGCCGAACGGCGGGTCTGCTCCGTGCTGTGCTGCGATGTGGTCGGCTTTACCCCGATGTCCGAAGCGCGCGATCCCGAAGCGGTCCGCGAACTGCTGTCGCGGTATTTCGCGGCGGCCCGGACGGTCATCGGCCGGTACGGGGGAGTGGTCGAGAAGTTCATCGGCGACGCGGTGATGGCGGTCTGGGGCACCCCGGCCGCGACCGAAGGGGACGCGGAGCGGCCGGTACGTGCCGCGCTGGACCTGGTGGCCACCGTGGGGCAGCTGGGCGCCGAGGCCGAAGCCACGGGGCTGGCCGCCCGGGCCGGCGTGGTGACGGGCGAGGTGGCGGTCACGCTCGGCGCGGTCGGCGAGGGCATGGTCGCCGGGGACGCGGTGAACACCGCCGCGCGCGTGCAGGCCACGGCCGAACCCGGGCAGGTCCTGACCGACGAGGCCACGCATCGCCTGGCGGCCAGCGCGATCGCCTTCGCCGAGGCCGGATCGCACCGGCTCAAGGGCAAGGCGGAGCCGCAGCGGCTGTGGCGGGCCACCCGGGCGCTGTCGGCGGTGGGCGGCGCGCAGCGGGTGGACGGGCTGGAGGCCCCGCTGACCGGCCGGGACGCGGAGCTGCGCACGCTCAAGGAGCTGTTCCACGCCGCGGCCGACCGCCGGGTGCCGCGCATGGTGCTGGTGTCCGGGCCGGCCGGGGTGGGCAAGTCCCGGCTGGGCTGGGAGTTCGAGAAGTACATCGACGGCCTGGCCGAGACGGTGTGGTGGCACCGGGGCCGGTGCCTGTCCTACGGCGAGGGCGTGACGTTCTGGGCGCTGGCCGAGATCGTCCGGCAGCGGCTGGGCATCGCCGAGGAAGACCCCATGGACACCGCGGCGGGCAAGCTGGCCGGACCGCTTCGTCACCGATCCGGGCGAGCGCTCCCTCGTCGGCGCCCGGCTGAGCCGGCTGCTCGGGGTCGCTTCCGCCGGGCACAGCGGCCCGGCCCTGTCCCGCGAGGAGCTGTTCGCGGGGTGGCGGCTGTTCTTCGAGCGCCTGGCGGCCACCGGACCGGTGGTGCTGCTGGTCGAAGACGCCCAGTATGCCGACGCGGGCCTGCTGGACTTCCTGGATCACCTGATCGACTGGGCCCGCGACCTGCCGGTGTTCGTGCTGGTGTTCGCCCGCCCCGAGCTGGCTCAGGTCCGGCCGGGGTTCGGTACCGGGCGGAACCGCAGCACGCTGACCCTCGATCCGCTCGATCCGGAGTCGATGGACCAGCTGGCGGACGCCCTGGTGCCGCAGATGCCGCCGTCGGCCCGGGCCAAGATCACCAGTCAGGCCCAGGGCGTGCCGCTGTTCGCGGTGGAGACGGTCCGCTCGCTGATCGACCGGGACATCGTCCAGCCGGTCGAGGGAATCTACCGGCTGGTCGGCGACCTCGGCGAGCTGACCGTCCCGGACAGCCTGCACGCGCTGCTGGCCGCCCGGCTCGACGCGCTCGATCCCGGGGTCCGGCTGCTGGTGGCCGACGCCGCCGTGCTGGGCACCACCTTCCCCGCCGAAGCCCTGATCGCGGTGTCCGGGCACGATGAGCCGTCGGTCCGGGCCGCGCTATCCGATCTGGTCCGCCGCGAGGTCCTCAGCGTGTCGACCGATCCCCTGTCCCCGGAACGGGGCAGCTACCAGTTCGCCCAGCAGATGCTGCGCCAGGTCGCCTACGACACCCTTTCACGCAAAGACCGCAAGACCCGCCATCTCAAGGTGGCCGCGCATCTGCGCTCCGCCTTCGCCGGCGACGGCGAGGAAGTCACCGATGTGATCGCCCAGCACTACCTCGACGCGCTGAACGCCATTCCCGGTGATCCCGACGCCGCTCAGATCCGCGAGCACGCCACCGGCGCGCTGATCCGGGCCGGCGAGCGTGCCGAGCGCACCGGTTCGCACGCCCGGGCCGCAGCCGCCTACGCCACCGCGGCCGAGCTCAGCCTTGATGCCGCCGAAGGAGCCGGCGGAAGACAAGCCGCGGCCGCGTTGTGGGAGCGCGCCGCGCAGGCCGCCAGCACCAACGCCAACTGGGCGCTGACCGTCGAGTACGCCGGCCGGGCCCGCGACCATTACCGCGAACTCGGTCAGGACCGGGCCGCGGCCCGCGCTCAGGCCATCGCCGGCCTGGGGTTGCACCGATGGGGCCGCCACGCCGAAGCCCGCGATCAGCTCACCGCCGCGGTCGAGGTGCTGCGGGCCGATCCCGACGCTGACACGGTGTACTCCCTCGGGGAGCTCGCCTCGCTGGAGGTGTTCGCCGGCTCGCCGGACGCCGACCGGCTCACCGCCGAGGTCCTTGTCCTCGGTCAGGCCCTCGACGTCGAACCCAGCCAGTTCGGCGTGCTGCTGCTGGTCCGCGGGCTCTACCTCGCCTCCGTCGAGCGGCGGCCCCAGGCCATCGCCTACCTGCGGGAGAGCGCGCGCCTGGCCGCCCAGGCCGGCGACAACTCCGCGCTGGGACGCGCGCTGATCAACCTGGCGGACGTCCTGGCCACCACCGATCTCACCGCGGCCGCGGACGCCGCGCGCACCGCGATCGGGCATCTTCGCCGGGTGGGCAACCGGAGCTACCTGGCCGCCGCGATCAGAACCCTGGGCGAGGCCCTGGTGCAGCTCGGCGAGTGGGATGTCGCCGAGGCCGAGCTCGCGCAGGCGGTGGACTCCGACGCCCTGGCCGATATCGAGCATGTCGTGTGCGCCCAGGGCTGGCTCGCGGCTCTGCGCGGCGACGCCGGGACCGCCGAGACGGTACTGGCCGGGCTGCGGGACCTTCGCGTCGGCCTGCGCGCGAAGAGCACCCCGTATCACCTGGCTCACGGCCTGCTCGACCACGCGGCGTACCTGGCCCAGAAGCAACACCAGGACGCCGCGGCGGCGGCGGTCGACGAAGCCCGCGCCATCGGCCGGCGTCTGCGCTGCCAGCCACTTCTCGACCGGGCCGAGGCGACCGCGGTCACCAGGTTTTATTTGACCGAACGGACCGGTGGTACCAGTGCCCGCCCTTGACCGCGCCGAAGCCGCTAGCGCAAGCACACAGGTGGTACCAGTGCCCGGCCTTGACAGCGCCAAAGCCGCTAGCGTAAGCACAGTGGCGTGACGTGCGGGCAGTGCGGTGCGCCAGTAGCAGCCGGTGACCGTTTCTGCGGGGATTGCGGAGCTGCCGTCGGCGTGTGCCCGTCGTGCGGTGAGCCGCTGGCTCCCGGCAAGCGGTTCTGCCGTGCCTGCGGTTCGCCGCTGGCCGCGGACGCGCCCCCCGCGGTACCTGAGCCGGTGGCCGAACGGCGGGTGTGCTCGGTGCTGTTCTGCGACGTGGCCGGGTTCACCCCGCTGTCCGAGTCGCGGGACCCCGAGGCGGTCCGGGAACTGCTGTCGCGGTATTTCGCGGTGGCCCGGACGGTCGTCGGCCGGTACGGGGGAGTGGTCGAGAAGTTCATCGGCGACGCGGTGATGGCGGTGTGGGGCACGCCCACGGCCGCCGAGGGGGACGCGGAGCGCGCGGTCCGGGCCGGGCTGGACCTGGTGGCCGCGGTGCAGACGCTGGGCACCGAGGTCGGCCCGGCGGGCCTGGCGGCGCGGGCGGGCGTGGTGACCGGGGAAATGGCGGTCACGCTCGGTGCCGCCCACGAGGGCATGGTGGCCGGCGACGCGGTGAACACCGCCGCCCGTGTGCAATCCGTTGCCGCACCGGGGCAGGTCCTGGTGGACGGGCCTACCCAGCGGCTGGCCGGCCGCGCGGTCGGCTTCGCCGACGCCGGCGAGCATGTGCTGAAGGGCAAGGCGAACCCGCAGCGGCTGTGGCGGGCCACCCGGGTGCTGTCGGCGGTGGGCGGCGCGCAGCGGGTCGACGGGCTGGAGGCCCCGCTGACCGGCCGGGACGCCGAGCTGCGGATGATCAGGGACCTGTTCCACGCGGCGGCGGACCGGCGGGTGCCGCGGCTGGTGCTGGTGTCCGGGCCGGCCGGGGTGGGCAAGTCGCGGCTGGGCTGGGAGTTCGAGAAGTACGCCGATGGCCTGGCCGCCGACGTGTGGTGGCACCGGGGCCGGTGCCTGTCCTACGGGGAGGGGGTGGCGTTCTGGG